>JAAUXY010081882.1_pt1 | contig 16578 bp, 13 predicted proteins | sample 7278121 | NCBI WGS metagenome assembly JAAUXY01 (sample SAMN14350117, study PRJNA611818) | marine sediment metagenome | isolation source: surface marine sediment (1.8m) | place: French Polynesia: Moorea | collected 2018-08 | reverse complement strand
CTTCAGCCTGCGAAATTGCCGGCTGAAACTCGAAAAGCTCTCGAAACCGCAGTCCTTTGCGATGACGGTGATCGGCTTGTCGCTCGAGCGCAGCTGCCGGCAGCACTCTTCGATCCGTATCCTGTTGACGTAGTCGGTGAACGTCATCTGCATCGTGCGGCGGAACCAGCGGCTGAATGACGGCGGCGCCATATGGACAGCACCGGAGATCTCTTCGAGAGAGATCCGCCTATCGATGTTGTCGAGGACGAGCTCGATCACCTCGTGCAGTCTCTGATGATTACGGCCCTCGGCGACCTGGCGGACAATCGCGATCGGCGACAAGGGCTGCCACGTTCGTGTCTCCACTTCGCTCAGCTCGATCAACAGATCGAGCAGCATCGTCAGCCGGCGGGACGGGCCGGATGCATCGATTGCCTCGAACCGACTCACGATCCGAGTCGGTGTGTCTTCCAGTAAGAGTCCGCCGCCGGCCCGCTCGAGAAAAGCGGAAACGCCAGCCATCTCCGGAAACGGCGCGAGCAACTCCTGCCGGAACTGCAGGACGAAGAAGTCGCAGGCGATCGAGACATCCACCGGATTGAAGTCGTGCGGCAGGTCGGCGCCCAGCACGACCAGATCGCCTGCCGTGCAGGTCGCAATGTGATTTCCGACCTGCATGCGCGCCTGCCCCTGGGCCATGAAGGTCAGCTCGATCTCGGGATGGTAGTGCCAGTACGGCCGCTTGCTGACGAGCGGTTCCCGCTTGGCGTTTATCGACGCGTTCGCTGCCCCGTCGATGATCTCGAGTGTCGGCTGCATGCTATAAGTTAACCAACAGTGCCGATTCGAAGCAATGATCGGTTAATTTATGCAATGTTTGTGGCAAGCCCTGCGAGGCGCCTCCTGTCGCGCGCCACTAATCTGGAGGTTATCGAAAGGAGGGAATGCTCATGCAGCAGAATCAGGCATCGGCTTTGGTCGAAAACGGCTTCGTCCGGATGGAGGCGCTGTTCTCCAGGGCGGAAATCGACGACTGGCGGCGCGTTGCGCAGTCGACGCTCGAAGACCTCGATGAAGCCCATCGCGAACGCTTCCGCTCTAACGGGAGCCTCTGCAACCTCGCTGAACTACCGGCGTTCGCACCGCTGATCGGCGACCGGCGCATCACCGGCGCAATCGCAGAACTCGGCGGCTCGGACATTCGCTGGACATCCGGCTATCTGATCTCCAAACCACCGGGCGGCGACCCGCTGTTCTGGCATCAGGACTGGTGGGGATGGGATGAAGCCATTTCCTACGATGCCTACCCGACGCAGCTATTCGTCATGATCTACCTGACCGATACCCGAGTCGAGAACGGCTGCCTGCGGCTGATTCCCGGATCGCATCGACGCGATCACGAGCTTCATGGACTGCCGGCGGCGCATACTGAGGAGATCGCAACCGGCGTCGACGCGACCGATCCCATCTATGCGTCTCATCCCGATGAGGTCGCCGCCGCGGTCAGCGCCGGCGATGTATTGATCGGCGATGCCCGCCTGCTACACAGCGCTTATGCCAACACGACGACAGAAGAGCGGCCCCTGCTGACGCTCTGGTACATACCGAACTGGTCGTCGCTGCCCGGGTCCGTTCGAGCCACGTTGCGCTCTATCTACAACCGGCACGTGGTCGATATCGACGACGGCGTCGGCGACCTGCCGACGGTCGATCACTGGCCAGCCGATGCTATCGAACATGTCCGGCACCTGCTCCCGGCTTACGATGGCGACGATCGACCGACACCGTGGAACCGAATCCCCGACCGGTCGCGTCTGCTCTCCGCGGGAGCGGACGCATGAAGGCCGGTTCTCTGCACCTCGCCACCGCTTTCGCAATAATTCTTGCCACACAGGCGCATGCGCAGGGCGAGCCGCTTCCCGTCGGAGCCATTAAGCCGGACGGCTGGATGCTGGAGCAGATGCAGAACGATCTTCATACAGGGTTCGTCGGCAATCTCGATCGGCTCGTTCCAGAGCAGATGCTCCAGGACGACATCTACGGCCGGGACCGCCTGACGAGGCTCGTCGAGGAGAAGGACGTCGGCGCACACTCAACGGGTGCCGATTGGGAAGTTCAGTTCCTGTGGTGGAACAGTGAGACGCAGAGCAACTGGTGGGACGGCTATCTTCGGAATGTTCTGCTGGTCGAGGACGATGAACTCATTCGTGAACGTCTCGCCCCTTACGTTCGCGACAAACTCGCTACGGCGGATCCCGATGGCTACATCGGCATCTACGCGCCGGACCTACGCTATGAACACACGACCGAGAACGGCGAACTCTGGGCGCAGGCCTCGCTATTCCGCGGACTACTCGCCTATCACGAAGCTACCGGCGACGAAGAAGTCCTCGACGCGGTGCGCGATGCCGTCGACCTGACGATGGAATCACTGCCGATCGGCGAGTCCGAACCCTTCAAAGTCACGGACGCGTTCGCGGGTGTCGGTCACGGATTGATGATCGTCGACGTGCTGGACACGCTGGCGCGGATTACCGGCGACGACCGCTACCTCGACTATGCCGTGTTCCTGTTCGAGGACTACAACGCTCACACGCTGCCGGAAGCGGATATCCAGATCGACAATCTGCTGGATCCGGACTATCGATTCCACGGTCACGGCGTTCACACCTACGAACACCTGCGGGCACTCGTCATCGCTGCCGAGCACACCGGGCGAGGTGACTACCGAGAGGCGCTCGATGCCTACATCGAGAAACTCGACGACGTTCTCACGGCCGCCGGTGGGCCGATCGGCGACGAGTTCGTTCTCGGCCGCCACGCACACGCATCGGCCACCGGCTATGAGTATTGCTCGCTGCAGGAACTGCTGCACAGCTATAGCTTGTTACTTGAAAGTACCGGCGATGCGCGCTGGGCAGACCGCATCGAATGGCTGCTCTACAACGCCGCACAGGGAGCGCGGCACCCCGACGGACGTTCGATCGCCTACGTGAAGACGGACAACGCGTTCCAGGCGATGGGGCACGTCGACATGGACAACCCGCAAAACGAGGAGCGGATGAAGTACTCACCGGCGCACCGAGACGTCGCCATCTGCTGTGTGCCAAATGCCGGTCGCATTTATCCCTACTTCGTACAGGCGATGTATCACCGGACTCCGCGCGGGATCAGTGTGAACCTGTTCGGCGCGAGCGAAGCATCGCTGAAGCTGAACGACTCAGACGTGCTCGTTCGACAACAGACTGACTATCCGTTCGATTACGTCGTTCGGATCGAAGTCGAAGCCGACGCCGACTTCGAGCTTCGGGTTCGAATGCCGGCATGGGCGACCGGAGGCGAAGTCGAAGGAGCAGACTTCACGCTCGACAATGGCTGGATCAGTATCGACAAAGCGTGGGAGGGGACTTCACAGATCGAGATTCGCTTTGAGCCTATCGTACGGATCATGGAGCATACGAGCGGAACGTTGGCAGTAGCCCATGGGCCACTGCTCTACGCGCTGCCAATCGCACACGAGGAGGTCGCCGGCACGCTCTACGGCGAGCCGGATTTTCACGATGTTTACGCAAAACCTCTGAATCCTGTGAACAATGACTGGCAGCTGCTGCGCGACGGACGCTTCGAACTGGTCGCCGCCGAAGACCGCATCGCAGGTCCGTTCGACAGCATCGCGCTGAAGGGGCAGCTCTACGACGAGAGCGATGCCCGGATGATCGACGTCGAACTCGTACCGATGGGCGGCACCGTACTCAGGCAGGTGAGCTTCTGCCCCGTGGTGGCATCCCGGGAGAACGCACTGTTCAGAGAGTGAGCTTCGCGCCCGACGTCAGGAAGTCGCGGAATCCGGAAGCATCGTTCGACGCCGTAGCGATCCGCCGCACAGCCTCTTCAAGGTCCTCGGCCGCGGTTGCGACCGAGAGCCTGAGGAAGTGCTGTCCTTCGCTGTCCAGCGTGCAGAACGAACGCCGGTCCATCGTCGCAACCTGGTAGCTGTGCAGCAGGAAGAGCTGGAACAGCGTGGCCGGACTCGAATCATTCCTGATCTCTGACGGCAACGCCTCGAAGGCTTCCAGTGCGCCGATTCGCTCGAGCACACCGCCGATGTTCGGGAACACGTAGAACGCACCTTTCGGCAGCTGACAGTGGATGCCGTCGATCTCGTTGAGGCCGGCGACGACGATGTCACGACGGCTCTGGAACGCATCGCACATCTTCTGGATCGCGGGCTCGCTCTTAGGCGACGTCAGCGCCTCGACCGTACCGAGCTGGTTGTACGGTGGAATGCTGGCGAAGTAGTTGATGTTCAGGTTGCGATGAACCTTCGCTTCCTCGACGGTCGGATACACGGCCCAGCCGACGCGACCGCCGGTCCACGCGTAGGTCTTCGACACCGCGGACGCGATGATCGTGCGTGATTCCATGCCGGGCACCGACGCGATGGAATGATTCTTCTCGCCGTCGAACGCGATGGCTTCGTAGGCTTCGTCCGAGTACACGCGCACGTTCGGCGGCGTGTGTTCGAGGATGGTTTCCGCCAGCTCTTTGATCTGCTCCCGGCTCGCGACGCCGCCGGTCGGATTGGACGGGAAGTTCAGATAGATAAGTTTGGTACGGTCGGTGAGCAACGGCTCGAGTTCTTCTCTCGTCAGCGAGAAGCCGTGATCCTCCCGCAGATGGATCGGTACCGGCTTCGCGCCAACGTAGGGGATGTAGGACTCATACAGTGGATAGCCCGGCGTCGGGTAGATGATCTCGTCGCCCTGCTCGCAGTACGACTGCTGTGCGAATCCGATCGACGGCCGCGCACCGGGGAAGATAACAACGCGCTCGGGATCGATCTCGGGAAGGTCGCGGTCGGCCGCGATCTTCTCGGCCAGCGCGGAGCGCAGTTCAGGCATGCCCTGCGGATCGCAATACGTCGTCTGCCCGTCGCGAACGGCCTTGATCACCGCCTCAGCGATGTGGTCCGGCAGCGGGAAGTCCGGCTGGCCAAGGTTAGCGCGGATGACGCGCTCGCCTTCCGCTTCCACTTCGAGGATCCGCGAACCGAAACCGAACGCCGCCTCGGTGCCCATGAGTTCCACGCGCCTGGCGAATACCGGTGGGGAATCCTGAAGCTCGTTTCTCGCGACACTCATGGTCCTGCCCTCGAATTGGTTACGCTGGTTACTAACTATAGGTGGTCGGCTATTTGTCGAGTATTTCGGGATTTACGGGGTTCGGTGGGCGCTGACCGCATAGCATCGCAGCCGCGTTCTCCGCCGCCATCGTGCACATCCGGGTGCGGGTCTTGATCGAGGCGCTGCCGATATGAGGCACAAGCACGACGTTCTCGAGCGCCAGCAGGCCCGGGTGCACGGCCGGCTCGTCTTCGAAGACGTCCAGCCCAGCGCTCGCGATTCTGCCGTTCGTGAGCGCTTCGACCAGCGCCGTCTCGTCGACGACGGGCCCGCGCGAGGTATTCACGACCACCGCCGTCTCCTTCATCAGCGCGAACTCGTCGCGGCCGACGGCATGCCGAGTGTGCTCGTTCAGCGGCACGTGGATGGACAGAAAGTCGGCCTCGCGGAACAGCGTCTCGCGATCGACATACTCGACACCCCACTCCGCCTCCTGCGCCGGCGTCGCGCGATTCACGTCGTGGTAGATCACCCGCATGTCGAAGCCGCGGGCGCGCTGCGCCATGCCGTGGCCGATGCGGCCCATACCCAGAATGCCGAGCGTATGTCCGTAGATGTCGTGGCCGGTGAACATGTCGATCTCCCACTGATGCCACTGGCCGGAACGCAGGAAGCGGTCGGCTTCGGAGATGCGGCGGCTTGCCGACATCAGCAGCGTGAACGCGAGATCGGCGGTGGTATCGGTGAGAACGCCAGGGGTGTTCGTCACGAGGATGCCGCGCTCGGTCGCGGCAGGGATGTCGATGTTGTCGAAGCCGACGGCGACGTTCGCGATTACCTTGAGGTCGCTGGCGGCGTCCATCAGCGCGGCGTCGATCTTGTCCGTGAGCTGACAGACGATCGCCTGCTTGTCGGCAGCGGCGGCTCGCAGTTCTTCCGGCGACAGGCCGGCGGAAGTGTCGTTGTACTGGACCTCGCCCGCTTGTTCGAGGATGGCGATCGCTTCAGGGAAGACGTGGCGGGTGACGAGGATTCTGGCGCTCATGACTGTCCCGGTTTCTTGTTGGAACAACAGCTTAGGTGGCGCGAGACGGGGTGAGAATCCGGACAAATACCGACGATGTGCGGCCTGCTGGTGGCGACGCGTTCAGTCGTAGACAAGGAACGCCCGGTCTTCTTCGATCGGCATCGACAGGTAGTCGTCGCCCGCGCCTCCTCCCAGCCCGCGCACTCGCCAGCTTCCGGCGTGACCGTCTACGCTGACGAGGGTCGTGACATGGCGCTGGTCGAAGCTCTCCGCCTCCTCGCGGAAATCCAGCTCAAGTTCCAGCAGTGCCGCCCATACCCAGAACCTGCGTTCGTTCCACGGCGCGTTGATCGGAGAGTGATGCGGTTGGACGTAGACATGCTCCTCAAGGAGTTCGACCGCCCGGTCGTAGTCGAGCGTCACTTCGAGACGTTCCCCATCCGGAATCTCGACGACAACGGTCACGGGTTCCGTCACGCGATTCTGCGCGTCGGCGGCCCGCATCCCGGCGTCTATCCACGATGCAGGCTCATAGGCCAGCCACACCGGCGCGAGCAGCCACCAGTTGGTGTCGCCTTCCACACTCTCCGGTATCGCGTCGAACAAAGTGTGGGACTCGCCGGAAGCGGTGTACGCGAAGACTCCAGTTGTCCGGCTTGCCTCGATCGTGCCCGCGAAAACGCCAATCGCGCAGGAATCGTCCGGTAGCAGACGCTGTTGTTCGACCAGTGCCGCCTCGTTCTCCCAGACCTCCGGATGCACGCGCGTGGGCTTGTCGCCCACAGCGCTGAGATCGTTCTCGTTGGGATTGGCGTAGAACGTGACGCGCTCACAGCCCGGCAGATCGGGTTCGATAGACCGGACCGCGGACGCGAAGATCGGCGACTCACGCCAGAGGATTCTGGGGCTCGGCATCGCGTCGTCGATGAGCACGAAGTCGAGTCTACCCTTACCACCGGCTGCCTCCTCGTACGCCATGCGAGTCCAACCTCCACAGGCAGACAGGAAACCGGCCACAACCAGAACGAGAATTGCCCTATTCATCGGCTTCATCGGCACCCTCCGATGGGTTCAGATCGTCATCCGGGAATACCCAGCAGGGCTCCTCACGCACGACGAGATCGCGATGATGTTCGATCGACAGGAAGACGAGACCCGTATCCATCGTCGCGTCCCTGGGCATGACGCACCATTCCGCAACCTGCCCGTCGATGCTGACAAAATCGGGCAGCATGCGGGAATCGAAGTCGTCGGCCGCCTCGCGGAAGTCGATTCCGAGCTCGAGCAATGCCGCCCACACCCAGAACCGGCGAGCATTCCACGGGGCGATATCCGGTGAGGGATGCGGTTCCACATAGAGCTGCGGTTCGAGCAGTTCACCCGCACGTTCGTGATCGAGTGCAACCTCGATCTGCTGCCCGTCGGGAAACTCGAAGGTGAGCGTGACCGTGTCAGTCACCTCGTTCTGCGCGTCGTACGCCCGGAACCCGGCACTCATCCACGAGACGGGCTCATAGAACATCGCGAAGGGCAGCAGGAACCAGAAATTGGCGTCGCCCTTCGCATCGACGGGCACCGCGTCGAACAGTGTGTGCGATGCGCCGGTGGACGTGTAGGCGAAGACGCCGGATGCCTGGCTGGCCTGTATCGTGCCGGCGAAGATGGCGATCGCGCAGGGATCGTCCGGTATCAGTTGGCGGCGACCGAGCAGGTCTGCTTCGTTCTGCCAGACGGCCGGCTGAACTCTCGTTGGCTCGATGCCCACCAGATTCGGCGCACTCTCCTCGGGATTAACAAAGAAGGTCACCCGCTCACAGCCGGGAAGATCAGGCTCGAGCGTACGCATCGTCGAGGCGAAGACGGGGAGCTCCCGCCACAGGATGCGCGGCCTCGGCATCGCATCGTCGACCAGCACGAAGTCGAACTGCGCTTTGCCGCCCGTGGCTTCGTCATAGGCCATCCCGGTCACGGCGCAGCCGCCGAGCAGCAGTGCGGCCGCCGCGACGAATCCGATCAGGCATGCTCGACGGCGGATCACAGCCCGCTCGCGACGATGACGACATGGGGCTGTCGATCGCCGGCTCCTGCGACGATGTCCGACCTGACGATACCGACGAGTGACTGCTGGCCGGAGTCCTGCATGTCGGTGGTCGTAATGAAGACGAAGAAGTAGAAGCCGGGCCAGAACAGCGAATCGCCGCCGCTCGCGGTCAGCGTGTGTGTCGTGGCATCGACGCTATTACCGAAATTGATGACTGCTGCGGCCGCGCTGTGGACATACTCCTCCTTCGAGTGGAACGGGCCTTCCGCAACCGTCTCGGATTCCGGGCGCTCTCTCGGCAGCAACACGACCAGGCCGGTAAGCCCAGCTTCATGTATGCGGGCCTGCACCTCGGGATCGTAGACGTCGGACAGTTGAACGCGACCGTCTGTATCAGGGAATAGTGTTGGCCAGATGTCGCCGGCAGGTGTCACCTCGACCGTGTCAGCGGCCTCGGTCAGTGCGGCCCTGAACTCCTGTACGTAGTCCTGACGGTACTCCGGCGAAACATGGATACGCGCGGCGTCGCCCTCGCCCATGACGAAGCGCGATTGCTCGATATCAGGGGACCTCGAACCGAGCGGTACCGGGATGCAGGAGGAGAGAAGCATCGCCGACGCGGCGAGCACGAATACGGACCTCCAGGCTTGCGGTCGCCTGAAAACCATAGCCACTCCGTTCGATCTTCGATCAATTCATCGCTATGGACGAACGAAGGCAATCCCAATAGGGAGAAGTACCGAGGGAGTTCGGCGGAAGAGTGAGAAGGCGCCGGGCTTTGCCTACATCGGATCGAACAGCGGCATTGTCGCCGCGAGTTCCGCGTCGACCTCAGCGTCGAGCTTGTTCTCGAGCTGATAGAAGCGCGTGACCTTCATGGCCGGTATGACCTGCTGGAAACGGCGGACGTAGCGCTTGCGGATGCGCAGCATGTCGGACTCGATGTCGAGGAATTCATTGAGCAGATCGCGTGCGAGTTCCGCATCGACTTCTGCGTTGCTGAATGCTTCGAGGTAACGCACGATCATCTCGACGCGCCGGTCGCGGACTTCATTGAGCTCATCGTTATAACGCTCCCAGACTGGCCAGAAACGCTCAGCCTCTTCGGACGTGAGCCGCAGCGCGTCACGGATTTCCTGCTCTCGCTGCGTCTGCACCAGCTCGCGAAGATCCTGAATGGCTTCCCGATCCAGCTCCCCGGAGGACTGCGCAAGAGCCGCCGTGGCGGGCGTTAAGAGCAGTGCGATCAGGAGAGTGGCGGCGTGTTTCATGGTCTTGGCTGTGCCTCGGCTTGCGGCATCACTGGGTCCCTTCATTCTGGGCGAGAACACGGTATGCCGCAACAGACTTAGCCGGACCGCACGCGGCGTGATACCGTCGAGTACCGGAACTTCTTTGGGCAGATGTAACGGATGCGTAACGCTTCACGACTCATGCAGAGCACGACGAGCGCCACCGTCTTTGCACTGACGGTCTTCGCGCTGGCCGGCCCCGCGCTCGCCGACGACGAGAGGCTCGGTCTGGAGATCACGCCGATCGGCGGCTATCGATTCGGCGGCACCTTCCAGGTCGAGGATGCTGACACGTCCTGGAAGGTCAAAGACTCGTCGAGCTTCGGACTTATCGTCAACCTGCCGCACGACACCAATACCAAGTACGAGTTCGTCTACTTCGAGCAGTCCAGCGACGCCGAACTGGACGGCGTGACCATCGGCCGATCGATCGTTGACCTCGACCAGCGCACGCTGCAGATCGGCGGAACGTACGAGTGGGGAGGCGACACTGTCCGACCCTATCTGGCCGCCTCTATCGGCGGCACACGCATCGAGGCGGCAGGCGAGAACGACACGTTCTTCTCCGGCTCCATCGGCTTAGGCGTGCTGATCAGCCCGGATGCTCAATTCGGCATCCGACTGGAGGCCCGCGCGCACGGAGTCTTCGTCAGCTCCGATACCGACCTGCTCTGCCGCACGGGCCCGGATATCAACATCTGCGCGATACGCGTCGAGGGCGATATGCTGTCGCAGATCGATACGTTCGCGGGATTCGTATTCCGTTTCTGATCAGGCCGCGCCGGGATCTGCCAACTCTGTTTCCAGCTGATGCAGTACTTCGTTCGACAGGGTCATGAAGATCACGAAGCTTTCGTCGGCGGCAAGTTTCTCGTGAACGAGCAGATCAAAGGCTTCGTCCTGGAGCCCACGCACCTTGGACAGCGCTTTCTGTCGTTCTTCTTCCGTGGTTAGCGACTTGAGGGATTTCCGAATCTCGATGGTCGCGGCATAGTACCTGTCGATGCGGTTCTTCCGTCTCCGTTGATAGAGCCGCACGCCGGCGAATAGTGCACTGGCGAGCGCGACCATCGCCGTCACCAGTACCTCTGCCACTCCCGAGTAACGCTCGTAGACAGTGGGCGCCGTGCGCCGCAGATAGTCCTGCGCACCCGGATGCACGACGAATGTGGAGCGACTCGTATCGAAATCGCCGGACAGGTCGGTGAACAGTCCCGGGCGGCTTGCCGATAGCGCCGGCCTCAGGCGCACGATCTCGTCAATCAGGTCGTAGACGGCGGTCGGATCGAGGTCCCGCCGTGTGACGAGCATCTTATCGACGGCGATAGTAACGACGGGTTCTGTCATCATGTGGCCGTATACGCCCTCCGGGATGATGAACGGCATGAACGTCGGGTTTAGCAACGTCGCCGCGTCGATCGGGCCGCCGGAGCCCATCTCGGCCGGGGTGCCCATAGAAATCAGAGAGTACTCGCCAACACCATCGACCAGATCCGGTGCGATCGGCGCGAACAATATGATCACGTCCGGATTGTCGGTCGGGTTGTCTACGAAGCGAACAGAGTCTTCACTGAGACCAATACGCTGGGCGACTCGCCGGAACAGGTAGCGGGAGGCGGAACCCTCCGGACCCGCGAATACCGAAACCTCCAAGAGCGCAGCCAGACTCTCACGGTCTGCCAGATCGGGGCTGTCGGGCAATCCATTCCGGCGCGCAATGTGCAGCACGGTCGGATACAGCGGCATGACCGTCGCGATGTCGTCGCGGAAAGGCAGGTGGTTCGAGATCAGCGCGATGTCAGCCTCGCCAGCCGCGACTGCGTCCAGCGCAGCCTCGTCCGACACCGACGATTCGATAATTGTGAGGCGAACCGCCGAGGACTCATCGAATAGTTCGACCATGTCCTCGGCGATAGCGCGATCGAGCCGCGATTCCGGCGCGATCAAGCGTAGCTCGGACGGTCCTGAGTCGCAGCCCGCCACGGCGAGCATTGCAAGCAAAACTGTGACGGATCCCGTCTTGCGCATTCTACGTGTACTCAGGCGGCGTGCTGATCGTGCCGGGTCGATATCATCAGCGGTCAGAGCGAACGAGAATACCGGATCGGCCGGGCTCTGTACGCAACTGATCCGCGGCCAGGCGGGATCGCAACCTTCTATCGCCGAGGAACGACGATTAGAATTGCGGTATTGGTACAGCATTTGACCTCGGAGATTCACGTGACAGCCCGCCTGTTCATTTTGTCATTCATCGCTCTGGCCCACCTTGTTGCAGGATGTGCTGGAACCGAAACGGAGAGCCGCTATCTGGTGCCCGAAGAGCCGGAGTTCCGGAGCTTTCTCGTTGTAGGCCAGGCCGGCGATTACAACGTCCGCTCCGAGTTCGAGCGTCTTGTTGTCTCGGAACTTCGTGAGCGAGGCACATCGGCAACCGCTTATCACGTGGCCGCTGGCGGCGATGTTGCTATCACTCGCGATAGTATCCGCGAAGCGGTCCAGCAATATGGGCTGGAAGCCGTAGTCCTGACACGGGCAATCAGTGGAGACATCGACCCGCAACTCCGGACAGGCGCGACCGACACCGTTGCCACTCGGCGTGACAACGGTCTTCTTGATCTATTTCGGTACGATTACGAGGATCTAAGATCGCCAAACACGCTCGATCTCGAGATCTCGACCACGATCGTGACGGAAGTCTACGACGTGCGAGCTGAAGCCCTGGTTTGGTCCGGGAAGTCTTCCACGCCGCCGGTGGAGAGCATCGCAGAACTGGTAAATGGAGCTGCGGTCAGCGTCGCGGATCTGATCTACGACGACGGTCTTATCGCGGACTAGTCCCTGCTGCGGCCCACGTCCCGCCAGATCTCCGCTCCGAGGTTCTCACGAACCTCGAAACCCCTCTCCGTAAGTTCGTTTCGACAGCGCTCCGACGCCGTGCCGAGGAGCAAGACCTTGCGCGTGTCGCCGTATTCGCCAGACGTTAGCGCGCGATACCTTTCGCCGGCATCGGCAATATCTTCAGTCCAGTACACGTGATCGACCGCGAATGCGAACATGCTGCTGCCATCGGTGAGCATTGCGGCGGGAAGCACTTCGCTTGTAGCAACGGCTTCGATTGGCACCTCGTTTCGGTGATACCACGCGAGCATAGTCACCGAATTGATGAAGAAATCGGCCTCGGCGTGGCTTTCGGCATTCAGTGCCTGCCGAAGTATGCCGTCGCGACCCCAGACGCCTTCGAGTTCGGCGATCGCCGCTGTGAGGAGCGTCTTGTGGGTCGGAGTCATGTGCGGGTTGTCGAGATACTGGTCGATTAGCGCCTCGTCGGCGCCGGTGGCAGCGAGGCGTTCTTTGTTTAGCTGCTCGAGTTCATATGGGTCCGTGCTCCAGACCACGTCGTAGACCGCGGCGATGATGTCCATACCTGGAATCTGGGCCGCGCCGGTAAAACGGATGCCCACATTGCCCAGCCGCTCCGCCCACGCGTATTCCTTGATCGCCGCCTGCAGGGTTTCGTTATCGGTATATGGGTCTGTTCCGAGCTTGCGGTGCCACGCCATTTGAGCCGAGTCTACGTCGAAGTAGCTCTCGGTAAGCGCACCAACTTCTACTTCCACGCGGCCATCGCCGTCGGAGCCGACCTCGGACGCTACCTCGGCGGCAGTGTCGATCGCCTCTTGTGCCTGACGACCCCAGCGCCGGAACATGCGGCCGATGCCGCTCGGGATTCCGACAACAGTTTCTACCGGATTTGTAGCCAACTCCCGAACCGTACGGATCTGCTGGATGCCGGCGTCAGCAGCGCCCTCGATGAAGGCCTGGGTCTTCGATAATTCGTCGAGTTCCGCCAGCGCCTCGATCTCGCCGATTCGACGAAGCAGCATCAGTGCTCCTACCGCTTCGAACTCGCCGTAGTCTGAGTCGATCGTGTAGTAGTTAAGGTATCCGTCATTAAGGACGGTCTCCTGCACGCGGTGATGCTGCCCGCGGACAACGTCCGCGGGCAGCGTGTTCGCCGCGCTGAGGGAGTCGGCTTCTTCAAAATCACTGGCAACCGCCGAGTTGAATAACGTCGTTCCAGCGACCAGGGCCGCCACGAGCAGGGCCCGATCGGAGCACGATGGTCTCTTCGGTCTTCTTGTTATTGAACGTGGCTGCAAGACCGCGCTCCACGAATCCGTACACTCAAATACTAGCAACCCGGGCGGGATTTGCTCACTTAGGGCTAATCACGACCGAAACCAGGCAGAGCCCTGCACAAGGCGGAGCTTTTGGGAATTGGCCGTCCGGTCATCGACGGGCTCTCAAGTCGATCAGGCCCCTTCGTCGCCAACGTTGATTTGATGGAACCACAACGTGATGCTCACCTCCCCGCATATGGCGAGCAGGATGTCGCCATTTCGGTCCCTCAGTGGTCGAGCTGGTCAATTAGTACGTGTCCGAACGCAAACCAACGTAACGCAATTGACCGGCTGGTCGACTTAATTTTCGAATGCGACTCAATGCCTTGCCGTATCTCGTGGGGCTCGCATAGACTCGTAATCGTTAATCGAGGCGCAGCAAGCTTTCGTGGCAGACGACAACCAGCGGGTCGAAACGAAACCGTATACCGACGAAGACTGGCGGGAAGGACTCCTTGCCCGGCTGCGCACGCTGATGGTTGGTGTCCTCATTCTCGGTGGCTTGACAACGACCGTCGGCGCCCGTGCCGAGGGCATGCGAGTCTTCGGCATCATCATGATGTTTATCTCGCTCGCGCTGATCGTTATCCTGACGTCGAAGCGTCTGCCTGTATTCATTCGTTCCCTTGCATCCGTGGTTGCCTTCGGCGGGGCTGCCTTCGTTTCCTATTTCTTTGCCGGCTTCCTGTCAGGTCCAGCGGTTGCTGCCGCTCTGTCGGTCATCCTTGCCGCGCTCCTTATCGGAAAGCGCGCATTGATCGTGACCATCGTGATCTTCGCCACTCTGCACTTGTCCCTCGGAACGGCCGTTGGCTTGGGAGTATGGGACGGGCCTCAGGCCGCGGACCTCAATCCGAGTGATCCTGTCATTTGGTTCAGGACGGGCTTCACGGCTCTCGTGATCTGGGCCGGCATCGGTTTCTCGGTACTCTTCGTCGTTCGTACCGTCGAACGTAACCTCAATCGCCGTCAGGCAGCACTCGCGGAGAAGGACGAGGCGCTCGCGCAACTGCAGACTGAGATCGCCGAGAGACAGTCCGCGGAGAAGGCCCGGCGGGAAGCCGAGCTGCTGGCAACTCAGGCACAGAAGCTCGACGCGATCGGCAGGCTCGCCGCCGGTATCGCACACGACTTCAATAATGCCCTCCTCGTCGTCCAGGGCTGGAACGACATGCGCAGCGAGACCGACGAGACCGACGACGACCGCGACGCGACGCGTTCGATCGAGCAGGCGGTGCAGCAGGGCGCGTATCTCTCGAAACAGCTCCTTGCATTCGCACGTAAGGACGTGCGCACGCCGCACTACATGTCGATCGACAATCTCGTCAACGAACTCGCCAACACCTTGCGACGGCTTCTTCGCGCCGGGATCGAACTGCGCGTCAACGCGCGGTCGGGCGCGTCTGTCTTTGCCGACGAAGCTCAATTGCAGCAAGTACTGCTGAATCTCGTCATCAACGCCCGCGACGCCCTGCCGGAAGGCGGAAACATCGATATCAAAGTCCGAAAGTCCGGGGCGCCGGAGGGTGGCTCCGACCATGACGACTGGGTCGTCATCGAGGTCCGCGACGACGGCGTCGGTATGGACGAGCAGGTGCGCGGCCTCGCATTCGAACCGTTTTTCACGACCAAGACGCGCAGCCAGGGCACCGGACTCGGCCTGTCCACGGTCTTCGGCATCGTCAAGCAGAGCGACGGCGAAGTGGAGATCGACAGTACGCCCGATCACGGCACGACAGTATCCGTCTTTCTACCCGCCGCCGAGGAATCGCAGGCCGAGGCCGATACCCCGGCGGAGCCCGATGCCGAACGCGTCATCGATGCCCGTGTACTCGTACTCGAAGACGATCCGTTGGCGCTCAAGCTGATCGTCCGATCGCTGGAGCGCAGCGGCATGTCAGTGGTAGCGGCCATCGACGGTGACGACGCGCTTGTGGCGATCGCGGACAGCGACGATGTCTTCGACATGCTCTGCTCGGATGCCGTTTTTCCCGGCGCATCTCTCCGGGAAGTCATCGCGGCCTTCGAGCAGCAGTCCCCCGACGCCGGTATTCTCATCTGCTCGGGCTACGTGCGCGAGGAACTGGCGATCAAAGGCGTGGAATCCGGCGCCTACGAGTTCCTTGCCAAGCCGTTCACGCGTAAGGACCTGATCGAGAAAGTCGAGGCGACGCTCGCCGCGAGCCAGCCGGACGAGACTTAGGTCGCGGCCCGGACCTCCCCTTCTCCGCCTCTCCGCGGAGCGAAGACATCCTACGTAGTAACCACGACGCCCGGCTATCCGGTGCTCTCTACAATGAAATTCAAAAGAAAATCGTCCACCGAACGACCAGTCCGGGAGGCCTCATGGAGAGGCCTTCAAGACCGCCGTACCGCGTGGCGCCCGAGCATCGGTCAGGGAGGCGCGCGGCATTGTGCGGCCAACGAATGAACGATGATGTTCACGGGTATCCGATATGCAGATTAGCCAACAGCCGGCAGGACGTCCCGGCCCCATCCCCTACGTCAACGACCACTACCTCACCGACGAAGAAGCGCTCGTTCGCGAACTCACCGAGCAAGCCGACCCCGGCGAGGAGATGCGCCGCAAGATCGAGGAAACGGCTTCCACGCTGGTGCGCGCCGTGCGCCGTGCCAAGGCCAATGAAGGCGGCATCGAAGCGTTCCTGCAGGAATACGATCTCTCGTCCGAAGAGGGCGTGCTGCTCATGTGCATCGCCGAAGCGCTGCTGCGCATCCCGGACGCAGAGACCGCCGACGAACTGATCGCCGACAAGCTGACGGCGGCGCATTTCGAACGGCACATGGGCGAGAGCGACTCGCTGTTCGTCAACGCCGGCACCTGGGGCCTGATGCTGACCGGCCGCATACTGCAGCTCGACGAGATGACCCGCGGCAACCCGCTGCATCTTCTCGGTACGCTGGTGAACCG
>JAAUXY010035421.1_pt1 | contig 16583 bp, 12 predicted proteins | sample 7278121 | NCBI WGS metagenome assembly JAAUXY01 (sample SAMN14350117, study PRJNA611818) | marine sediment metagenome | isolation source: surface marine sediment (1.8m) | place: French Polynesia: Moorea | collected 2018-08 | reverse complement strand
GCGTGGTCATGGCGTCGGTATCCTGGCCGACGATGATGTGGCCCTTCTCCAGCCGCAGGACGCGCTGGGCCTCGACCCCGAAGGGCCGCGGGCCGTCGTCCCCGCCGGCCGCGATCAGGCGGTCCCAGAGCGCCTCGCCGTAGGAGGCCGGGACGTGGATCTCGTAGCCCAGCTCGCCGACGAAGCCGACCCGCAGGACGCGGGCCGGGAGTCCGGCGACGTAGCCCTCGCGCAGGCCCATGTAGGGAAAGGCCCGGGGCGAGAGGTCGATGCCCTCGACCAGGCCGGCCAGCAGCTCCCGCGCGCGCGGCCCGGCCAGGTTGATCCCGGCATAGGCCGCCGTGACGTTGGCGACGTCGACCTCGAGCCGCCACTGGGCGTTCCACCAGAGCATGGTCCGGTAGACCCGCTCGACCCCCCCGGTGGTCGCGGTCAGGTAGAAGTGGTCCTCGGCGAAGCGGCAGGCGACGCCGTCGTCGACGATGCCGCCGGCCTCGTTGGTCATCAGCAGGTAGCGGCAGCGCCCGACCGGCTGCTTCTTGTAGGCGAAGGTGTAGAGCCGCTCGACGAACTCGGCGGCGTCCGGGCCACGGACCTCGAGCCCGCCCAGGGTCGAGACGTCGATCAGGCCGGCGGCCTCGCGCACCGATCGGACCTCGGCGTCGATGCAGGCTTGGCGCTCCGACTCGGCGCCGTAGTAGGCGGGCCGCCACCAGGAGCCCGCGGTCATCATCCGCGCGCCGGCGGCCAGGTGGCGGTGGTGCATGGGAGTCAGGCGTTCGGGCTCGAAGCGGCGCCCGGCGAGCAGGCCCAGGCGCTCGGGCATGACCGGCGGACGCGCCGTGGTGACGCCGACCGCCCCGAGGTCGCGGCCGGTCGCGCGGGCGACGATCCGCGCCGTGTTGAGCGCGGCGTGGCGGCCCTGGCTCGGTCCCATGCCGACGGTGGAGAACCGCTTCACCAGCTCGATCTCGTCGTAGCCCTCGGCCACCGCGTTGACCAGGTCGGCGACCTGCAGGTCCTCGTCGAAGTCAACGAAGTCCTCGCCGAGGGCCTCCGCCGGCAAGGGGCTGGCCGCTGCGGTCTGCGGCGCGCTGCGGTCGTCGCGGACCTGGACCTGGGGCAGCGAGGCCGCCGTGTCGTCGCCGCCGGCCGCCGTCCAGCCGGCATTCCAGCCCTGGGTGATCACCTCGTCGAGGGCGTAGCCGCCGGCCGACCCGCCGGCCAGCCGGACCCGCTCCGGCAGGCCGGTGATCCGCAGCCGCGCCTCCGCACCCTCTGCGTCGAGCCGGGCGCCGGCCTGCAGGGCGAGCTGATAGGCCGGCAGGGTCCCGGCCGAGACGCAGACCAGATCGCAGTCGAGGCTTTCGGCCGGACCGCCGTCGCCCTCCGGCGGCAGCGCCGCCAGCCGGACCCGGGCGACCCGGCGCCCGCCACGCCCGGGCCGCGCGTCCCGGATCGTCCGGCCGGTCAGGACCCTGACGCCCTTGGCCGCGACCGCCGCGGCCAAGCGCGAGGCGTCGCCGGCGGGCCGGGGGTCGATCACGGCCGCGACCTCGGCCCCGGCATCCAGCAGGTCGAGGGCGAGGCCGTAGCCGTCCGGGTTGCCGGCCAGCACCACGGCCCGCCGCCCCGGACGCACGCCGTAGAGCCGGATCAGCCGCTGGGCGGCGCTGCCCAGCATCACCCCCGGAAGGTCGTTGTTGCGGAACACGGCGGGCTGCTCGATCTCGCCGGTCGCCAGGACCACCTCGCCGGCCCGCAGCTTGGTCATGCGGTTGCCGCGCAGGACCGGCAGGTAGTTGTCCGCGAACCAGCCGTTGCAGAAGGCTGAAGTCATAACCGTGATTCCGGAGGCCGATGCGAGCTCGCCCAGCAGGGCCCGGCGCGCCTCGGCGGCGGCGTGGCCTTGCAGGTCCAGGCGGGCGTAGGTCAGGGCGCCGCCCAGCACCGGGGCCTGCTCGATCAGGCAGACTTCGGCCCCCTGGCTGGCTGCGGCCAGGGCGGCGGCGAGGCCGGCCGGGCCGCCGCCGATCACCGCGACGTCGCAGAAGGCATAAGCCTTGTCGAAATCGCCGGGGCGGGCGGCGAGATCGACCGCGCCCAGTCCCGCCTTGCGGCGAAACCAGGGCTCCCAGAAGCGCTGCCAGGCGCCGCCGGGCCGGTAGAAGGCGCGGTAGTAGAAGCCGACCGGCAGGAAGCGGGCGAAGGCGCGGACCCAGGCGGCGCGGTCGAAGCGCAGGCTGCCGCTGACGTTCTGCGCCCGCACCGCCAGGCCCTCGGAGATCGGCGCCAGCTCGGCCGGCACGTTGGGAGCGCCCGGCAGCTGCACCAGGCCGTTGGCGTCGTGCCCGGCCAGGCTCATGACCCCGCGCGGCCGGTGGTACTTGAAGGAGCGCGACAGCACCCACTGGTCGCAGGCCGCCAGGGCCGAGGCGATGCTGTCGCCCTCGAAGCCCTCGAAGCGCCGGCCCTCGAAGGAGAAGCCGACCCGGCGGTCGCGGTCGATCAGCAGGCCGAAGGGCGACGGCAGGCGGTTGGGCTGGGCGGTCACGTCGAGGGCGTCCCGGCCTTGAAGTCGCGCCGCGTCCCGTAGACCTCGTCGGCCGGATAGCTCCGCAGGATCTCGTCGGTCACGGTGTCGCGCTCGGCGATGAACCAGAAGCTCGACGGCAGGTGGCACCACCACTCGCGGACCACGCCCGCGGTGTTGTTCTCGTTCCAGACATGGTCGGCCCAGGCGGCGTCATCGGTTTCGGCCGGCTCGGGCACCCCGACCACCTCGCCGAAGCAGGCAAACTCCGAGATGTTGCGCGGGCCGTTGAGCGGGCAGCGGAGGATCTTCATTCGGGCGCTCCCATCAATGGCTGGCCGCCGTGGCGCCCATCTCGTTGACCAGGTCGAAGCTGCGGAAGCGCGCCAGTCGGAAGGGCTCGAGGATGGCCGGCAGCTTGCCCGTGGCCACCGCTTCAGCCAGGCGCTTGCCGGCGACCGGCGTCGCCTTGAAGCCCCAGGTGCCCCAGCCGGCGTCGAGCCAGTAGTTCTTCAGCGGGCTCGCGCCCAGGATCGGGCTGTAGTCCGGCGTCATGTCGGTGATCCCGGCCCACTGCCGCAGCAGCCGCACCTCGGCGAGGAAGGGGAAGAGCTCCAGGGTGTGGCCGATCAGGCTCTCCTTGAGGTCGAGCGTGGAGCGGGTCGAGTAGAGCGGATAGGGATCGGAGCCGCCGCCGATCACCAGCTCGCCCCGTGCGGTCTGGGAGACGTAGGCGTGGAGGCCGGCCGAGGAGACCAGGGGATCGAGGAAGGGCTTGAGCGGCTCGGTCACCATGGCCTGCAGCGGGAAGCTGCGGATGGGCAGGCGGATCCCGGCCATCGCCGCGACTTGCGAGCTCATCCCGGCTACGGCCTGCACCACCTGGCCGCCCTGGGTCATCCCGCGGTTGGTGTGGACCGCGGTGACCCGGCCGTTGTCGACCGTCATCCCGGTCACTTCCGTGCGCTGGTGGATCTCGACGCCCAGTTCAGCGGCGCGCGCGGCATAGCCCCAGGCGACCGCGTCGTGGCGGCCGGTGCCGCCGTCGGGATGCCAGAGCCCGCCGAGGATCGGATAGCGCGTCATCTCGAGGTTGAGGCAGGGCACGATCTCGCGGATCTGATTGCGATCGACCATCTCGATCCGCGTACCGCAGAAGCGCCCGACCTCGGCGCGCTGCCGGAAGGTCCGCAGGGTCGCATCGGAATGCGCCAGGGTGAGCTGGCCGCGCCGGCTGTAGAGCAGGTTGAAGCCGAGCTCGCCTGAGAGCCGGTCGTAGAGCTCGACCCCCTCCTTGTAGAAGCGGACCGATTCCGGGGTGATGTAGTTGGAGCGGATCACCGCCGTGTTGCGCGCCGTGTTGCCGCCCGCCAGGTAGCCCTTCTCCAGCACGCAGACCTTCCGGACGTCGTGATAGCAGGCCAGGTAGTAGGCGATGGCGAGCCCGTGGCCGCCGCCGCCGATGATGACGACGTCGTAGGCCGGCTTCAGGTCCGGCGTCGGCGGGATGTCCCGGCGCGCCGGGTAGCGGCGGCTGAAGCCGTACTTGAGCAGCCCCCAGGCCATGCCTGCACCCTCTCCGCCTTACCTTGTCGGGCCCGGGCGCCGCCATGCGGCTGCCCGACGCTCGGCCGATTCCGGCTCGACCTCGTCAAGCCGCCACCCCCCTCGGAGGGCCCGGCGAACCGAAGCGCCCGCGGGCCCTGCTGCGCATAGCCGGTCTCGAAGCGCGCCGCAAGCCCTTCAAAAGACGCGCCGCCGCCCCATCTAGGAGACCATTCGGTCCGCCGGCCGACGGCTTGGGCGCGCAGGCCGGCCACGGGGATTAAGCAAACGGCAACCCTGTCCGACAAAGCTGTGCCGATCCGGCCCGATTCCGGGCGGCCGCGGCGCAGGACGGCGCAACAGAGTGGAACTCGAGTTCGAGCGATGAGTGCTTTGGAAGAATCGATGGCGGCGCGAACCGTGACAGGACGCCTGAAGGCCCTGATCGAGGCCCAGGCGACCCAGAACTTCATCATCGCCGTTATCGTCATCAACGCGATCGTCATTGGGCTGGAGACCTCGCCGAGCATCATGGCCAGGGTCGGCGCCCTGCTGATCTTCCTGGATGTCGCCGCGCTCTGCATCTTCGTGGTCGAGATCGCGATCAAGCTCTTCGTCTACCGCTGGTCCTTCTTCCGCAGCCCCTGGAACCTCTTCGACTTCGTCATCGTGGGCATCGCTCTGGTGCCGGCGAGCGAGGGCATGTCGGTGCTGCGCGCCCTGCGCATCCTGCGCGCCCTGCGGCTGCTGTCGATGGTCCCGAAGATGCGCACGGTGATCGAGGCCCTGCTGCGGGCGATTCCCGGCCTGAGTTCGGTGATCGGGCTGCTGCTGCTGGTCTTCTATATCTTCGCCGTGATGGCGACCAAGCTCTTCGGCGCGGAGTTCGACGCCTGGTTCGGCACCGTCGGGCGTTCCTTCTTCTCGCTGTTCCAGATCATGACCCTCGAGTCCTGGTCGATGGGCATCGTCCGGCCGGTCATGGACGTCTTTCCCTACGCCTGGGTCTTCTTCGTCGCCTTCATCCTGTCGACGACCTTCGCGGTCCTGAACCTCTTCATCGCGATCATCGTCAACTCGATGCACGAGGCTGCCGAGCAGGAAGCCGATGCGCAGGGGGCGAACATGCAGCCGGTCCTCGACGAGCTTCAGGCTTTGCGGGGCGAGATCGCCGAGCTTCGGCGCGAGCGCGGCGGAGCGTCCACGCGAGAACAGCAGTAGCGGGTCAAGAAAAAGGGCGCCGGCCAAGGCCGGCGCCCAGTGGCAACTCAACTTTCCTGCCGTTATTGCGGCAGCAGAACGGTGTCGATCACGTGGATCACGCCGTTCGAGGCCTCGACGTCGGCGGTGGTCACCGAAGCGTTGTTGATCTTCACGCCCTGGGTGGCGTCGACCTTCAGCGACTGCCCCTCGACCGTCGCCGCGGCGAGCTGCTTGCCGGCGATGTCGCTCGACATGATCTTCCCGGGCACCACGTGGTAGGTCAGAATCTGGACCAGCTTGTCCTTGTTCTCCGGCTTCAGCAGGCTGTCGACCGTGCCCTCCGGGAGCTTGGCGAAGGCCGCGTCGGTGGGCGCGAAGACGGTGTAGGGGCCGTCGGCCTTGAGCGTATCGACCAGGTCGGCGGCCTGAACCGCCGCGACCAGGGTCTTGAAGCTGCCCGCGGAGACCGCGGTGTCGACGATGTCGGCCTTGGGCGCGCTCGCCGACTCGGTCTTGGTGTTCGCGCAGGCAGCCAGGCCGATGGCCGGGACGACGACTGCGACTGCCAGGAAAAGACGCTTGATGCCCATGATGAGTGCTTCCTCTCTCGAAACTTGACACAAAAAATAGGGACCGCCCGCTCGGACGGCCCCTTTCCCAAATCGTCGGAGTTATTGTCGTTGTCTCCGTTAGGTGTGCCTTACGCCGCCCCCGGCACCTTGGATCACCCCGCCGAAACCTCCGAGCCCCCGGGTCGGCCCCGCCGCGGCCGGACCGGGCCTAAGCGTCCAGCCAGGAGTCCATGAACCCGGCCAGCCACTCGGCCAGGGGCTGATCGAAGCGCTCGGCATCCCGGACCTGGCGCTCGCCGGAATGGGCGCCGGGCTCGGCCAGCATGTGGCTGGCCTCTCGGATCCAGCGCTGGAAGACGCCGGGGGTCACCTCCGGGTGGAACTGCAGGCCGTAGGCCCGCGCCCCGATCCGGAAGGCCTGATGAGGAAAGACCTCGCCGGTGGCCAGCAGCTCGGCGGCGGCCGGCGCCGAGAAGCCCTCCTTGTGCCAGTGGAAGACGTGCAGCGGTCCGTCGAGGAACCCCGCGGCGGATGGGGTCGGCGTGATCTCCACATAGCCGATCTCGTGCAGGCCCTCGGGGTGCGGGACGACCCGGCCGCCGTAGCACTCGGCGAGCATCTGGGCCCCGAGGCAAAGGCCGAGGAGCGGCTGCTCGGCATCGACCCAACGACGCATCCAGTCCTTCTCCAGCCGGATGTAGTCGACCTCCTGGGACTTGCTGAGATCCTCCGCGCCGCCGAAGACCAACGCGCCGGCGTAGTCCGGGCCCGGCTCGGGCAGTTCGTCGCCGGCGGCCGGTCGGCGCCAGTCGATGGTGTAGCCCCGCTCTTCCAGCATCCTGGACGCCCGGTCGTCGCGCTTGCCGACCGGATGGTCGACGATGATGATTTTCCTGCTCACGCGGTCCCGCCCCTGCTCGATCCGACGAAGGCCGTCATGTGGAACGCGGCCTGCCCCGGATCATAAAGGTACTCCCGGCCGACGGGGCAAGCCCGCCGTGCCCGACAGCCCAGCGCCGAGCAGTCCCCGCCCACCGGACGCCCCAGATGGTCCAGGCAGGTCGCCACGGCATAGCTCCCGTCGGCGAAGGCGCCGACCGGGCAGCCCTGCAGGCAGGGCTTCTCGACGCAGGCGTCGCAGGGGCAAGGGGCCGCCTCCGAGATCGGCAGGGGCAGCGCCTCCCGGAAGGCGAAGGCACCCCGGTAGGCGTGCCAAAGGCCGAAGCGGGGGTGGATCAGGATCCCCAGCGGCGAGGCCTTGAGACCCTCGGCCTTCGCTGCCCAGCGCTGGAACGGCAGGTAGGGCGGCCCCTCGAAGGGAAAGCGGGCCTCCGCGCCCAGGTCTTCGGCCAGCGCGCCGAGGCCGCGGGCGATCCAGCGGTCCAAAGGGTTGGCCTTGCGGTCGGCGGCCTCCGGCGCGGCCTGGAAGGCCTGCCACATCGCCGGTCCGGCATTGCCGACCAGCAGCAAGGTCCCGGCGGCGGCGGCGTCCCGCAGCGCCGGCACGGCATCCTCCGGATCGGGGCGGAAGCCGCCGCGCAGGATCAGGCCGAGGGACGCCAGGGCCGCCGCAATCCGCTCCAGCATCGGCCCGGGCCGGCCTCAGGCCGCCGGCCGCATCTCGGCTTCCGGCAGCAGGATCCGGAAGCGCCGGCGCAGCTCGCGGTCGGTCTCGGCCGGCAGGGCCTGGGGCCAGTGCTCGGCCAGGATCTGGCGCGCCCGGGCCCGCGCCGCCTCGCGCAGGTCCTGGCCGCCTTTCTGCTCCCAATCGTCGCGGCTGTCCCGGTCGAGCAGCTTGGGATAGAGGTACTCGCTGGTCATGCGCGACAGGGTCTGGGGATGGCCGAGGAAATGCCCCGGCCCCTTGCAGACCTCGTCGATGACCTCGAGGGAGAGCGACTCCGGCGTCACCTCGATGCCGCGCAGCAGGCGCATAATCTCGCCGTTGATGTCGTTGTCGATGACGAACTGCTCGTAGGCCACGGTCAGCAGGCTCTCCAGGAAGCCGGCCGAATGATGGATGTAGTTGGCCCCGGCCAGGGCCGCGGCCAGGCCGGTGATGCCCTTCTCCAGCCCGGCCTGGGCGTCCGGTACCTTGGAGTCGGAGATGCCGGAGGAGTTGTAGAGCGGCAACTCCAGGTGCTGGGCGATCTGGGCGCAGGCCGCATTCAGCAGGGCGAACTCGGCCGAGCCGCCGACGAAGGCCCCGGTCCTGAGGTCGGCCTGGGCCGGCACGCAGCCCATGATCAGGGGATGCCCCGGGTTCAGCAGGTTGACGTAGACCAGGCCGGAAAGCTGCTCGGCGGTGATCTGCACCAAGGTGCCGGCCAGGGCCGCCGGCGAGGTCGCGCCGGCCTGGGGGGCCGAGGAGATCACCACCGGCAGGCCCTCGGCCACCAGGCGGTCGAGGATCTCGACCGTCTCCGGCGCGTAGCGCAGGGGGCTGACGGTCCAGCAGGCGGTGAAGGAGATCAGCGGCCGCGCGGCCAGGGCCTCGGGCCCGCCGGCGATGATCTCGGCCATGGCGCGGAGGTCGCCGACCCGCTCGGCCTGGTAGGCGTTGGCCATGACGTGCTTTTGGGTCGCCGCCAGGCAGGCGTAGAACTGGTTGACGTCGATGTCGTCGTTGGCCAAGTCGCGGCTGACCACCGGGCGCATGTAGAAGTGGATATGCTCCAACGGATCGCAGAGCCGCCCGATGTGGTAGTTGTCGGAAAGCCGGGTCTCGCGGACCTCGCCGTCCAGGTCGAGGATCTTCACCGCTTGGCCGCCGGTGCCCATGTAGACCCGCCGGCCGCCGAGCCGGAGGTCGTGGCGCGCCTCGCGGCCGGCCAGCAGGACCTCCTTGGCCGCCCGCGCCAGCCCCTCTTCCACCATCCGGGCGTCCAGGTAGACCCGGTTGGTCTCGGCGTCGATCCGGGCCCCAGCCTGGCGGAAGACCTCCCGGCAGGGGCTGTCGACGACCTCGATGCCGGTCCGCTCCAGGACCTCGACGGCGGCCGCGACGATCCGCTCGACCTCGCCTGCCGATAGTGGCCGGTAGACTCCGCCCTGAAGACCGGGCGGCGCCACCGGTGCGCTCTGTCGTTCCAGTGCGGACGGTCTGCGGCGACGGCCTGAACGCGACATCTCGATCGTTCCCCTTGCCGTTTGCTGTCCCGGGCGGGCTCAAGCTGAGCGCAGACTGGCACAGCGCCACGGCCGCGCCTAGCGCGAGGGCGACCCATTCGGGATCCTTCGCCCCGGTCACGAGAGGCTTCGCAGCGCCACGCCGAGGTGCTAAAGCAGGTCGCGGTCCCCGTCGGCGGCCCGCCCGCCGTTCCGATCGAGATGTCCGCCATGCCCGATCAGACCTTCCAGCTCCAACCCGGCGCCCTCGCGCTCGCCCAGCTGCACGGCCTCTGGCGCAAGGCGCGGCCCCTGGCGCTTGCCGCCGACTGCTGGGAGGACGTGCGCCGCTCGGCCGAGGCCGTGGCCGCCGTGGTCGAGAGCGGCAAGGCGGTCTACGGCATCACCACCGGCTTCGGCAGCCTGGCCAAGACCCAGATCCCGGCCGATCAGGTCGCCGAGCTGCAGCGCCGCCTGGTCCTCTCCCACTGCGCGGGCGTCGGCGAGCCCTTGCCGGAGCGGGTCGTCCGGCTGGCCCTGGTCCTGAAGATCAACGCCCTGGCCCGCGGCCACTCCGGGCTCCGGCCCCAGGTTATCGAGGCCCTGGTCCGCCTCTACAACGAGGGCGCCCTGCCGGTGATTCCGGCCCAGGGCTCGGTCGGCGCCTCCGGCGACCTGGCGCCGCTGGCCCACCTCAGCGCCGCCCTGCTTGGCGAGGGCGAAATCAGCCTGGGCGACAAGACCCTGCCGGCGGCCAAGGCCTTGAAGAAGCTCGGCATGGCGCCCCTGACCCTGGCGGCCAAGGAGGGCCTGGCGCTGCTCAACGGCACCCAGGTCTCGACCGCCCTGGCGCTGGACGGCCTCTTCGCCGGCCTGGACGCCGTCGCCGCGCTGCTCAACGCCGGCGCCCTGACCGTCGACGCCGCGCTCGGCAGCGACGTGCCCTTCGACCCGCGGATCCAGGCCCTGCGCGGCCAGCCCGGCCAGATCGAGGTCGCGACGGTCCTGCGCGCCCTGCTCGCGGGCAGCGCCATCCGCGCTTCGCACGCCGACTGCGACCGGGTCCAGGACCCCTACTCCCTGCGCTGCCAGCCCCAGGTCATGGGCGCGGTGCTGGACACCCTGGGCGCCGCCGCCGCCATGCTCGCGCGCGAGGCCAATGCGGTCTCCGACAACCCTCTGGTCTTCGCCGAGACCGGCGAGGTGCTGTCGGGCGGCAACTTCCACGCCGAGCCGGTCGCCCTGGCCGCCGACATGATCGCGCTCGCCCTGGCCGAGGCCGGGGCGCTCTCGGAGCGGCGCATCGCCCTTCTGACCGATGCCAACATGAGCGAGCTGCCGGCCTTCCTGGTCTCCGAACCGGGCCTCAATTCCGGTTTCATGATCGCCCAGGTGACCGCCGCTGCCCTGGCCAGCGAGACCAAGCAGATGGCCGCGCCCTGCAGCGTCGACAGCCTGCCGACCTCGGCCAACCAGGAGGACCACGTCTCCATGGCGGCCCACGGCGCCCGGCGCCTGGCCCGCATGGCCGAGAACCTCGGCAAGATCGCCGCGATCGAGCTGCTGGCCGCGGCCCAGGGCGTCGACTTCCGGCGGCCGCTGGAGACCAGCCCCAGGCTCCAGGCGGTCATGGCCGCCCTGCGGGCCCGGGTCGCCTTCCTCGACCAGGACCGCGCCCTGGCGCCGGACATCGCCCGGGCCCACGGCCTGGTCACCGAGGGCTGGTTCTTCGACGCCCTCTGGTCGGCAGAGCCCTGCCCGGTCTTCCCGGCCACGGGGTAAAGGCCATATTTCCGCCACGCCGCTGCCCGAGCCTTTCCCGATTGCCCCGCTCTTCTGATCGAACCTTCGAGCGAGACGGGAGACCAGAATAGGGATGATCGGCGTCTTCGATTCCGGATCGGGCGGCCTGACGGTGCTCAGGGCCCTGGTCGAGCGGCTGCCGGAACAGCGCTTCGTCTACCTCGGCGACCACGGCCATGCGCCCTACGGCGAGCGCAGCCCGGACGAGGTCTACGGCCTGACCTGCGCCGGCGTCGCCCGGCTCTTCGGGCTCGGCTGCTCGCTGGTGATCCTGGCCTGCAACACCGCGGCCGCGGTGGCCCTGCGCCGCCTGCAGCAGAACTGGCTGCCGGCGCGCTTTCCCGAGCACCGGGTGCTGGGCGTCCTGGTGCCCGTGGTCGAGTCGGTCACCCGGGTCTCCTGGGAGATCAAGGCCCCAGCGGCCGAAGCCGCGGCCGGACGGGTCGGGATCTTCGCCACCCCGCGGACGGTGGAGAGCGGCGCCTACCCGCGCGAGATCGGCCTGCGCGCCCCGGCGGTCGAGGTTCTCCAGCAGCCCTGTCCGGAGCTGGTGCAAAGGATCGAAGCCGGCGCCACGGCGGAGCACTTGGCGGATCACGTCGCCGCCGAAGTCCGTGCCCTGCGAGCCCGCGCCGAAGACGGGCGCCTGGACCAGGTGATCCTGGGCTGCACCCACTATCCCCTGGTGGAATCCGCCTTCCGCGCCGCCCTGCCGCCGGAGGTGAAAATCCTCAGCCAGCCGCGGCTGGTGGCGGAAAGCCTCGCCGACTACCTGCGCCGCCATCCCGAGCATCGGGCGCCGCGGGCCCGGGGCCAGACCCGGATCGCCGCCTTTTCGACCGCCGAGGTCAAGGCCGTGCGCGCCCTGGGCCGCCGCTTCTTCGGCGAGACCCTGGCGTTCTGCCAGATCGGGGAGATGTCGGCACCGCCGGCGCGGCGGCCGGCCGAGGGATCGGCTCAGGTGCCCACCGTCCAGGTGTGACCGCCGTGCAGCAGGGCCTTGAGGTCGCCACCGCCCTTTGACGCCTTGGCCGCCTCGCGCTGCGCCCGAACCTCGGCCTCGTAGCTGGCGCCGGGGTTGCAGTAAAGCACGCCCAGGGCGACCGGGAAGGCCGGCGGCTCCATGGCGGCCAGCATCTGCGCCTGGATGCGGTTGGTCTCGTCGTGGACCAAGAGGTCGGCCTCGCTCGCCCCGCCCTCGCCGAGCGTCACCACCTCCAGGGCGACACTGCCCGGCTTCAGGCGCAGGCCCTTGTCCCGCGCCTTGCCGAAGACCATCGGCTTGCCCTGCGCCAGGTGGATCTGGGTGTCCTCGGCGACGCTGCGCTCGGTGAAATGGCCGAAGGCGCCGTCGTTGTAGACGATGCAGTTCTGGAAGATCTCAACCAGGGAGGCGCCCTTGTGGGCGTGGGCCCGGCTCAGCACCTCGGGCAGGACCTTCTGCTGGGTGTCGACGCCCCGGGCGATGAAGCGCGCGCCGGCGCCCAGGGCGAGGGCTGCGGCCGAGACCGGGGTGTCGAGAGAGCCCTGCGGCGTCGAGGGCGAGCGCGTGCCGACCCGCGAGGTCGGCGAGTACTGGCCCTTGGTCAGGCCGTAGATCTCGTTGTTGAACAACAGGATCTGCAGGTCGACGTTGCGGCGCAGGACGTGCATCAGGTGGTTGCCGCCGATCGACAGTATGTCGCCGTCGCCGCCGACCACCCAGACGTCGAGCTCCGGGTTGGCGAGCTTGACCCCGGTCGCCACCGCCGGCGCCCGGCCGTGGATGGTATGGAAGCCGTAGGTCGCGACGTAATAGGGGAAGCGCGCGGCACAGCCAATGCCGGAGACGAAGACCGTGTTCTCGGGTTCGGCCTGCAGGTCCGCCAAGGTCTTGAGGACCGCCTTGAGAATGGCGTAGTCGCCGCAGCCCGGGCACCAGCGGACCTCCTGGTCGGTCGCGTAGTCCTTGGGCGTGAGCGCGGGCGGGGACATCTCGTTCATTCTGCCGCCTCCACCTTGGCGCGGACCGCGTCCTCGATCTCGCCGATCTTGAAGGGCCGGCCCGAGACCTTGTTCAGGCCCTCGAAGGGCCGGACGAAGCGGCTGCGCAGCAGGGTCAGCAACTGGCCCATGTTCATCTCCGGCACCAGGACCTGCTCGAAGCCGTTCAGCAGCGCCTCCAAATTCGCCGGCAGCGGCCAGATGTGGCGCAGGTGGATGTGCGAGACCTCGACCCCCTCGCTCTGCAGGTTGTTCACCGCGCGGCTGATCGGGCCGTAGGTCGAGCCCCAGCCGACCAGCGCGAGCCGCCCGCTCCCCGGACCCTGGTCCACGCCCTGCGGCGGGATGTCGCGGACCACGCCTTCGACCTTGGCGTGCCGGGCTTCGGTCATCCGCTGGTGGTTCTGCGGATCGTAGGAGACGTGGCCGCTGCCGTAGGCCCGCTCCAGGCCGCCGATGCGGTGCATCAGGCCTGGGGTGCCGGGCTTGACCCAGGGCCGCGCCAGGGTCGTCTCGTCGCGCATGAAGGGCTCGAAGCCCTCGGCTTGTTGGTGGAAGTGCACCGGGAACCTCGGCACCGCCTCCACGTCCGGGATCAGCCAGGGCTCGGAGGCGTTGGCGATGTAGCCGTCGCTGAGCACGATCACCGGGGTCATGTACTTGGTCGCCAGGTGCACGGCCTCGATCCCGACCTCGAAGCAGTCCGAGGGCGAGCGGGCCGCCAGCACCACCAGGGGGCTGTCGGCGTTGCGGCCGAAGACCGCCTGGTAGAGATCCGACTGCTCGGTCTTGGTCGGCATGCCGGTCGAGGGGCCGGCGCGCTGCGAGTTGACGATGACCAGGGGCAACTCGGCGGCGATGGCCAGGCCGATGGCCTCGGTTTTGAGCGCCATGCCGGGGCCGGAGCTCGAAGTGATGCCCAGGGATCCCGCGTAGGAGGCGCCGATCGCCGCGCTGACCGCCGCGATCTCGTCCTCGGCCTGGAAGGTCGTGACGTCGAAGTCTTTCAGCCCGGCCAGGATGTGCAGCAGGGTCGAGGCCGGGGTGATGGGATAGGAGCAGAACACCAGCGGGACCTCGGCGCTCTGGCAGCCGGCGACCAGGCCCCAGGCCATGGTCTCGACCCCGGTCACGCCCCGGTAGAGGCCCGGCGCGATCTTCGCTGGCGGGATGCTGTAGGCACTGGTGCCGTCGGGTAGCTCGGCGGTCTCGCCGAAGGCATGGCCGGCGTCCAGAGCCGCGATGTTGGCTTCGGCGATCTCGGGGCGCTTTGCGAATTTCTTCCTCAGCCAATCCCGGGTCGCCGCACGGTCGCGGCCGAACATCCAGTAGATCAGGCCCAGCGCCCACATGTTCTTGCAGCGCAGGCCTTCCTTCTTGTTCAAGCCGCTTTCCTTGACCGCCTCCAGGGTCTGGGCGGTCATGTCGACCTTCAGGAAGCGGGCCCGATCGAGGGCGCCGTCCTCCAGCGGATTCGCGTCGTAGCCGGCCTTGCGCAGGTTCTTGTCGTTGAAGGCGCCCGTGTCGACGACGATCAGCCCGCCTGGCTTGACGTCCTCGTAGGTGACCTTGAGGGCGGCAGGATTCATCGCGACCAGGACGTCCGGCGCGTCGCCCGAGGTCTTGATCGTGCGCGCGCCGAAGTTGATCTGGAAGGCCGAGACGCCATAGGTGGTGCCCACGGGCGCCCGGATCTCTGCGGGGAAGTCCGGGAAGGTGGCCAGGTCGTTGCCGGCCAGCGCCGTGGTCAGGGTGAACTGGCCGCCGGTCAGCTGCATGCCATCGCCGGAGTCGCCGGCAAAGCGGACCACGGCGGATTCAATCTCCTGACGCGGTCCGGTGGCGCGCAGACTCCTGCTGCCCTCCATCGGGTCGTTCCTCCTTGCTGCGCAGCGGAAAGCCTATGACGAACTTTCGATCCTGTCCTATCACGATGCCGTAAGTCCTTCAGCCACAGAGAGAATGTGGCTATTGCGTCGCTCCGAAGGACCGGCCGCCGCGACTCCGGGTCGGGATCACGCCTTTACTTAGAGACTAAGGGGTGGCTGTGCCAGCCCGATTTTCGTCGAGCAGGGCCAGCATGTCGCCGATCGTCACCAGCTTGCGGCGCGGCGCGCCGGGGGCCGCGGCCGCCTCCTCCGCCGCCTCGATCCGCTTCCACTCCGGGTAGTCGATGTAGCGCACGCCGCGCTCGGCAAGCAAGGCCTTGAGCCGGTCCCGGCCCGGCTTGCCGCCGGCGCCGGCGTCCTCGACGATCTGTCGCGCGGCCAGGTCGCCGTCGGCCTTGTTGGTGCCGATGACGCCGGTCGGCCCGCGCTTGCACCAGCCGACCGCGTAGAGGCCCGGCGCGATGCGGCCGTCGTCGTGGACGAAGGTGCCGCGCCTATCGTCGAAGGGCGCACCGGGGATCGCCGGCCCCCGATAGCCGATCGCCGTGATGACCGCGCCGCAGGGCAGGTCCCAGGTCTCTCCGGTGCCCTGCGCGCGCCCGTCCACAACCCGTGTCCGCTCGATTCGCAGGGCCTCGACCTTGTCGCCGCCCAGGATCTCCTTGGGCTGGGCGCAGAAGTCGAAGACCACCCGGCGTGACTTGCCCGCCGGGTCGAGCTCGGTGAAGGCCTTCAAGGTCGCCAGGTTCTTCTCGGCCAGGCGCCGGTCGCGCTCGTCCAGGTCAGGCGGCACGCCGGCTTCCAGGTCCCTGGGGTGGACGACCGGCGCGCAGTCCGAGAGCGCGCCCATCTCCTTCAGCTCCTTGTTGGTGAACTTGGCGTGCCCGGCGTCGCGGCGGCCGAGGATGTGGACCGCCTTGACCGGCGAGCTCTCGATGGCCGCGGCGGCGTAGTCGGTGATGTCCGAGCAGGCCATCTCTTCGCGGGTCTTGCCGAGCAGCCGGGCGATGTCGAGGGCGACGTTGCCATTGCCGATCACCGCGATGGTCTCGGCCTGCAGATCCGGCGCCAGGTCGACGAAGTCGGGATGGCCGTTGTACCAGCCGACGAAGGCGGCCGAGCCGACGATCCCGCGCTTCCCGGCACCCGGGATCTCCAGCGGCCGGTCCTTGGGCGAGCCGACCGCCAGGACCACGGCGTCATAGATCTCGCGGAGCTCGTCCAGGGAGAGGTCGCGGCCGAGATGGACGTTGCCGAAGTAGCGCACCGGCTCGGCCTGGGCGGTCCGCTCGTAGGCTTTGGTCACCTTCTTGGTGCTCTGGTGGTCCGGGGCGACGCCGCCGCGGATCAGGCCGAAGGGCGTCGGCAGGCGCTCGATCAGGTCGATCTTGCAGTCGACGTCGAGCTTGATCAGGGCGTCGGCGGCATAGAAGCCGGCGGGCCCGGATCCGACGATGGCGACGCTCAGGGACATGTCCACACCTGCTCAGCCAAGGACTTCGCCCACCTCTCCCGACTCGGAACCCATCGAAAACAACAATGCTTATGAACTGCTTAACCCGTTTCGGGGGGACAAATCCCTAACTTTTGTGTGAGCTTACGCCCAATGCCGGCCGGCGCAAGCCCGGGTTTGCCACGGCCGGCTGCCGAAAAGCTCCGCCAAGCGACCTTGGCATTCAAATAAGCCTTTGAATTTCAGGGGCTTCGTCGCAGATTCACCAGGATTTGTCGCGCCGAAGGCAGCCCGCGCCGCCGGCTGCCCGTAAGCAAGGTCGAGACTTCGCAACCTGCGGCCGGGGCCGCGCAGGCTTAGGGACTCGCCATGAGTGACAGCGACGACGATCTCGATCTCCGCGCGCTCGACGACGACGAACTGGTCAAGCAGATGCAGGACGACCTTTACGACGGCCTCAAGGAGGAGGTCGAGGAGGGCGTCCACATCCTGCT
>JAAUXY010032773.1_pt1 | contig 16584 bp, 13 predicted proteins | sample 7278121 | NCBI WGS metagenome assembly JAAUXY01 (sample SAMN14350117, study PRJNA611818) | marine sediment metagenome | isolation source: surface marine sediment (1.8m) | place: French Polynesia: Moorea | collected 2018-08 | reverse complement strand
TCATAGGCGTCGCAGGTGGCGACCTGGGTGCCGAGCAGGATGCAGGGACGCTCGGACTTGACCAGGATGTCGGCCAGCCTCTCAATGTCGGCGGGATCGCCGATGCTCTTGGTCGAGGCGCGATAGCGGCCGGCCGCCGGAATGCGAGCCTTGGCCAGATCCACCTCGGCGTCCAGCACGTCGCGCGGGATCTCCAGATAGGCCGGGCCCGGCGCACCGTTGTAACACTCGCGCGCGGCCATGGAGACGATGTCGGCGATCCGTTCCGTCGCTGGGATCGAGGCCGCAAATTTGGTGATCGGCGTCATCATCTCGACATGGGGCAGATCCTGGAGCGAGCCCATCTTGTGCTGGGAGAGGGAGCCCTGGCCGCCGATGTGGATGATCGGGCTCTCGGCGCGGAAGGCATTGGCGACGCCGGTCACCGCGTTGGTGCAGCCGGGGCCGGCCGTGGTCACCACGCAGCCGAGCTTGCCGGTCTGCCGGGCATAGCCGTCGGCGGCATGAGCGGCGGTCTGCTCGTGCCGGACGTCGACGATCTTGATGCCCTCGTCGAGGCAGCCGTCATAGATGTCGATGATATGGCCGCCGCAAAGCGTGAAAATGACGTCTACGCCCTCGTTCTTCAGCGCCTTGGCGACCAGATGGCCGCCCGAGATGCGCTCGGCCGGCGCCGCTTCGGGCTCGACCGTTCTTGCTGCTTCCGCCATGCCTTTCCTCCCAGCATGCAGGGGTTTTCAATGCCGAAATCGGCATCGGTCTCACTTGGTATTTGGTATACCACAGGTCGGTTGTCCAGCAAAGCACAGCCGGATCATCGTGAACAGAAAGTGGGGTCCCCCTTCTTGAGCCCGCTCAGGCTCTCGGCGCTAATCCAGGTAGTCCACGTTCTTTTCGACATGCTCGGCGAGATTCAGCGCGTGCTCCCGGACCAGCCGCTCGGCCAGCTCGGTGTCGCGCTTCTCGAGCGCTTCGATGATGTGCATGTGGTCGATGATCGAGCGGCTGGCCCGGTGGTCCTCGGTGATCGTCCGCCGGCGAATGGCGCCGACATGGATGAACAGGTTCTGGGCCATGCGCGGGATCAGCTCGGTATGACTGAGCTTCAGAATCTCCTGGTGGAAGTGGATGTTGGCGTCCGAATACTCGTCGATCTTGGCCTCGGCCTGGCTGTTCTGGAAGGTCGAGAACATGCGCCGCAGCCCCTGGATCTCCTCATCGGTGGCGTGCTGGGTGGCCAGCCGCGCGGCCATGCTCTCGAGCGCGGCCCAGACCATGATCATCTCGAGGATCTCTTTCTTGGTCTTGCGCACGACGAAGACGCCCTTGCGCGGCACCGTGCGCACGAAGCCCTCCTGCTCGAGCCGGGCCAGCGCTTCGCGCACTGGCGTCCGGCTGACCCCCAGGTCCTCGGAGAGCTGGCGCTCGTCGAGGCGCGGATCCTCGGTCGCGGCATAGATATCCATGGCGATGATGGATTCCCGCAGCGCCTCGTAGATCTTGTTCTTGAGGCTGAAATTGATGTCGATCGGTTGAACGACCAGCTTCGCGGTAGTCATCGTCCGGTCCAATCGTCTGCCATCCCGTATGGCTACGCGCGACCTCCCCAAACAGGCGCCCGAGCGCATGCCAATCCCTGGGATACATTATACGACACTATCGGCGGCGGTCCTATCCTAGCAGCGCTCACGCAGCGCCTCCCGCCGAGCTTCCGCGCAGGCGAGTCCGGATCGCGCGATAGATCGGCAAGACAAAGACAAAGATCGTGACGGCCATGATGCCGCCCGATATGGGGCGCTCGAAGAAGATGGCAAAGGACCCATCCGAGATCAGCAGGGACTGACGCAGGGCCGGCTCGGCCAGAGGGCCCAACACGATGGCAAGGACTGCCGGGGCCATCGGGTAATCGAGCTTGCGCATCAGGTAGCCGACGACGCCAAAGATCAGCATCAGCCAGACGTCGTGCATGTCCTGAATCGGGGCAAACCCGCCAATGACGCACGCCACGAAGATCATCGGCGCCAGGATGGTGAAGGGCAGGCGCAGGACCCAGAGGAAGACCGGAATGAAGGCCAGGTTGATGATCACCGAGAACAGGTTGGCGACGTAGAGGCTGCCGATGAGGCCCCAGACGAACTCGGTCTGCTCGATGAACATGCGTGGACCTGGCTCGAGTCCCCAGATGACCATGCCGCCCAGCAGGATCGCGGTGGTCGGCGAGCCGGGGATGCCCAGGGTGATCATCGGCAACATGGAGCCGGTGCTGGCCGCGTTGTTGGCGGCTTCGGGCGCGACCACGCCATCGACGTTGCCCTTGCCGTAGCTGGCCGGGTCCTTGGCCATGGTCTTGGCCACGCCATAGGCCATCAGCGAGCCAGGCGTGGCGCCGGCCGCCGGCAGGATGCCGACGAAATAGCCGAGGAACGAGCCCATCAGCATGGTCTTGATGCTGCCCGTCAGCTTCCGCATGCCGTCGAAGAAGCGGGAAATACTGAGCGTCGCCTGGCTCACGGTCATCTTTCCCTGGGAGGTCTCGATGGTCCACAGCATCTCGCCGATGCCGTAGATACCGATGGCAAGCACGAGGAAGTTGATGCCGTGCAGGAACCCGGTGATGTCGAGGAACAGCAGCCGCGGCTCGCCGCTGATCACGTCGTAGCCCACCGTGCTCAGGACCAGGCCGATGCAGATCGAGAAGATCGTCTTCGGGATGTCGTCGCTGCCGAGGCCGATGAAGGTGGCGAAGGCAAGCATCATCAAGGCGAAGATCTCGGGCGAACCGAAGGCCAGAGCGACGGCGGCGAGGGGCGGCGCGAACAGGGTAAACAGGATGACCGAGATCGTGCCGCCGGCAAAGGACGCCGTGGCCGCGGCGATCAGGGCGTGGTCGGCCTTGCCCTGCAATGCCAGCGGGCGGCCGTCGAAAGTCGTCGCCACCGCGGTCGAGGCGCCGGGGATGCCCAGCATGATCGAGCTGATGGCGCCGCCATACATGGCGCCGTAATAGATCGCCGCCAGGAAGATGATCGCGCCGGTGGGCGGTACGGCGAAGGTCACCGGCAGCAGAATGGCCACGCCGTTCACCGAACCCAGCCCCGGCATCGCGCCCACGAACAGGCCGACGGTCACGCCGATGATGACCAGCAGCAGGTTCTGGAACTCGAAGGCGATCGCGAAGCCGTCAAGCAGGTGGCCGAGAATTTCCATCTACAGGCATGCTCCTGGCGCGAAGCCGGCCCGGCGGCGGCCCGCGACGGTCACAGAAAGATCTCGTAGAGCGGGTAGAACAGCGGCTCGGTGATGCCTTTCGGCAGGAAAATCCTCAGGTTCACGTCGAAGAAGAAGAAGGTGAAGATCGGCGTGCCAACGGCCAGGGCCAGGGTCACGCGCCAGCTGTGTCGACCCAGAAACCTCACGTAAAACACCAAGAACAGGGCGACAGCGAGATACGCACCGACCACGTGGATCAGCGCGATCATGGCGGTCAAAGAGCCGGCCACGATGGCGATCAGGACAAGGGATTGCCGATCCATATAGGGCTCGGTCGACTGCGCGACCGGACTGGTCCGCCGCACCCAGCGGATCAGAATGGCGATGCAGGAGATCAGCATGACGGCGGCGAGCCAGAACGAGAAGGCGCCGCCGCCGGGTCCTTCGTCGGGGATCCAGCCGATGGGGAGCTCGGTGCTCTTCCACATCAGGTAGGCGGAGAAGGCCGCCATGACGAGCGCCATGACAAGCTCGGCCCTGCGCATCAGGCGGCCTCCCCCCTAAGTCCCCGTATCTTGCGGGTCCAGTGCGACCCGGGCGTGCCTACATCTCGCCCATCTTGGTCAGCATCTGGCGGTGGTTCTCGAACTCCTTCTTCCAGAAGGCCTGCAGATCGCCGCCGGTGATGTACTCGCCCTGCAGGCTCTTGTCCTTCATGTACTTCTGCCACTCGGCGGAGTCGTAGACCTGCTTGAAGACGTTCTGATAGTAGGCCGCCGCCTCCTTGCTCATGCCCGGCGCGCCCACGACGCTGCGCTGCATGAAGTAGACGTAGTCCTTGCCGAGCTCCTTGAAGGTCGGCGAATCCTTGAACATCGGCAGGCGATCCGGCGTGAACGCCGCGATCGGCACGGTGTCACCGGCCTGATAGAAGCCGAGCTGCTCGGACGGGTTGTTGACCGTCGAGTTGGCGTGCTTGCCGGCCAGTTCCTTGGCCACGCGGCCACCGCCCTTGAACGGCACGTACTTCATGTCGAGGTCATAGGCCGAGTTCAGGAAGTCCGTGAGGAGTTGATCTTCCTGGCCCTTGCCGGTGCCGGCCATGATCCACTTGTTGCCGGACGACTTGGCCGCCTTGACGAACTCGTCGACGTTTTTGATGCCCGAGTCCTTGTGCACCCAAAGCAGGAAGGTGTCCAACGCCATGCGGGCGATCGGTGTGTAGCTCAGCGGGTCGATCTTGAGCTTCTCCTGACGCAGCGGCGTCGTGTAGAAGCTGTTCAGGGTGACCATGATGGTGTGGTCGGGATCGCTCGCCTGCTTGAGGTGGATCAGCGCCTCGGCGCCCGAGCCGCCGGGCTTGTTGATGGGCGTCATCGGCTTGGACGAGAACTTGTGCTTCTCGATGACGCTCTGCATCAGGCGCGCCATCTTGTCGGCGCCGCCGCCCTTGCCCGCCATGATGACGAACTCGACCGGCTTCTTCGGCTCCCAGGCGGCCGTGGCATCCTTGGAGACGGATACGCCGGCAACCGCAAAGGCGAGAGCGACAGCAAGCGCACCAATGCCAGATACTTTCAGTGACTTCATACTTTCCTCCCTTGAAGTCCGCCGGGGCACGCCATCTTCGATCGCGACTGTGGCGGCCGCCCCAACCTGTGAGTCGTGGATACTATATGCGATCCCCTTGACCCCGCCTACCGGCTACGTGCTTGCTTTTGGAAGCTTTCCAACGGTTTACAATGCGCACGCAGCGGTTCCGTGGTATTTGGTATACCAGGGACGATAGCGAAGTTTGATTTTCTTGTACAGCAAGATTTCCATTCGCGGCCGCGCCGCGTCTCGATCTTGCCCGCGGCTAAGTCCTGTCATGCGACTTGTCAATCACGAGCCGGGTGCCGAGCCATTCGCTCTGCAGCCACGGGCGGGAGCTTCGGAGATGGCGGTGCGGGGCTAGATTATCCATGTCGGCATGCTGGCGAGGCCTACGGGCGCCGTGCAGTCCCCGGGCCTTTGTGCGATTATGCGCTCGACGAACTGACGAATGCGCCGGGAGGACGCCCATGACCGAACAGCTCGAGAAGTATCAGATGCACATCGGTGGCCAAGCCATCGATCCCGCATCCGGAGAGTGGTTCGAATCCTACAATCCATACACCGGGAAGCCTTGGGCGTTGATCCCGCGGGGCGGCAAAGAGGACGTGGAGCGCGCGGTGGCGGCGGCCTCCGAGGCATTCGAGACGGGCGAATGGCCGAGCCTGACGCCGACGGCCCGCGGCGCCCTGTTGCGCCGGCTGGGCGACCTGATCGCCGAGAAAGCGGAGCGGCTGGCCGAGATCGAGGTACGGGACAACGGCAAGCTGATCGCCGAAATGGGCGGGCAGCTCCGTTACCTGCCGCAATGGTACTATTACTTCGGCGGGCTCGCCGACAAGATCGAGGGCGCGGTCATCCCGATCGACAAGCCGGGCATGTTCAACTACACCCGCCACGAGCCCCTCGGCGTGATCGCGGCGATCTCGCCCTGGAACTCACCGCTCTTGTTGACCTCGTGGAAGCTCGCGCCGGCCTTGGCCGCGGGCAACACCATGGTGGTGAAACCCTCGGAATACACCTCCGCCTCGATGCTCGAGCTGGTCAAGCTGATCGAGGCCGCGGGCTTTCCCAAGGGCGTCGTCAATGTGATCACCGGATTTGGGCCCGAGGTGGGCGAGCCCCTGGTGGCCCATCCCAAGGTCGCCAAGGTGGCCTTCACGGGCGGCGAGATGGGCGGACAGGCGGTCTATCAGCAGGCCGCCAAGGGGCTCAAGCCGGTGACGCTCGAGCTCGGCGGCAAGTCGCCCAACATCGTGTTCGACGACGCGGTGATCGACGACGCGGTCAAGGGCGCGATCTCAGGCATCTTCGCGGCCACCGGTCAGACCTGTATCGCGGGCTCCCGGCTGCTGGTCCAGGAGTCGATCCACAACGAGTTCATGGACAAGCTGGTCTCGTTCGCCTCCCAGGCGCAGATGGGCGATCCGCGGAGCGTCGATACCCAGGTCGGCCCGGTCACGACCCAACCCCAGTACAACAAGGTGCTCGACTACATCCAGGTGGCTAAGGACGAGGGCGCCAGCTGTGTTCTGGGCGGTGGTCCCGCCTCGCGGCCGGAATGCGGCGACGGCTGGTTCGTCGAGCCGACCATCTTCGACAACGTGACCAACGACATGCGCATCGCCCAGGAGGAAGTCTTCGGACCGGTGCTTTCGGTGATCCGCTTCAAGGACGAGGACGAGGCGGTGGCGATCGCCAACGACATCCTCTACGGCCTGGCCGCCGGCGTCTGGACCCAGAGCATCAAGCGCGCCATCACGGTGTCGAACCGGATTCGCGCCGGCACGGTCTGGGTCAACACCTACCGCGCGGTGAGCTATATGTCGCCCTTCGGCGGCTACAAGCGGTCGGGCCTCGGCCGCGAGAACGGCCAGGAGGCGATCCGCGAGTACCTGCAGACCAAGAGCGTCTGGATCAGCACTTCGGACGAGGTGCCGAACCCCTTCGTGATGCGCTAGGCGCGGGCGCCGGGTCTGGCAGGCCGGGGCTCAGGACAGGGCCCGGATACGCTCGACCTCACGGCGCGCCGGCTGCGAAAACTGGGACGCCTGGCGGAACCGATACAGGATCGAGGCGAAGTACAGCATCAGGAACGCGGCGAAGCAGTATTCCTGCAGTTCGCTCCCGTTCGTCGGCTGCAGCCACAGCCGGATCCCGTGATCGACGGGCACGTCGAAGACCTCGAGCGCGGTGTCCGGGATCGCCACCACGAAGGCCAGCACGGCGATGCAGGTGCAAACCCGCGTGGGCCAGAACCAGTATGCCAGGGACGTGGCTGGATCGGGAACGCGGCCGGTTCGGGCCGTCCAGATCGGCACGACGATGCCGCCGAGAAAGACCCAGGCGGCGAACAGACCGCGCGGCTTCTGATTGAACCAGCTGTTGATGTTGTGCAGGTTGGTCTCCTCCTGCCGGTTGCCGGTCAGGTCCATGAACCAATCCGGCGTCTGCCATCCGATGAAGTGCTGGCCCCAGCTGATCTCCTCTCCGGCAAAGTAGACGGTCACGGCCAGAAGGATCAGCAGCCAGCGGCCGATCCAGGGCCAGCCCGCGCGGAAGGCGGCGCGCACCGCGCGGGCGGCAATCACGGCGCCGACCAGCAGGAAGACCACCGTGGTGATCTCGATGAGGCCGGTTTCATCATGGAACCAGGCCGAGAACAGGTCTCGGTGCTCGCGCCAGGCATAGCTTGGAAACGGGTGCCAATTGTTGGCCAGAAGCCCCAGGCCTATGGCGCTGGCGAGAACCGGAAACGGCGTCCAGAACCACAGCCCGGCGGGCAAGTCCGGTAGCGTCCGGCGTGCTGCGCCAGCGTCGTCGGTGTCTGATTTGCGCTGCGGTTGCATCTTGTCTTGGCGTGGACTGCTCTAATGCCCGATGCGGGTCAACCAGCCCGACCAGTGACGCCCTTACTCCTGCCCAGGCCCACGGGACCGGTTGTTCGGGCCATCAATGCCGAACCGAAAAGCCCCGGTCCGCGTTTCCACGTTTCAACTAGCCCGGTTCCGAGCTCCCTCTGCGCAAAGTAATTAAAAGGATTCACGTTGGCGTGCAATCGCCAGGGTGGCAACTGTTGCAGAGGGTGCGGTGCTCGACTTGCCATTTGGTGACAAACGCCAGGCTGGCTGGAGGCCACCCGGAGGGGACCCTCCCGATGGTCGAACTCCCCTGCCGTCGGCCGGTGGCTGGGCGGGACCGTTCTCGGCTACCGCCGGAAGGGCGGATGGCGCCGGGCGGTGCCAACGAGGTTGGCTGCGTCGACGCCTTGATGTGAGTGGAGGGTGTAAGCGGCGAGGAGGCCTGCCTGGCCCGAGGGCAATCCTTGCTAGAGCGTCGCCGCGCCGGAGATCAGGGCGGCGCCCACGACGATGACCGCAAAGCCCAGCAGCACCGTCGAAGAGAACGTCGCAACACCGATCAGCATGTCCTTGGTCCTGCGCATTGTCTGTCTCGCTCAAACATGTTGTCCCTGATATGCGCATCATGCCTGCCGCCGCTCCCAGCGACAGTGATGAAGGTCACAGATGCGAGAAAAAAATCGCCTCGGGTACGAGACGATTTCCAAAATAAAATCAGGGGGATACAGACAAGTTGGAAAAATCCGCCTGTAGATCAGTCGCGGATTACTCGGTCCGCCGGAAAGACCAGCGTGACCGTCGTGCCGACGTCGCGCTCGCTCTGCAGCTCCAAATAGCCGCCGTGCATTTCGATCATCGACTTGACCAGGGGCAGCCCCAGACCGGTCCCGTCGCGGGTTCGCCGATAGGTGTTTTGCACCTGCCCGAACGGGGTGAGCACGGTGTCGAAGTCTCTTTCGTCGATGCCCACGCCGGTGTCGGAGATGCGGATGGCGAAGGTTCCGTTCGGCTGCAGCCCGGCGCCGACGTTGATGGACCCGCCCGCCGGCGTGAACTTGATCCCGTTGGAGAACAGGTTCAGGAGCATCTGCCGTACGATCCGCTTGTCCGCCTGCAGCCGTGGCAGGTTCGGCGGCAGGATCGTGGCGAATTGGACCCGTTTCTCGTTGGCATGGTCGGCCATCAGCGTCCAGGCCGACTCCACCACCCCGCGCACGCTGATATCGGCATCCTCGACCCGCAACTTGCCGGACTCGATCTTCGACATGTCGAGGATGTCGGTGATGATATCCAACAGGTGCTCGGCACTTTCCGCGATGTGCCGGATGTACTCGCGGTAGCGGTCGTTGTGGACCGGCCCGAACATCTCCCGGTCCATGATGTCGGTGAAGCCGACGATCGCGTTGAGCGGCGTTCTGAGCTCGTGACTGACGATCGCCAGGAAGTCGTTCTTGGCGCGGCTCGCCGCGGTCGCGTCGTTCAGCGCGAGTTCGAGCCGTAGGTTCTTGTTGCGGATCGTTTCGAGTCCGTGCTCCAATCTCTGCCAAAGGCGCTTGGCCTCGCGCTCGGTTTCCAGCCGGTCGCTGACGTCGTTGCCCGTGCCGCGGTAGCCGGCGAAACGGCCGCTGCGGTCATCGAAGACCGGCACGCCGGACAGCACGCAATGATACAGCCGCCCGTCCGCGCTGCGCACCTCGAACGCACGGTCCCGAAACGCGCGTCGCGCCTTCATCAGCTCGAGCAATGAGGGCTGGCCGCGCAGGTCCGGCGCATGTCCCAGATCGAACAGAGCCATGCCGGCAAGCTCTGCCGCCGGCCGCTGCAACAGGCCCGCGATGCCGTTGGACACATGCAGCAGGATGCCGCCGTCATCGGTTTCCCAGGTCCAGTCCGCACCGGCCCGGACGAAATCCCTAAGCCGGCGCGCGCTGTCGCCGCCGTCGCTTCGTCCGTTCGGCTCGGACCTGCGCGCGTCGGTTGCGCCGGCGGTGCTGTCGGCGCGGGTCGCAATACGATGCACGGCCGCCCAGTCGAGCGGCTTGTTCCGGCTTTTCTTTTTGTTCGGGGCAGTGCCGGGCTGGCGACCCGTGTTCGCTTTGCTGCGAACGAACAGAAGCGGCGGTATCCCGCGCTCGGCCTGTGCGCCGCCTTCCGTCTCGGCCTTATCCTCTGGCGTGTCGGTGGGATCCACGGCTGGCCGATCGTGCTGATCGTCCGGTTGCACGTCGAGCGTCTTCGAGCCCCGGATAGACATGCTCGGTTGCGCCGTTCCCGCCTGCGTATGTGAGGAGTTGGCGTTCCCCCGATCCAACTCCGGACGCAAAGTCTCAGCCTAGTTCAATATCGGCCCGATGCAAGATTAATTTCTCAACCGGTCGAGGGCCGACAGGTATTCGCTGCTTCTGTTCCAGAACGCCAGCGACCGAAGCGCCGTCTTGGGGGAAACGGTCTGATAGAGCTTGGCCAGCTCCCGCATGATCGCGGGACCGCGCGCCCTGTGTTGGGGCAGCCGCGTGTACTGATAGATGGTCTCGAAATCCTCCCGGCTGAAGCCGGCGGCCCGGCAGGCCAGCGCCAGCGGCTCGCCGGTCTCGTCGAATACCACCCGTTGTGCAGCAATACGTTCAAGCCGACAGAGCTGCGCGAGACCCGCGACGAACAACCCCGTGTGCCCCTGCTCGAGCACCTCCAGCAGAAAGTCGAGAGACAATTCCCCGGCATCCGCCAACCGCGCGGCGAGGGCGTCGACCGCGCAGTCCCGCCCGGTCTCCGCCGCGACGCGCCGGCCGATCGCGCGCGCAGCATCTTCCATGAGATCGTCCAGGCGGCCGGCATCGATCTCTTGGCGCGTGTCGGGCTGGGCCAGGATATGCAAGCGGACCGCCGCGGCGGTCCACCACAGCAAGGTCTGCGTCGGACCGGTGGCAAGCTCGGCCCGGACCAGAACCGGGCGCTGGAAGCGGTCCACCCGGGTGGCCCGCTCCACCAGGTAGGCGCGGGTCCGCAACACCAGTATCGCATCGTCGTCGGCGAGCAACTCCTCGACGCGGTCGCCAGCGTCATTTCTCATCCTGCCGGCCGCAGACGGATCGTCACCGGTTTGCTGCGCTTGGGAGACCAGGAATTCGAACGCCCGATACTTGGCCGCTTCGACCAGGCTTTGGTTGCGCACCACCTCATGCTGTTGCAGGGCCTGGCGGCTGATTTCCAGATTGCTGTCCGCGAGCAGGTTCGCGATCCCTTGCGCCCTCGCATCCAGCTTCCAGAGTTTGCCGGCCAGCTCCTCGCGCAGATCCGTCTCCAGATCGTGTATCGCGCGCCACAGGATCTCGGCCATAAGCGCCAGGGTCTGGTCGCCGAAGCCGGTTTCGGCGGGCTCGAAGAGCTCGGCGATCGTGTCCTGCAGGAGCCTGTGGTTGCGTCGCGCCTTGTCCCGCGCGAGCCGCAGCAGGCATCTCAACTGTTCCTTTTCGGCGGCATCCATGCCTTGCGCCACCCGCGATCCGCTCCGTGTTTGTTTGTGTTGTCTAGTGTGCGTTGGTTGAGAGCAGATCTCGCGTCATACGCGGGCTGGGACCGGCGCCTCCTGCGATCTCCGGTCCGGCTGCCATCACGACCAGGTCCAGTCCTGATATTGATCGCGCAGCACCGACTTCTTGAACTTGCCGGTCGAGGTCTTCGGTATCTCGTCGACGAATACCACCGCGTCGGGCAGGGACCACTTGGCGAAGCGCTCGCCGAGATAGGCTTGCAGCGCGGCCTCGTCGACGTCGCTGCCGTCCGTGCGGACGACTGCCGCAAGGGGGCGTTCCTGCCATTTCGGATGGGGAATGGCCACGACCGCCGCTTCGAGGACGTCGGGGTGCCCCATGAGCGCGTTTTCCAGGTCCACCGAGCTGATCCATTCGCCGCCGGACTTGATCAGGTCCTTGGTGCGGTCGGTGATCTTGACGTAGCCTTGCGGGTCGATGGTCACAACGTCGCCGGTGCGGAACCAGCCGTCCTCGCTCCAGCGGTCGGCGGCGCCCGGGTTCTCGTAATACTCGGCCGCGATCCACGGGCCGCGCACCTCCAGTTCGCCCATGGTCTCGCCGTCCCACGGCGCGATGCCGTTCTCATTGACGACGCGGGCATGAAAGAAGGGCAACAGCGCGCCCTGCTTGGCGCGGAGCGCATAGAGCTCGTCCTCCGGCAACGCCCCATGCTCGTCCCGCAGAATGCAGAGCGTGCCCACCGGGCTGGTCTCGGTCATCCCCCAGCCGTGGATCACACCAATGCCCAGCGCGTCGAACCGCCGGATCAGGGATTCCGGGCAGGCGGCGCCGCCGACGATGGTTCTGAGCTGTGGGTGCAGGTCCGGCGGCGTGTCCGCCGCTTCGAGCGCCGCCGCGATCCCGAGCCAGATCGTCGGCACGCCGGCCGCGAAGGTGACCTGCTCGCGCGCCATCAGGTCGATCAGGTTCTCGCCGTCCAGATGCGGGCCGGGAAAGACCTGCTTGGCGCCGACCATGGCGCAGACATAAGGCAAGCCCCAGGCGTTCACATGGAACATGGGAACCACGGGCAAAACGGCATCGCGCATCGAGATTGCCAGGGAGTCGGCCAGTCCCAGCGCAAAACAGTGCAGCACCAGGGCGCGGTGAGAGTAGATCACCCCCTTGGGCCGGCCGGTCGTGCCCGAGGTGTAGCACATGCCGACCCCGTCATTCTCGTCGACGTCGACCGGTGACGGTGCGTCCGGCGCCGCCGCCAAGAGCGCCTCGTAGTCCCGGAAGCCGTCCGGCACCGCCGCACCGGAGAACGGCACCACGATGATCTCCTGGACATCGAGCTTGTCCTGGAATTGCTGCAACAGCGGCAACAGCACGTCATCCACGATCAGCACCCGGTCGCCGGCGTGATTGACGATATAGGCGATGTCGTCCGGGCTGAGGCGCAGGTTCAGCATATGCACGATGCCGCCGGCCAGCGGCACGCCGAAATAGGCCTCGAGATGGGCGTAGTGGTTCCAGCACAGCGTTCCGACGCGATCGCCCTTCTCTACGCCCAGCTTCTGCAGGGCGGCGGCCAGCCGGCGCGCCCGGCGGGCAACCTCGGCATAGTTGCTCCGGTGCAGGCTGCGGTCCGGACGCCGGGTCACCACCTCTGCGGCCGGAAAGAACCGCTCGGCCCGCTCCAGGACGGCGTTGAGCGTGAGCGGGTCGGTCATCATGGTGCTGCGCATTCGCACCGGCCCTCCCTCTTGTCCTCCCTGGCCGACAGTATAGCAAACACCGGCGTTGCGGCGGACAGGTTAACGGTTGAACGCATCGCGCCAGTCCCGACCGGTCGGGCCTTCGAGCACGATCTTGCTGATGCTGTAGGCACAGCCCAGCGGCCGGTAGGCCGAATCCGGCTTTTTGTCGGCCGGACCGGTGAGTTCGAGAATGCGCATCCGGAAAGTGATCCGGTCGCCTTCGATCACCGGGAACTCCAGGAACCGAAAGCGGCAATAGGGCAGGTCGCCGCGGGTCCGCTCGAAGCGCACGAAGCGCCAGCCCCGGGCAAGCCGTCCTTCGCCGCCGAACAGCACCAGATCGCAGACCCCGTCGATCGCCGGCCGGGTTTGTCGGGCGGCCAGCAGGATTCGATGCGCGTCCACCCGCAGCGTGCAGGCGGACGCGGGATTGGCCGGCGTGGCCGCGAATCTCCAGCCGAGAGCCTCCACGTGGTCCCGGGCCGCGGCCAGTGGCAGCGGGTAGCGGGCCGTGGCCGGCAGGTACCGGATCCGGGCGCTCGCGATCTCGGAGAGGGCCCCGCCGCGCCGCACCTGAACGTAGATGGTTCGGAGCGCACGGCCCTCGGGCCGAAGCCGAAACGGCACCGCGTCTGCGTAGGGCCGCCAGGGCGCATCCCGCATGCGCCGATCCTCGCTGGTCCGAATCTCGTCCGCGCCGCCCGCGACCCGCGTGTCGAGCGTGACCTCGTCGCTGCCGGTCGTCTGCGCGCCCCCGGCGACCAGGAACGTCTCGATGCGCAGGCGTTCGTCCGCGCTCGCCGCGTCGGGCCAGAACGCAACGGCCAGCGCAATCACGCTGCAGGCAATCCTGCGGCATCGGCATCCGGTTCCACGCATGGGCACCTTGTGCGGACCGGCGCCCCCACCGTCAAGTCCTCGGGTGCCACCGGCCGCGCGGCGGTACCACCCCATCTCGTCCGCCGATCGGTCCCTGCAATGGACGACGATGGCATTGTCACCGACCGACAAGTGGGCGAACCTCGGCGTGGATCTGGTCGGCGCGGTTCTGCCGGCCCGGTCCTCGGGTCACCGCATCGAAAACAGAGGGGAGCCGACCGATGAGAGCTGCGATCTTCGAGCACTTCAACGGACCGCTCGAGGTCCGGGACTTGCCCGACCCCGAGTGCCCGGCGGACGGCGCGATCGTCCGGGTACGCGCCTGCGGGGTGTGCCGGTCCGACTGGCACGGTTGGAAGGGGACCGACCCGGATGTCAGCGCCCCGCATGTCTTGGGCCACGAGTTCGCGGGCGTGATCGAAGAGATCGGCCCGACCTGCCGCCGCCACAAGGTGGGCGACCGGGTGACGGCGCCCTTCATCCTGGCTTGCGGAACCTGCGCCGAGTGCATCGGCGGTGACGCCACGGTCTGCGCCGATCAGTTCGTCGTCGGGTTTTCCGGCTGGGGCGCCTTTGCCGAGCGCCTTGCGGTCCCACGCGCGGATTTCAATCTGGTGATCCTTCCGGCGGACATCGACGACACCGCCGCCGCCGGGATGGGGTGCCGGGTCAGCACAGCGTTTCGCGCGCTCGTGGATCGCGCGCGGCTTCGGCCCGGCGAATGGCTGGCCGTCCACGGATGCGGCGGCGTGGGCCTGTCCGCCACCATGATCGGCGCGGCCGTCGGCGCGCCGGTGCTGGCCGTCGATGTCAACGACGCCGCGCTCGAGATGGCGCGCGCGCTCGGCGCGACCGAGACCTTGAATGCGGCCGCCCTCGACGATGTCGGCGAGGCGGTCCGGGATCTGACCGATGGCGGCGCGCATGTCTCCTTGGATGCGCTCGGCATCACCGAGACCTTTCACAACTCCGTCCGCTCCTTGCGCCGCTTGGGCCGCCACGTCCAGGTCGGGCTGCCCCTGGAACATCATGCCGAGCCGACCCTGCCGCTCCTGGAGCTCGTCTACGCGCGCCAGATCTCGATCATGGGGACGCGGGGGATCGCGGCGAGCCGGTTCCCGGCCATGTTCGAGATGATCGCGAGCGGGCGCATGGACCCGTCCAAGCTGGTGACCAAGAGGATCTCGCTCGCGGACGCCGGTGCCGCGCTGGCCGCCATGGATCGCTACACCGGGTCCGGCATCACGGTGATCGACCGGTTCTAGCGCCCGGCCCAATGCTGGGGACCAGGCGCCAACGCGCCCATGCAAGGGAGCGCCGGTCGGACCGGCCAAGATCGCGGATTCTTGCTATAACGCATGCCGGCCGGCAAGAGTTGGAGGGAGTATGACGGGACGACTCCACGGCAAGGTGGCGCTGGTCACCGGGGCGGGCTCGGCGGGCCCGGGCTGGGGCAACGGCAAGGCGGCGGCTGTCCTGTTCGCCCGCGAAGGCGCCAAGGTGTTCGCCGTGGACATCGACGGGGCGGCGGCCCGGGAAACCCATGACATCATCGGGGAGGAAGGCGGCCACTGCCGGGAGCATGTCGCCGACGTGGCCGATGCGGCGGCGGTCGCCGGCATGGTGCAGGAGTGCCTGTCGGCCTACGGTCGGATCGACGTGCTGCACAACAATGTGGGAATCGTCGAGCTCGGCGGCCCGGAAGAGATCAGCGAGGAGAGCTGGGACCGGGTCATGGCGGTCAACGTCAAGAGCATGTTCCTGACCTGCAAGCATGTGCTGCCGATCATGGAGGCGCAGGGCGGCGGCGCGGTCGTCAACCTGTCGTCGGTCTCGGCGATCCGCTGGACCGGCGTGCCCTATGTGTCCTACGCCGCGAGCAAGGCGGCCGTGCTGCAGTTCACCCGGTCCATCGCCCTGCAGTACGCGGACAAGGGGATCCGGGCCAACGCGATCCTGCCCGGCCTGATGGACACGCCGATGATCGTCGAGCCGATGCGCGAGGCCTACGGCCAGGGCGACGTGGACAAGATGCGCGCCGTGCGCGACGCGCAGTGCCCCATGGGCCACATGGGCGACGCCTGGGACGTGGCCTATGCGGCCCTGTTCCTGGCGTCTGACGAGGCCAAGTACATCACCGGCGCGAGCCTCGTGGTCGACGGCGGCCTGTCCTGCAAATTCGCTTGACGGTCCTGCATGCGCTGACAGCCTGCCCTCCCGCTGCGACTCGTCAACACGTTGCCCATGGTCACCACAGGTTGATGACTTCCTACCGCGCTGGGAGCTCATGTGAGAGCCATCCGGGAGACGTCGTCTACATTTCCCTGGCACGGCGCAGGGCGGGGCCAAGGACCAGGTTCGCAAAAAAGTGTGCTGAAGGTGGGAAAGTCCACAGCGCCGCCAAGGCAAATCCACGACGATGACTGCAAGAGGTCAATCAGCGGGCCATTGCTAACACGGAGGACATGTCATGGTGGTCACGCATGAAGTTGGTACATACCGCGTGCTCCTGATCAGCGGGTATGGAGGCGTTGGCGGAATCCAGGTCGGATTCGTGTACTTCTACACGCCTACCAACCAGTACGTCGGCTATGTGGGAATCATCAAGGACGGTGCGCCGCTACCCGACAACGTTCAGCACCCCAACGGGATACTCAACATCTACTTCCACGAAGCCGAACTGGTTGCGTTGCTGGACACGCTCAGGAACGAGCGGCCCGTGTATGTCAGATACCACACCAATCTGAAGTGGGGATCTGTCGGAACAGACCGCGAGCCTGTCGGCGAGGACGAGGAGCCGGCCGG
>JAAUXY010076892.1_pt1 | contig 16589 bp, 17 predicted proteins | sample 7278121 | NCBI WGS metagenome assembly JAAUXY01 (sample SAMN14350117, study PRJNA611818) | marine sediment metagenome | isolation source: surface marine sediment (1.8m) | place: French Polynesia: Moorea | collected 2018-08 | reverse complement strand
GCATGAAAGTCTTTCTAGATCGCATTTTCTACCCCTGTGAAGGCAAGGTCGACGGCAAGCCGTTCGCACTGTTCGTGCGCGCCGGCAACGACGGTACCGGCGCCATCAGTTCTGTTCGTCGCATCCTCAACGGGCTCAATGTCCGCGAAGTGCAGGAGCCGGTGCTGATTGCCGGTGAGTTCGATGAGTCTCGTCTCGCTGAATGCAAGGAGCTTGGTTTGACGCTGGCAGCCGGTCTCGAGGCCGGCGTGTTCTAGGCGGGGCAGTAGCGCCTAGGCAAGCTTCGCATCAGGATCCAGCCACGGTTGCGACAGGTCGGCAAGCCGCTGCATGACGTCCTCCATCGGCACGGGCCTGCCGATGCCGTGTCCCTGGGCATAGTCCACGCCGAGGCGTTCGACCAGCTCCCGGATACTGTCAGTCTCGACATACTCGGCCACCGTTTCCAGCTCCATGACCTTGGCGACCTGCGTAATGGCAGCCACCATCGACTCCGAGATCCGGTTGTCGGTGATGTCGCGAATAAAACTGCCGTCGATCTTCAGCGTATCGACGCGGAAGTTCTTCAGGTAGGCAAAGGAGCTCAGTCCGGCGCCGAAGTCGTCAAGCGAGATCCTGCAGCCGCGATCGTGCAGGTTCTGGATGAACGCCTTCGCCTTCGAGAAGTTCATCACGGCGGCAGACTCGGTGATTTCAAAGCCCAGCATGGACGCGGGGATGCCGACGGTTTCGATCTCCTCGAGGATGAACGCGAGCATTGCGTCATCGGACAGGGACTGGCCGGACAGGTTAATGCTGAATCGCGCACCGCGACCGTCGAGAACTTCTGCGTTTTCAGCCAGCAGGCTGATCGCATGCGAGAAAACCCAGCGGTCGATCTGCGGCATCATCTGGTAGCGCTCCGCCGCCGACAGGAAGGAGTCAGTCGGGATCGCATCGCCCGAGGCGTTGGTCATCCGCAGCAGGACTTCGTAGCGAATGCTGTCCTCCGGCGCGTCCAATGCCATGATCGGTTGCGCGAGCAGCTCAAAGCCGTCCGCGTCCAGCGCACGCTGGATCTCGGCCACCAGGTTCATGTCGTCAAGACGGCGGATCATGCTCTGGTTCGCGCCGTCGTAGACCTGGACCCGGTCCCGGCCGTGTTCCTTGGCGGAATCGCAGGCCATGCGCGCCGCGGTCAGCGCTTCGCCGTTGAGACCGTTCAGCTCATTGAACTCGGAGATTCCAACGCTGACCGTGATCTGCAGGCTTTCGTCGCCCCGGAGGTAACGCAGGTCCCGGCAGCGCTTGCGCGCGTTCTCTGCCAGTTCCACGGCCTGCTCCTCGCTGGCGTGAGTCAGCAGGATGCAGAATTCGTCGCCTTCGAGACGTGACAATACGGCGGTTTTCGGCAGCGCCTCGCCGAGCAACGACGCCATGCGGGTGACAACTTCGTCACCGGCTGCTGCGTCAAACTTGTCGTTGAGGAGCTTCATCTTGTCGATGTCGAAGTAGATCAGCTGGTGAGCGTCGTTACTCGCGCTGAGCGCCTTGTGCGACTCGCGCACCTGCGCTTCGAACCCGTCGCGATTCATGAGCCCGGTCATCGCGTCGAAGGACTGCTCGATGACGTACTCGACCTTGCGGCCGATGTGCGACATGAAACGACGATGGCTGTCTTCGAAAGGCTGGTGATTGACGCGGCCGAGCTGGGCAAGCACGCCCTCGACCACGCCCTGCCGGTCGAGTATGGGACAGAGCAGCGTCTGGTAGCCCTGTTCGGTAATCCCGGAGCCGTCGTCGGACGGCGGGATTTCGAAAATAGCGGGATAGTTGCGTCCATCGAGCTTCGGCAACAGGTGATCGACCAGGTAGCGGTCGATGACCTTGCGATTGACGTTGCGCCATGTCGAGTGCGTCGCACTGATTCGAATACGCTTGCTCGGGATCAGCAGCACGCTGTAAGCGATCTCCAGGAAACGCCCCGATTGGCCGACGAGCTTGGCCAGCCCGGCGTGGCTGCGAGAATCGCCGTGAATGCGTTCGTCGATGTCGTAAACAAGATTCAGTTCGGCGAACAGGCGCTCCTGCTCGCGGACCGTGGCGCTCAGCCGCCACTGGTTAACCAGTCGCTCCGCGATGATGTCGACGGCAGGCGCGAGAATGTCGTGCAACATGCCGGGATTGAAGCCGGTCGATTTGCCGGCGTTTCGAGAGAACAGCACGACCATGAGTCCACCGGTCGACGCGACCGGCATCGCGAACGCGGTCCGCCCGCTCTTGAGCGTTCGGTGAACGTACAGCTCGGGCGCATTACCGGCGAACACCTCCGCAGGCAGATCGCCAACGAAGCGGTCGAGCTCGCCATCCTCGGCGCCATCGCTGCTCCACAGGCAATTGTCGCGAGCGTCGTAGACGCAGAAACACTGCGCACGAGGCACAAGCGACTGCAACAAGGCACGCGCCTTGTCGATCGTCTGCTGTTCATTCAGCTGTCCGGGCGCTGCAACCACCGGCTACCCTCTCAGGATTAACCCCGGAAGTTTGCCAGTTGCTAGACATAACGGCTGTGACTAGTGTCTCACCGGCGACGAAATTTCCTTTTCGACTCAATAACCTGTGAGAGCCCACCTGTTCCGCAAGCGGAACTTCTTTTCAGCCGAAATTCAGGGGTACTGGGCGTCCAGCCACTGGTCGTCACTGCCCTCGTTCACGCCCTCGAAGAGGGGCGTGCTCAGGTAGCGCTCGCCGGTGTCCGGCAGCATCGACAGAATGACGGACCCCTCGGGCGCCGCTTCCGCGACCTCCAGCGCAGTCGCCAGCGTACCGCCGCCGGAAATCCCGGTGAAGATGCCCTCCTTGTACGCCAGCTCGCGGGCGACCTCGATAGCAAGATCGTCGGACACCGTCTTCAGCTCGTCGTAAACGTCGCGGTCCAGCACGTCGGGAATGAAATCCGGTGTCCAGCCCTGGATCTTGTGAGGCTTCCATTCGTTGCCGGCCAGCAGGGCGGCTGCCGCGGGCTCGGTGGCAACGATCTTCACACCTGGCCTCGCCGCCTTGATGGTGCGGCCCGCACCGGACATGGTGCCGCCGGTGCCGTAGCCCGTGACCCAGTAGTCCAGCCGACGACCGGCGAAATCGCGCAGGATCTCGGGGCCCGTCGTGTTGGCGTGGTAATCCGGGTTCGCCTGGTTCTGGAACTGGCGAGCCAGGAACCAGCCGTTTTTCTCCGCCAGCTCCTCGGCAACCCGGACCATGCCGGTGCCGCGTTCCGCGGCCGGCGTCAGGATGACCTTGGCACCGAGGCCGCGCATGATCTTGCGACGCTCGACCGAGAAGGTTTCGACCATGGTGGCGACGAAGTTGTAGCCTTTTGCAGCGCAGACCATTGCCAGCGCAATGCCGGTGTTGCCGCTGGTGGCCTCGATCACAGTCTGTCCGGGGGTCAGCAGCCCCTTTTCCTCGGCGTCCGTGATGATGGCGTAGGCGAGGCGATCCTTGACGGACGCCATCGGGTTGAAAGACTCGACCTTGACGTACACGTCGGCGTGCTCGGGCCCCATGCGATTGAGTCGCACGACCGGCGTATTACCGATGGTTTCCAGGATACTGTCGTAAATCATGGGCGTTTTCCGTTGTTGTTCTAAACCCTTGTGTAGCAGACGGGCATCTAAAGTGGGAGCACGATAACGAGCCACCATTGGCTAAAAAAGACCGCTTTTTTCTTCAATTATGTCTTCCTGTTATATCTTTGCGCCCATCCGGGTCCTAAATAACGGGAGCAAATAAAGGAAACCAATGGCGCCGGGACTGGTCACAGCACCACAAGCGCCGATGTCAAAAGACGCCATGAAGCTGCAACAACTAAAATACCTGCTCGCGATCGCCGACAACGGACTGAACATCACCGCTGCGGCCGATCGCCTGTATACGTCCCAGCCCGGCGTCAGCAAGCAGCTGAAGTTGCTGGAAGAAGAACTCGGGCTGCAGATCTTCACTCGCAAAGGCAAGAGCCTCGGCAGCATTACGCCTGCCGGGCAGAAAGTGATCGAACGCGCACGCGTGATCATGCGCGAAGTCGACAACATCCGTGCCCTGGCCTCCGATTTTTACCAGGAAGAGGAAGGCTCACTGTCGATTGCCACGACGCATACGCAGGCGCGCTACGTGCTCCCGGAGATCATCCAGGAGTTCCGTCGCAGCTACCCGGGCGTGCAGCTGAACCTGCACCAGGGCACGTCCGAGCAGATTGCCGACATGGTTGCGGCCAACCAGATCGATTTCGCGATCGCGACCGGCTCGCGCGAGCTGTTCGACGAGCTCGTGCTGCTGCCCAGTTACCGCTGGGAACGGACGATCATCGTTCCCCGCGATCACGAACTGACCAGACTCGACCGCAAGATCACGCTCAAGGACCTGGCCGAATACCCGCTGGTGACCTACGTGTTCAGTTTTGGCGGCGAATCCTCACTCAAGCGGGCATTCGCCGACGAGGGCCTGGAGCCGGACGTCGTTTTCACCGCGCGCGATGCAGACGTCATCAAGACCTACGTACGCATGGGCATGGGTGTGGGCATCGTTGCCAGCATGGCCGACGAGTGCGGTGACCGTGACGACCTGGTGACAATCAACGCGAGTGGCCTTTTTCCAGTCAGTACGACGTGGATCGGCTTCCGACGGAATGCCGTGCTGCGCCGTTACATGCAGGATTTCGTGCACCTGTTCGCGCCGCATATCGACGCACGACAACTCGAAGACGTGCAGGCTACGAAAACGCAGGCCGATGTCGATGCGTTGTTCGAATCCGTCGAGTTACCGATGAAGGTCGGATGTGGGGAAGCTACCAGCGCTGCAGCCTAGGGCTTTCGCACCGGGCTAGTAGATCCGGATACCGCCGTGCCGTTGCCGGCTGCGGTGATCAAACCACCACAGTCCCAGCAGGAATCCGCCCAGCAGGCAGATGAAGGCGGCAGCGGCCACCCAGGTGTACGGCACGCTGTACTTGAATCTCGCCTCGCGGCCCACCAGGCGCTCGTTTTCGGTCTTGAGCACTTCCAGCTCATCCTGCGCGGTGTCGAGAGCTTCCTGCTGGCGGACCACATCGCTTTCCAGCGCGCGAATCGTGGCAGCGGGTTCGGCGAACGAGGCCTCGAGCTGCGCATTCAGCGTTTGCAGGCGCTCAACTTCCGCCTGCGTTTCCTGGACGATCAATGCCGCAGGCTTCTCGGTGACGATGAATCCCGCTTTCACGTAACCTTCGGTGCCATCCGGGAGTCGCACAAACGCGTAGTTGCCGTTGCGCTGCACGATCTCCATCTCCTGCCCGCTCACCATCATCATGAAGGCACGATCACTGGTGTCGGGCGCCTGGTGAAGGCCGAGTCGGAGAATGTCGGTAACGTAAGCCGTTTCGGCCGAGACGCTGGCGCTGGCCAGCAGGCCTAGCAGGACGATCAGGCGCATAGCTTTTATCCGGGTGAAAAACCGGATAGTAGCTTAATGAACCTTATTGTTCGTACAACCATTTAAGCAGCGCGATGTGGCCTTCGTCGCCGGGGCCCCGGTGAATATCCTCGTGGTTTTGCATCATTACCACGGAAAACCGCCGGCCTGAGCGCGACTGCATGTAGCCGGCAATGGCCGACACGTGGTCCAGCGAACCGGTTTTCAGGTGTGCCATGCCCTGCAGGCTCACGTCCCGGAAACGGCGCTTGCCGGTCCCGTCGAGGCCGGACAGCGACATCGATGACAGGAACTCGGGCATGTAGGTCTGGCGCCAAGCATGATCGAGGATCTCGGAAAACTGCGCGGCCGTGATCCGCGATTCACGGGACAGCCCGGCGCCGTTCTCCATCATGAAGTGCTCGGAGTCCAGCCCGCGGGATTCGAGCCAGTCGAGGATAACGTCGACACCCCCCTGCTCGGTTCCCGGGGCGCCGTTGACCTCGGCATCCAGCGTGTAGACGAGATGGCGGGCCATTACGTTGTTGCTGAACTTGTTGACGCGCGAAATCTGGTCCGCGAGCGGCAGCGACTCGAAACTCAGTATCGGTTCCTCGTCTTCCGGTGCGGTTCCGTGTTGCCACAGGCCGTCGAAACGACCGCCGGACTCGCGCCACAGCGACACGAAGAGGCCGAAAGCGAACGCAGCGTGATCGAGCGCCGTCCGATCCATCGCGTAGCGACGGCAACCGCGGGGAAAACGCCCGTCGAAGGTCATCTTGTCGATCGCCTCGTTCGGCGTGATCGAGATGCCGCGCTGGTAGCCGCGGCAGCTGCCGTCACGGAGCCGCAGCTGGTTGTCGATGGCGAGATTGTCGAGTGGCGGGTCGACCTGCACGTGCACGGCATTCGCATCGAAGTCGGGCTCAAACAGGTAGCGCACCACCTTGAAGTTCATCAGCAGCGCGTTGGGCATCACGTTGTAGGCCCGCAGCGGCTGGCTGTCGAACGCCCCCGGGTCGGATTCGGGTACGTCGAACCAGGAATCGTCGAGGATCAGGTCTCCCTCGATGTCGTGGATGCCGAGCTGGCGAACCCGACGCAGCATCTGCCAGACGCGGTCCGTCACCAGGAAGGGGTCGCCGTGTCCCTTGATCAGCAGGTCGCCGTCCAGGCGTCCCTCGCTGATCTCGCCCATTGCGTAGATGTCGGTTGTCCACTGGTAGGACGGGCCGAGTACGTCGAGCGCCACGAGCGTCGTGACCAGCTTGATCGTGGACGCCGGATTCCGCGGCACCTCGCTGTTCAGGTCGAGAATGGTCTCGCCGCTCTCGACGTCCTTGACGAGGATGCTCAGCTTGTCGGCGGGAATCTGCCGGATGTCGAGGACGCTCTTCAGGCCGAACGGAAGCGGCGGTTCCGCCGCCGACAGGAGTAGCGGAAACAGGACCAGGACTGACAGCAGTGTTCTCATCGCTCTAGTGTGACCGTGCGGGCTTCTGAATGTGCCATTTACGAATACGATCGGCCAGTGTCGTTGGCCGCACACCGAGTAACTCGGCAGCACCGCCGGCGCCGGATACGCGCCAGTTTGCCTCGGAAAGCGCGCGTTCGGTGTTGCGCTTCTCCAGCGCACGGATCTCGGCATCGGTCATGAGTCCGTCAGCAGGCGTGGTCGACGCGTTGCTGGACACGGGCGCCTCGACATCGGGCATCGACGCCTGCAGCTGCAGGGACGTCCCCGGCGACAGGATCACGGCGCGCTCGATGACGTTCTTCAGCTCACGCACGTTGCCCGGCCAGTCATACTGACGAAGAATCTCTGCATGGGCGCGCGTCAGCGCCATCGGCTCACGCCCGAAATCCTTGCAGGTCTGGCGCAGAAATTCCTGTGCCAGCAGGATGACGTCGTCGCCGCGTTTCCGGAGCGGCGGCACATCAATGGGAAACACGCTGAGGCGGTAGTAAAGGTCTTCCCGAAAGTCGCCTGTCTCAATCAGGTCCTCGAGTTCGCGGTTAGTGGCCGCGATGACGCGCACATCGACCCTCATCGTTTGGTCGTCACCCACCCGTTCGAACTCGCTTTCCTGCAACACGCGAAGCAGCTTGCCCTGCAGCTCCATCGGGATCTCGCCCACCTCGTCGAGGAACAACGTTCCGCCATCGGCTAGCTGGAAGCGACCGACGCGATCACGATGCGCGCCGGTGAAGGCGCCTTTGACGTGCCCAAAGAACTCGCTTTCGAACAGTTCCTTCGGGATGGATGCGCAGTTGACCTTGACCAGCGGGCCTGCAGCACGCGCACTGCGCGAGTGAATCTCCCGTGCGATCAGCTCCTTGCCGACACCGGACTCGCCCAGCAGCAGCACACTGGCCGGCGTCTGCGACACGGCATCGACACGCTGCAGGGTGCGCAGCAGGGACGGACTCGTGCCGACGATCGTGCCGAATCGCAACGCATCGTTGACCTCTTCACGCAGGTAGTCGCGCTCACGTTCCAGCTCCTCGCGAAGCCTCGCGTTTTCGTCCAGTGTCTTTCTCAGCTGTGCCTCGGCGCGATTGCGCTCGGTGACATCCTTGGATGCCACGAACAGGCGGTCCACGTTGCCCTGGCCGTCGCGGTACGCGATGGCCGACATGACGATGTCGAGTACGCGGCCGTCGCGCGCCAGCATGCGTCGCTCGACATTTTCGAATTCGCCCTCGTTGATGACTTCGCGCAATCGCTCGCCGGTCCACTGCAGCCGGTCGTCCGGTGCGTAGAAGTCGATCACCGGCTTGCCGATGACCTCACTGCGCGAGTAACCGAGTTTCTGCAGCCAGCGATCCGTGACGGTCACCAGCTTGCCCTCGGCATCGAGCGTATGCAGCATCGCGGGTGTCGAGCGATACAGGTTGCGGTACTTGAAGTTGGTCCGCGCTTCGTCGGACACCTCCTTGTACATCGCAATCGTCCGGACGAAGTTGCCGTCCGGGTCGAACTCAACCAGCGCGTCGGTCACGCAGTCAACGATGTCGCCGGAGTGGCTGACGAAACTGATCGGTTTCTTTTCCAGCTTGCCGGTGCGTCGAAGCGCCGGTCGAAACTCCTCGATCAGTCGACGCGCGCTGGCGTCCGTCATCAGCGCCTCCGGCGCCTGGCCGACGATCTCCTCACGGCTGAAGCCGAGGCGCTCCGCAAACGCGTCGTTAACGTCGAGATAACGACCGTTCTCACCGATTGCTGTCGCCATGGTGGGCGCGCGGCGAAACAGCCACTGATAGTCGTCGATGTCAGACATGGTTCCAAAAATACGGGATTCCGTAACCATTGACACGATTTTCCGTTATTTACGGAATTCCGTTATTACTGGAAATCTGGTAACTCTATGAATTTAATAGAAATTCAAAGTTGGCACGGTGCGTGCAGTGGGTGGAGTGTAGTGCGCATTTGCGCAAACGCCGTGTTAGAGGAAATGGAAGTGAAAACCCGGGTCAAGTTACAGGTCATGATTATCGCCGCTGCGGCGCTGGCATTTGTCGGCTTCGCAATTGCGATCGGTGCTCAGCACACGGCCTCTTGAAAACCCGGTAGCCCGCTACCACTTCGTCTTCACAAGAACCCCCTGCCGACTGGCGGTCTGGCTCGACTCTCCCCCTTAAGTGAGTCGGGTCGCCGGTCGGACGCACCAGCGCTCGCTGGTGCAGGACCTTCGGGTCCGGCGACTGTTCCCCCGCAGTTGCCACAGGCGCCGGAGTTCGGCTCCGTGTCGGACCGTACCGCTGTCAGATCGCAACGAATTCAGCACTCCGGCGCCTTTTTCTATTCCTGGTCTTCCGCCTGGTCCCGGCGAGCTTCGGCACGACGGGCCTGCAGCTTTGCCGCATTTTCGGAGATCGTTTCGCGCACCTTGCGCAGCCAGCGCCGCGCCCACGCAAACTCGATGCTGAGGATGGCGAGGCCGATCGGGATCACTACGAAGGCGGGCCCCGGAAGTACAATCAGCACGATACCGAACACCAGCACCGTCATGCCGACGACCAGTACGACGATGCGCCGCGCCATACGGTAGGTCATGTGAATGGTTTTCAGGATCATCGCGTTCGATAGACCTGCCAGGACCGATGAAGTGCGGCAGGAGACAAGAAGCTAATCGTCCGGGTCCGACAGGTGTTCCGCCAGGAAGACGTGAGTCCGTTGCCAGGCATCCTGGGCGGCCCCGGGCCGGAAACGATTTTCACGGCTCGGGTTCAGGAAGTAGTGCTCAGCTTTCGGATAGACATGAATGACGTGCTCCTTGCCCAGCGCGATCATCGCCTCTTCAAAAGACCGAACGGTCTCGATCAGGATGACGCCGTCCTTGCCTCCGAACAGGCCCAGGACCGGCGCCTGCAGCGTCGCCAGCTGCTCCTGGTCGGAAGTCACCGAACCGTAAACCGTCACAGCGGCGTCGATCATGTCGGGCAGCCGGTAGGCGGCCTTCAATGCCCATTCACCGCCGAGATCGGAACCCAGCACGGCGACAGTCGGCGCACCCGCGGCACTGCGAACGAAGTCCAGCGCCTGGCGTATGTTCTCCAGCGTCTCGTCGGGGCTCTCCAGTACGTCCTGCATGAGCTTGTTGCTTGCGAGTCCGTCGGCTGTCGTCCGACCGTTGAGCAGATCGACAACGAGCACGATGTAGCCCTTCGCGGCCAGGTTGTCTGCCTGCGCCCGAACCGTGTCGTCCAGTCCCCAGCGCTCGTGAATCATGACCACCGCCGGCAGCGGCTCGACCATGTCGGCGGGGAACGCGAAATGGCCGTAGACGAGTTCGGAATTCACCTCACCGTAGGGCAGGCTTTCCGACAATACCTGTCTCACCGGTACCGCCTCCGGTGCGGGCGCGGCGTCCGGCGCTGTGACGGCGGGTTCGTCCGCTTCCGCCGCATCGACGACCGGCGCATTTTCGGCTTCATTGCCACAGGCCGCGAGCAGGGCTACGCCGAACAATGGCAACAGGTTCCTGGGCTTCATCTGTAGACGCATCCCGCGAGTGTAAATCAATCCTTGTCCAAACCGGAGGACCAGTCGTCCTCGTCGTCTTCCCAGGTCCTGAGTTTCGACTTGTCGACCTCTTCCCACTGCTGCTTGCTGAGCCGAACGTAGTGGACCACCTTCATCAGCACGTAAATGATGATGACGGCGATCACGATCAGGATATAGAGCAGTGGTTCGGGCATACCGGGATTTTCGTCGCAAAAAACATGAATGCAAGCCGCATTGACAAGTCAGCGAAAGGATATATGCTCCCCGCCACTGTCTTTTTGCAGGTTTCAGGACCCATGAACCATAACAGCTTCAGCATCGGCGACCGGCTTTCCGTTCGCAGCGTGCGCACGCTGTTGGACGTGGGCCTGCTAGCCGTTACGCGTACCGCGTAGACCTGCACCGCCGGGAAGAGTGCCCGGCCCCGACCGGACAACCGGTCGCAGCCTCTGCGGAGGCTAACCCAGAGACAGAATCATGACTGCACCGTCCCTATGGACCCGTATCCGTCGCTTCGTCGCGCTCTCGCTGCGCGAAAGTGACATCGACTACCCGCGCGAACCGGTGCCGCGGGCGTTAGGACTGCTCGCTATCCCGATGATGCTCGAGATGTCGATGGAGGCCGTGTTCGCGATCGTGGACATTGCCTTCGTCTCGTTCCTCGGCACTGATGCCGTGGCAGCCGTCGGTATTACCGAAGCACTCGTGACGATCCTCTACGCCGTGGCCATCGGCCTTGGCATGGGCGTCACCGCCATGGTGTCCCGGCGCATCGGCGAAGGCGATCGGGAGGCCGCCGCCGCCGTAACCGGTCAGGCGATCTGGATCGGCGTCGTGATGAGCATACTGATCGGGGCAATCGGTATTCGCTACGGCGCCGACCTGCTGCGGCTCATGGGCGCCAGCGACAGCGTCGTCGAAACCGGTGCCGGCTTCACGACGGTGTTGCTCGGCGGCAGCTTCAGCATCCTGTTCCTGTTCCTGCTGAACGCCGCGTTCCGCGGCGCGGGCGACGCCAACATTGCGCTGCGATCGTTGTGGCTGGCCAACGGCATCAACATCGTGCTCGACCCCTGCCTGATCTTCGGGCTGGGGCCGTTCCCGGAAATGGGCGTCACCGGCGCGGCCGTAGCGACGACCATTGGCCGCGGCGTAGGCGTGGCCTACCAGCTCTACCACCTGTTCGACGGACGCGGACGGCTCGCGTGTGCGTGGCGTCACCTTAAGCCCGTGCCGTCGCTGCTGCTGCGCATCCTGCGCATTTCCATTGGCGGGGTCGGCCAGTTCCTCATCGCTACCAGCAGCTGGATCGTCATGATGCGCATCGTTGCCGTGCACGGCAGCGCGGCAATCGCCGCCTACACAATCGCACTTCGCCTGGTCGAGTTCGCCTTCCTGCCCGCGTGGGGTCTCGGAAATGCCACGGCCACGCTGGTCGGGCAGAACCTCGGCGCCGGCCAGCCGGCCAAGGCGGAGGCCTCCGGCTGGACCGCGGCAAAGTTTAACGCGGCCTTCATGACGACACTGGGTGTCTCGCTGCTGCTGTTTGCACGAACTATCGCCGGTTGGTTCAGCGACGATCCGGCGGTTATTGAGATCGCAACGACCTGTTTGCAGATTCTCGGTATCGGCTACCCGATGTATGCCGTCGGTATGATCATGGTTCAGGCTTTGAACGGCGCGGGCGATACACTGTGGCCATCCATACTGAACCTGGTGTGTTTCTGGCTGATCCAGATCCCGGTCGCCTGGATGCTCGCGCAGCAGGCTGGCATGGGTCCCACCGGGGTTTTTGTCGCTATTGTCGTGTCGGAATGCCTGCTGACGGTCCTGTCCGTCATCGTGTTCCGGCGCGGCCACTGGAAAACTGTCGAAGCTTGAGGAAAGCATGACTGACTTATCGAGACTCGCCGATATGGCGGAGATATTTGCAGCGATCGTCGTGATCGGCGGCCTGTTTTTTGCGTGGATTCAACTGCGCCACACGCGACAACAACGGCGCGAACTGGCGGCCATCGAGCTGTTTCGCTCGTTTGGCAACCCGCAGTTCTCGGAAGCGTTCCGCTGTGTGCTGGACCTGCCCGACGGTCTGAATCGCAACGACCTGATGAACGCCTACCCGAACGCGGAGGATCACGCGATGCTGATTGCGACGACGATGGAGAACATCGGCGTCATGACATTCCAGCGCATCGTGCCGTTCGCGGTCGTCAATAACCTGGTTGGCGGCAGCACGAGGATCGTCTGGCGCAAGCTGCACAACTGGACGGCCGATCTTCGGGGGCAACTCGACGAACCGACCACGTTCGAGTGGTTTCAGTGGCTGGCCGAGCGGCTCGACGAAATCGACAAGCACCACCCGCCCGCCTACGAGGCGCACCAGGACTGGACACCGGCCAGGCTGACGCAGGACATCTGAGTCGATGGACGCCCTGCTCGACATTCGCAATGCGACGCTCTGGCGAGGTGACACCTGTGTGTTCGAACGCCTGAACCTGCGCATCGACGTCGGCGAGCAGGTCGCCATTCTCGGCCCGAACGGCAGCGGTAAAACCACGCTGCTGAAGACGATGACTCGCGAGATCTACCCGGAACGCCGCGAAGACGCCTGGGTCCGGATCCTCGGTTCCGACCGCTGGAACGTCTGGGACCTGCGTCGTCACATCGGTCTTTTGTCCCATGACCTGCACGCAGCCTACCCCGGCCATTACCGGGCGCTGGACGTGGTTGTTTCCGGCTTTCATGCCAGCGTCGGCATCCACGGCAATATCGCCAGGTCGGTCGACGAAGACCAACGCGAACGGGCGCTGGCACTGCTGGCCGAGCTGGGGCTGCCGGAGGTTGCTGACACGCCGCTGAAACGACTGTCGACGGGCCAGCAGCGGCGTGTCCTTTTGGCGCGCGCGCTGGTGCATGCGCCGGATACGCTGGTCCTCGACGAGCCGACGACCGGTCTGGACCTCGCCGGCAGCTTTGCATTGCTGGAGACGCTGGAACGTCTCGAACTCTGCAATATCCTGCTCGTAACCCACCACCTGACCGACATCCCGCCGCGAATCGGACGTGTGATCCTGCTGGACGGCGGCGAAGTCGTCGCCGACGGCAGTAAACAGGACGTCCTCAACGATGCGCTGCTGTCTAGCGTGTACCGTACGCCGGTCCGTGTCAGCTGCGTCGACGGCTACTACGTTGCCAGCCCGGCCCGCCGCAGTTGAGCCGCGACAGGCGCTTAACGGGATAATTTCACAAAGCACCTGCGAAATCGTGATGCAAGTCACTGGCAGCGCAGGGATTTCGGCCTAATCTCTGAAGCATGATAGGGAGATTGGCAGTGACCGCGCTGCCGCTGGCCGTTGTGCCGGCTGTCAGTGCGGAGTCAGCAACCGGCATCACGAGCGTGGGGCCGGCGGCGTTCCTGTTCTCCATCGCCTTCGCCATCATCCTCACGCTGCTGTTTCGCCGCGCCACCCTGCGTGCCAGCGCGGGCCTGCTGCGCCGCGTTGGCCGCCTGCGTCTGCAGCGTGCGATAGGCCGAATATCGCCCACGCACGCGAGCGACAGCCTGCTGCCTGGCGCCTATGGCGGACTCGTCCGGCTGGACCACGTGATTCTGACGGCCGCCGGCTTCGTCTGCATTCGCGCGGTGCATGGCTCTGGCACCGTGTTCGGTTCGTCAGACGACCCGCAATGGACACTGGTCGACGGCGATGCCCGGCGACGGTTCCTGAACCCGATGATCCAGAACGAGGGGCGCAGCCGGGCGCTGCGGCGCGCCGTCGGTGAGGTACCGGTAGTCAGCCTCGTCGTCTTCACCGGCAACGTCCAGTTCGCCGCTGACCGGCCCGACCAGGTCATCAGCCTTGGCGAACTGCAGTCCTTCCACGACAAGCTTGTTTTCGGTCCGTCAAAAGTCACGGACTGGGACGCCGCGTGGATGAGCTTCCGCGAAGCCGTGCTCACCGATGAAGGCAGCGTGCGCGATCACGCCGCCCAGGTCAGCTTCGGCTAGCAATTCGGCGACCTCGCCACCGTATAATCCGCAGCTGACAAGAGAATCGGACCTGGCCTATGCAGCTGGTGTCACGCGCCGCGCTGTTGCGCGGTGTACGAACAGCCCTGATAGCACTGATCGGCGCCATGGTCGTTGCGGCGGCAGCGATCTCTATTGCGTGGAATTCCCGCCAGTCTCTCGACAGCATCGACCTTGCCACGGTCCCGGACGTGCCGCGCGGCGCGGATACCGTCACCGTGCGCTGGCTGGGTACGACAAACCTGCTGATCGACGACGGTGAAACCCAGCTCCTGATCGACGCCTTTTTCACCCGGCCACCGCTGCACGACCTCGTGCTGGGCAGGCCAATCCAGAGCGATGCCGCCAGTGTCAACACAGCGCTGGCGCGTTACCGGCTCGATCGGCTGGCCGCGATCATCCCGTCGCACTCGCATTTCGACCACACCCTGGATCTTGGTGCCGTCGCCAACCGGACAGACGCCGTTGTCTTCGGTTCGCCGTCGAGCGCCCGGATCGCGCGGGGTGCCGGCGTACCCGAAGACCAACTCAGCATCGTAACGGAAAAGACCGCGCGCGATTTCGGCCAGTTTCGCGTCACGCTGTACCCGTCCGTACATGCACCCATCGGTCTCGGCGGCGAGGTGCCGTTCAAGGGGAGCATTGAATCGCCGCTGGCACAGCCGGCACCCATCGACGCGTTTCGCGCGGGCATCACGTTCACGATTGTCGTTGAACATCCACAGGGGACCCTGGTGGTTAACACCAGCGCGGGTTACCAGGAATTTGCGTTGGTCGAAGTAAATGCCGATGCGGTATTCCTCGGCACGGCGTTGCTGAAACGACTGGGTGAACGCTACGCCGAGGCTTACTGGAATGCGATGGTGACGGCTACCGACGCGACGACGGTATACCCGGTGCATTTCGACGACTACACGCAACCGCTGGGCGAAACCCGGCTGATGCCGACAGCGATCGATGATTTCGCGCAGAGCGTCGCGTGGCTGAAGCGATTCCGCGACCGGTGGGACCCCGACGCGCGGATTTATCGTCCGCTGTTCAATGCGCCGATCGTCGTGTTTCCCCCGCCGGAAGATCCCGACACCTGATCGTCCTCCAGCAGGGCATCGAGCAACAGTTGTCCGGCGATGAGTCGCTCCTTGTCCTTCCTGGCCAGGCGCTTCACGCGGTACTCGAGACGGCTCGCCCTGGAACGATCGCCGGCCGCCGCATCGAAGGCCAGCGCAAACGGGCTGCGACCGCGCAGGTAGCGGGCACCGCGTGTACCGCTCTCGTGCTGTTCGAGTCGTCTCGGCACATCGACCGTAATCCCGGTGTACAGGGTGTCGTCCGCGCAGCGGAGGATGTAGAGCCGGTAGTTGGACACTGTCAGGCGTTGCCGCCCGCGATCAGGTCGCCGAAGACGCGAAAGGCGCCCGCCTCGATGCTCGCGAAGTTCTCGCTGGTTTCCTCGAAGCTGATCGCCAGTTCCTCGGTGCCCAACCATTCGCGCATGGCGTCACCGAGAACAAACAACAGCGTATTGCCCATGAGCCGGGCCTCTTCGATCAGCTGGTCACCACTGACCTGTTCCTCGTTGATTTCGACGGTCAGTATTTCGTCGAAGTCCTCGCTGATGGTGCGCATGACGAGAAGGTAGTCGTCGATGTCGCCGGGCTCCCCGGTCTTCGCGAAGAACAGCATGGTCGTGTTGTCCCGTACATCGAAGGCGACGGTGTCGTAGTGATGAAGGCCGCTCATAGTTCGCTCCGTAGACCAGCCCGGATGATACTGCGTGGGGGACCTGGAAGCGATCAGGGCGCGTCGGCCAGCATGCGGTCCAGGCGTTCGTCCTTGTCGGTCCACATCCGGGTCAGCCAGCGATGCATCTCGCGGCGGTACTCCCGATCACCAGCATAGTCTCCGTCAAACAATGCCGGATCCAGCTCGCGCAGCCCGACATGCAGTCGCGCACGCACGGGCGTCCCGCAGCACATGTCCCAGAAGGTCGGCGTATAGTCGTCGTAGGCGATCGTGACATCCACGACACCGTCGAAGAGCTGGCCCATCGAGTTGATGGCGACCGCGACGCCGCCGGCGCGAGGGACGAGCAGACGCCGAAACGGTGACTGCCGCTTTTCGCGTTTC
>JAAUXY010036813.1_pt1 | contig 16599 bp, 14 predicted proteins | sample 7278121 | NCBI WGS metagenome assembly JAAUXY01 (sample SAMN14350117, study PRJNA611818) | marine sediment metagenome | isolation source: surface marine sediment (1.8m) | place: French Polynesia: Moorea | collected 2018-08 | reverse complement strand
GATCACCAGGGAAAAGACAAAGAATATAATTTTTATAAATATGCCGGTGTCATTACCGAGATCGGGAAAAAAGGAGAGCATGAAAAGGAGGATAGACCGGTCAACATTAAGACGAATCTTCCTTAAAACTAAATTCAAACCTTCATCTTTTGCTCGATTGCTAAAAAAGGTTTAGCCGGTTAGCCGGTTAAGCCAGTTGAGCCGGTTAAAAAAGGATAATATCTAATTTTATGTTTTACCGGCAAACGGGCCAACGGGCTAACCGGCTCAACCCATTTTAAATTATATGAGTATTTACTCACTTATATTTTATGTTTTGGCAGGAGTGATCTTGATTACCACCGGTATTGCCATCACGCGACGGAACCTGGTGCATGCCGTGGTGTATCTGGTTTTTTCTTTTTTCGGCAGCGCCATGATGTTTTATCTTTTTGGCGCGCCGCTTCTGGCGGTACTGGAAGTGATCATTTACGCAGGTGCCATCATGATTTTATTTCTGTTCATCATCATGATGATCAGGGCCGAAGCCTCCGAAGAACGGCTGTTCCCGATCCGGCAATGGCTGCCTATCGCTGTGGTCGGCACCGTCTATCTTATTCTGGGCGCCGTCGTTGTTAATACAGCTCCGGGCAGCGAGGTCACGCTGGAGATCGCACTGGCTGAACCCAAGGCATTCGGGGAGTACCTCTTTCAAAGACACTGGCTGGTCATTGAAATTGTTTCGTTACTGCTGCTGATCGCTCTTATCGGTGCACTCTATCTGGGTCGTAAGAGACCTGAGGAGGATATTTGAAAAGAGGCGAATCTCGAACAAGCTGAAACCAAATGTGTGCGAAACCACGAAGCGCACGAAGAGCTCCAAGAAAGATCTTATTAGATTTGATTTAAAACATCATAAACTTCGTGTCCTTCGTGGTGATAATATGTCTGATAAGAAAACTAAAATTTGATTTTCATAGTATCAAAAAATGAAGGAATGAAGGATAGATAATGATCGTACCCTTTGGACATGTTCTGGTATTGGCCGGAATTCTATTCCTGATGGGCATGTTTTGCGCCATTGTGCGCCGTAACCTGATTATGGTGGTGCTGGGGGTGGAAATTATGTTAAATGCCGCCTCGATTGCCTTCGTGGGAGCGGCCTTGCGCTGGCAGCATCTGGAGGGTCAGGTGTTTGCGCTGTTTATTTTGGCGGTTGCAGCGGCAGAAGTGTCGGTTGGACTGGCGTTGATTGTTTATGCGTATCGAAAAACCGGGTCATTTGATCCCGCAACGTATAATCTCCTTAAATAAAGTGCGACATAAAATCTGGAGTATTGGAGTACTGGAGTAATGGAGTGCTGGGAATATGAACTCATTTGAAGGATCAAAGAAAATCTTTATGCATTACTCCAACTCTCCAACACTCCATTCCTCCAACGCAGACATAAACTACGAGTGATTGTATGACACCATCCGGGCTGAACGACCCAACTTTAATTGCAGCCATGCTGACCACATTGCTGCCGTTTGCTGCTTTTGTTTTAATAATGGTCTTTACCCGGGCCTACCCGCGGCTTTCGGCAGGCGTGTCGATCGCAGCGGTTAGCGTTTCACTTTTAAGCGCTCTTTTCCTGCTTGGCAGACATTGGACACAGGATTCTCCCGTCCAATTTACCTTTCGCTGGGTGGTTTCTGGTGACCTTCTGATACCGTTCGGTTATCTGCTGGATCCCGTCAGCCTGCTGATGCTGGTTGTGGTGACCGCTATCAGTTTTTTGGTTCAGGTCTATTCGATCGGCTATATGGCCGGAGATCCGGGTTTCTCCCGCTACTATGCCTTTATGTCTCTTTTTGTCTGGGCGATGATGAGCCTTACGCTTTCAGCCACCATGTTGCAGCTCTATATTTTCTGGGAATTGGTGGGGCTTTCATCGTATCTGTTAATCGGGTTCTGGTATGAAAAGTTCAGTGCCACCGAAGCCGGCAAAAAAGCATTTGTCATGACACGGCTGGGGGATGTGGCGTTTTTTATTGGGTTGCTTTTGGTCTTAATCCACCTGGGCAATCTCAACATACTGGAAATGAATGCGCCGGCTACTGCTGACCATATGCCGTCGGCGCTGATCACGTGGTCGGCGCTGCTTATTTTCGGGGGAATCATCGGTAAAAGCGCCCAGTTTCCGCTGCTGACCTGGCTGCCGGATGCCATGGAAGGCCCCACCCCGGTTAGTGCGCTGCTGCATTCGGCTACCATGGTTGCCGCCGGCGTTTATCTGTTTGCACGCCTCTTTCCATTTTTTAGCCTGTCGCCCACGGCGATGGTTATTTTTTTGACCATCGGCACCATCAGTATGCTGATCGCCTCCAGTATGGCGATGGTTAGCCGCGATATTAAACAGGTATGGGCTTACTCAACCATTAGCCAGCTGGGTTTTATGATCATGGGCCTGGCTGCCGGCAGTTATTTTGCCGGTGTTTATCACCTGACCACCCATGCCGGATTTAAGGCCCTGCTTTTTCTGTGTTCCGGAGTGTTCATCCACTTCTTTGGATCCAATGATATTTTTGAGATCGGCCAGCAGGGCGGGCGTCGTTTGAAAATTCCGATGATCTGTATCATTATCGCCGCCGCTGCTCTGGCAGGCCTGCCGCCGTTGTCCGGATTTTTCAGCAAGGAATTGATCCTGGCCGCGTTGGCGGCTTTGAAGAATCCGATCTGGTTGTTGGCCGGATTGCTGGGTGCGTTTTTAACCGCCTATTATTCCTTCCGTTTGATTTTTATTCTGATGGTTCCAAAATCAATAAGGCCGACATCAGCGTCTCAAGCGTCACATGGCAATGGCGCTGAACATCACGCAGTGCATTATTGGGTGATGGTCTGGCCCTTGATGATTCTGGCGGCCATCACTTTTTTACTGGGGCTTTACGAGATGTCGCTGGCGCATTTTGTCGCCGGTAAAATCATGATTTATGCCGGTGCCGATACCGGGCATACCTGGCTCCCTTTTGTGGCGCTATCCATTGCAGCGGCCGGGGTCGGATTGGCCTGGTTCGAATTTGGTCGCCCGCAAGCCGCACAGGTCGGTTTTGTGGAGAAGATTCCAGCACTTAAAAACCTTTTTGCCGAACGCTGGTATATCGACCACTTTTATCGCCTTTGTCTGAAATACATTGTGTATAAAGGGCTTGCTGCTTTTTGCAAACAAAATGACGATCAAGTCATCGACGGCAGCATTGACGGACTGAGCAAGGGAACCGTTGAAACCGGCCGGCTGCTGTCCCGCCTGCATCTGGGAATGGTTCAATACCGGTTGTTGGTGATATTTGTCGTCATGGTACTGCTGGCGTTGTATTTCTTTTTATAAGGATTTGAATCCATGCCCATGTCGTTCGCCAAATTTCCGTATCTTTCATGCATCCTTTTGAGCTGCGTGATAGGCCTTTTGATTATCCTGCTCGTGCCTGAGAAACGAAAGCAGGAAATCAAATGGATCAGTGCGATTTTTTCGGGCGTCACCCTGGTTATATCGCTGTATTTATTTTTGGCCTATGACAAAAGCACGGGCGGTCTTCAGTTTGTGGAAAAAATCCTGTGGGTCAAGTCTCTGGGGATTACCTATTTTAATGCCGCTGATGGATTCAATCTGCCCAATCTGTTGCTTACTGGCATTGTTTTTTTTGCAGGTGTTTTGACGATGTGGGAAATGCAAACCCGCGTCAAGGAATTCTATGCCCTCTATTTTTTGCTGGTGACCGGTGTATTTGGGCTCTTTATGAGCATGGATCTATTCTTCATTTTTGTCTGGTATGATGTTTCCTTATTCCCCATGTATTTGCTTATTATCGTCTGGGGCACGACCCGTAAAGAATATGCGGCCATGAAGTTAACCCTTTATCTGCTGGCGGGAAGCGCTTTGATCTTGCCGGCGATTGTCTTTCTTTTTGTCAAATCTGGCTTGAATACCTTTGATATTATCTCCCTCATGCAACCGGGAACTTTTACGGCCGGGGAGCAAAAGTTTGCGTTTATTTTGCTTTTTCTGGGTTTCGGCATTCTGGCCGCCGTTTGGCCCTTGCACACCTGGTCTCCGGTAGGCCATGTCGCTGCACCTCATGCGGTCAGCATGGTTCATGCCGGTGTCTTGATGAAAATCGGGGCCTTTGGTGTGTTGCGTGTGGCTATTTTTCTGTGTCCGGAAGGCTGGCAGTACTGGTCGAATCTGATGGCGTCGCTGGCTGCCATCGGCATCATGTATGGCGCGCTGGCGGGTTTACGCCAGACCGATCTTAAATATGTGATCGGATATTCCAGCGTGTCTCATATGGGTATTGTCGGCCTGGGTCTGTCAACAGTCACCGTCGATGGTCTTAACGGTGCCGTTTTTCAGATGTTTGCCCATGGTGTTATGACCGCTCTGTTCTTTTCTTCGGTGGGCTATATTTATGACAAGACCCATACCAAGGCGATTGGTGAACTGGGCGGATTGAGCCGTATTATGCCGGTTGCCTCCACCTATTTTATTGTGGCGGCCATGGCAAGTATGGGCATACCCTGTTTGGCCAGCTTCTGGGGAGAGCTGGTGGTTTTTATCTCAGCCTTCAAGGTTTATCCAATTCGGGGTGCACTGGCAATTGCCGCTTTGGTGATCAGCGCATTGTTTATGCTCCGGGTTGTGCAAAAAACTTTTTACGGTCCTAAAAAGGAAAAATATGAACAGCTGCCGGATGTGCCCTTTGGCCTGGGAATACCCCGCATGATCCTGGTTGCGGTCCTGGTGTTTTTTGGACTTTATCCGTCTCTGCTGTTTGACATAATAGAAACGGCTTCGGTCCCATTCATTAACGGATTGCCATGATGACCTGGATGAAATTTAGTCCTGAAATCTATTATCTGCTCGTCAGCCTGTGGTTTTTGGCGCTTTCTATGATGCCGCGCGCAAAACCCCAGCGGTGCTATTTCAGCGCGCTTTTTCTGGCGGCTGTCGGTGTGCTGATCTGTCTGGCCACGGTCAAATCAGAGGGGCTTCTCTTTTTTAACACCTATCAAATTGATCTGTTTTCCCAGGTATTTAAGGTATTGCTCGCTCTGGGATTGTTTCTGGTCGTTTGCCTGTGCCCCAATCTTATCGCAATCAAAGAAAAACACCATCCGGAATTCTATCTTTTGTTATCTGTATGCACACTGGCAATGATGATGCTGGTTAGCAGCGTCCACCTGCTCGCCATCTACGTTTCCCTCGAGCTGTCCAGCTATTCCCTGTACATACTGGTGGCTTTGAGGAAGGGCAAAAATATGAGCCTGGAGGCCGGCATTAAATATTTTTTGATCGGAATATCCGCTTCGGCCGTGATGCTCTTTGGCCTGGCGTTACTATACAGCACGACTCAGGCCACCTTTGTCAGTGACATGGTTGCAGTGCTTCCGAAAGTCATTGACCAACCCGCAGTGGTCATTGGTCTGTTGCTGACCCTCAGCGGGTTCTTTTTCAAGCTTGCAGTTTTTCCGTTTCATTTGTGGGCGCCGGATGTGTATCAGGGGGCTGCAAATCAGGTAACCGCCTATATCGCCACTGCTTCCAAAGTTGCCGCCATCGCCCTTTTAATACGAATGGTTGCCTTAACCGGCACCGGTACAGCCAGTACTTATCTGATACATGTACTGGTGATACTTTCAATTGTATCGATGACCGTCGGCAACCTGGCGGCAATTGTTCAGAAAGATTTCAAACGGCTTCTGGCCTACTCAACGGTCGCCCATGCCGGCTATGTATTGATCGGGATATTGAGCATGAACCAGGCCGGCTACAGCGGGGTTATTTTTTATGCGCTGGCCTTGCTGGTGATGAAATTTACCGCATTTCTGGTACTGGTAAGGGTTGCCGATGATGATCGCAACCTGCAGATTGATCAACTGGCAGGTTTATATGAACGCTCGCCGCTATTGGCCATGGCATTGATGGTATCCATTTTTAGTCTCGCCGGTATTCCGCCGACTATTGGATTCACCGCCAAGCTTTTCGTCTTTTTAGCCGCCATGGCGCAGGGGTATTTCACCCTGGTGCTCATTGCGATGATTAACGTCGTCATTTCCCTCTATTACTACCTGCTGGTGTTAAAAGCAGCCTATATGATGGAACCCGATAACGCCCTGCCCGAGATACGTCTATCTCCGCCGGCAAAAGTACTCACTGCAGCATTAATCATTGCGATGCTGGTGGTTGGCATTTTTCCCACTTACGTCCTTGATATTGTCGAAGCTGCCGCCCGCACACTTGTATGAATTATGCTTTATTAATTGTTCTGAGGGATTGGGAAGTTTTTCTCTAAAACGCATCTTGCAGTAGGTATCGGTAATTCCAAATAAAGTCAGAGCGCCCTCCCGGGGATTGGCCCTGCCAGCCGCAACAAATGAATCCCGGGCTTCGACAACGCCCCCAGAACGTCAAGATTGCCCCAGCACAGGCAGCGAAGACCATCGCCGCCGTGGGATTGGGTCCTCTGGGGCTGTCCGGGGGTGCATTTAGCGGATCTGCTGCCGTTGTCTGGAACTTAGCGAATATTGTTGCGACTGCTAGGGGCCAATCCCCGGGAGGGCTTGCCAAAAAAGGCGGATAAAAATAACTCCCCGACCGCTCAATTATGATAGAAAAAAGATTAAGAAATCGCTTTAGGAAGGGTTTAGGCGTCCGTCTCGGGCGGGGCCGGCATGGGGATCTTCACAAAATCAATACCTTCTTCTTTCAGCATTTTTTCTTCCTCTTTGGTACTGACACCCCTGATGTTACGGGGCTCCTCCACACCATAATGAATTTTCAACGCTTCTTTGGCAAAATCACATCCCACATCATCGAAATTTTTCTCGACAAATTGAATAATATCCTTGCCCATCTTTTTCAGGCTTTTCTCCTGCAGCGATGAACCGGTGGGCATTGAACTGGATTTGATCGCAAAAGTGGAGGGTATTCTGGAAACGTTGGCATCGTTGCAGGCGGGACAGGCGATCAATCCCTTTTTTTTCTGGTTCTGATAGGCATCGCTATCTTCAAACCAGCCCTCAAACGCATGGCCGTTTACGCATTGTAAATCATAGGCTATCATACACCAATACCACCATTAATTTAATATCATCAATAATATTAGAGCAGTAGATTGTAACTAACTAAAAAATAACACATCTGTCAATAATTTTAAAGGCGTTATTATCATATTTTACTAATTTAACAGAATGTTGTAGAATAAAACTGTAAGCCATTTATATCAATTGTGAATTTAGACATTTAATGCGATATGCGCGTTAAATCCATTTTCGGTCGATTTTGAGATAATTTTAAAAACTATTCGGAAAGGGCCTGCCATGAATTTTTCGTTTAAACGTTTCGGATCTATGGGGTTATTGCTGTTGTGCTGTTCATTTTCTACAGTTGTCTATGGAGAAACCATGTATGTTTCCGATATCCTGAAATTAACCCTAAGAACCGGACCGAGTACCGAAAACAAAATACTGGCCGTAATCCAATCCGGGCAGCAATTGGACGTTGTTGAATTTGGGGAAGAATGGTCCCAGGTGCAGCTGCCCAACGGCAAAGAAGGCTGGGTTTTAAGCCGCTATCTTACCAATTCTGAAACCAACAATGTCAGGCTTGATCGTCTGCAGGCCAAACATAAGAATTTAATGACGCAAGCGGCTGCTTTGTTGGAAGAAAACAACAGGCTGCAAACAGAAAACAAAAAACTTGAAGCCGCATCTAAAACCAATCAAAAACAAGCCGATAAAGCACTTTCGGATTACGAGACCTTAAAGACAGAAGCGGCTGAATTTTTAAGCCTGAAATCAAAGTATAAAAAGGCTGTATCACAGCTGACGGAGCAAACTGCGAAAGCCGAAAAATATGAAGAGCAACTCAGCAAGCTGGAAATGAGCACCTACATAAAATGGTTTCTTGCCGGCTCCGGGGTGCTTATTGTCGGATTCTTAATTGGTTTTAGCACCAAACGACAACGCCGGCGACCCGCACTCTCATAAACCGCAACCTGAATTATGTATGAAAATAGATGAGAATCTTTCTGTTTTTTTTATTACAGCAGGCTCGTGTATAAATCAGGCTTTACAACAAGGGGCAATCAGATAACGGTTAATGGCGGAATTGATGATTTTGTGTGACCGCCATATTGGTGGGGATTCTAAATTGACACCTGCATTTAATATTATTATATTAGAGCATTATATTGAAACGTTCATTATTTTTTGGATTGAGGGAAACATCTAATTAATATTTTATACGCAAGGCTTAAACCGCTGATCTATCCAAGCCAATCCTCTATGGTTGAAGATGCCTTCCAGCACAATTAAAAAAAGAAACCATCAACAAAGCATTAAAAGGAAACACGATTAGGAAACCGTATGCTATTTGACCAATTTGTGGTTTTGTTTATCCTGCTTGTGCTCTCCGGATTTTTCTCTTCTGCTGAAACCGCCCTGTTTTCAATCAGCAAAGCTAAAGCCATTCACCTCGCAAAAGAAAAAGGCAGGACCAACACGTTGATAAAGAAAATGAAGGACGATCCACACAGGCTGCTATCAACCATACTTATTGGTAACAACCTTGTAAATGTCGGTGCCTCGGCCATCGCTACTGCCATAACCATCGGCCTGGTGGAAAGCCATGCAGTCGGAATTGCCACCGGCATTATGACGTTTGCCATTTTAATTTTTGGAGAGATTTTTCCGAAATCGATTGCCACCCGCAACAACATCATGATCGCGCGATTGGTGATAGTTCCCATCTATTGGCTTTCAATTTTATTTTATCCGATCATTTTATTTTTGAACTTTATACCCAAGCTGACGGGAAAAATTCATAAAAAGCCGATCGTTACTGAGGAAGAATTGATGACATTTGTTGAAGTTGTCGAAGAAGAAGGCGGGATCGAAGAGGAAGAAAAGGAGCTGATTGAAAATATATTCGAATTTGACGATACGAATGCCTCTGAAATTATGACACCCAGAGCCGATATGTTTGTTATTGATGGGGATGACGAATTAAAGCTCGAAGCGGTCGTAAAATCAGGCTTTACACGAATTCCGGTTATCGAAGGAAATATCGATCATGTGGTGGGTATCTTAAATGTTAAAGACCTGCTCAAATACCAGGCCACCTCAGCTGATGAGATCAACGTCCGTCAAATCATGCGACAGCCTTACTTTGTGCCTGAAAACAAAAAACTGGACAACTTGCTGCACCAATTTAAAAAACGAAAACAGCACATGGCCATCATCGTTGATGAACATGGCGGTGTATCCGGTTTGATCACGCTTGAAGATGCCCTCGAGGAGATTGTCGGCGAGATCATTGATGAAACCGATACGGTTGAACCCCATATCATCAAAACCCGGCCCAATGAATGGCGGGTTCTGGGAAAATCTGAAATTGACGAGGTCAACGAAACCATAAAAATGGAAATCCCTGACTCCCGGGAATATGATACGTTCTCCGGATATGTTTTGGATCAAATCGGCCGCATACCGGAGGAAAAGGAAGAGATCTCTCTGGGCAATTTTCTGATAACGGTCAAAGAGATGGAAGGCAACCGTATCAGCGAATATATCGTTCGTCAGACAGAAGTTGAGTCGCCCAAGGAAGCCTCGCCGACCTAAACAATTATCCAGAAATTATCATCAGCAACAAAGGCAGAGCAACCGATGCTCTGCCTTTGTTTTTTTAGACAGCCTATTATTCCCTATCTTCAATAATTCCAAATTGAACACCAAATCCTACCGGAGCAACCCATATGATCTTGCTGTTGGATCGGATCGGAATTTCAAAATTGGGAAAAAAGAATTGCTGTTTGATCTCCAGGTTTACAGGAAGTTGGTGGGTGCTTTCAATATATGCGCCGCTCAGACTGATATTTTTGATGGTATCCTTATACGACCGGTTTAAAGCCTGATATTCGGTCACAATGGCGCAGGGAATTCGAGGGTGCAAGCGCTGATCTCTTTTGTCCCAATTGTTGAGCAGCCGGGCGAGGATGCGCTGTTCTTCTATTGATAGATTCTTAATTAGGTCGGACATACGCCGGTTGGCGTCATGCTTGCTGAATTGTTTATTGGAGGATATCATCGTTAGCCTCCTATAAATATTTATTCATTCATCGCTCCTAAAGCTAAAGCCGATGCACTGATGCCTGCTGGCATAAGCTGCAACGGCTTGGCTGCGATTAAGACTTAGGATAAGCATTGCGAAAAGGCAGGTCAAGGCCGGGTGGGTATCAAATTATTAACAATGATACTAAACCTTTATCTGTTAGGATAAAAAGAAAGGGCGTGCCTGTTCGGCGGTTTGTTCCGGGGCGTTGAATGTGGTCATATCACCGAGCATCACCTCAAATCCGGTATGATCACTGCGGACCCAGGGGGCGTAATTCGACCGCACCATGATGACGACCCGAATCTCAAGACGGCTTGATGGCCTTTCAACTGCGATAAGCCCCAGATTATAGCCGTTGCGGCACAGGTTGCGGTAAAACCGCTGGGTGCTGAGGATACCACGCGAAAGATCCTTCCAGTCCGCTGCTGCCAGCTGCTGGAATGAGGTTTTTTGCGGCAGGATGCCCCATATTTCAAAGAATCCTTCGGGCGCAAACGCAGCCATCCATTGCCATTCTCCGGTTGCACCGATATAACGGGAGCCTTCATTTCTCTCATGGTCAAGATAAACGGAAAACAGATAATTACCGCTCTGTTTGTAAAAATCATTGGCCCGTTGCAGTGAGATGCGCTGGTGATTGGCCGGCAGGCGGTCCGCGTTTATTTGTAGATGCGGATGAATTAAGGAGCCGCCCGCTGAGGGCAGATGATTCTGGGTGATGGCCATGTACACGGCGTCGGGATCGTGATCTTTGATTTTTGCCAGATACTGGCTGCAATTTAAAAAGCTGTTTGCATATGATTCGGTGGAAGCATTGCCGATTTCAACAAAATGCGTATTATCGAAAAGGCTGACGGCAGAATAGCTGCCGTAAGGAAACAGGTTGGGAAATAACAGTGAATCGCCCTGGACCAGTCGACCTGAAGACGACAGATCCGGATGCAGCTGCGGTGTTCTGGAATTGACCTGGGGCTGGCAAAACGGACATTGGCCAGTTTTGGCCGCGTCCGGCGGCGGGGGGGGCAGTGACTCGGTGCCGGGCTCTTTTTCATCAATACGGCTAAACGAGACTCGGCAGGTGCGGCCGGTAATCGGATTGGTTCGTATTTCAATTAAGCGCTCTGCGATTTTGCCGGAGGGATCGATATATTTCGCAGATACCGATTGACTGTCAAACGTAAGCTCTGATGGTTGGACCGTCGGCATAGCATTCACGGGCGCTTATATCAGGGTGGATATCATGACGCAATAAATTATTGCTGGCGGAACCGTTTAGGGCTGACGGGATTACCCATCTTCAAATGATACGGTCTGGCTGATGAATTACGATTTATCGGAAATCCCGAATACCTGGAATAATACAACAAACAGAACAACTTGAAGGAAAGCGCTAATGACCCAGGCGATGATGACAGCTGCCGCAGCTCGATAGGTGCTTTCATAATTTAATGCCTCTTTTACGGCGATCGTGGACGCAATAATCATCCAAACTGTTGCACCCACCAGGGCAATCGTTCCAAAACCCGGTATCATTCCCAGTATTCGGGCCACACCGGGTGCACTGGCAAATCCCATGGCCCGAATGACGGTTTTGCGTTCCGTCCGGTCGATTTCTTTTTTAGTTTCCCGAAACAATCGTGTGCCGGCAAAGTAGGTAAAAAAAGCCCAGACATACCATCCGATCAGGGTGGTGATCATGGCAATATTGGTACCGACTGCACCGACTCCGCCGAACCCTCCCCAGGAGGCGGCCATGCAGTAAATCAGAACGGTAATCCAGGCCTGGTTCAGGGTTAACGGATCTTCGATGACCTCTTTGTACAGTTCAATATCGAGCCGCGCGGCCCGAACGAAACGAGTCAGGTAAAGGCGCATAAATCTCCTTACAAGTTTATGATAGGATGTGTTAAATCCGGTTACCGGCTGACTTCAAGAATAGGATAGCTGACCGGTATTTTTGAGGATTTATTTTTGCAGTTACGGGCTATCATGTTGTCGGCGGTGTGTCAATAATACCTGATAGATTTTGCAAAAGCATGCTCCACCCGGGCGGTGCTTACAAGGAAAATGGGACGACACCCAAGCCACCCGCTCTGCGGGTGGCCATTGACTCACATAACGGCATTCATGCGCTTTAAATTTTCTTTTTTGCCGATTACCACGATGACATCACCGGATTCGAGTGTTTCCGAAGGCATGGGGTTAAAAATCATATTGCCGGCCATTTTTTTAATCGCTACGATAATCACTCCGAAATCTTTGCGCAGGTTGCTGTCAATCAGATTTTTGTTAATCAAACCAGAGCCATTTCCGATCATGGCCTCCTCCATCATCAGCCCCAGGGAACTGCCCATGGTCGCGATGTCGATAAAGTCGACCACCGTCGGTCTTTTTAGAACCTGTGCCATTCTCTTGCCCCCGATGAGATGGGGTGAGACCACACGGCTGGCTCCGGCGCGCGAGAGTTTATCCTCGTTGTTTTCATGGGAAGCGCGGGCCAGGATATAGATGTCCGGCCGCAATCCTTTGGCAGTCAATGTGATGAAAACATTGTTGGCATCTGACCGCAGGGCGGTGGCAATTCCCTTGGCTTTCATAATGCCTGCTTTGAGTAAGGCCTCTTCGGAAGTGGCATCCATTTCAATAAACAAATAATTTTTGGACTCAATCTTCTCGATAATCGACGGTTCCTGTTCAATGACCACAAAATTGACGTTATCGGCCGCCAGCTCATTGCATATGATGCGGCCGATACGACCGAATCCGCAGACAATATAATGATCTTTCAATTCTGTTATTTGTTTTTGCACTTTTCTTCTCCCGAAAATTTTTAACATTTCCCCTTCGATAAAGGCTCTGACCAGCATACCGATGGTGTAGGCGCCGACAGTGATACCTAAAATGATGATAACGATGGTCAGGGCTCGTCCGGCCGGGGTCAGGGGTACAATTTCGGCGTAACCCACGGTGGAGATGGTGATGATGGTCATATAAAAGGCTTCAAAAAGGGGCATGTGCTCGACAAAATAATATCCGCTTGTGCCAAAGGCAACAATGCCGATCAGCATCAGAACCGAGTATCGTACGCGCAGTCTCTTTGATTCCATCACCATCTTAATGGTCAATCCCGCTGGGTTATTTTATGGTTTTCAATTCCAAAATCTGAATATTTTAATGCTTTTATTTATATCGGCACCGTTTTATCATTAAATTACCTGAATCTTTCATGAAAATTAATGGGAGGTTTAAATTATTATTAATAACAAGATGTTAAGTAATTACGGAAATTAAGCCAAAAAGACGTTCACATATAAAGGATGAGAATCATTTAAATTCATTAATTTTCGCCCTTGAAACAACGCGGCGAACCGGAGGCTTCCATACCCTACGGGCCGCGCCTATAGCGCCTGCGTTATTAAGGCTGAGGCATAGTTCAATATAGCCTCACCCTTAAATGCACCGCTTTGCGGCATGAAGCATCTGTTTTTTTAAGATTAAGGAGCGTCTCCTTGCATATGAAAGCCTCCGGCTCGTGAACAATCCAGGAACAAAATTTTTAAGGATTTATGATGATGGGGCCTACCTTTGGATTGAATATTAAGCTTCGTTGGAAGTTTTTGGTTATTCTGCTGGTGTTCAGTCTAACACCGCTTATTGTTGTGACCATTATCACCCAGCGCGGGACCGCTACTTTGGGAAAGGTGATTTCCGATGAATCGCGCAGAAAATTGACGGAAATGGTCAGTCAGGAATTGCAATTAACGGCAGAAAATTCTGCCAAGGTTCTGCTGCGCACCCAGGACGCCATGGAATTTTACCTCCACGTGTTGGCCGGTGAAGCAGAGCGCGCGTTTGGTGAAATACAGTCCGAGCCTGTTAAAATCTATTTTGCGAATGATTTTGACGATCCCCGCACCGCTCCGAAGGATTATCTGCCATCAACCCGGTACGCCATAAAAACACATGATGGTAAATTTCTGCCAAATTCGGTCAGTTTCAATCATCCGGTTTTCATAATGGCCCCGGGTATTATAGCCCAAGATGTTGACGGAGATATTGCGGGTCTGACGGGTTTGATTCCTGCTTTTCGGAATTTTTCAAAAGAGTTCGGACATATGCTGCTCTGGGCCTATATCAGTCTGGAAAGCGGCGTCCATATTTCCTATCCCGGTCATTACGGCTATCCGAATGATTATGATCCTCGCCGAAGGCCCTGGTTTGTGGATGCCGCCAATCGCGCCACATGGACACGCCCCCTGGTGGATGTGACCAGCGGGCAGGTCATATTTACGGTTTCCAAGCGAATCTACCGCCGTGATGGATCCTTTTTGGGTGTGGCAGCCATCGATATTTTATTATCAGAATTCCTGCAGGAAAGTGAGCTGTCGCCTTTATGGTCTTCGGAAATTCGCTCGTTTATGGTCGCCGCACCTGAAGGCGCTGCCGAAAATCGATCGGCGCTTCAAATACTGGCCCAAAAAGATTATCAAACCATCAACCAATCATGGATGGTGGGTATTGAAAAGGAGTGGCTTGCAGCCCCCCGCAACCCCAAATTTCAATTTTTCCTCGGACAGCTAATGAGCGGTAAGTCCGGCTATGTCGATTTGCCATATAAAGGCATTGACTCTATCTGGGCCTATGCCGGTATCGATGCGGCCACCCATTTTGTCATTATTGTCCCCAAATCCGTGGTGATGAGTTTGCCGGATCAAACCAGTAAAACCATACTAGAATATGCCAGTGATCAGCTTATTTATTCAGGAGAAGCCATCCTGGCAGCCCTGTTGGTTCTGGCAGCCGCCGCATTTATTGGCTCACGCACGACCACCCGCACGCTGTTGAAAATCGCTGACGCAGCCAAAAAGCTTTCAGCCGGGGATTTTTCCGTCAAGCTGCCCATCCGGACCGGTGATGAGCGCGATCAGGTCATTCAGGCATTTAATGAAATGGGCCCCAAACTCGAAGATCATTTGCGACTGCACCGTTCCATTGATCTGGCCATGAAGGTTCAGCAGAAGCTTCTGCCGCCGGAAGATCCGATTATCCCCTGGATAGATGTGGCCGGAAAAAGCGTTTATTGCGATGAAACCGGTGGAGATTATTATGATTATCTGGGGTATACGGATAACAGCCTGCAGGAATTTACGGTGGTTGTTGGAGATGTCTCCGGGCATGGTATCTCCTCTGCCCTTCTGATGGCATCGGCCAGGGCCTATTTGCGCCAGCGAACCTCTTTGACAGGCAGTCTTGCTCAGAAGATTACGGATGTGAACCGGCAACTCGCGATTGATGTGGCGGATTCAAATAGTTTCATGACATTGTTCTGTCTTAAAGTCGATCGAGATCCGCAATTGTTGACCTGGGTTCGTGCAGGGCATGATCCTGCCATTTTATATGATTTCAAGCAGGATGCTTTTGAGGAACTTCTGGGCGAGGGAATCCCGTTGGGTGTAGATATTACATGGGCTTACAGCCAGAGCACGAAAGCCGAGGTAAAAAAAGATCAAATCATTATGATCGGCACCGATGGTATCTGGGAAACCGTAAATCCCGACGGTGAAATGTTTGGCAAAAAACGGGTTCAGGGTCTTATCCGCGAACACGCATCTGGCAGTGCGCAGGGCATCGTGCAGGCGATCTTTGATGATTTAGATCGTTTTCGCAAAGGAAAGAAATTTGAAGATGACGTTACACTGGTGGTATTAAAAATAAGATAGGAGAGAATGTTGTCTGTGCAGGGTGCTGCCAACAGCGGCTCGAGGCGCCGGCATTCAAGCTGTTCGTTGCCATATAAGCAATAAATAAAAAGCGCTCTGCCGCCTTGTAAAAATTAAAGATCCGCTTATTTTAACTCTTCATTATCCTCCGGAGCGTTTTGGATCTCCTGTGTTTCATCAGGCGGGGCTTCCTTTTCCACAACGGCTGTTTCTTCCTGCGGTTTTTCTTCTACAACCGGTTTGTCAACTTTGTCTTTTAAACCACGGTTTTCCTTTTGCAATTGCTTTATTTTTGCGCGCTGGCCAAATCGGGTGCCTATACCAACCAACATGCCGATAAATATTCCTACTAAAATAGAACCATAGACGATGCCGTAAATCGGAATCGGCATACTGTGTAAATTAAAATAGTAGTGCAATTTCACTTCTTCGAGGTTTTGAATACCGAAAGTAACTAAAGCAACAAGCACAATGAGCAACAATAAGGCTTTAAAATAGCTTCCCATTTTTTTTCTCCTTTGGCCACGCTCTCCTCAAACCGGTTTGCTCCAGCATAATTGACACATCCGAAAAATCGACTCTCGGAGTGAAGTATATCTCTACATCGGACTATAGAGTAAATGCGAAGGTATTTATTGTCAAGCTTCTCTTCATATTCATAGCATGTTTGCTCAAGATTCCAAATGCATTTGTGGGTGCCGAAAAGGGGTTTGGAGTTGAAACCAATTGAATTTATTTCTTATTTGAAT
>JAAUXY010121557.1_pt1 | contig 16608 bp, 15 predicted proteins | sample 7278121 | NCBI WGS metagenome assembly JAAUXY01 (sample SAMN14350117, study PRJNA611818) | marine sediment metagenome | isolation source: surface marine sediment (1.8m) | place: French Polynesia: Moorea | collected 2018-08 | reverse complement strand
CGACCTCCTGACCGCGCGCTTCGGCAACCATCCCCAGGTCGGCGACATCCGCGGCCGGGGCTTGTTCATCGGGATCGAGCTGGTGCGCGACCGCGGCGACAAGACGCCCTTCGATCCGGCGCTCAAGCTGCACGCCAGGATCAAGAAGGCGGCGATGGCGGAGGGCCTGATCTGCTATCCCGGCGGCGGCACCGCCGACGGCACCCGCGGCGACCATATCCTCCTGGCGCCGCCCTTTATCCTCGACGACGCCCAGGTCGAGGAGCTGGTCGACAAGCTGGAGGCCGCCGTGGCCAACGCCTTCGAGGACCTTGCGGAGGCCGGGGCGTGAGCGGCGACGACCTCGGGCAGCCGCTGATCCTGACGGTCGCGCCGAACGGCGCCCGCAAGACCCGCGAAGATCATCCGGCGGTGCCGATGACCGCGGCCGAGATCGCCCGCACCGCGGCAGCCTGTGCCGAGGCCGGCGCGGCGATGATCCACCTGCACGTGCGGGACCGGGAGGGCGCGCACCTGCTGGATGCGGAGGCCTATCGCGATGCCACGGCGGCGATCCGCCGGGAGGCCGGCGCGGACATCGTCGTCCAGATCACCACCGAGGCCGTAGGCCGCTACAGCCCGGCGCAGCAGATGGCCGTGGTCCGCGAGACCGAGCCCGAGGCGGCCAGCCTGGCGCTGCGCGAACTCTGTCCGGACCCGGCTGCGGAAGCGGCGGCCGGCGAGTTCTTCGCCTGGCTCGAGGCGCGCGGCGTCCTCGCGCAGTACATCCTCTACTCCGAGGACGAGATCGCGCGCTTTGACGATCTGGTCCGGCGCGGGGTGATCCCCGGCGGACCGCATTTCCTGCTCTTCGTCCTCGGCCGCTATACACCGGGCCAAACCTCGCAGCCGCGGGACCTGCTGCCCTTCGTCGCGGCCAACACGGCCGGCCATCTCTGGATGGTCTGCGCCTTCGGGGCGCGCGAGACGGCCTGCGCGGTGGCGGCGGCGGCCCTGGGCGGGCATGCTCGGGTCGGCTTCGAGAACAACCTCTTCCTGCCCGCCGGGATTCAGGCGGCGGACAACGCCGGCCTGGTCGCGGCGGCGGCCCGCGGCATTGCGGCGATCGGCCGGCCCCTGGCGGCCGCCGCCGCGGCCCGGGCTCTGATGGAGGGCCGCCAGGCCTGAACCCGATCCAATGGGTTTTTCCGGGGGTGGCAATTTGGGCGGAATAGTTGTTCAATGCCCCTGTGACAGAGGCGCGGCAAGCGCTCGGTTCTTGGCAGCAGGGAGACGTCTTTCTGAGCAACAGTCCGGTTGCGATCGGGTGGCATCGCTGCCCCGGATTGCCGAAGCCCGGACAGGCTAGCTTTCATCAGCAACGCGGATTACCGCACGGGCGCCTTGCGAAGCTCCTGGGCGGCATTCCGCCATGCGTTCCGGAAACGGTAAATTGCTCTCGCACAAGGGCAGACTGGCAATAGTCGGAGGTAACCACATGAACAAGCTGTTTGCTACGGCATTCGCGGCCGCCTTGATCGGCGGCGCAACTCTGACCGGCGGCGCGATAGAGGCGAAGGCCGAGCAGACCTTCATCACCATCGGGACTGGTGGCGTGACCGGCGTCTACTACCCGACCGGTGGCGCGATCTGCCGTCTGGTCAACAAGGGCCGCAAGAACCATGGCATTCGCTGCTCCGTCGAGTCGACGGGCGGCTCCGTCTACAACCTCAACGCCATTCGCGGCAAAGAGCTCGACATGGGCGTTGCGCAGTCCGACTGGCAGTATCACGCCTACAACGGCACCTCCAAGTTCAAGGACCAGGGTCCCAACAAGGAACTGCGCGCCGTCTTCTCCGTGCACCCCGAGCCCTTCACCGTCGTGGCGCGGGCCGACTCCGGCATCACGGATTTCGCCGACCTCAAGGGCAAGCGCGTCAACATCGGCAACCCCGGTTCCGGTCAGCGGGCGACCATGGACGTGGTGCTTCAGGCCGTAGGCTGGACGTCGGGCGACTTCTCGCTGGCCTCCGAGCTCAAGGCTTCGGAGCAGTCCCAGGCGCTGTGTGACAACAAGATCGACGCGATGATCTACACGGTCGGTCATCCCAACGGCGCGATCAAGGAGGCGACGACGTCCTGCAACTCCGTCCTGGTTTCGGTGACGGGTCCGGCGATTGACAAGTTGGTCTCCGACAACGCCTTCTACCGCAAGGCGGTGATCCCGGCCGGCATGTACACGGGAACCGAGCGAGACGTCGAAACCTTCGGCGTGGGCGCGACCTTCGTCTCGTCGACCGCGGTTGCCGAGGACACGATCTACAACGTGGTCAAGGCGGTCTTCGACGACTTCGACCAGTTTAAGAGGCTTCATCCCGCCTTCGCCAACCTGAAGGAAACGGAGATGATCAAGGACGGCCTTTCGGCGCCGCTCCACGACGGTGCCGCGAAGTACTACAAGGAGAAGGGCTGGATGTAACCTGGGGCCGCCGGGCGGGACGCCTTGCGCCCGCCCGGCGGTGTTCTGCTAGATGCTGCTGAACCGCAATGTCCCTTCGACGTCACGTCTAGGCTGGCCCGTTCGCCGGGCGGTCATTGTAGCATCCCTCTTCTTGTCACTATGCCCAGGCTTCGGCCCTTCGCCCGCATCGGCACAGGGCTCCTTGACCATCGGCACCGGCAGCGAGGCCGGTGTCTACTATCAGGTCGGCCGGGCGCTCTGCTATCTGGCCGCACGGGACGAATCGCTCAAGAGCACGGACTGCAACGCCCTTTCGACCGCCGGCTCGATCTTCAATCTCGAGAACCTGCGCGGCGGCGCCTTGCAGCTGGGCGTCGCACAGTCAGACTGGCACTACCACGCGGTCAGGGGCAGCGGCCCCTTCGCCGAGGCCGGCCCGGACGAAGGGCTGCGCTCCTTGTTCTCGGTGCACGGCGAGCCCTTCACGGTGGTCGCGCGGCGCGACGCCGGGATCGCCAAGCTGCAGGACCTCGCCGGCAAGCGGGTCAACATCGGCAACCCGGGCTCGGGCCAGCGGGCGACCATGGAGATCGTGATGGCGGCCCTGGGCTGGGACCGGAGCGCCTTTTCCCTGGCCGATGAGCTGCCGGCCGCCCAGCAATCGCTGGCACTGTGTCACGACCGGGTCCAGGCCATGATCTACACCGTCGGCCATCCCAACGCCTCGGTCGGCCAGGCGGCAGGCCTCTGCGATGCCGTGATGGTCGAGGTCAGCGGCGCGGCCATCGACAAGCTGATCGCCGAAAACCCCTTCTACGCCGCGACCGAGATTCCGGGCGGGATCTACGCCGGCAATCCCGAGCCCGTGAAGACCTTCGGCGTCAAGGCAACCGTGGTGACCACCGCGTCGCTCGACGAGGCGCTGGCCTATGCGATCACGCGCAGCGTGCTCGGCGACCTGCGCCGTTTCCGCAAGATGCATCCGGCTTTCGGCGGCCTCGACGCCAAGCGCATGGTCACGGACGGGCTCTCGGCGCCGCTTCACCCCGGTGCGCTGCGCTATTTCCGCGAGGCCGGCCTGCCGGTCGAAGGGGGTTGAGCCTGACGGCCCGGACGGTTCCCGATCCCGGGGGGCGGGATCGACGACACGCACAAAAAGATCCATCAACGACAGCGGGGGAAAGGGATGAGCGAGGAACAGAAGAGCGGTCAGGCTCTCTCCGGTGAGGAGCTCGAGGATCTCGTCGCCTCGTCCGATACCGGCGCGCGCAACGTCGCGGGGCCGATCGGTAAGGCCCTTGCCGGCGTCGCCCTGGTCTGGTCGCTGTTTCAGCTCTGGATCGCCTCGCCCTTGCCCTTTCTCGTCGGGGACATCATCCCGGTCCTGAACTCGACGCACACGCGCTCGATTCATCTGGCCTTCGCGATCTTTCTCGCCTACATGGCCTTTCCTGCCCTGAAGGGCTCGCCGCGCGACCGGATCCCGGTTCAGGACTGGGTCACGGCCCTGCTCGGCGCCTTCTGCGCGGCCTACCTGTTCCTTTTCTACAATCAGCTGGCGGAACGTCCGGGGCAGCCGACCACCTTCGACCTCGTGACCGCGGGCCTTGGACTGGTCCTGCTGCTGGAGGCGACCCGTCGCTCCCTGGGGCCGCCGCTCATGATCGTGGCCATCTTCTTCCTCGCCTACGTCTTCTTTGGCTCCTATGGCTTCATCCCCGAGGTCATCCAGTGGAAAGGCGCGACCTTCAACCGGGCGATGGACCAGATGTGGCTGACCACGGAAGGCGTCTTCGGCATTGCGCTCGGGGTCTCGACCAGCTTCGTCTTCCTCTTCGTGCTCTTCGGGGCGCTCCTGGAGAAGGGCGGCGCCGGCAACTACTTCATCCAGCTGGCGTTCGGCCTGCTCGGGCACATGCGCGGCGGGCCGGCGAAGGCCGCGGTCCTGGCCTCGGCGATGACCGGCCTCATCTCGGGCTCTTCCATCGCCAACGTGGTGACCACCGGCGTCTTCACCATGCCGCTGATGAAGCGGGTCGGCTTCTCGCCGGAGAAGGCGGGCTCGGTCGAGGTCGCCTCCTCGGTGAACGGCCAGATCATGCCGCCGGTCATGGGCGCTGCCGCCTTCCTGATGGTCGAGTACGTCGGCATCGCCTACGTCGACGTGATCAAGCACGCCTTTCTGCCGGCCGCGATCTCCTACATCGCGCTGCTCTACATCGTCCACCTGGAGGCGATGAAGGCCAACATGCAGGGCCTGCCCAAGCCCGTCATCTCGCCGCTCAAGCAGACCCTGATCCGCACCGGGATCATCGTGTGCTCGATCGTCATCCTTTCCTTCCTGATCTATTACGGCCTGCTCGGGCTGAAGGCCGTGATTCCCGGCCTGACCGGCCCGATCGCCGCCCTGGTGCTGCTCCTGGTCTACGTCATCCTGGTCGGCTTCGCAGCACGCTCGCCGGATCTGGAGATGGAGGACCCCAACGCGGAGATCGTCAAGCTGCCGATCGCCGGGCAGGTGGTGAAGACCGGTCTGCACTACCTCCTGCCGATCGTGGTCCTGGTCTGGTTCCTGATGGTCGAGCAAAAGTCCCCGGGTCTCTCCGCGTTCTGGGCCTGTGCGCTGCTGATCCTGATCCTGGTCACCCAGCGGCCGCTCAAGGGCTTCTTCCGGGGCCGGGGCGCCGAGATGGCGGCAGACCTACGCCTGGGCTGGCAGGAACTGATCGACGGCCTGATCACCGGCGCGCGCAACATGATCGGCATCGCGGTGGCGACCGCCACGGCGGGCGTGATCGTCGGCACGGTGACCCTGACCGGCGTCGGCCAGAAGATGGCCGAGCTGGTCGAGTGGATGTCGGGCGGCAGCCTGATCCTTGGCCTGATGTTCACCGCGCTGATCAGCCTGATCCTGGGCATGGGCCTGCCGACCACGGCCAACTACATCGTGGTGTCCTCGCTGATGGCGCCGGTGGTGGTCGAGTTGGGGGCCGCCAACGGGCTCATCGTGCCCCTGATCGCGGTGCATCTCTTCGTCTTCTACTTCGGGATCATGGCCGACGTCACTCCACCGGTGGGCCTGGCGTCCTTCGCCGCCGCCGCGGTCTCGGGCGGCGACCCGATCAAGACCGGCTTCACCGCCTTCTTCTACTCGCTCAGGACCGTGGCGCTGCCCTTCCTGTTCATCTTCAACACCGACCTGCTGCTGATCGACGTCACCTGGTTCCAGGGGATCTTCATCTTCGTGATCGCGACGGCGGCTATGCTGATCTTCGCGGCCTCGACCCAGGGTTTCTTCTTCGCCCGCAGCCGGATCTGGGAGTCGGTGCTCCTGCTGCTCATCGCTTTCTCGCTGTTCCGCCCGGGCTTCTGGCTCGACATGGTGCAAAGCCCCTTCCGTCAGGTGGCGCCTTCGGAGATTGTCGCCATGGCCGGTCAGGCACCGGTCGACGGCCAGGTGCGCCTGGTCGCCACCGGCGAGAACATCGACGGCGACGTGGTCACGACCACGGTGCAGCTGCCGCTCGGCCCCGCCGGCGACGGCGCGCTGCGGCTGGCGGAGCAGGCCGGGATCGAGATCCGCGAGGAAGACGGCAAGGTGCTGATCGACAACATCGGCTTCGGCAGCCCGGCCGAGGAAGCGGGCCTCGACTTCGACTGGGAGATCACGAGCGTTGAGGTCCCGGCGGAGCGCCTGCCGAAGGAGATCTTTTACATCCCGGCCTTGTTGCTTCTCGGGCTGATCGTGTTGATGCAGCGCCGGCGGCGTCCGGCGGACTTGGCGGCGGCTCCGGCACCTGCGGAATAGCAAAGGGCGAGACCTGATGTTCAAGGAGATACTTCTGCCGGTCGACCTCGGCAACGCCGAGACCCAGCGCAAGGCCGTCGAAGCCGCGGTCCACCTGGCTAAGACCTCTAAGGCGCAGCTCCACGTCATGACCGTGGTGCCGGACTACGGCCTGAGCATCGTCGGCTCCTTCTTCCCAGAGGGCTATGAGAAGCACGCGCTCGACGAGGCGAGCAAGAAGCTGCACGACTTCGTCAAGGCCGAGATCCCCAAGGAGCTCAAGGTTCAGCACATCGTCGGCCACGGCACGATCTACGAGGAAATCCTGCGCGCCGGCAAGGAGTTGGGCTGCGACGTGATCATCATGGCCTCGCACCGCCCGGAGCTTCAGGACTACCTGCTGGGGCCGAATGCGGCGCGGGTCGCGCGTCATGCCTCCTGCTCGGTCATGATCGTGCGCGAGTAGCCAGAGCGACCAGACGACGAGGGGCGTCGGAACCATGCCGTGCCGTTGCTTCCAGCTCCGACACGCCCCGATCCTGCTGCTCGCTTTCGCGGCCGGCCGGGTCGCGATCGCCGCAGACATCGAGGTCCCCGATACGATCCTGGTCCCGGCGGGCCCGGTGATCATCGGCTCGGACCGGGCCGAGCGGGAGTTTGCCTATCGCCTGGACGAGGCCGCCTACGGCCATTCCCGGACCCGGGAATGGCTGTGGTACGAGAACGAGCCGCGCCGCCAGAGAAAGGCGACCCGCAGCTTCCGAATCACCAAGACCCCGATCACCAACGCCCAGTACGCGGCCTTCGTCGAGGCGACCGGGCATCCGGCACCCGATGTCAGTGCCGCCGACTGGCGCAGCCTGCGCCTGGTCCATCCCTACGAGCGCACCCGGCGCCATGCCTGGGTCGACGGCAAGCCACCCGAGGGCCGCGAGCCTCATCCCGTGGTCCTGGTCAGCCATGCCGACGCCAAGGCCTACGCCGCTTGGCTTTCCGCCCAGACGGGCGAGAACTGGCGCCTGCCGAGCGAGAGAGAGTGGGAGAAAGCGGCCCGAGGCGCCGATGGCCTGCGCTTTCCCTGGGGCGACGAGTGGAAACCCGAGCGCCTGAACAGCCACGACGCAGGCCCCTTCGACACCTTGCCGGTGGGCAGCTTTCCCGAAGGCGGCAGTCCCTTCGGTCTGCTCGACGGCGCGGGCCAGGTCTTCGAATGGACCTCCAGCGCCGCCGGTGACCTGCGCTACATCGTCAAGGGCGGGTCCTGGGACGACAGCGGCTGCGGCATCTGCCGGCCCGCCGCCCGCCACGCGAGGCCCGCGACCCTCAAGCACATCCTCATCGGATTTCGCTTGGTCACCGACTAAGGGTCGTCCTGGGAATCGCGGGACTTCCATCGTCGAGAAAAGCGGCTAAAACTCCGATCATGCGCCCAGAACCCGAAGCGACGCTGTCTCTTGCCCCCGGGGCGATCGATCTCGCCGCCCTGCCGCGCGACGAAGTGGAAAGGATGGGCGAAGCCGGCAGCGAGATCGTCGAGATCCGGCGCATTCTCGGCCGTACCGGCGACAACGTCGTCGCGGAGATCCTGCGTAATCAGGGAACCTTCTACGAGTGGGACCACTACCCCTCGGGCGACGTCTACGACCATGAGAGCCACGCGCAGTACTATTATCACGCCCACCCGCTCGATCGGCGCTTCGAAGGCGAGCACGGCCACTTCCACACCTTCCTGCGGGCCAAGGGCATGCCGGCCGGCATCAAGCCGGCGCCGATCCCGGGCGCGCCCATGCCGGAGGATCCCAACGACGCGCTCAGCCACCTGATCGCCATCTCCATGGACGGCGACGGCGAGCCGTTTCGCTTGTTCACTGTGAACCGCTGGGTGACCGGCGAAGTCTGGTACCAAGCCGAGCACGTCTGCAGCCTGCTCGATCACTTCAAGATCGATCATGCTCAGCCGTCATGGCCGACCAACCGCTGGATCACCGCAATGATCGCCCTCTTCAGGCCGCAGATTCGCGAACTGGTGACGGCCCGGGACCGCTGCATCGCGGCCTGGCAAAGCGACCGGCCGGACGGCGACACCTACGAGGACCGGGACCTCGAAGTCACCTCCTATGTCGACATTTCGGTCGATCGGCAGCTCGAGACGCTGCGGGCGTTCCTGGGTGGCTGATCGGCCGCGTCAGCAGGACTGGCAGGGCTCTGTCGGCAGGCCCTTGCGCAGCCAGCCCGGACCGTCGGCCTGATTGCCGAAAAGCCCTTCGCGGACGTTCAGCACCCGAGTGTAGCCTGCCGCGCGCAGGGCCCGGCTGGCCGCGGTCGAGCGGACACCGGTGGCGCAGATCAGCGCAATCGGCTGATCCTGCTGTGCGCCGAGCCGCTCCCGGATCGCCGCGACGAAGCCGGGAAGTCCCTCGGGTCCGTGGATCGTGACCGCCTCGGCGCCCTCCGGCAGGCCGGTCTTGCGCCATTCCTCGGGCGAGCGCACGTCGACCAGGGTGAGACGACCGCTCCGCGCCCCCTTCAGGGCGTCCTGGACGCTGATCGTATCCTCAGCGGCCAAGCCGCCGCGCGGGCCGAGGACGGCCAGCAGCCCGACCGAGCCGATCAGGCCCAGCAGCCGGCGCCGCGAGGCCCGGTCCGGCCCGGCGGGCTCACGCGGCGATTCGGTCTCGATCGGTCCGGCCATCATAGCGGCATGATCCTAGCGACCTGAGGGCGTAGGGAACAGACACTTGCTCGTGATGCCGGGACGGGGCCAAAGCGGATCGTTCCGAAAGTAACCCTAAATATCTAGGTCCCACCTACGCCAAAAGGTGAAAAACCTCACGAGCGTTAAACCGAGGTTAAGGAAGGCGTAGCAGAATCACCGGCGTTCGTGGAGGCGGGCCCGCTCGAAGCCGGGGCCGGCTTCCACCCAAGAACTCAGGCAGACGCCGGACCACCAGATGGCACATAAACTCACCAAGGAAGATGTCGCCCGCCTCGTGGCGGACAGCTCGGATGAAACCCGGGCCGAAACGGCCGGCAAGGTCGCCGCCGAGTTCGCCGACGGCGAGCTGACGGACGCGGAACGAGAGCAGGCCGAAGCGATCTTCCGGCTGATGGCTCAGGACGTCTCGGTCCGAGTCCGCGAGTCTTTGTCGAAGAACCTGCAGGCGGCCGCGGGCCTGTCCCACGACATCGCCCTGAAGTTGGCGCAGGACGTGACCTCCGTAGCGCTGCCGATCCTCAAGTCCTCGGAGGTGCTGACCGACGAAGACCTGATCGACATCATCCAGAGCCAGGACTCCGAAAAGCAGACTGCCATCGCGCAACGCCGGACGATATCCACCCAGGTCGCCGACAGCCTGATCGACACCGGCAACGAGAAGGCGGTGGCGCGCCTGGTCGCCAACGAAGGCGCCGAACTGACCGAGAACTCCTTCGACCGGGTCATGGTCCAGTACGGCGAGAGCGAGGCCGTCTCCGATTCACTTTCCAGGCGTAACAACATGCCGGTCGATGTGGCGGAGCGCGTGGTGAACGCGATCTCGGAGCGGCTGGAGACCTTTTTGCTCCAGGAAGGCAACCTGAGCCCGGACAAGATCTGCAACCTGATCCTGCAGACCCGAGAGCGGGCCACCGTCGACCTGGTGGCCAGCGGCCGGACGGTCACCGATATCGAGACCCTGGTCGCCCAGCTTCACAAGAAGGGCCGGCTCTCGTCCTCGCTGGTCCTGCGGGCGCTCTGCATGGGCGATCTCGCCTTCTTCGAGGCGGCGATGGCGCGCCTCGCGCAGATTCCCGTGAAAAACGCCAGGCTGCTGATCCACGACGAGGGTTCGCTCGGTCTGCAATCGCTCTACCTCAAGACCGGGCTGCCGGAGAAGCTCTTCCCGGCGATCCGGGTCGCGGTCGATGTGATCCAGGAGACCGACTACGACCTCAAGGACAACGACCGCGAGCGCTTCATCTCGCGCATGCTGTCGCGCATCCTGACTCAGTACGACGACCTGGCGGCGGACGACCTCGACTATCTGATGGAGAAGTTGAACCAGCTTGCCGCCTGACGGCGGCGGAATGGCGACCCCGCGGACGGCGGCGCGGCCTTCGGGCGGCGCCGCCCTTCGTTTTTGCACGGCGGTTTCAGGGCAGGTAGCCCAGCTCCTTCCACAGCCGGTAATCGCGGCGGAAGGCCTGGAGCGAGGTGTAGACGTTGCGGAAGGTCTCGTCTCCGGACGCGATCTCCTCGGCGACCGCATCCCAGGCCGACCGCAGCGCGCTCAGCACCTCGGGCGGCAGGTTGCGGATCGCGACGCCCTTGGCCTCGAGGTCGGTGATCGCGGCAAACTGGCCGGCTTCGCCTTGGGCGAGGCCTTCGCGGAAGTTGTCGCCGCAGGCCAGCGCGAGTTGCGCCCTGCGGCTTTCGCTGAGGCCCTCCCAGACCTTCCTGGAGAGCATCAGTTCGAAAAGCGTCGAGGGCTGGTGCCATCCCGGGAAGTAGTAATAGCGTGCGACCCGATGGAAGCCGAGGTCACGGTCGATCATCGGCATGGAGTATTCGGTCGCGTCGATCCTGCCGCGCCGTAGCGCCTCGTAGATCTCGGCCGGATCGACCACCTGCGGGACCGCTCCCAGGCGTTCCAGGACCCGGGCGCCGAGGCCGCGGATCCGGATCTTCAGGCCCTTGAGGTCGGCGACCGACTTGATCTCCTTACGAAACCAACCCGCCGCTTCCGGGACGGTGATGCCGCAGATCATCGCGTGGATGTTCCGCTTGGCATAGATCTCCTGCATCAGGGCCTCGCCGCCGCCGTAGTAGATCCAGGCGGCGTACTCGCCGGGGGTCGGGCCGAAGGGGATTCCGGAGAACAGGATCAGCGCCGGTTCCCGCTCGAACCAGTAGCCGGGAGTCGACCAGGCGGCGTCCAGCGCGCCGGCGGCGATGGCGCCGAACATGTCCTGGGGCGGCATGAGCTCGTTCGGCTCGTGGAACTTGAGCGTCAGGCTGCCGCCGGAGATGCGGCCGACCTTCTCGGTCAGGCTGACGCCCAAGGTGCCGAGCTGGGGCAGCTTGCTCGGGAAGGCGCTGCCCAGCTTGAGCTCGAGGGGCGCCTCCTGTGCGGCTGCGCCGCCGGTCAGCGCGACGAGCCCGAGGAGCAGGCCCGCGCCAGCCAGCCGTCTCGCCCGCAAGAGCGCTTTCGTCTTCGCCGAGGTCATGGGGAGCTTCTCTGCCGCTGCGTGGTCGCCTGACGCTAAACCAGGGGATTCCGCGGCACAAGGCGTCCGCCCGGCCCGGCGGGTTCGCTCAGGGCGCGGCCGCCGGCTCGTCGCTCGGCACCCGGAACCACTCGAAGATCTCTTCGAGGCCGCCGCGGGCGGCTTCGTCGGCAGTGAAGGCGATGATCAGCCAGACCGCGACCGTGGCGCCGCCGACCAGCATCAGCGCGGTCTTGGAGTCGATCCCGCTGCGCGCCTCCAGGGCCGCAACAGCCCTGCGGTAGAGGTTGCCGAAGCGCAGACGCAGGAGCACGCCGATGACGGCGAAGGCCGCGAGTACGGCTATGGTCCAAAGCGACATGCGCGGCGCAGCTTGGCCTATGCGCCGTCGCCGTCACGCAGCCGGGCGAGCAGCGCCGCCGCGCTGCGCAGTAGCCGTGCATCTTCGCTGCGCGGGCCGACCAGTTGCGCGCCCATGGGCAGGCCGGAGCTCCCGGTAAAGACCGGCAGGCTGACCGCCGGCGCGCCGAGGAAGGTCCACATCGTGCAGAAGGCCGGATTGCCGGTCGCCTCCAGACCGGCCGGCGCCTCGCCCGGGGCCGGCGCCGTCAGAATGGCGTCGAAGTCCTCGAAGATCTCCGCCAGGCCGTCGTAGAGGACCTCCCGCCACTCCAGGGCCCGGTTGTAGTCGACCGCGGTGACCGACTGCCCTTCCTCAATCAGGGCCGCGAGCTGCGGGCTGATCCCCTCCTTGCCGCGTTCGTAGTGGGGCTGGAGGTTCTTCGCCAGGTCGGCGCACATGATGAGCCGGTGATTGGGCAGGGCGCGGTCGTAGAGCTCGGGCAGGTCGACGCTGTCGCAGTCCGCGCCCAGGTGTTCGGCCAGCTCCGAAAGGGCCGCCGCCATGTCGTCCTCCGCCTGGTCCCAGACCGGCGTCTTCACGAAAGCGAAGCGCGGCGGCAGCGGTGGTTCTTGCCGCGCGACCTCCAGCAGCCGCGGTGCCGGCGAGGGACGCATGTCCCGGTCCCTGGCGTCGTAGCTCATCAGCGTCTCGGCCAGGAGCGCCGCGTCCTCGACCGTCCTGGCCATCACCCCCATGGTGTCGAGGGGCCTTGAAAGCGACAGCACGCCGTACCGGGAGATCCGCCCGTGGCTCGGCTTGAAGCCGACGACGCCGCAGAAGGACGCCGGGCGGATCACCGAGCCGTTGGTCTGGCTGGCGATGGCCAGGGGCGCCATGCCGGCGGCGACGGCGGCCGCGGAGCCGCTCGACGAGCCGCCGGGCGTATGCTTCGGATTGTGCGGGTTGGCGGTCTTGCCCGGCGCGTACATCGCGAACTCGGTGGTCACGCTTTTGCCGAGGATCACCGCCCCGGCCTGGCGGAGCAGGCTCACCAGGGTCGCGTCGGCCTCCGGCTGGCGGCCGCGCAGCAGGCCGGAGCCGTTCTCGGTCGGCAGGTCCGCGGTGTCGACGATGTCCTTGACTGCGACCGGCAGGCCGTGCAGCGGCCCGAGGGGCAGCCCGGTGCCGCGCAGCCGGTCCAGGGTCCGGGCCTGGGCCAGGGCGTGCGCCGGCTCGAGATGGGCCCAGGCGCCGATCGCGTCGTCGACCTCGGCGATCCGGTCCAGGCAGGCCTGGACCAGCGCTTCCGCGGTGATCTCGCCGGCCGCCAGCTTCGCGCGGAGGTCCAGAGCGCTTTCGCCGATCAGGTCCATGGGACGCCTCCCTTGCGGCCCAGGTAGCGCCGCTATTTCTCGTCCTCGAGATGGCTGCCGCCCGCCCGCAGCTCGCGCCAGATGAAGTAGATCGCGATGTAGACGACGACGAAGATCACCACCCAGAGGTCCGGTTCCGTGACGAAGGAGATCACGATGCCCAGGAACACGGCGAAAGCGAGGACGGACAGGCCGGCGACGATCTTGTCCAGCATGGTTGCGGCCTCCGGCGGCTACTTGCCGTAGGCTGCCTCGGGCAGCCACAGCGCGATCTCGGGGAACACGTAGAGGATGAACATGGCCAGGAACACCATCGACAGGAAGGGCAGCACGCCCTTGAAGATCTCGATCAGCTGGATGTGCGGCGGCGCCACGCCCTTCAGGTAGTAGGCCGCCATGGCCATGGGCGGGGTCAGGAAGGAGGTCTGCAGGTTCAAGGCCACCAAGATCCCGAAGAACAAGGGGTCGATGCCGAAGTAGGGCAGCATGGGCAGGAAGATCGGCACGAAGATGATGATGATCTCCGACCATTCCAGCGGCCAGCCCAGCAGGAAGATGATGAACTGCGCCATGATCAGGAACATCACCGGCGTCAGGTCCATGCCCAGGACCCAGTGCTCGATCAGGTCGTGCCCGCCCAGGTAGGAGAAGACCGAGGAGAAAGTCCAGGATCCGACGAAGAGCCAGCACACCATGGCCGAGGTGCGGACCGACAGGTAGACGGATTCCTGGAGTCCCCGCTTGTCGATCACTTGCCAGGCCAGCCAGCCGAAGGCGCCGAGGTAGAATCCGACGTCGAAGGCCCACCAGTTGAGCTCGTGAAAGAGGAAGAACTCCTGATTGTCGTAGCGGATCAGGGCGACGTAGAGGATCGCGCCGACCAGGCCGATCAGGGCGCCCCGGCCGGCGTAGTCGAACATCGGAACCAGGGCCGGGTTGCGCGGCTGGATCCAGCCCAGGACCGGTAGGTCGCGGCCGCCGAAGCGGACCAGCAGGGCGATCGCGAGGCTCGGCAGGATGGCCGCGCCGAAGCCGAAGGGCAGGGATCGCTCTTCCGGCATCGGCAGGTCGAAGAGCGCGCTGGCCAGGAGGCGCAGCGCGAAGTAGGCCAGGTAGAGGAAGCCGGAGGTCACGGCGCCGACGCCCAGGGCGTAGAGCCAGGGGTTCACGGCCGGTGCGCCGTCGCGCATCCACTCCGGCGTATGGCTGCCCTCGCGGATGGCACCGATGCGGTAGGCGATGGCCAGGACCAGGCCGCCGATCGCGCCCATGGAGGCGGCCTCCGACGGCGTGGCCAGGCCGAAGAGGATCGCCCCCAGCACCGAGAGAATCAGGAAGGCCAAGGGGAAGAAGGAGGTCATCATGTCGATGACGACCTGCCGGGTCGTGACCTCGCCGATGTCCTCCTCTCGCGGCTTCGGCGCCAGCTCGGGCTTGAGCAGCGAAAGGCCGATCACATAGAGCATGTAGAGCCCGGCCAGCAGAAAGCCCGGCAGAATCGCGCCGGCGTAGAGCCTGACCACCGAGACGTTGGAGGCCGCGGCATAGACGATCAGCATGATCGACGGCGGGATGAGGATGCCCAGGCAGCCGCCAGCACAGATCACGCCAGCCGCGAAGGAGGTGTTGTAGCGGGCCTTGAGCATGGCCGGGAAGGCCAGCATGCCCATCAGGGTGACCACGGCGCCGATGATCCCGGTCGCCGTGGCGAAGAGCGCGCAGGTCGCCAGCGCGGCGATCGCCATCGAACCCGGCAGCCGCCGGGCGGCGATCTGAAGCGTGTGAAACAGGCGGTCGACGATGTTCGCCCGCTCGACGATGTATCCCATGAAGAGGAACAGGGGCACGGCGACCAGGACGTCGTTGGCCATCACCGAGTAGGTCTGGTTGACCAGCAGATCGAAGATCTGATTGTCGAAGACCGACTGCATGCGCTCGGCGTCGTAGTAGGCGTAGTAGCCGAAGAAGATCCCCATCGCCATGAGGGTGATCCAGATCGGGAAGCCCAGGAGGATCGACAGAATGAAGATCCCGAGCATCAGGACGGCGACTTCGGGGTTGGTCATTGGCCGCCTCCGGGCTTGGGCTGCTCGGTCTGCTCGCTGCTGTGGCGGACCTCTTCCTCGTGCTGGTGCAGAAGGACGGTCTCCATCTCCTCGACGTCCTCCAGGTGGGCCGGCCAGGCCCCTGTGCGCATGCAGATGATGCAGCGGCAGACCTGGGCCAGGCCTTGCAGGAACAGCAGGCCGCCCGCGACCGGAATGATGGTCTTGAACTGGAAGATCGGCACGTTGGCCGGGCTCATCACGCTGACTTCCTTGTAGAACCAGGAATCGTTGGCGTAGTCGGCACCGGCGATGATCAGGGCCAGGACGCCCGGAAAGAAGAACAGGAAATAAAGCGTGAACTCGACGATCGCCTGGGTCCGCGGCTTCCACAGCCGGTAGATCACGTCGCCGCGGACGTGGCCGTCGCGCGATAGCGTGTAGGCGCCGGCCATCATGAACAGCGTGCCGTACATCATGTAGCTGATGTCGAAGGCCCAGGCCGTCGGATTGCGCAGGGCATAGCGGACGAAGACCTCGTAGCCGACGCCGAAGGTCAGCAGAAGGATGCACCACGAGAAGGCCTTGCCGACCCAGGCCGTCAACATGTCAACCAGGAAGATAAAGCGAGTCATCGGCCGCCCCGGATTAGGTCAAGCGTGGATGGAAAGCAGGTGGGGCGGCGCCGCGTTGCGCCGCCCCGTCCTCAGTGATGAAAACCTCGGACCTGCGATCTGCCCGCCTTAGGAGGGCAGCTTGCCCGGGAAGTAGTGCTCGTAGGCCAGCTTGTAGTCGGCCGAGTTGACCAGGTCGTAGAAGGCAACCCGCTCCGACCAGGCCTTCTGGCTGTCGACCACCTTCTTGAAGAAGGGATCCTTGTTCAGCCGCGTCAGGGTCTTGTCCCAGGACTCCAGCTGCGCCTTCATGATCGAGGCGTCGGTCCGGTAGACGTTGACGCCGCTCTCGTTGATCAGCTTCTGCAGGTCCTTGGAATAGGTGTCCATGGCAAAGCCGTAGTTGGCCGTGTTCGCCGCCTCGGCCGCGTACTCCAGGATCGACTGATGCTCGGCCGGCAGGCCCTCGAAGCGGTCCTTGTTGTACATGATCTCGAAGAACTCGGCCGCCTGATGGTAGCTGCCCATGTGGTAGTGCTTCGACACGTCCTGGGCGCCGAACTGGCTGTCGGCCGTCGGGTTGTTGAACTCGAAGGCCTCGATCACGCCTTTCTCCAGGGCCGGCATGATCTCGCCGCCCGGCAGCTGGGTCACCTTCAGGCCCATGCCCTGCATGATGTCCGTGGCCAGGCCGACAGTACGGTACTTCAAGCCCTTGAGGTCGTCCGCAGAGCTGACCTTCTTCTTGAACCAGCCGAGCGGCTGGGTCGGCATCGGCATGGCGAAGAAGCCGACGAGGTT
>JAAUXY010063794.1_pt1 | contig 16613 bp, 11 predicted proteins | sample 7278121 | NCBI WGS metagenome assembly JAAUXY01 (sample SAMN14350117, study PRJNA611818) | marine sediment metagenome | isolation source: surface marine sediment (1.8m) | place: French Polynesia: Moorea | collected 2018-08 | reverse complement strand
CCCCCAAAAAACAGAAAAAAATATCTATGGTCGCTCTCTATTATTTGAAAGAGACAAATCAGAGTTCAGCCAGGGCACGATTTGATGTGGTGGCCGTGATATCGAATCGAGACAAACCCCAGGTTGACATCATTAAGAATGCCTTTGATTTAGCCTATGAGTGAAGCAAACCATACCCCAACAACGGGGAACCTATATGTCGTCGCCACACCGATCGGCAACCGCGATGACATTACCCTCAGGGCGCTTGACGTTTTACAAAAGGTCGATTTAATTGCAGCCGAAGATACCCGCAAATCCGGCAGGCTTCTGGCCCATCACGGCATTAAAAACCAGTTGACCGCCTATCATGAGCACAACGAGAAAAAGAAAACCCCGCCGCTGATCAGAAAACTGTTGGACGGAACATCCATCGCCCTGATATCCAATGCCGGTACGCCGTCGGTATCTGATCCCGGCTTCCGTTTTATAGCCGCCGCTATCAAAAATAGGATCACGGTAATCCCGATCCCGGGAGTAACCGCTGCCACCGCCGCCGTAAGCGTTTCCGGTTTGCCCACTGATACATTTATGTTCGTTGGCTTTGCTCCCAAAAAAAAGGGAAAACGAATCACCTTTCTAAAAACCCTGGACGACCAGCGCGGCTCCCTGATATTTTACGAGTCACCCAAACGGATTGTTTCACTGATGGAAGACATCATATCTTGCCTGGGGGATCGCAATGGCATGCTGGCACGGGAAATGACCAAGCTGCACGAAGAGTTTTTAAGGGGGCGATTGACGCACATTTTAGAGATCATAAGAGCCCGGCCGATGATTAAAGGTGAATGCACTTTATTGGTAGCAGGCTGTGATTCGTTAAAAGAAGTGGACATGCAGAACCTTCACAACACGCTTAAAACAGCTTTGGAAAATGAAAAGAGCAGCCTTTCTGACATCGCTCGAACGGTTGCCCGAATATATGGCCTTCCGAAAAAAACAGTTTATGATATGGCGCTGGTTATCAGAGGTCGGAGAACAGAGGACTGAGTCCAAACAGTCAGAGTAACAGAAATTAAAGAAATCAAAATGTGCATCGAATAGTGCTTTCTCCCATTACTCCACACCTCCATTACTCCAGTACTCCAGTTATAGAAGGGTTTGCCACATATGAATCCAATCCAAAATCCACATTCCGCATCCCGCAATAAAACGATCTACCCCGTGATAATGGCGGTACCGGAATCGGTTAAAGATCTAACACCCAAAGAACGCGTTGATTTTTTAAGCCGACAAGCCCGTCGGGCGCTGGAGGTATCAGCCGAAAAAAGTCAGGTGCCGCTCGGAAAGCTGGAACAAGATGAGCGCAATGCGCCCCTGCCCTTTGACGGGACATACTGGTCCGTTACCCACAAAACCGAATATGTCGGCGCTGTTATCGCCCCAACACCGGTTGGCATCGATATTGAAAAAATATGCTCGCGTACGACATCATTGTTCCAAAAAGCTGCCACCGAACCTGAATGGGCGTTGGCGGATATGTCATTTAAGACCTTTTTTCGGTATTGGACAGCAAAGGAGGCGGTACTCAAAACGACCGGTATCGGTCTTAAAGCGCTATCAAAATGCCGAGTCATCCAGGTGCCGGATGCACAACACCTTAAGATCGAATATGACACCACGACATACCACATCCAGCATTATTTCTTTGACGACCATATCGCATCGATTGTCAAAAACGAATTTCAAATTGATTGGACACTTATTAAAACGTAATCCTACGATTTTACAGCCAATTAGAACTCGACCCAAAAAGATGGTCAATATCTGCTAAAGAAATTTCTGCATTTACCCGAAAAATGTGATAGCACTATGAAACCCTTTTTTCGAAAAAATGCTTACAATCACTGCTGTTAAAAAATTTTACGCTTCCATTCTTGAGACCAGTTCACCGGTTCGCTGCAGCGCCCCAGATCCGAGAAGCGCTTTAGAAACATCATAATATTCTGAAATTAAATAAAAATTAAACGTTTTAGCATATTTGAAAAGCTCTGGGATTTTTTGACTTTACGGCAGCGATACGATATATTTTGAGGAGCGCGAGATCTTTACGAGCGCATCGCCGATAAGATTGAAGGAGGCAAAAATGGAAGTTCTGGGTATTGATATCGGTTTCGGTTTCACAAAAGCCACCGATGGCAAGGAAACCATCATATTTAAATCGATTTTTGGAGATGCGTCTGAAATCCAGTTCTGGGCGGATTTTGGTGATAGCATACCGACGGATCATATACATGTGAGCATTGACGGCAAATCCTATTTTGTCGGCGATCTGGCTGAGCAACAGTCAAATGTCCTTAACTTCACGTTGGACCAGGAACGGCTGATCACCGATTATGTCAGAATACTGGCCCTGACCATTGCGGGAATGTTTTTAAAAAACAATACCCCCATCAATGTACCCATCAATGTCGTTTCCGGGCTGCCGATTGGATACTTTAAACAAAATCACGAGCGTTTTAATGAGATCCTAACCGGACACCACTCGATCACCTACCACTCCCATAACGGCGAAAAGACCACCCGGGAAATTTATATTAATAAGGTACGCATGTTGCCGCAGCCCCTGGGTAGTATCTTAAACTGTCTGATGGATGAAAAGGGCAAGATTATCAATGATGAGCTGGCCAATCAGAAGGTGGGTGTGGTCGATATTGGTTTTCGCACAACCGACTTTACCATACTTGATAATTTGCGCTATATCGACCGCGGCAGCCGCACCTTCGACAATGGTATTTCGAAGGGATTCGGTGTCATTTCAAACAAGCTTAGAGAAAAATGCGGTGTCAGCGTCGAGCTGTACCGCCTATATAAAGCCGCAGAAGAAGGCACCATTAAAATGCGCGGGCATGGTTTCTCGTTTGAAAAAATCAGGGATCAGGTCTATTCGCAACTGGCGTCAACCATAGCTAACGATCTGGACCGGCTCTGGGCCGATGATTGGGATATTGATGCCATCATTTTGACCGGCGGAGGCTGCCGCGAGCTGGCCAAGTACCTTCAACCGCTGATTACCGGCAACGTCATCCCGGTTGACAGCAGCGCCGACCCCCGGCTCAATAATGTCCTCGGCTATGCCAAATATGGCAAATACATATGGGGCGAAGCAGTCGTCGATAATCCGGCAGCCCAAAAAGCCGGTACTGAGCAGCTCGAAGCAGAACCTGAGCCGAAAACCGCAGTCGGTGAAACATTTGGCCCGAGTCGATTGTCGCGGGTCAAATAGGATCTTTAAGGTGTGTGACTGAAACCGACTGTTTTATGCCGACTACCTTAGCGCGGTGTGATAACGGTTCGTCCTCCTTTTTCCTCAACCCGGATACCGAAATGTTTAAGCGTTCGGCTGAGGGGCCGTCCGAATAAAAAACCAAGCATGTCTGCGTCCAATCCCCCCCGGGATACCACCAGCTTTCGTATTTCGTTGTCAAATTGAATCAATTCGGTAAGTTTTTGCCGAGCATTGTCGGTCTCACTGCCCTTGATGGCTTTCACCAGTGCAATAATCGTATCGTAGTTACAGCGTTGCTGATGATCTTTGATGAGATCCCACAGGCCTTCAATATCGGCCAGCAAGTCCTCGCGTTTTAATCTTTTTTTCGCATATAGTGCTTCAAGTTCGGCTGTATCCCAGCATTTAAGCGCCCGGCATTCAACCGGTCGATCTTCATAGATGGTGCAGGCCGCTTGGGCTTCGTCAAAAAACATACAGGTCCAGCTGTTGCCTTGGCCTTTGATCTTGATGATATCCGAACTCACCGGTTCCAGACATTGGCGCACATTATCATAGGCCATTTCACCTTTGCGAATGGTATACAAGCATTTTGAGGGAATTACGCCGCTGTCAATCAAGGCCTTATCAGCCTGATGAAATGAAGGGCCGCCTTTTTGACAACAAGTGCCACAGCGCTTGCAGGCTGAAACCGGTTTTTCATCGCAGGTTGTTGCGGATTGTTTTGTTCCCCGCTTTTTATGACTTTCTCCAGGGTTCATATTGGAAATATAGCAAAGTCAACCTTAATTCACAAATGAATCTGGCTCGCTCCCTAAAAGGGGATTTGATAAACCAAAGGATTTGCATTATCATGGGAATGGATTTAGCCCAGACACAATCTTCCATTCCAGAAAAAATGAAAAATTTAATTCTTCATATCGAACAAATTAAGGCCAAGGAAATCTACCGCGAATTCGAAGTCGATCCCCACAGTCTGCCAGTAATCGCTGAGATGGTTAAAAGCCAGGCATGTGAATTTCGCAAGTCCTTGAAGATCAGCATAAAGGCCTTTAAAATAAGAGAGCTCTATGAAGTAGAAGGTTATTTCCAAACCCGTATCCGCATCGGGTGCAGCCGCTGCCTAAGAGATTTTGAAGCACCGTTAGCGTCTGATTTTGCCTTAACCTACACCAAAGAAGTGCCGGGCATGATGGACGTCTTGGATGAGAAAGAAATTGAATTGAGACTGGAAGAGATCGGGTTGCTGCATTTTCGCGGAGAAGAAATTAATCTTCAACAGGGCATCCAGGAACAGATTGTGATGGCATTTCCCCTGCAACCCTTGTGTGCTGAAGATTGCAAGGGCCTGTGCCCTCAATGCGGCGCCGATCTCAGCCAGAAAGATTGCGGGTGTACCCATGAGGTCAGTTCCAATAAATTTGCCGTTCTGAAAAACTTAAAGCTGGATACCAAATAAAAGGTCATGATCGTGTATACTATCTTTATTCATCTCAAAAAAGATATGTGCGCAATTCCATATCGATTAGAAGATTATCTTGCAAAATACGCATGACAGACACCAAAAAATATAGCCGCCAAATACTGCGGCATCCGGGCAAATTTATGTGGCGGGTGCTGAAAGGATTTAAGCGCAATCAGGGTCTGCTCTTATCCGGGGGAGTGGCCTATAATACCCTATTGTCCATCATCCCCATGATGGCGCTGATTTTGATCGGTTTATCACAGTTTATCGAGCAGGAAAAATTGTTAGAAATCATCATCAAGGAACTCGAGCTCATTGTCCCTGGTCATGCGGAAAAAATAGCGGATGAAATCGGCGCTTTATTTCGATATCGCCAGTTTGTGGGCATCATCGGTATCGGTGTCATGTTGTTTTTCAGCTCTATGGCCTTTAGCATGCTCGAATCGGCCATGTCGGTCATCTTTTACCATCGCATCAAAACCCATCGGCGTCATTTTCTGATCTCAGCCATCATCCCCTACATCTACATGATTTTGATGGGCGTCGGGATTGTGATCATCACCGTCATTGCAGGTGTGCTGGACTCGATTGAAGGCGAGACGCTTACAATTCTTGGCAAGAGCTTTGGCTTCCAGTGGGCTTCCGGAATCGGGCTTTATCTGGTGGGAATGGTCGGTCTGATACTCATGCTGACATCCTTGTATCTAGTGATGCCCTTCGGGCAGATTACCATTCGTCACGCCCTGCTGGGTGGGACCACGGCCGCCATATTATGGGAGATCACCCGTCATGTGCTGGTGTGGTATTTCGCCAAACTCTCCCTGGTCAGCGTTATCTACGGCTCTTTTGCGACTGCGGTGGTCATCCTATTGAGTATCGAGATTGCTTCGATTATCTTGCTTTTGGGGGCCCAGGTGATCGCCGAATTCGAGCGCGCCACTGAGGAGCTGGCCCAGGCCGACAGGGAAAAGACAAAAACCAGCTAAAACATATCTCAAAAATAGTAGATCACGCCCAAAGGCAAGGCGAAAACGACTCGACTGAGCTCGTCGCAGGCCGATTTAAAAGTGGAGCATACACGTTAGTATTCGAGCATTTTAAATCGGTTTTACGCACACCTTAATGTTTATATAATTAGATGTGTGATCCCGATTTATCGGGGAAACGCAGCATTTGGGCGTTAGATGCATTTTTGAGATAAGTTTTAATCAACCCAACCCAGAACATCTCTCATAATCGACCAGCGCGGCTGTTTTTCTTCAGCGCCCCGCCCTATAATCCAATAATCATATAATTGATCAATAAAACCAAATTTTTTCGTGGTATCAATCCAGCTGTTTAGATAATTAAGCAGATCCTGGCTTCCGCCGGCAACCGGGATTCCAATCGGCAAAACGCCGATCCTGGGCTGGGGTACCACCACCTGGAAACTGGGATGCAGCAGGGTCCAGGCCGAGCCGGCCTCGGCACTGATCAGCAGACAGTCAATGTTTTCCGGACCGGATTGAAAAAACTCGCTGACCGCATCCAGTTGGACCACTTTGGCGTTGCTGAAATATTTTTCGACCTCGACGGCCACTTCAGACTCAGCGGAAAGGCCGATGGTCAAACCATCCATGTTTTTGACTTTTTCCAACGACGCAAATTCCCCCCTGAGGTGATCTTTGACCACAAAGGCCCAGTTCGCATCCAGGTATGCATCCGTGAAGACCATCTGCCGAAGAACACCTGCCAGGATGGCAATTCCGGACATAGCAATATCAAAGTGATCTTCTGATAGCTGTTCAGCAAGGGTTTCAGAGTCAAACGGTATAAATTCTATCCTCACCCCCATATCTTCCGCCAATACATGGGCAAGATCAATATCCAGCCCCACAAGATCCCCATATCGATTAAAAAAAGAAAAGGGCAAATTGTCTTTGTGGTATCCAATGCGGATCACGCCGCGTTCCCGGATAGTGTCCAGGCGGCTGCGTCCGTCTTCGACGGCTGTGTGCTCTGCCGGCACCGATTTGCGAAGAACCGCCGGCTGTGGCTTTGTCATCAGTTTCATGCGCGTGATGGCCTGATCTTCGGCCTCAGATAGGTTTTGCAGCGAAGCCGTTAGATAAACCCGGCTCCCCAATGTCAGGCCTATGGTGACAATAACTGAAACCAGACTGTAAATCAGCACATTACGCCATTTGATGGCCATTAAGCCGGTAATGGAGCAGGTAGCGATCAGGGTAAAGGCCACCAGGTTCATGGCTGCCAGCAGGGTTGCCAGACGTCCGTTGACCACCCCAGTGACCAGATACAGTTGAAAGGCATCGGCCGGAATGCGCAGCAAATCGAGCATAAACGGGATGGCCACATCGACACTGCCGAAAAAGCTAAACAGACCGGAAAATATGAAATTGGGGTAATCCAGCAAAGAAACCGAAGCTCCGTAAAACCAGCCTGCAAACAGAATAAACAGCAGCATCAGCAGCTTGCCCAGGTTGGGGAAATTAAACGACACCGGTACAATGATATCGACAGAGGAGTCTATATCCGGGTGGTTCAGCTTATATTGCTCAAAGAGCCCTTTACAATTTTGAATCAATACCGGCAGAATGATGAACAGGTTGCCGGTGGTAAAACCGGTAATCAAGGCGTCTTTGGAAACCCCGACAATATCCTTGTACTTGAACGGGGTAAAAGCGGCCACCATCAGTGGTAGAATCAGGAACGTCAACACAACAGTTCCCAAAAAAAAGGTTATAAAATAAACCTGCAGGCGCCCAAATTCGGCCACCGTCATGGTGCCGGCCGCACTGGCGGAAATAGCAAACACACCGATAGGTGTCAGATAGACGACATAGTTGGCCACCTTGATAAGGGCATCGGATAACGTCGACAGCGGTTTGATGATGATGTCTTTATCTTTGGCCCCCATGAGCGCAATTCCAAGGAAAAGACTGAATAGCACCACTGCCGGTACGATATTATTGGCCATTGATGCAAAGGGATTGGCGGGGATATACAGATCCACAAAATCGACCTTTTTGGGAAGCGCCACCAGACTGGTACTGAAAAACGCGCCTGATTCGGTATGCGGAAACGCCAGCGGCAGAACCAGGATGATAAAAAAACCCATTGCCCAGAATAGCAGCAGCAACACACCGGCTTTGCGTGCCAGGGCTTTGGCCCGTTCGAAAGACAGGCCACCGATTCCGGCAATAATGGAAACCACGATATACGGCAGAATCGACATCTGGAGCAGTTTAATAAATGCGTTGCCAATTATTTGCAGGTTAGCACAGTACTCACCGAAGAAAAGACCGGTAAAAACACCCAGAATTAGCCCGATCATGATATTGGTAGATAAGCTGAAGCGAAATCTTTTTTTCGTTTCCGAAGGCATCCGTCAACTCCTGCAGGGCAATGTCGTATTTTAGATCAATTGATGGATCTCTTGGCAGGATCCAGAGCGGGTTGGCATGCTGACACTAAAGCGTTTTATATAAATAGAAGCCAGGACTAAGTCAAGATAAGTCTGTCGGCACGATTGAACAAGTGCTGTTTTCCATTCCCATGGAAAGTCGTGTATGCGACGGTATGGATCTTTTTCGTTTTGACGAATTCATGGGGCAATCTATGTGGTTTAATGGGTTGACTAAACAGTATTTTGTTATTACGGTCATAGCTTCGACGCAAAAACCTAATGTAAAACAGGCCACTTATCGATAACAACCAAGCTCTACCTTAAACGGGGGAAGCAAAAATGATACGCCTAAGGGGTTGCCAGCGATTATATCAACCCGTTTGCCTCTTATTCATTATCCTGATGTCTGTTGTTTTTTATGCTTGTGGTGAAAAAAGCGAATACATCGAGCCGCCGGCACCGGAAGTCACTGTTAGCAAACCGTTGATAAGAAACGTCACCGAGTACCTGGAATTCACAGGAAGCACTCGCGCAATAGAAGAAATCGAGATCCGGGCGCGGGTCGAGGGTTTTCTGGAAAGCGTGCATTTTGAAGACGGTGATTTTGTCAAGGAGGGGCAACTGCTCTTTATCATCGATCCCAAACCGTTTAAAGCTGAGGTGGAAAATGCCCGCGGCCGCCTGGCAAAACACAAGGCCCAGCTCGAGCGTGCCACCAAGGAGTATCAGCGCAATCTAACGCTGTTTAGGCAAAGTGCCGCTTCCGAGGCCAATGTCGTCAAATGGAGAGGCGAGATGGGGGAATCCAAAGGAACGGTGCTCGCGTCCCAGGCGGCTCTGGACAAAGCGCTTCTGGATTTGAGCTATTGCACTATCCGGGCACCCATCGATGGGCGCATCAGCCGCAAAAAGGTAGATATCGGCAATTTGGTGGGCGCCGGTGAATTTACATTGCTCACCACCATCAGACAGTGGGAGCCGATATATGCCTATTTCAGTATCAATGAACGCGATCTATTGGCTGTCATGAAAAGAGCCCGTGAAGAAGGGATTACAGCGGACAATCCCGATAAAATCCCTCTTGAATTGGGGCTGGCCAATGAAACCGGTTTCCCTCACCGAGGTCACCTGAATTTTGTGGATTCAACCGTTGACCCGGGAACCGGAACCATGCTGCTGCGCGGGGTTTTCCCCAATCCCGGTCCGCCCCATGTTCTTGTTCCCGGGCTGTTTGTGCGGGTGCGTTTGCCCATTAATGAGAGCGAAAATGCATTGCTGGTCACAGAGCGCGCCTTGGGCCTGGACCAGGGGGGACGATACCTGCTGGTGGTGGACAATGAAAACAAGGTCGATCAGCGTTATGTTCAAATCGGCGACCTGAAGGATGGCATGCGGGTGATTCGAGAGGGCCTCAAGCCGGAGGATCGCGTTGTGGTCAAAGGCATCCAACGGGCCATCCCCGGTGCCAAGGTCACTCCCTTGCAGGCACAGGCCGCAAAGCCTGCCACGGGCAACGAACCGGCCACGGAGCCTGACAGCTCAGCCGATAAATCATCAACTTCGTCTTAGCTACGGAAAAAATTGTATGGTAACAAATAAAGTAGATGTCAAAAGTATGTTCAGTTTGACCTCACTTTTCTTCTAAAGGGTCATTGCGAGCGAAGCGAAGCAATCTGATGTAAAGCATTGTAATCCCCTATGGCAGATAAGATTGCTTCGTCGCTGAGCTCCTCGCAATGACAGCAATATCGGATAACATAATTGACAATTGCTCTAGTTTTAAATCCCTTTGTGACCTTTGTGTCTTCGTGGTGAAAATATCAAGCCCTCAGTTTCATAGCGCTTATTGTTAAAGGAACTGAGTAGGAGCTTGGCATCTTATGATCTCGAAAGTCTTCATCGAACGTCCGATTCTAGCCACTGTGGTGTCTTTGGTGATCGTCATCGCCGGGGCGGTGGCTTTTGGTACCCTGCCTGTAGCCCAGTACCCGGAAATCGCCCCGCCGATCGTACAGGTCAAAACCACTTACCCGGGCGCTAATGCTGTTGTTTTAGCCGAAACGGTGGCCTCGCCCATCGAGCAGGAAGTCAACGGCGTGGAAAACATGCTCTACATGGCATCCAGGAGCGCCAATGACGGCACCTACACCCTGGACATTACGTTTTCAGTGGGCACTGACGTGGATATTGCCCAGGTTTTGGTGCAAAACCGGGTCAACACGGCCGAACCCAAGCTGCCCGAAGAGGTCAAACGCGAAGGGATCACGGTTAAAAAGCGCTCAGCTAACATTTTGCTGTTTGTTGCCTTGAGCTCGCCGGATAAGCGCTACGACAGCCTGTTTATTCACAATTACATTACCCTGCGCATCAAAGATGAGTTGCTGCGTCAGCCAGGCGTCGGTGACCTAACCGTTTTCGGGGCCGAAGACTACAGCATGCGCATCTGGCTGGATCCCAATCGCCTCAAAGCGTTCAACCTGACCACCCAAGATGTCATCCGCGCCATCGAGGAGCAAAACGTCCAAGTGGCCGCCGGGCAGATCGGTCAACCACCGGCGCCTGCCGGACAGGACTTCCAATTAAGTATCAACACCCTGGGACGTCTTGCCGAGCCCGAAGAGTTTGCCGATATCATCATCAAGACCGCCGAAGGCACCCGTGTCACGCGCGTCAAAGACGTTGGACGAGTGGAGCTGGGTGCTAAAAACTACAACATGTTCTTTGGTCACAACGGCAAAGAGGCCGCCGGCATCTCCATTTATCCGTTGCCGGGCGCCAATGCCCTCAACACCGCTCGGGCCATTCGCAGCACCATGGAACGGCTGGGACAAGCCTTTCCCCAGGGTCTGGAATGGAGCATTCCCTTTGATACGACCCTGTTTATTGAAGAATCAATTGCCCAGGTCTATCAGACCCTGATCGAAGCCGCCATTATCGTTTTTATCGTGATCTTTATTTTTCTAGGAGACTGGCGGGCGTCGATTATACCCGGTATTGCGATCCCCGTGTCTTTGATCGGCACTGCGGCTGCCATGGCGGTCCTGGGTTTTTCCATCAACATGATCTCTTTGTTCGGTCTGGTGTTGGCCATCGGTATTGTGGTCGATGATGCCATCGTGGTGGTGGAAAACGTCAGCAAAAAATTGGACGAGGGTCTGAGCGGCAAAGAAGCCGCTATCAAAGGCATGTCTGAAATCACCGGGCCGGTGATCGCCACCACCCTGGTGTTAATTGTTGTCTTTGTCCCTACTGCTTTTTTGCCAGGCATTTCCGGTCAGCTCTACCGTCAATTTGCCCTGACCATTGCCGTCGCCACCATATTTAGTACCATCAATGCCCTGACAATGAGTCCGGCCATGTGCGCGCTGCTGTTGCGTCCCCGTGATCCGAATAAGAAGCAAAATATTTTTTTCCGTGCCTTTAATCGTGGGTATGACTGGAGCGAAAATGGCTATGCCCGTATTGTGGGCCAGATGGTCCGACGCACGGCCTTTATGGCACTGGTTTACCTTGGTTTTATAGTGGTCTCCGGCTGGAGTTTGCTGTCGATCCCCACCGGTTTTTTGCCCATCGAGGACCAGGGCTATGGTATTGCCGTTTACCAGCTGCCGGATGCCGCCTCACAGGAGCGTTCGCGCGAGGTCGTCGAAAAGATGGATGCCATCATCTCAAAGACGCCCGGTGTTCAGGATTGGATCACCATCGGCGGTTTTTCGGCCCTGGATGAAACCAATGCCTCCAATGCCGGCGCGCTGTATATCGTCTTTGAAGATCGCGCCCAACGCGAAGAAGAAGGCCTTACCCAGGATGTGATCCTGGCAACGCTTCAAGGTCAATTTAATCAAATCAAGGAAGCCATAATCTTTACGGTTCTGCCGCCGGTCATCCAGGGCCTGGGCACCAGTGGTGGATTTGACTTTCGTTTGCAGGACCGTGGCGGCGTCGGTCCTACCCAGTTGCAACAATGGGCTCAGCAGATGATTCGCGACGGCACAGCCCAATCCGGTTTGGTAGGACTATATTCGCTTTTCAGGGCTGATGTGCCTCAGCTATTTATCGATGTGGATCGCACCAAGGCCAAGACCCAGGATATCCCGCTAAGTGAAGTCTTTGGCACCCTGCAGGCCTTTCTCGGATCAGCCTATGTGAATGATTTTAATAAATTCGGCCGCACCTTTCAGGTCAAGGTTCAGGCCGCCCCCGAATTTCGCATTCGCACCCAAGATATCAGCCAGCTCGAGGTGCGCAACAACAGCGGTGAAATGGTACCCATCGGCACCCTGGTGGATGTCGAAGATACGCTGGGTCCGCAAGTGGTCTTTCGCTTTAACCTCTATCCGGCGGCCACCTTAGGCGGGGCGCCGGCACCGGGCTATAGCTCTTCCCAAGCCTTAGCGCTGATGGAGGAGATGGCTGCCACCAAGCTGCCGCCGTCCATGGGCTTTGAATGGGCCGGCATATCGTTCCAGGAAAAACAGGTGGGCGGTGAGGCCATTTTGATCTTTGCCCTGGCATTAACCCTGGTATTTTTGGTACTCGCCGGCCAATACGAGAGCTGGTCCAGCCCGGCGGTTATCATTATGGCCGTTCCGGTGGCCCTACTGGGGACGGCCCTTGCGCTGATGATGCGCGGCTTTGACAACAACCTTTATACCCAGATCGGCATCGTCTTGCTGATTGCCCTGGCCAGCAAAAACGCTATTTTGATTGTCGAATTCGCACGGCAGCTGCGTACCCAGGGCAAAGACATCGTCGAAGCCGCAGCAGAAGCCGCCCGCTTGCGGTTCCGACCGGTGTTGATGACCGCCTTTTCTTTCATTTTCGGCGTGTTTCCCCTGGTCTTTGCCTCGGGCGCCGGATCGGCCAGCCAGCAGGCCGTTGGCACCGCTGTGATGGGCGGCATGATGGCCTCCACCGCCCTGGCGGTTTTGTTTGTTCCCGTTTTCTTTGTGATCTTTCAGCGCATAAGTGAATTCAAACGCAAACCCATGAAAACGTCACAAGCACCGCAACAGCAGACCCAATAAAAAAGGGGTTAAGCACTTTTCAAAATGCCCCCTGTTTGCAGTTCGAATTCCTCTTGACTTGGTAGGTATATCGATTAAGTTAGTTTAATGGCGTCCCGCCAACCACCACCGAGGCGCATGCGCATACCATAACTATTAACAGGGGGACACGGGCATGAGACTAATTGGCTCCTTGATCCTGGCATTGGTGGCAACCTTTCTGTGGTCTTGTGGGACAACAGGCTTAACCGGCAGCGGCTCGAAAGAAAACAAAAATGAGGCGCCGCTGGTATATTACGCGGCAGAAGAAGGCCTGAAATTATATCCCGAACCGGATTTCTCCAAAGAACCCATTGCTGAACTGCCTCTAAATGAGAAGGTGCTACGTTACCGCAACGAAAAAGCCTTTGGGTATGTTAAAGTGGAGCGAACCGGCCAGATGGGTTGGGTGGAGAACGCTCGCTTAAAATGGCGCATTGAAAAACAGGAAATCGAACCCAAAACTGCCGCGCCGGAACAACAACAGGAAGCGCCACTAGATCAGCCATCGCCTCAGCCGCCGGAAGATCAAAAAAAGGCCGGTGGTGCCCCTTTCCCCAAGGAAGCTGAGGCTGCAACACCACCCGAAACCTCGGATCAGTCGGAATCCAAGAAAAAACCGGATGCCTCTGTATTGGATAGTTATTAGCCCAATGATGGGGTCTTTCAATCCAATCACTATTGAAACCGTCAATCATGATGTCAGCTCAGTTAGCTAAATTTCATAGTGGACCTGGCATCATACCGAGACGAACATCATCGAAATCCGGTTAGATTTAACTTTCAAAGCCGGTCAAATCTTCAAATAGGAGAGCCTATGCAGGCCAACCCTGATCAACCGTCTGACAAATCGCCCCCGGAATCCGGCCATGGTAAAACGGTGCGATACGGTTTCGGTATTGAACGCATCAGTCGATTTATCCGAGAAGAAGCCCGGTCATTTTTATCGGTTTCCCAGGAACGCAAAGAAGCCATTAGCGATGAAATCCAGGCGGGTTCCGTACCGGATACGCGCTATTATATCCTGCTGGCCATCTCTTCTCTGATTGCGGCGCTGGGTCTGGTCACCGACAGCCCGGCAGTTGTGATTGGTGCCATGCTCATCTCTCCATTAATGACCCCCATTTTCGGGATTTCCCTGGGACTGATTCGTGGCCATGTCACCCTGCTGCGCCGAGCAATAATCGGTGAATTCGGCGGCGTAGCACTGGCGATTTTTGTGGCCATGCTGCTGGGTTTTTTGCCCATCCCCTTTGATATTACACGAGAAATGCTGGCACGCACCGAGCCGACATTGCTGGACCTGGGTGTGGCAACCCTGGCCGGATTGGCCGGTTGTATGGCTATGATCGATGAGCGTATCAGTCCGGTGCTGCCGGGTATCGCCATTGCCACCGCCATCGTACCGCCCCTGGCCACTTGCGGATTGTGCATCGCTTTAGGCGCCTATCAGGGTGCCTGGGGCGCTTTTTTGCTTTTCTTTGCCAATTTCTTGGCCATCCTGGTGGTTTCCTTCATACTATTTTTGGTAGCCGGATTTGTGCGTCGTTGGGAAATAAGCTCAAAATGGCATATTTTCCGTAGATTATCGAGTGCGCTGATCGGATTTGTGATTGTGGCCTTTCTACTCACCCAGGCCCTTTTGGGAATGGTGGAAAATCTAAGCGACAAAAATTTAATTGAATCGGTTTTAGAAGAGGAATTATCCGATGAGCCGGCCACAGCCGTTTACAACCTGCTGTTTAAGAAAAAAGATGACACCCTTGATATTTTGGCCACCGTGAGAACACCGCGTGTATTAACGTCGAGCAAAATCAAAGATCTCCAGAAGAAAATTGCCGATCGTATGGGGATTAAGACCCAATTGATCGTGCGCTGCGATATGGTCACCGATGTTTCGGCAACCGGCTCCACTAGTGCGGTGGTCAGCGAAAATCTGGACGGAGAATTCATTTCAGACAACTTGAATCCGAAAGTCAGACGCTTTCAACTGGCCGAGCAGGCGCTCAGAGAGATTTTCGAGGAGCAACCTGCCATAACCCTCAGGGAATTTGAGCTGCTCAAGCTCAAACAGGGACCTTTGATAATGGCGACCGTACAGAGCTTGCGCTACCTGAAATCATCTGAAGTGGCAGCCTTTGAAAAAACCATCCAGCAACGCTTGGATGACCCCGACTTGCGGCTTCTGATCCGATCCGAATCCATCGTAGGGATCAGCAGTAAAGGCCGAGTATTATACGGGCGGGCCCACTTCGGCAATTTGTCCGGCACGGATATAGCACAGCAAAAAATGATTGAGGAAACCACCCGTTCGTCCATCGAAAGCATTAAAAACATGTTTGTGGCATCCGTTGATGCGACAAAGCGCAAAGACGAAGACTGGCGTGTTAGAGCAGAAGTATACGGTCCCCGGGTGATATCCCCGGCCGAGGTTAACGTTATCGAAAGCAAAATTACACAGGCTGCCGGGAAACCCGCAACGTTGGATGTGTGGTCCCGCACCGAACTGGTGGTTACGAGCAAAGAATATATTCCTTTGGGCAACTACTCCGACAGGTAACAGAGAATTCTTCTGACAGGTGCAGGCAGCACAAGTATGACCCAAACGCTCATACCTGCTTATTTTTAGAACCGCATCAATGCGGGCTTAAAACATCAATTGCTATGCAAGACGACATCTCAAAAAGCAAATCAACACCCAAAAAGATAACGCAGCGGGTCTGGTTCTGGATTCTGATTGGCCTCTTGCTTGTGCTGGTGTTGTTTTTCAGCATGCTGCCGGTAGGGATCGATTACGGGATCGAAGCTTACCTTAAAAACCAAGGTGCGGATCAGGTCAACATAGAGGATGTGGATTTTAATCCGCTAACCGGCCGACTGACCCTTACCAACTTAGCAGTCACCATCGGTGCCCAAACCGTGCTTCATATTCCGGAAGCCACTTTTAAAATTCAGTGGACCCCCTTTGTCCGCAAGCGTTTCGTGCTGGAACGATTTACCATCAGCGATACCGACCTTGTTGTTGAGGAGCTTTCGGATGGCAAATGGCGCATCGGTGGCATCACTTTGCCGGAAAAAAAGGAATCCAGCGAGCCGACCTCCTGGCATTTTTCTTTTCAAGAAGCAGCGGTCATCAACAGCAGGGTCGCGTTTAACAGCGCCCGCTTGAAATCCGAGCTCATCATCGAAAAGGCGAAACTCTTAAAACTGAGCAGCTGGTTGCATGAAGATAATGCCCGTTTGGAGTTCAGCGGCAAACTCAATGACACACCATTGCAACTTCAGCTGGATGTTTCTCCGTTTGGTAGCGAGATGGCCATAGCCGGCCAGGTCAAAGCAACGGGTTTAAACCTAAAGCCGTTTGCCCAGCTATTGCAACCGCATCTCAACACACTTGAAGGCCGCATTGACATTGACCTGAAAATCGAT
>JAAUXY010025963.1_pt1 | contig 16623 bp, 14 predicted proteins | sample 7278121 | NCBI WGS metagenome assembly JAAUXY01 (sample SAMN14350117, study PRJNA611818) | marine sediment metagenome | isolation source: surface marine sediment (1.8m) | place: French Polynesia: Moorea | collected 2018-08 | reverse complement strand
GTCGTTGCCGACGAAGCCGGCATTCGGCGTGTAGGTCAGGGTCCCGTCGCCGTTGACCTGGACGCTGCCGTTGGCGGCGCTGGCCGAGGTGACGCCGAAACTGTCGTTGGCGTCGACGTCGCTGTCGTTGGCAAGGACGTCGATGACGACCGCGCTGTTTTCATCGGTCATGGCGGTGTCGGCCACCGCGTTCGGGTCGTCGTTGACGCCGGTGATGGTCACGGCGACGGTGACGGTCGTGCTGCCGCCGTTGTCGTCGGCGACGGTATAGCTGAAGCTGTCGCTGGCGGTCTGGCCGACGCCCAAGGTCTCGAACTGGCCGTTGGGGTCGTAGACGATCTGGCCGCCAACGATCGAGACGCTGCCGACCGTGCCGCTGTCGTCGACCCCAGCCAGGCTCACAACGTCGCCGCTGTCGACGTCGCTGGCGTTGCCCAGGACGTCGAGGCTGACCGTAGCGTCCTCGGCGACGGTCGCCTGATCGAGGGCCGCGACCGGATCGTCGTTGACGCCGTTGACCGTGATCGTCGCGGTCGCCGTGGCGCTGCCGCCGTGGCCGTCCGAGACGGTATAGGTGAAGGTCTCGGTGAAGGTCTGGCCAGCGCCCAGGGTCTCGAACTGCCCGTTGGTCGCGTAGCCGAAGGTGCCGTCTGCGCCGATCGTCAGGAGCGCGCCGGAGCCCAGCGTGACCTCCTGCCCGTCGGTCACCGCGCTGCCGTTGATCTCGGTCACGCTGAGGCTGTGGCCGTCGGGGTCGTGGTCGTTGACCATCAGGTCGCCGGACATGGTGTTGCCTTCCTGGGCAACGAAGCTGTCGTCCTCGGCGACCGGCGGCGTATTCTCGCCTGGCTCTTCCTCCTCGATGACGACCTCGACCCGCTCGAAGTTGCGGACCTTGAGGTCCATGGTCTCGAACTCGAAGCTTCGGCCCCACTTGCTCCAGGGCCGGGAGTTGTCGTCGAGGAAGTCTTCGTAGCGCGCCAGATCGGCCTGGAAGGCCTCCGACTCGTACTGCTCCCGGGAGACCACCAGGCGCAGGGTGTCGGTGCCGCGGCCGCCGTCGTAGTAGTCCCTGGAGCCTTGGTTCTCCGAGGCCCGGTGGATGACGACGTCGTCGTCGCGGCCGGCGTAGACTTTGTCGCTTCCGGCGCCGGCGTCGATGATGTCGTTGCCGTCGTCGCCTTCGATGGTCTCCCGGCCGGCGGACCCGGTGACCCTGTCGTCGCCGTCCTCGGCGTCGATCTTGCGGACGCGGTGAAGCTCGGTCTCGCTGAAGTCGAGCACGTTGTCGCCATTGGTGCCGTCGACGTCGCGCCAGCGGCCGTCGATGCGCTCGATCGAGTTGTCCGGGCCGAAGTTCTCCAGCTTCATGTTGCGCCAACCGACGTTGACCAGGCTGTCGTAGCCCTCGCCGCCGTGGACCTCGTCCCGCCAGTCCTCGCGCGCGTTGTGCAGGATGGTGTCGTCGCCGGCGCCGCCGTGGATCACGTCGACGTCGCGGCCGCCGCGCAGCTCGTCGTCGCCCGCGCCGCCGTCGATATAGTCGCGGCCCCGGCCGCCGTCGATCTTGTCGTCGCCGCCATGGCCGTAAAGCCGGTCGTGGCCGTCGTCGCCCTGGATCGTCTCGCCGCTATCTGAGCCGTGGACTAGGTCGTCGCCGCCGTTGGCGTCGATCAGGCGGAAGTTGACCAGCGTGGTGCCGCGGAAGTCGAGGACGTTGTCCCGGTTGTTGCCGTCGATGTCGCGCCAGCGCGCATCGACGATCTCGATGGACTGTGCCCGGCCGTCGAAGTTCTCGAAGGTCAGGTTGCTGCAGTGGATGTTGACGATCTTGTCGACGCCGTCGCCGCCGTAGGCCAGGTCCTTGGCGTCATACCGGCCGCGGAAGTAGAAGACGTCGTTGCCGGCGCCGCCGTCCATGAAGTCGTCGTCGCGGCCGCCCATCAGATGGTCGTTCCCCTTGCCGCCAAGCAGGGTATCCCGGCCACGATCGCCGAGCAGCCAGTCGTGGCCGTCGCCGCCCTCGACATGATCGTCGCCACGGTGCGCGAAGATCAGGTCGCTGCCCGTCGTGCCCTTGAGAATGTCCCTGCCCCTGCTGCCGAAGAATACGGCCATTACTTCCTCCCGCCCAAATGCCGCCAGGCAAAACCTCGTCGAGATCCGCCAAAACCTCAGGCCCTGACCTATCGTCAGGTGTTAAGAATTTAGCCGTGACTTTCTTACTGGGAGATGAATGCGAGGGCTTATTATTGTCACATTTCTCAATGTTTATTTTCAAACGTGAGCTATCCGCAAGTAATTCTGGGGCTTCTTCAGTGTATTACAAGAGTCATAGGCCCATTTAGGATAGTATTCTTGGAAATTTGCGGCTGCTGCGCGGATGCCGGTCGGGACCCGGACCTCGCCCTGCGCTGCCCGGGCCCGGCGCGGTCAGGCCCTGAGGAACTTCTGAGCCTCGCCATCGAGAACGAGGCAGGTCAGATCGCCGCCGTAGCAGGCGCCGGTGTCGATGCCGATCCGGTTCGGCTGGCGGTCCGGCGCCGTCGTCGGGGTGTGGCCGTGGACCACGACCCAGCCGTGGTCTTCGGTGGAGAACAGGAAGGGATCGCGGATCCAGATCAGGTCTTCGGGGTCCTGCTCGGCAAGCGGGACCCCGGGGCGCAGCCCAGCGTGGACGAAGAGGTAGTCTCCCTCGCTATGCCAGAGCTTCAGCGATTCGAGGAAGGCGCGATGCCGCGGCGGCAGGGCGCGTCCCAGGGCGGCGCTCAGCTCGGGCTGCGGGACCGCCGGATCCAGCAGGTAGCTGCGGCAGGTCGCCTCACCCCCGTTCATCAGCCAAAGGCGGCCGGCCGAAGGCTTGGCCAGGTAATTCAGCATCATCGCGTCGTGGTTGCCGCGCAGGTGCACGCAAGTGAAGCCCGCGAGCGGGGTCCCGCTCAGGATCTCGAGCACCTCCCGCGAGCCGGCGCCGCGGTCGACGTAGTCGCCGAGGGTGATCAGGACGTGCTCCCGGCCCCGGGCCGCGGCGGCGTCCTCGCGGATCTGCCCAAGCAGGGCCTCCAGCTGGCCCCGGCAGCCGTGGATATCCCCGATGGCATAAATGCGCTTGCCCGCCGGCGCCCGCGGCCTGCTCGAGGTCATCCGGTCCCTTTCTCTGAGATTCGGCCCCGAAACCGGGCTTTGTCGGGCTTGCCATGGCTTCCGAACCGTTAAACCTTTGGCAAAGGCCGAGTCCTATTCTGCCTCCCTCGACTTCGGACTCAGGGTGAGAGATGCGCTCTCTCCAGGCAAGCGGCAATGCGCGGGCCGAACCGCAGCCGGCTTCGCAGGAGGCCGTCCTCAGGGACTATGCCGAAAGGCTCAGGAAGTTCCGCGAAGGGCGCCAGGCGGTCCATCTGCAGATTGGCCGACTGCGCCCGGAGAACCGGCGCGCGCACCATCTCAGGATTGCGCAGCAGGCCTTCGAGCCCCTGATCCAGGGCTACGAGGGCGCGCTCTTCAGGCTGTTCAACGAGGACCTCGTGGTCACCCTCAACGGCGCGCCGAAAAGCCGCCTCGACGAGGTGGTCGACCGCCTCTGCGGACTCTTCGCCGAGGATCCGCTGCTCGCCGCCGGCGCCCAGGCCTCCGCCTTCGCCACCCACTTCGACCTCGAGCAGGACCTTGAACTCCTCATCTCCCTTGCGGACCGGATGGAGCGCGCCCGCCAGGATCGAGAGGCCGAGAGCGCCGCCCGCGCGCAAGCGCAGGGCATCGCAGCGGAGCGGTCGACACGGGGAAGCCCGCTCGACCCGGAGGGCCTTCGCCAGATGGTCGAGGCCATCGTCCAGGCCGATCTTTCGAACTTCGCGCGCCGCCAGCTGATCTGCGTCGTGATCCCGGGGGCGCCGCCGCAGCCGGTGTTCCGCGAGCTCTACATCTCGACCGCCGCCCTGGGGCAGACCCTCTTGCCGAACCGCGAGATCCTGGGCAACCGCTGGCTGTTCCAGTACCTGACCCAGGTCCTCGACCAGCGGGTCATCGCCATGCTGGCCAAGAGCAACGACATCCTTCGCGAGGGCCACATCGCGATCAACCTCAACGTCGAAACCGCGACCTCGGCAGCCTTCCTCAAGCTGGACGACGCGCTGAACAAGGACGACAGGCGCAAGATCATCTTTGAGTTTCAGGTCATCGACGTCTTCGCCGACCTGGCACGCTTCGCCTTCGCCCGCGACTTCCTGCGCGGCAAGGGCTACAGGGTCTGCCTGGACGGTTGCTCCCACCTGACCCTGCACCACATCGATCGACAGAAGCTGGGGGTCGACTTCGTCAAGCTGGGCTGGAGCGGCGCCCTGGCCGACCACATGGCGGGCGCACAGGGCGCCGCCTTCGTGGCGGCCGTGACCCGCATGGGTGCGCAACGGGTCATCCTCAACCGCTGCGACGCCCCGGAAGCGCTGACGGTCGGCCAAAGCCTGGGAATCGACCTCTTCCAGGGCTATCACCTGGACAACCTGCTGGAGGGCTCGGAGCTGCGCCACAAGCCGGTCACGCTGCTCCCGGAGGACGCGCCGCTTGCGGCGGCGCCCGGCGGCTCCTGAGCCGCGTCAGGCGTCCGGGCCGCTGACCCCCGCCTCGGCGAAGGTCGCCATGCCGGCGTGGCAGGCCACGGCCGCCTTGAGGACCTGGATCGCGAGCGCGGCGCCGGAGGCTTCCCCCAGGCGCAGACCTAAGTCGAGAAGCGGCGGCTTGTCGATCGCCTTCAGGAGCCGCCCGTGCCCGTCCTCGGTGGAGCGGTGCGAGACGACGCAGTGGTCCAGGGCGCGCGGATCCATGGCGAAGAGCACGGCCGCCGCGGCACAGCAGGTGAAGCCGTCAAGCAGCACCGGGGTCCGGGCCATGCGGGCCGCCAGCACCGCGCCGACGATCGCCGCCAGCTCCAGCCCGCCCAGACAGCGCAGGACCTGGAAGGGGTCGCTTCGGCCGGCGGCTCCGGTCATCGCCGCGCGGTTCGTCGCGACGCCCTGATCGATCGCCGAGCGCTTGCGCTCGAGGCCGGCATCGTCGACCCCGGTGCCGCGGCCGATCCAGTCTTCCGCCGCGCCGCCGAAGAGTCCGAGGCAGACCGCGGCGCCGCTGGTCGTGTTGGCGATTCCCATCTCGCCCAGGGCCAAGACGTCGAAGCCGGTCTCGACCGCCATCATGCCGTAGGCGATGGCCCGCGCGCAGTCCTCCTCCGACATCGCCGGACCCTCGGTGAAATCCGCGGTCGGCTGCTCCAGAGCCAGCTCGTAGACCCTGAGGTCGGCCTCGGCCAGGGCCGCCAGCTGGTTCACCGCCGCGCCGCCGGCGATGAAGTTCTGGACCATCTGCGCCGTCACCTCGGCCGGATAGGCGGAGACGCCGCGGCGGGCGACACCGTGGTTGCCGGCGAAGACCGCGATTCGGGGATGCTCCATGCGCGGCGGGTGGCGGCCCTGCCATTGTGCCAGCCAGAGACTGAGCGCCTCGAGACGGCCCAGCGAGCCCGGTGGCTTGGTCAGCTGGGCCTCGCGGGTCGCGGTCGCGGTTGCCGCCGCGAGATCCGGCCCGGGGAGCTCGGCCATCAGGCCGCGGATCTCTGCGAAGGTCGCGGCGGGCGGGCGGTCGTTCATGGCAGGAGATGCCTTTCTTTCGAGCTTGCCAAAGCGGTGGCGCGGGCTTCGCCTCGGCGGGGTGTCAGGGGCGAAGTATCAGGCTTCCAGAGCAGGCCGCAACCGTCCTATAAGGGTCGCGACCGAAATGACCGCGCCCGATTCGGCCCCGACCCGCCACCGCCACATGCCAGGACGCTCCGACCTCGCCGCCCTCCGTAAGGATTTCTTTACGGCCTTGGGCTTCCTGACCCGCCTGCCCCTGCCGCGCGGCGTAACCCTGGCGACCGGAGACCTGCGCCGGGCCCAGCGCCTGTTTCCGCTGGCCGGGCTGGTCGTCGGCCTGATCGGCGCCCTGACCTTCTGGCTGGCCAGCCGCCTCGGTCTTGGCCCCTGGCCGGCCGGCGCCCTGGCGGTCGCCGCTACCGCCTTGGCGACCGGAGCGCTCCACGAGGACGGCCTCAGCGACACCGCCGACGGCTTAGGCGGCGGCGGGGAGGCCGCGCGCAAGCTGGAGATCATGCGCGACAGCCGCCTCGGGTCCTACGGCGGCCTGGCGCTGATCCTCTCGGTGCTGCTCCGGGTCGCCGCCCTGGCCGCGCTGGCCGATCCCGAGCCGGCCGGCGCCGCCCTGATCGCCGCCCACGTCGCCTCGCGCGGCGCCCTGCCCGCGGTCATGGCGGCCGTGCCGGCGGCGCGACCGGACGGGCTGGCAGCCTCGGTCGGCGCCGCCGGCCGCCCCGACCTCTGGTTCTGCCTCGCCCTGACCGGGGTCCTGGTGGTCCTGGCGCTCGGCCCGCGGGGCGGCTTCTTCGTGCTCGCCCTGGTCGTCCTGGCCGCGGCCGCGGTCGCCCGGCTGGCCCGACGCCAGATCGGGGGCGTCACCGGGGACGTGCTTGGGGCGGTCCAGCAGGTCGCAGAGGCCACGGCCCTGCTCACCGTGGCGGCCCTGGCATGAGCCGGGTCACCTCCTGGTGGTGGATCCGCCATGCGCCGGTGACCAGCGCCGGCGGACGGATCTACGGCCAGCGCGACCTCGACGCGGACTGCGGCGACCCGGCGGTCTTCGACTGGCTGGCAGAAACCCTACCGGCGGAGCCCCTGTGGGTGACCAGCCAGCTGCGCCGGACCCGGCAGACCGCCGAAGCGATCTGGGCCGCCGGCGGCCGGGCGGCGGCGGAACCGCTGGTCGAGCCGGATCTGGCGGAGCAGCACTTCGGCGACTGGCAGGGCCTGACCCACGAGGAGCTGGGCCGGCGGCGCGACGGACGCTGGCACCGTTTCTGGCTGGCGCCGGCCTCCGAGGTCCCGCCGGGCGGAGAATCCTTCGAGCAGCTGGTGGGCCGCGTCTCCGGCGCCCTGGACCGCCTGCACGGCCGCCACGGCGGCCGGGACATTGTCGCGGTCGCCCATGGCGGCACCATCCGGGCCGCCTTGGCCATCGCCCTGGGGATCGATCCGGAGCGAGCGCTCGCTTTCTCGGTGGCCAACTGCTCGCTGACCCGGCTGGATCACATCTTGGGCAAAGAGGGGGCAGCTTGGCGTGTTGTTTGTGTCAACCGCCTTCCCGGCGGCGCCAATTGAGCTTTGCCCGAATCGGCTGTGGTAAACTAAAGGTTAAGGGTGAGGGTTTGGCGGCGGTCGAGTTTCGAGGAGTGGGAGTAGCATTGATGTTCACGACCTTCAATCGACGCAGGTCCCTGCTGGCCGTTGCCGGTTTCGTTCTCAGCGTGGCGTTCCTCTTGGCGCTGGTCGTCGCGCCGCCGGCCAAGGCGATCACCGAGCAGGAGGATTTGGTCAACGAAGCCGAGCTCACGCTGAAGAAGCTGCTGGGCGACGAAAACCTGGCCGACATGCCCGATTTCCTGAACCGCGCCCGGGCTGTCTATATCGTCCCGGCCCTTTTCAAGGGTGGCTTCGTGCTCGGTGCCGAAGGCGGTAAGGGCGTTCTGCTCGCCAAGGGCCCCGACGGCTCTTGGAGCAGCCCGGCCTTCTACACCATGGCCGGTGGCAGCATCGGCATTCAAATCGGTGGACAGGTCTCCGAGATGGTGCTGACGATCATGAACGACGAGGCCCTGCAGGCGATCCTGGACGACAACTTCAAGATGGGCGGCGACCTCAGCATCGCCTTCGGGCCGCTGGGCGCGGGCATCGAGGCCGGCACCACCACCAACTTCGACGCCGACGTCTACGCCTTCTCCCATGCCGTTGGCCTCTTCGGCGGCGGCTCGCTGGAAGGCTCGGCCATCTTCATGAACGAGGACGACAACCAGACCTATTACGGCAATGTCGCGCCGCCGGAGGCGATCCTGCTGGAGCGCCGCTTCAACAATCCGCAATCGGAGCCCTTGCGCAAGCTGCTTCCCTAGAGAACGATGATATGAGGTCGGATCGACCTTGTATCTGAATCGTGCTCTCAACCGTTAGAGGAAGGCGGTATCGGCACAAGACGACGCGGCCTGAGCCATTGATGCTGTTTTGCTTCAGCGAGCCTTAGGCCCGCGCCAGTCACCGACAGAGTCGGGAGCGATCCGGTTTCCGGCGCCGTTTTCGGTGTGGCCCCAAGGACTGTCCTGTCCGCTCCCTCCAACGGAAGGGAGTGGGCTGTTTGCAAAGACTCATCGCCCAAGCGCTCTGGAGTCTTTCCCTCTCGCCGCCTATATCTCTGCGAAACAGCATCGCAGGAGGTCACGTGCACAAGCGTGCGATCATCGTTTTCCTGGTCGGGCTTCTGGTGCTTCTGGGCGGGGCCGCTGTCTATCTCCTGACCGAGCCCGCGACCAGCGTCACGCGCCTGCCTTCCCAGGCCGGCAGCGGCACGCCTCAGATCGGCGGCGACTTCGAGTTGCTCGACCAGAGCGGCGCGACCCGGACCCAGGCCGACTTCGCCGGCCGCCACATGCTCGTCTACTTCGGCTACACCTACTGCCCGGACGTCTGTCCGACCTCCCTCTCGATCATGTCGCAAGCCCTGGACCTCCTCGAAGCGGAGACCGGCAGCCTCGAGGACCGCGTGGTCCCGCTCTTCGTGACCGTCGATCCGGCGCGCGACGATGTCGCGGCCCTGGCCGCCTACGCCGAGCACTTCCACCCGCGCCTGGTCGCGCTGACCGGCAGCGACGCGCAGATCGCGGCGGCCGCCAAGGCCTACCGCGTCTACTACCGCAAGGCCGAGGACCCCAGCGTCAGCGAATACCTGATGGACCACTCCTCCTTCATCTACCTGATGGGCCCCGACGGCGGCTACGTCAGCCACTTCGCCCACAACGCCAGCCCGCAGGAGATCGCCGAGGGCCTGAAGGGCTTCCTCAGGCTCTGAGCCGAGAGCGGGATTCAGATATGAGGTTGGTTCAGCCTCGCATCATCGCGCTCCAGGCCGGACTCCCGTTTCCGCGCGGGAGCCGGTCGACCGGTTCCGGTCAGAACCGCACGTCCATCTTGCGGCTCGTGGCCAGGAAGCCGTCGAGCTCGATCCGCCGCTCCTGCGCGGCGAGCGCGCCGATCAGGTCGACCGGATAGGCGCGGTCCTAGTCATCGAGCGCGACCTCCTGGCTGAAGAGATCGGACTTGCTGGACAGAGCGTTGCCGAGAGCCGGCCTGAGGGCGAGCGCAGAGGTCTCCACACTCGCCGAGCTGCCGTCGGCGACCGAGACGCAGGAAACCCGGACTGGACAAAGCACGGAAAAGGTCGCAGAACCGAAAACTGCAACAGAAGCGCGGTACAGCTGCGCCGTCATTCAGAGCGGGAGGAGCACAATGACAGTTCTGCGCAAGCTCGCGGCCACGGCGGCCGTGGCGGGGTCATTCGGCCTGGTCTCGAACGCCTGGGCCGCGACCGAGATCCAGTGGTGGCACGCCTTCACCGGACGGCTGGGCGAGGTCCTGGCCGGACAGGTCGAGGCCTTCAACGCCTCCCAGTCCGACTACAAGGTCGTCGGGGTCTACAAGGGCAACTATTCCGAGACCCTGAACGCCGGCGTCGCCGCCTTCCGGGCCGGCGAGCAGCCCCACATCCTCCAGGTCTTCGAGGTCGGCACGGCGACAATGATGTCGGCCAAGGGCGCGGTCAAGCCGGTCCACGAGCTGATGAAGGAGACCGGGGAGCCCTTCGATCCCGGCGCCTACCTGGCCGCGGTCACCGGCTACTACACGACGTCGGACGGCGAGATGCTCTCGCTGCCCTACAACTCCTCGACCCCGGTGCTCTACTACAACAAGGACGCCTTCCAGAAGGCCGGCCTCGACCCCGAGGCGCCGCCCAAGACCTGGCCCGAGGTCGAAACCGCGGTCAAGGCGCTGAAAGCCTCCGGCTCAGCCTGCCCCTTCACCACGGCCTGGCAGTCTTGGGTGCACCTGGAGAACATGGGTGCCTGGCACAACGTGCCCTTCGCGACCAAGGCCAACGGCTTCGACGGCCTGGACACGGAGCTCGCCTTCAACGGCGCCGCGCAGGTCGCCCATATCGACGCCATGGGCAAGTGGGCCAAGGAGGGCCTCTTCGTCTACTCCGGCCGGCGCAACGAGGGCGGCGCGCGCTTCCGCGGCGGCGAATGCGCCATCTTCACGGAATCCTCGGCCGGCTACGCCGGCATCAAGGCCGAGGCCAAGTTCCCCTTCGGCGTCGGCAACCTGCCCTACTGGCCCGCGGTCACCGACAAGCCGCAGAACACCATCATCGGCGGCGCCTCGCTCTGGGTCATGGCCGGCCACAGCGAGGCGGAATACAAGGGCGTGGCCAAGTTCTTCAGCTTCCTGTCCTCGCCGGAGGCCCAGGCCTCCTGGCACCAGACCACCGGCTACCTGCCGATCACCACGGCCGCCTACGACCTGACCAAGGAGCAGGGCTTCTACGACAAGAACCCCGGCACCGACATCGCGATCAAGCAGATGACCGGTGCCGCGCCGACCGCCAGCTCCAAGGGCCTGCGGCTCGGCAGCTTCGACCAGATCCGCGGCATCATCGACGAGGAGCTGGAAGCGGTCTGGACCGGCAAGAAGTCGGCGCAGGAGGCCTTGGACAGCGCAGTGGAGCGGGGCAACCCGCTGCTGCGCCGCTTCGAGCGCGCCAACCGCTAGGCCGCAGGAAAGACTCGGCGGGGCCCGTCGCTGCCGGCCGGGCCCGCCGAAGACTTCGAGTTCCGTCAGGGCCATGGAGAAGCGCGTCGTCTTCGGCCACAGGGTGCTGCCCTATCTGCTGGTTCTGCCGCAGATGGCCATTACCCTGGTCTTCTTTCTCTGGCCGGCGAGCCAGGCGATCTACCAGTCCGTCCTGATCGAGGACGCCTTCGGGCTGTCCTCGGAGTTCGTCTGGTTCGAGAACTACGCCGTGCTGATCGCGGACCCGCTCTACCTCGGTTCCTTCCGGACCACCGCCGTCTTCAGCATCGCGGTCGCCGGCCTCTCGATCGGCCTGGCCCTGTTCCTGGCGGTCATGGCGGACCGGGTGGTGCGCGGCGCCATGGCCTACAAGACCCTGCTGCTCTGGCCCTACGCGGTCGCGCCCGCGGTCGCCGGAGTGCTCTGGCTCTTCATGTTCAACCCCTCGATCGGGCTGGTCAGCTTCTACCTCAAGCTGATGGGCTACGATTGGAACCACGTCCTCAACGGCGGCGAAGCCATGCTGCTGGTGATCATCGCGGCCTCTTGGAAGCAGATCTCCTACAACTTCATCTTCTTCCTGGCCGGCCTGCAGGCGATTCCGCGCTCGCTGATCGAGGCCGCGGCCATCGACGGCGCCGGCCCGGTCTGGCGCTTCTGGACCGTGGTCTTTCCACTGCTGTCGCCGACCACCTTCTTCCTGCTGGTGGTCAACATCGTCTACGCCTTTTTCGACACCTTCGGGATCATCCACGCCGTGACCAAGGGCGGCCCGGGCAAGGCCACCGAGATCCTGGTCTACAAGGTCTACAAGGACGGCTTCGTCGGCCTCGACCTGGGCAGCTCGGCCGCGCAGTCCGTGATCCTCATGGCCGTCGTCGTGGCCCTCACCGTGATCCAGTTCCGCTTCATCGAGCGGCGGGTCCACTACTGAGGTCGTCCATGGTTGAACGTCGCGGCTGGCTTACGATCTTCTCCCACGTCTCGCTGGTGCTCTGCATCGCGGTCCTGGCGCTGCCGATCTACGTGACCTTCGTGGCCTCGACCACGACCATGGACGAGATCGTCAGCCCGCCGCTGCCGCTGATCCCCGGCGGCCAGCTCTTCGAGAACTACCGCGAGGCGCTGAACCGCGGCGTCACCCAGCTCGCCAGCGTCCCGGTCGCCCTCATGATGTGGAACTCGCTGGTCATGGCGCTGTCGATCGCGGTCGGCAAGATCGCGATCTCGATCCTCTCGGCCTATGCCATCGTCTATTTCCGCTTTCCCTTCCGGATGCTGTGCTTCTGGACCATCTTCGTCACCCTCATGCTGCCGGTCGAGGTGCGCATCCTGCCGACCTTCGAGGTCGCGGCCGACCTGGGCCTGCTCAACAACTACGCCGGCCTCAGCGTGCCGCTGATCGCCTCAGCGACCGCGACCTTCCTGTTCCGGCAGTTCTTCCTCACGGTGCCCGACGAGCTGGTCGAGGCAGCGCGCACTGACGGCGCAGGACCCTTGCGCTTCTTCTGGGACATCCTGCTGCCGCTGTCGCGCACCAACATCGCGGCGCTCTTCGTCATCCTCTTCATCTTCGGCTGGAACCAGTACCTCTGGCCGCTGCTGATCACCACCGAGGCCGAGATGACCACCATCGTGATCGGCATCAACCAGATGATCGCGCCGGGCGAGGACGAGACCAACTGGCCGGTGGTCATGGCCACCACCATGCTGGCCATGCTGCCGCCGATCCTGGTCGTGGTCTGCATGCAACGGCTCTTCGTAAAGGGCCTGGTCGAGACGGAGAAGTAGGCATATGGCGAAGGTCGAGCTTCGGGGCGTGCGCAAGGTCTTCGGCAAGGTCGACGTCATCCACGGCGTCGACTGCGCCATCGCCGACGGCGAGTTCCTGGTCATCGTCGGGCCCAGCGGTTGCGGCAAGTCGACTCTGCTGCGCATGGTCGCCGGCCTGGAGACCGTGACCGCCGGCGAGATCCGCATCGGCGAGCAGGTCGTCAACCAGCTGGAGCCGGCCCAGCGCGACATCGCCATGGTGTTCCAGAACTACGCGCTCTACCCGCACATGTCGGTCTACCGCAACATGGCCTACGGCCTGAAGATCCGCGGCCTGAGCAAGGCCGAGATCGACGAACGGGTCCGCAAGGCGGCCGAAATCCTCGAGCTGGGCGAGCTCTTGGAACGCAAGCCGCGGCAGCTCTCCGGCGGCCAGCGCCAGCGGGTCGCCATGGGCCGGGCCATCGTGCGCGAGCCCGCGGTCTTCCTCTTCGACGAGCCGCTGTCCAACCTGGACGCCAAGCTCAGGGTCCAGATGCGGGTCGAGATCAAGAAGCTGCAGGAGCGCCTGGGCATCACCTCGATCTACGTCACCCACGACCAGGTCGAGGCCATGACCCTGGGCCACCGCCTGATGGTCCTCAACGCCGGCCGGGTCGAACAGCTCGGCACGCCGCTCGAGCTCTACCAGCGCCCGGCCTCGGTCTTCGTCGCCGGCTTCATCGGCTCGCCGGCGATGAACTTCCTGCCGGCCCGCATCGCCGAAGACGGCCAGCGAGTCGAGATCGAGGGCGGCGAGAGCCTGCCGCTGAACGGGGCCGGCGTCGAGGCCGGGCGGCCGGTCACCCTGGGCATCCGGCCCGAGCACCTGGAGCCGGCCGCGGAGGCCGAGAGCCTCGCCCACCTGACCATCGACCTGGTCGAGCAGCTGGGCGCCGACACCCTGGTCCACGGCCACTTCGGCGAGGCGGCCCAGGACCTGACCCTGCGCATCAGCGGCACCCACAAGGTCGCCGCCGGCGAGCGCCTGCCCCTGCGCATCGGCGCCGCCCAGCTGCACCTCTTCGACCGCGACAGCGGCGCCCGGCTCTAGCTTGGCGGCCGCCGCGCCGACCGGCCGGAAGGAAGCCTAGCGTTCCAGGCTCGGATAGCCCTCGAGGTAGATCAGGTCCTTGGCCCGGACCGGCTCGTGGCAGGCGAGACAGTCGTCCTTGTAGTCCTTGGTGACGGTCCGGCCCGGATCCTCGGCCTGGAACAGGGCCCAGCCCCAGCCGTCGCCCCAGAGCGGATGTCCGGCAAAGCGGCTCTTTACATCCTTGATCATGACGAACCAGCCTTCGACCTCGGCGGCGCGGCTCACCCGGCCGGTCGTGTAGTCGTCCGTCCGGGTCTTGAAGAGCTCCTTCACGAGCACGGCGCCGTCCGGGAAACCGCCCGTCGCCTTGAAGGCCGCGACCGTTTCCGGCCGGGCGTAGACGACATGGAATCCCGAGGCGCCGCCGTCCTCCGCGTGGCCGTCGACCGCCCAGGTGCCGAGGTGACGCCAGCTGCGGAAGTCCTCAGGTAGGGAGATGCTGCCCTCATCGTCGACGTAGGGCGAAAAGTCTTCGGCCGATCGGCCGGCGTCGACCAGGAGAAGCGAGGCGAGCGCAACGCTCGCCCCGACCGTGGCTGTGAAAGCTCGCCTCATTCACCGCCTCCTATCTCGGCTTGGCCGCGCGCAGCACGGGGTAGAACTGGGTAAAGACGAAGTCCTCCTCGGCGGCCGCCTCGTGGCAGGCGTTGCAGGCCTCGGCCGGCTGCTTTGCCGCGCTCGCGGCGTAGGGCTCGCCCTCGTGGCCGAAGCTGTAGTAGGCCCAGTTCCCCGGCTCCTCCGGGTAGAGCGCCTTACTCTTGATAGTGATCTCGAAGCCGTTGAACTCGCCCATGAAGTAGCCCCGCCCGCTGACCTCGTCGGTCGAGCCGTCGGGATGGGCGCCGTCCGGGGCCCGCACCCCGGCGAGCTCCTTGGCGATCACCGTGCCTTCGCGGAACGCCCCGGTCTTCTTGTAGTGGGCGAAGCTTTCGGGATCGATGTAGACGAGATGGAACTCCGGAAAGGCCGCCGCCCCACCGTTGAGGGCGTTGGGGGTCAGCGGCGTGCCGATCGTCGGCCATTCGCGCCAGATGTGGCCCTCCGGCAGCTTCAGCTCGCCGGCGGCGGTGAAGCTGGGCTCATAGCCCTCCTGGGCGACGACCCCGGCGGCAGGCGCCAGCGATAGCGCCAAGGCCCCGGCGAAGGCGCCAAGGCCGCGGGACAGTCGATAGCGTGTCATCCTGTTGGCTCCCGACTCCTGTTTCGGACAGGCCTTGAGGATGGAAGCTCGACCTCCCGCGCTGAAATTCCTATGGTTCATCGATTCGATAACCCCGAAACACGGCGGTTCAGGTAGAGCGCGATGGACCTGCGGCAGATCCGCTACTTCCTCGAGGTCTGCGAGACTCTCAACGTGACCAGGGCGGCCGAGAACTGCGGGGTCTCCCAGCCGGCCCTGACGAAAGCGGTCAAGGCCCTGGAAGAGGAGCTCGGCGGGCCCCTGTTCCACCGGGAGCGCAACCGCACCCACCTGACCGAGCTCGGCCGCGTGATGCGGGATCGCTTCACGGCGATCGACGACGAAGCCAAGGCGGCGAAGGAGGCCGCCCGGCAGGTGCTCGGCCTTGAGAACGCGATGCTCAGACTAGGGGTCATGTGCACCATCGGCCCGGCCCGCTTGATGCGCTTTCTGGCGGCCTTCCGGGCCGATCATCCGGGGATCGAGATCGATCTGCACGAGACCACCCCCGGCGAGCTGACCGGCGGCCTGCTGGACGGCGACCTCGACGCCTCGCTCCTGGGCCTGCCGACGCCGCTCCACGAACGCTTCGACTGCGAGGCGCTCTACCGCGAGCGCATGGTCGTGATCTTTCCGCCCGCGCACCGCTTCGCCGCTTTCGACGCGGTGCCGATCGCGGAGATCGCCGGGGAGCAATACCTCGATCGCCTCAACTGCGAGTTCCGGAGCATCTGGTTCGACATGCTGATGCAGCGCGGCATCGAGATCACCGTGCCCTACCGCAGCGAGCGGGAAGACTGGATCCAGACAATGGTCCAGGCCGGCTTCGGCGTCTCCCTGGTGCCGGAGTACTCGATCACGGTCGACGGCCTCGCCTTTCGCCCGGTCACCGAGCCCGAGATCGACCGCAAGGTGGAACTGGTGACCGTCGCCGGCCGCCGGCATTCGCCCCCCTTGGCCGCTTTCCTGGCCGCCTGCCGGGCGGCGTCCTGGACATCGGGCTAGCGGTCCCGGGTCCCTGCCCTCGGCGCAACCCTGCGACCGGGCCCGCTTGACCAGTCCCGGATTCTGGTGCTGGCTTCCGAGCAATCAAGAATCAAACCGGAAGGCACGATAATGACCGAAGGACCCGTCGCCATCGTCACCGCCGCCGGCAGCGGCATGGGCGCCGCCATCGCCGAGGAACTGGCCGCACAAGGCTATCGCCTGGCGGTCCTGTCGTCCTCGGGCAAAGGCGAGGCCCTGGCCGAGCGGCTGGGCGGCATCGGGATCACCGGCTCCAACCTGGAGCCGGCGGACCTGGAGCGCCTGGTGACGGCGACCCTGGAGCGCTACGGCCGCATCGACGCGGTCGCCAACAGCGCCGGCCACGGGCCCAAGGGCGAGTTGCTGGAGATCAGCGACGCCGACTGGCAACTGGGCATGGAGACCTATTTCCTGAACGTGGTGCGGATCTGCCGCCTGGTGACCCCGACGATGGAACAGCAGGGCAAGGGCGCGATCGTCAACATCTCGACCTACGCGACCTTCGAGCCGGAGTCCTTCTTCCCGACCTCGGGCGCCTTCCGCGCCAGCCTGGCGGCCTTCACCAAGCTCTACGCCGACCGCTACGGCCCCGCCGGCATCCGCATGAACAACATCCTGCCCGGCTTCATCGACAGCCTGCCGGAGAAGGAGATCTTCCGCAGCCGGATCCCCATGGAGCGCTACGGCACGGTCGCCGAGATCGCCAAGACCGCGGCCTTCCTGCTCTCCGACGACGCCGGCTACATCACCGGCCAGAACCTTCGGGTCGATGGCGGAATCACTCGCTCGGT
>JAAUXY010072896.1_pt1 | contig 16632 bp, 9 predicted proteins | sample 7278121 | NCBI WGS metagenome assembly JAAUXY01 (sample SAMN14350117, study PRJNA611818) | marine sediment metagenome | isolation source: surface marine sediment (1.8m) | place: French Polynesia: Moorea | collected 2018-08 | reverse complement strand
CTCCAAAACGCTCGACATTGCGGTACACCCATGCGAAAGCGGCGCGCGCATCGCTAACCGTGTCATCTAGGCTGCTGTCGGGCGTGAGTCGATAGTTTGCGGCGACCCAGATAATGCCGTGACGGTTAAAGGCTGCCGCCGGAAAGCGGCGCGCATCCTTGCTGCCGAAATGCCAGTACCCACCATGGAAAAATAACACGACCGGCGCGCGGTGCGCCCCGGGCGGTGGCAACACGTCGAGGCACTGGCGTGGATGCTGATGGGCGTAGGGAATATCGAGTTCCCCGGGTGGATGAACGGTAACTGCGGCGCTGCGCTCCGCGTAGTCGGCCTGGCGGGCGTCGGCCCCGGGGACTGTGTCGAGGTCATAGTCTTCCGCACGCCACAGCGCAGGATATTCATCGTCCGTCATCTTATTCGCTCGTCATGCTGGTGCCCGTGCTGTCCCCGCAGCCGCCGACAAGTATGATATCGCTCTATGAGCACTCCAACACGCCGGCTGCCATGACACAACGGTACGATGCGATCATCATCGGCGCAGGCCATAACGGCCTGACCTGCGGCGCCTATCTGGCTGGGGCGGGTCTCAAGACACTCGTGCTGGAACGCCGGAATCTGATCGGCGGTGCCGCCGTTACCGAGGAGATACACCCGGGATTCAGAGCCAGTCGTTTCTCCTACATCATGGGTCACGTGCACCCGAAAGTCATACAGGAACTCGAGCTTGGACAGCACGGGCTCGAACATCTGAAGGTGCCAGACGTCGTGTATCCGCTGTACGACGACGATTGCATTACTTTCACCAGTGACCAGGCACGCAACCTGCAGCAGATAGCTCGGTTTTCCAAGCGGGACGCTGAGCAGTATCCGCGCTTCTTCGAGGCCATGACCGATGCCATTCGCATCATGCGGGAGCTGATCCTGCAAACGCCCATCGATCCGGCCAGACGCAGCTGGCGCACGGCCCGGGACGGTCTCCAACTGCTGTGGCGATATCGGAAAGTCGGTGACCAGTTCTACCGTTTGATGGATGCGATGACCATGAGCGCGCATGCGTACGTCGCCGAATGGTTTGAATCCGACGTGATTCGCGCGGTGCTCTGTTACTGGGCGACGATCGGTTCCAATGTCGGGCCTCGCAGCGGCGGGACGGCCTACAACATACTCTTTCACCTCGTGGGTGAGAATGGCATGGGTTTCGCACGCGGCGGGATGGGCGCCATCAGCGAGTCGATTGCCAGCGCCGGGCGCCAACGCGGCATGGAGATCCTCACCGACTCACCAGTTGCCGAGATTAGGATTGCCAATGGCCGCGCGCAGGGCGTAGCGCTTGAGAATGGCGATGAGTATAGCGCCCGTGTGGTCGTTTCTAACGCGGCGCCTGGTATCACATTCCGCGATTTGATTGACGCGAGGCATCTGCCGGAGACATTTCTTGGTGAGCTTGGGCGGTTTCGTTCCAAGGGCAGTGCTTTCAAGATCAACCTGGCCATGGAGCAACCCCCCCGATATCGGGGTTTCGATCCCCAGGTGGCCGGTATCGAATTGCCGGCCTACGCCCATATCGGCCCGACGACGGCGTATCTGGAACGCGCTTTCGACGAGGCAAAGTATGGTGGCTATTCGAGTAAACCGTTTATTTCGCCTATCACGCCCAGCCTTATCGACGACAGTCTGGCACCCGCCGGCAAACATGTGGTCACGCTCTACGGCGGTGTGGCTCCGTATGACCTCGAGGGCACGTCCTGGGAAGCCGAGAAAGACCGGTTCGTGCAAATCGTGCTCGACACCATGGAAGACTTTGCTCCCGGTTTCAGCGACAGCATCATTGCGATGGACGCGATGGTACCGCCGGACATCGAGCGTATCCTGAATATTCCCGGCGGACATGAACTGCATGGCGATTGCGCGGTCGATCAGCTGTTCATGATGCGCCCCGTGCCGGGCTACGCGGACTATCGGTCGCCGATCCGTAACCTGTATCAGTGCGGCGCATCGACCCATCCGGGCGGCGCCGTGTCCTGTGTGCCAGGACACAATGCGGCGCGCGAGATCCTTAGCGACTGGCGCAGCCGGAAGCCCGACTGAAGCTACGCAGGTCCGCCGGACGAGTCGGCCAGGCAAGGGCGCGGAGGGCAGTCGATCGCCAGTTGACTTGACAAGTTGAAACGCCATATCAGGAAAACGTAGTTATTTCAGGAACTTCCTTTTGCCATGATGGCCGGCATGTAACAGCATTCGGAACTGTTGCACGCGTAAATTGTCAATACAAATCTGGAAATTCGCGGTGTGCTGTGGCACGCTCTTTCATCAGGGCTTTGTTCACTCCGTTTGGCAGCCCCGGTACCGGGGCAGGGAGTTTTCCGCATGTCTCAGCAATCTCTAGAAGACAGGATCCAGCAGGCCGGCAATCCGGTGGAGCTGCTCCGGAACGCGCAAGTTGGCCCTTACGTGTTTCCAATCGAGAGTGAGTGCTCCAACTGGCGCGATGAGCAAGAATCGTGGCGCAAGACCGCGGTGTTTTTCGACCAGTCCCATCACATGACCGACCACTACTTCAGGGGTCGGGACGCCGTTCGCCTGTTTCAGGACCTCGGCATCAATTCTTTCAAGAATTTCGGGCGCAACAAGGCCAAGCAAATCGTGGTCTGCAACTACGACGGCTATGTCATTGGCGACTCGATACTGTTCGCCTTCGAGGAAGACCTCTTCAGCGTTGTGAACCGGCCGAATGCGGGCAATTGGATACAATTTCATGCCGAAACCGGCGGATACGACGTCGAGGTCGACGTCGATCATCGATCCGTATCGCACCACACGGGCCGGCGCAAGCGGTACCGGTATGAGGTTCAGGGTCCCAACGCCCTGGAAATCCTGACCAGGGCGACCGGCGAAAAACTGCCCGACATCAGGTTTTTCAACATGGGTGAACTAAAGATCGCGGGTCGCGACGTGCGAGCCCTGCGGCACGGCATGGCGGGTGCGCCCGGCCTCGAACTGATGGGCCCATTCGAAGAAAAAGACGAGATCAAGGCTGCGGTTTTCGAAGCCGGCAAGGACTTAGGACTGCTCGAAGGTGGAGCACGGACCTACTCGACGGTTGCCCACGAGTCGGGTTGGGTACCTTCCGAATTACCGGCGATTTATTCAGGCGACAAGATGAAAAGCTACCGCGAGTGGCTGCCGGGAAACGGCTTTGAGGCGAACGCATCGCTTGGCGGGAGTTTTGTGTCCGATAACATCGAGGACTGGTATCTGACGCCAATGGACATCGGCTACAGTCACATACTCAAATTTGATCACGATTTCATCGGCCGGCAAGCGCTCGAGGAGAAGGCCAAACAGCCGCATAAGAAGAAAGTTACGCTGCTTTGGAACAACGATGACGTAATTCGCGTCTTTGCGTCGCTGTTCGAGCAGGGTGACCGCTATAAATACATGGACATTCCGGCTTCGCACTATGCGACCTATCCGTACGACGCGGTCTACCACAATGGCCAGCAGGTCGGTTTCTCCCTTTATCCGGTGTATACGTCGAATTTCCGGCGCTGGATTTCCCTGGCGTTGCTCGACGAGGGCGTCGGTGACATCGGTAGCGAGGTGGAAATCCTGTGGGGTGAGCCTGACGGGGGATCAGCAAAACCGCTCGTCGAACGTCATGTGCAGACCGAGATGCGCGCTACCATTGCGCCGTGTCCGATCTCCGACGTGGCGCGCGAAACCTATCGCGCCTGATGCATCGAAAGGTCGCGACTGCACGAAAACAACTGCAGTCTTGCGACGAGCGCTCTCGATGCCTTTATTGTTCGACAAGCTGATCAAGGAGCCGTTGTTCGGTTGCCAGCAGTGCGGTCAATGCCTGCTGTCGCAGTCGGGCTACATCTGTCCAATGACTTGCCCGAAAGGCCTGCGCAACGGTCCCTGCGGAGGTACTCTGAATGGCGCCTGCGAAGTGCTGCCTGACCAGCCGTGTGTGTGGCTGCGTATTCGGGATAAGAGTGCCAGCGAAGAAGGGGTGCATGCACCGTTCGATCCGGCGCTGGTCGGTTCGTCGAGTCTCACCAACTACCTGTCCGGTCGTGACCGAGAGACCCGGAAACTACTGGATTACCGAGTAGCGGCCGGTGATGAGGCATCGCCGCCCAGTCAGTTAGCGCAGAGCTTTGGCCAGGGGCAAGTCGTCATTACCTACGAGATCACATCGCCGCGAGATCGTACCGGCCTCGATCGTATTGCCGACATCGTCAAGCGTTTGGATCATCATGTCGACGGCATCAACACCACCACGAATGCTGGCGGAGTAGAGTCGCTCCACTCTTTGGAAACGGCACGCCTCGTGGCGCGTACCGGGGTACCACCGATTGTGCAATTCTGCGGTCGGGATCAGGCAGCTGATGAATTCCTGCGCCAGGCTACATCCGCGCTCGAGGATGGTTTCGCCAACATTCTGGCCTTGACCGGTGACTGGAACCCGCATGACAAACGTGAACGTCATCCGGCCCACTGGTTCCCGATGGACAGTCTGCAAATGGTCGATATCCTGGCCGAGGGGTCGGGCTTCATCAAGGCTCCGTTTATCGGAGTGGCGAGCAACCCCTACACGACGCCAATGGACGTCAGCGTCGATCGTCTGCGCAACAAGCTGCTGGCCGGTGCCCATTTCACGCAGACGCAGATCGTGACGGAGGCGGACATCTTTGCGCGCTGGTTGACGTCAGTTCGTGCTACCAAACCTGGGCGGGAATGCCGGATTCTCGCGTCGGTGCCCCTGGTCGGCAGGCAACGCCCCTACGAGATATTGCAGAAACTGCCGGGTGTGTTTGTCGACGGTGCTTTCAGGCGCACGCTTGAGAGCGATCACGACCTGGCCGTAGCCGGAATTGCCGCGGCGCGTAGTCTGATCGCGAAGCTGCTGAAATTGGACATCGACGGGGTACATTTGCTGAACTTCGGCATGCCAATCGAGGCCGTCATCGACCTGGTTGAAGAGATACGAAGTTGGCCGAACCGGCGCGCTGCGTAGGGCCGACTCGGGCTGCGAGCTGCCGCACGGCGCGTCGCTGGTCGTTCAATCAGAACAGCCCGTCAATTTGACCATCCTGGTCAACAGTGATCTGGGCGGCTGCGGGAACGCGCGGCAGGCCGGGCATCGTTAGCAGATCACCACAATAGGCGATCAGGAACTCGGCCCCGCCGGCCAGCCGTATTTCACGAATTGGTATTACGTGGTTTTTCGGCGCGCCGCGCAGTCCGGGATCCGATGAAAAGCTGTATTGGGTTTTTGCCATGCAGATCGGGAAGTGCCCGAACTCGTTCTGGTGCATCTTGAACTGATCGCGAACCTTTTGATCCGCGATAATGTCGGACGCGCCATACATAGACACTGCAATCGATTTCGCCTTCTCCCACAGTGGCATGTCATCGTCGTAAAGCGTGCGGAATTGCGAAGCACCACTGTCCGCCAAACGCGCAATCTCTTCCGCCAGTTCCGTTGCGCCGGCGCCGCCGTCAGACCAATGCGTGCAGATAAAGGCTTTGACTCCATGCAAGCCGCAGAAGTCGCCGACGGCTTTCAGTTCGTCTGCCGAGTCGGCATCGAAGCGATTGATGGCCACGACAGTAGGAACGCCGAATTGACCAACATTGCGAATGTGTCGTTCGAGGTTCTTAAGGCCTTTCAACAGCACTTCCCGGTCTTCTCGATGGAGATCATCTGCAGATGCGCCGCCATTCATCTTGATCGCCCGGACGGTTACCACGATTACGGCCGCGTCCGGATGCAGCGACGCCTTGCGACATTTGATATTGAAGAACTTCTCCGCACCAAGATCGGCGCCGAATCCGGCCTCGGTTACTACATAGTCCGCGAGCTTCAATGCCGAGCGCGTCGCGACAACGGAGTTGCAACCGTGCGCGATATTGGCGAATGGACCCCCATGGACGAATGCGGGATTGCCTTCTAACGTCTGCACCAGGTTCGGCTGAAAAGCGTCTTTCACCAGCGCCGCCATCGCGCCCTGAGCTTCGAGGTCCGCGGCTGTTATTGGGGTCTGATCCCGCCGGTAGCCGGCGATGATTCGGCCAAGGCGGCGCTGCAGGTCCGCGAGATTCTCGGCGAGGCAGAAAATCGCCATGACTTCGGATGCCACGGTGATATCGAAACCGGCCTCGCGCGGGAAGCCGTTGCCCACACCTCCGAGAGAACAAACCAGGCGACGCAAGGCGCGGTCGTTCATGTCGACGACACGCCGCCAGACCGGACGGCGAATATCGAAGCCAAGCTCGTTGCTCCAGTAAATGTGATTGTCAGCCATGGCCGCAAGGAGATTGTGCGCGGCGCTGATCGCATGCATATCGCCGGTGAAGTGCAGGTTGATGTCTTCCATAGGAATCACCTGCGCGTAGCCGCCCCCTGCAGCGCCACCCTTCATGCCGAAGCACGGGCCGAGACTGGGCTCGCGAATGCAGGTTGCTGCGCGTTTGCCAACGCGGTTCAGGGCGTCAGTCAGTCCGATGGTTGCGGTTGTCTTGCCCTCACCCGCAGGCGTGGGAGTGATGCCCGTTACTAGAATCAGCCTCCCATCGGGACGATCCTGCAACGACTGGACAAATGGTGTCTTGAGTTTGGCCTTATCGGATCCGTAAAAAAGCAGTGCCTCGCCCGGTATGCCCAGCTTCGTTGCGACATCGCCGATAGGAAGCGCGGTGCGCTGTCTGGCGATCTGCAGATCGGGGTGCTCTTCGTTGAAGCTCATTCGAATCCGCCTCCGCTCCACGACCTGCATGAGTATAATATGTATTTACAAATTTAAGCCAATTTTCGGCCCAAAGGCGCCAAAATTGGCCAATTAGCCCAATATGACAACACATTCGACGTCGGAACTCGGACCGACGCCGAGTTTGAGTGGCTGGCAAGGTGAGACCGCGACGAGAGATTCAGCGCGCCGCGAGCTGCCGCAGCCATGCCAGGGAGACGCGACCGGTCGGAACGGCGAGGTTAGCTGACAGGTGCCCGCCATCGGTGTCAGCCAGGTTCGTGAATACCGCATCCGCGGCAGAGAAATCCTGACCGGCCGTGAAGACGCCCGGGGTAGCGATGCACATCAAGTCGGCGGCTTTCGCCGCCGCCACGCTTACCGCGCTGTCTTCGATAGCAACCGCGGCAGCCGGTTCGAGATCGAGCCGAGCGAGCGCGATTTCGTAGATATCGGCGGCAGGTTTGGGTTGTTCAGCGTCAGTTACCGTGAGGACCACCGCAAAGCGATCCAGCGGTAATGCCGACCCGGCGGCATCGGCAATGGCGTCAATGTTTTCCCGATAGGTGGTCGTAACCAGGCCCAGTGATATACCGGCACCCAGCGCCTCTTTGATCAGTTCCGCCACGCCCGGTCGCAGGTTGATGCCCCGGCTACGAATCTGTTCACAGGCTATTTCGGTTTTGCGTGCATGCAGTGCGAGTATTGCGGCATCGTCCAGTCCCGCATCGGTCGTAGCACTGATTTGTCGTAGGCGCCGGCGACCGCCCGCATCCGCGAGCAGCCGGCGGTAGCTTGGTTCGTCCCAATGCCAGTCCAACCCGGCTTCCACGAAGGCTTCGTTGTAAGCACGGCGCTGGATATCAGACGTTTCGGCGAGCACTCCTATCGAACCGAAAAACACGGCGGACAGTGACATGAGATATCCCCCAGGATTAGATCTTTGCAATAATAGCGCACGCGTTGGCGGCAACCGAAGAGATCGGCACGTCAATGCTGACAGTTCGCGCACCAGAAAGTGTTGCGGTGATCCTTACCAAGCCGCGCCGTGTCGATCGGCCGGTCACATCGCAGGCAGGGCAGGCCGCCACGACCGTAGACCCACAGTCGGCCGGCACGGTCGTTCTCGAAACGTGTCACGCGTCGCCCGCCGCCGAGGTTCGCGCGCAGCAATTCGGCGGCGGTCACGTAGCAAACCTGCAGTGCTTCGTCGTCGACAACCTGCAAGGCCGTGAGAGGCAGATAGCCAGTGATAAACAACACTTCGGACTTGTAAACGTTGCCGATACCCGCTGCGACGCGTTGGTCGAGCAGCACATCCGCGAGCGGCGTGTCACCAGTCAAGAACTCGCGCGCGCGCGCGACCGCGTCGGCAACGTGCGTGTCTTCGAGAACCAGGTCCGGGCCCAGTCGCGAAGTAATGATTCGTTCGCGCACGCTCGGCGTCGTCACGAGTTCGATTTCCTTCGCATTGAAGCAGACGAACACGTCATTACCGGTGACCAGTTCCAGCGATGCCTGGCGACGCGGTTTCTGCCAGGTTTCGCCTTCGCTGTAGCGATGCCAGGAGCCGTACATGCCGAGATGGCTGCGCAACATCAATTCGTTGTCGAATTCGATGAACAGGTGTTTGCCGTGCGCAAATACACTGCGCACGCGCCGCCCGGTGCAACGGCGCACGGCGGTGGGATCGGCCACGCGCAGTCGGTCGACGGTGCGTTGCTCGAGTCGCGGCCCGAGGTAGCCGGCGAGCTTGTGAATGGTGTCACCCTCCGGCATAACGAAGTCGGTCAGGCCTGCCGCGCGACCGGGGAGGCCGGCGTCTGGATGTCAATCAGTCCGCGATAGTCCAGCTCGAAGCCACCGGCGCGAAAGGCCGGCAAGAAGGACGAATCGGCTGCCGAAACGCCGTCGATCCGCTCGATCGACAACAATCCGCGGCGACCGTCGCGCGGCAAACGTCGCAATGCGCTGATCGCTGCGGCTAGTGCGCCATCGGCAATGCGCAGATTGTCCGGGAAGCTGAGCACGCGACGGCCACGTTGTGCGACGTACAGCAGCGGATGGCCGCGGGCGAGCAGCACCCACGCGCCGGCAACACGGCGGGGCTTCGCCTGCTCCGGAGCGGCGACACGTGGCCAACTGACCAGTGCGCCAAACGGGTTCGCCGGATCCATGGCAGCAAGCATCTGGATGTCATCGACATCGATAGGCCTGTCGCGTTCCTCGGCGTCGGCGCGATAGACACGTAGACGGTCTACGGCACCAACGTGGCCGAACTGTGCGCCCGACAATCCCTCGACGAAGTAACCGCGTCGCACCTGCCCCTGGTCTTCCATTTCGGCGAGCACTTTGTAGACGGGCGTGAAGCCGCCGGGCAGATCCTCGGCGACGACGCATTCGCGGCTGACAATGCCGTAGCGTTCCAGCAGCAGTTTCGCGCGAGCAACCGCACGTGCGGTCGGCGCCGGGTCCTGGGTGACGAGCTCGCTGACCAGCGACCACCGTCCGCCCGCGAGCATGTTGTCGCGTCTAGAGCGTCGTCGCCCAGGCCGGCGGCCGAATCCTCGCAGCGGCGCAAACGTATCGTTGGTAATCTGACCGGCCCAGACCAGATCCCACAGTGCTGCGCCAAACTCGGCAGCGTCAGCTTCGGTTGTAGAGGTGCGTACGCCGTCCTGCAGTTCCATCAGGAACGACGCACCGCGGTTCGTCAGGAAGTTGAGAATCGCCGCGTGCAACGGTGACGGCGGCTCGTAGTCGCGGTCCACCGGCAGCAGGTCCCGAACCTGCTCGCGCAGGTACAGCGCGACGCGGCCGTCACGCGCACCGGTAGCGCCACGACCGACCCAGACCACAGCGCCGGATGCCGCCAGCATATCGAGCATGTCGAGGCGAAAGCCCGGGACCCGCTGCGGCAAAACGACCAGATTCCACATGGACCACGGCAGCGGCAGATCCTGCAACTGTGCAATGACGTCGCGCAGACGTGCCGAGCCTTGGCGTTCGTCGCCGACACCCTGCCACCGCGGCAGAAACGTCGCCAGCGTCGCCGTGTCTACAGGCGCGACTTCATCGCGCAGACGTGCCAGCGTGCGTCGCTTCAAGCGCCTGAGTACTTCGGCGTCACACCAGTCGAGAGCCGCTCCGCCCGGCCGGATTTCCCCGCGCACCAGCTCGCCAGCGGCTTCGAGTTGCAAGAGAACCGGCTCGACCTGCGCTGGCCGCAGATCGAAACGCGCGGCCGGCGCCGCTGTCAGGAAAGGTCCGTGATGCCGCGCATACCGGCGCAGTAGTCGGGACAGCGGCTGGTCCACGGACTCGAGAAATGCGTCCGGCAGTCCCCCGGGTGCGATCACACCCAACGCATCCCGGTACAGGCCGGCGTCATCGGCCGCGATCCAGCGCCGCTGGCCGGCGACGGTCACTTCGACCGCGCGCCGCTGAGTCGTCAGTTCCTGCAACCAGGGTCGCGGATCTTTGTCGCTGCGCTCCGCGAGCTCGTCGGCATCGAGGTCACCGAGCCGTCGCAGGATATCGTGCAGCTCATCGCGATCGCGCGCGCGGTAATCGTCCGCGACATGCTGCAACTCTTGTTCGAGTTCGGCGAGCACCTGCGGATCGATCAGTTCGCGCAGTTCCGCCTGGCCCAACAGCTCCCCCAGCAGCGCGCGATCCAGCGTCAGCGCCTGAGCCTTGCGCTCCGCCAGCGGCGCATCCTGCTCGTATAAATAAGCGGCCACGTACGCGAAGACGAGCGACCGGGCGAAAGGCGATGCGGAGCTGGTTTGCACGTCGTCGATCGCAATCTCGCGGCTGCGGATTTCACGCAACAGGGTTTTCAACGCCGGCAGGTCGAAGACATCAGCCAGCGCATGGCGATAGGTTTCGATCACGACCGGGAAGCTCGGATACTGGCGCACGGTTGCCAGCAGGTTTTGCGCTTTCAGGCGCTGCGCCCACAACGGCGATCGTTGGCCCGGCGCGCGGCGGCGGAGCAGGAGCGACCGCACTGCGTTTTCGCGGAACAGTCCGGCGAACAATGCTGTGCCGGCAAGCTGGTCGGTGACTAATTCGTGGATTTCATCCGGGTCGGGTATGAGGGTATCGACGTCCGGCAATTCTTCCGTGTCGGCGAAACGCAGCACGATGCCGTCGTCCGTGTACATCACCTGTATTTCGTAACCGGCCCGCGCACTCAATGCCTGCTGCAGGGCGATCGACCATGGCGCGTGAATGCGTGCGCCGAACGGGGTCAGAATGCAAATGCGCCAGTCACCCAGTTCGTCGCGAAACCGTTCAATCGTGATGGCGCGATCCGTTGGCAGCGTTCCGGTTTGCGTCTTCTGTTCGTCAATGTAGGTCGCGAGATTTTCGGCTGCGAAACGATCGAGTGGCGTGTGCGTCTCGAGCCAGTCGACGCGGCGGCTGCGGCCCAGGCGCGACAAACGTCGCAGAAACTCCCCGATTGCCCGACCCAGTTCCACCGGACGTCCTGGCCCTTCGCCGCGCCAGAACGGCAGTCGGCCGGGTTCGCCGGGCGCCGGACTCACGGCCACACGATCACGGCTGATTGCCTCCACGCGCCAGCTGCTCGCGCCGAGCATGATCACGTCGCCGAGCCGCGTCTCAAACACCATTTCCTCGTCGAGTTCGCCGACCCGCGGGCCGTCCTCGCCGAGCGTGACCGCGAAACTGCCGCGATCGGGAATGGTGCCGGCGTTCATGCGCGCCACCATCGCTGCCCCGCGCCGCGGCGCCAGCGTATCCGTCGCCCGATCCCAGGACAACAACGGCTTTAGATCGGCAAAGTCGGAGGAGGGATAGCGGCCACTCAACATGTCTAGTACGGCTTCCAGCGCGCTGCGCGATAGCTCACGATACGGAGCGGCCCGTGAAACTATGCGCAGCAGCTCGTCGATCGATTGCTCATGCTGGCTGCACATGGCAACGATTTGCTGAGACAGCACGTCGAGCGGATTGCCCGGCATTGCGAGCGCTTCCAGCTCGCCGGCGAGCATGCGCTGTGAGATCACTGCGCATTCCAGTAGATCGCCCCGGAATTTCGGGAAGATCTGGCCGCTGCTGACCGCGCCGACCTGATGTCCAGCGCGACCGATGCGCTGCAGGCCGCGTGCGACGGAGCCGGGCGATTCAACCAGCAGAACCTGGTCCACGGCGCCCATGTCGATGCCCAGTTCCAGCGAGCTGGTTGCTACGATGCCGCGCAACTGACCGGCTTTCAGACTTTCTTCAATATCGGCACGTTTCTCGTGCGAAATGCTGCCGTGATGGGCACGGACCAGCTCCTCATCGGCCAGTTCATTCAGTTTCTGCGCGAGGCGTTCGCACAGGCCGCGGCTGTTGACGAACACAATCGTCGCGCGGTGCGCCTGGATGCTGCTCAGCAGTTGCGGATAAACGGCCGGCCAGATACCTCGCTCGGCCGCCGGTGTGCCAACTTCGCGACTGTAGAGTTCTCCAAGAATGGACCCACCGGTCTGTGGCACGGTTGGCTGCGGTACCTGCTCCATGTCAGGGACCGGCACCGTAACTGCGAGCGCCATATTCGGCGGTGACGATGCATCCACGATCGACACGCGCCGATCGCCGCCGAGAAAATTCGCTACGACATCCAACGGTCTGACCGTTGCCGACAGCCCGATACGCTGCGGATCTGTTTCGGTCAGGTTGGCGAGCCGCTCGAGTGACAGCGCGAGATGGGCACCGCGTTTTGTCGGCGCCAGCGCGTGAATCTCATCGATGATGACTGTCTCGACGGTGCGCAGGGTGTCGGCGGCCTTCGAGCCAAGGATCAGGTACAGCGACTCCGGGGTGGTGACCAGAATGTCGCCCGGTTCGCGGGCCTGACGCTGCCGCTCGCGTTGTGGCGTATCGCCGGTGCGTACCGCGACGGTTGGTGTGCGAAATGGGAGCTCGAGGCGTTCCGCCGCCCGGGCGATACCCACCAACGGCGCGCGCAGGTTGCGCTCAATGTCGTATACCAGGGCCTTTAGCGGTGATACGTACAGCACCCGAACGCCGCGCGCCGTTTCCGCCGGCAATTGTCCCAGCGAATCGATGCCGGCCAGAAACGCAGCCAGTGTTTTGCCGCTGCCAGTTGGCGCAACCAGCAGCGCGTGCTGGCCCGTCGCGATTTCGGCCCAGCCGCGTTGCTGTACTTCGGTCGGCGACGGGAAATTGTCGGCGAACCAGCGGTGGGTGGCTTGTTGAAACACGGCAGAGCTTATCCGGCCTTATTGCTGACCGGTCTGCTCATGATACAGCGCGCGCACGGTGTCGATCGTGTCCGCCTGGTCGGCCGACTTATCTTCGCGATAGCGTTTAACGCGTGCGAAACGCAGTGCCAGGCCCGCGGGATACTGCGGGCTGGCCTGGATATCATTCACCGCGATCTCCACGACCAGTTCCGGGCGCACATGCACCACGTGCCGGTCGCGTCCTAGTTCGAGCTCGAGTAATCGCTCGGTTTGCCAGCGAAGCAATTTGTCAGTCAGGCCTTTGAAAGTCTTACCCAACATGACGAATCCGCCGGTCTCGGGATCGCGCGCGCCGAGATGCAAGTTGCTGAGCCAGCCCTGGCGCCGCCCGCTGCCCCATTCCGCCGCTAGCACGACCAGGTCGAGGCTGTGTACCTGTTTGACCTTCAGCCACTCAGCGCCGCGGCTGCCGGCCGCGTACACGCTGTCAAGCGACTTGGCCATGACACCCTCGTGGCCGCCGGCCAGTGCGCGGCGCAGGAAAGTCTCGGCCGTCTGCGGATTACCGGTCACCTGGCGCGGCACGCGCAGCGTTTCGGGCAACACGTCTGCAAGAGACTGAAAACGCGTCGAGGCCGGCCGGTCGATCAAGTCTTCGCCATCATGGTGCAGACAATCGAAAGCGAACAGCGATACCGGTAGCTCGGTGCTCATTGCTGCCACGTCGCTGCGGCGACCGAAGCGCCGCATGGTGACCTGGAACGGCAGCGGCCTGCCGTTATCACGTAACGCAATCACCTCACCGTCGAGTACTAATTGCCGCACGGGCAACTCGCTAACCGCGGCGACAATTTCAGGCAGGCTGGCCGTCACATCGTGGAGGCGGCGCGAGAAGATGCGCACGTCGTCTCCCAAGCGGTGGATCTGTACGCGCGCACCGTCGAGCTTGTATTCCAGTGCTGCTTCGCCCAGCGAGTCCAGCGCGTCCGACATGTCTTCAGCCGGACTCGCGAGCATCGGCTGCACTGGGGACAGCAGCTGCAGGCGAAACCGCTCGAGGCCCGCGGCGCCCTCGCGGAGCGCCGCATCGGCGACGGTCGCGGCATCGCCGGCGAGCATCACGGCGCGGCGCACATCGCTTGGCGGCAGGGATGCGGCGCTGGCAATCGCGTCGATCAGCAGACCTTCGAGCGCACCCTGGCGCAATTCGCCCAGAATCAGTCGGGCGAGGAATGCCCGCTCGGGATCAGTCGCCCGCGAAAACAGCCTGCCGAGTAGCTCGCGCCGAGCGGTCTGTGACCCGGCGCCTCGCGTTGCCGCAATACGGTCGAAGGTCTGGTCTACATCCCGCAGCGACAGAGTGGGGTCGGCAGCCGTATCTTTGTCAGTAAGTTCCCGGAGTATCGCCGGTCCAAGACCGATGCGTCCTTGTGGCAGACTGCCGCTCAGGTAATGCACGATGAGCCGGACCTCGTCGGCGTCTGCCTGTCCCAGGCATGCGCTCAGCGCAGCGCGCTTCTCGAGTCGACTACGAGTTGCAGCAACTTTTGATGAAGTATCTGTAAGTATCTGAAGCTGCATGAATTCGAATTCGAGATGTGAAGGTAATCTCGAAGACCTGGCGGCCCATCATGCACGGGATTTCGCAGGCTGACAGGCTCTGGATGCCCGGAGCGCGAAATCCAAGCTGTGCCTCGGTCGAATTAGCATAGGTGAAGCATCCCTCTTCCATGTTGCAACCGACCCGTGCCGCAGCGCTGGAGCGCCTCGCGGAATTTGTGCCGGCGGCCGGGCGGGCCTACGCCAGCCGGCGGAACTATGACTTCGGTCCGCAGGACCGCAGCAACGTTTCGCTGTTGTCGCCGTACCTGAGGCACCGTCTGCTAACCGAAAGCGAAGTTGTCGCTGCAGTGCTGCGTCGTCACTCCCTGTCCGCGGCGGAAAAATTCGTGCAGGAAGTATTCTGGCGAACCTACTGGAAAGGCTGGCTCGAAATGCGCCCGGCGGTGTGGCGTGAGTACTGCGCTGAGCTAGCCGAATTCGACACGGAACTCGCCAAGAATCCCGAGCTGGCGTCGCATTATGAGGCAGCGCTGGCGGGCGACACCGATATTGAGTGCTTCAATGCCTGGGTACACGAGCTTCGCGAAGATGGCTATCTGCACAATCACGCCCGCATGTGGTTCGCCAGTATCTGGATCTTCACACTCGAACTGCCATGGCAGCTCGGCGCAGATTTCTTCTACCGGCACCTTCTCGACGGCGATCCCGCCTCCAATACGCTCTCCTGGCGCTGGGTTGCCGGACTGCAGACACGCGGCAAGCACTACGTCGCGCGCCCGGACAACATCGACAAATACACCGTAGGTCGCTTTGCCTTGGCGCGGCAACTCAAACTCGACGTAGCGCCGCTGCGCGCGGCATCACTGCCGGACCCGCAACCCATTCCGCAGCCGATCACCACATCCTCGGGTGATCATTGTGCCCTGCTGCTGACGGAAGAAGATTTGCACGCGGAGAGTCTCGACCTGGAGGGCCGGATAGCCACGCTGGCCGGTTTTGCGTGCACGCCCGAACGGGCCAGCCGGCCAGTATCGCCACAGGTCAAAGCATTTGCCGCAGCTGCTGTGTGCGATGGTGTGCGTCGCGCGGCCGAGCATCTGAGCGTTGCGGTGGTGGAAAAGGAGATCCTGACCAGCACGCAGTCAGTTGTTTCCTGGGCGAAGGAAGCGGATGTGTCGACGATTGTGACCGGCTACGCGCCGACTGGGCCGGTGCGCGACGCGTTGGACCGACTCGGCCGGGAACTCGAGCCGGAAAATATTCGAGTCCTGGAAGTACAACGCGCGTGGGACCGGAATGCGTGGCCGCACGCCCGGCGCGGGTTCTTTCCATTCAAACGACACATCCCGAAACTGCTCGAGCAGGACCCGTCTACCTGAAGTGTCGAAAGACGGCGCGGACGTTAAAGCCGCACCATTTCACTGCCAGGATGCGTCCCAGGATTCGAACGCGTAGCGGTCTGTCAGCGGGAATTGCGGCGGCCGCGTCTGCGGGAAACGGCGATCGAAGCGTTGCCGGACACGATAGCGGGGTTCGGTCGCCGAGAGTGAGCCGGCCGTCAGACTGCCATGCAGGAACAAGGTGGCATTTGTCCGAGCGTTGTAGTCACGAACGACGAAACGCTTTCTCGCGTAGATGGCTGCCTCGACCCGCAGATCGCCCGGACCGGTAAATTGCGGTGGCGCAACTTCGATATTCTTGTCGCAGACCAAACCCAGATAGTTGTCGGTCTGACTGGCGTTCGGCGAATCGGCGTAAGTCAGATCGTCTTCTATCGTGATGCGCTCTGGGGAGTAAACCAGTACCTTTCCGTTCACGACACCTTTGACGTGAAGTCGAACTTTCTTCGCGGCGATCAGGTAGAACGGCTCGTCCGGCAGTCGACTGATGTTTCCGGCGCCCCGGGCGCCGAGAATCTGCCAACCGAAGCGGCCGTCCGCATAGAAGATGATCCTCGCGTGCTCATCGAAGTACTGGATTCGCTCCCTATCGATGTCTGCGTTTTGCCAGTGTTCGGCGGAGTAGGTCGGCAAGGACACTTTCGGCACGCCAGTCTTGAGGCCTCCTAGGAAGATGGTGTCCCGGCGAACCTG
>JAAUXY010025759.1_pt1 | contig 16634 bp, 16 predicted proteins | sample 7278121 | NCBI WGS metagenome assembly JAAUXY01 (sample SAMN14350117, study PRJNA611818) | marine sediment metagenome | isolation source: surface marine sediment (1.8m) | place: French Polynesia: Moorea | collected 2018-08 | reverse complement strand
TCTCCGTGTCGGGGGCGCCCGTCAATCCGATCTCGACGTCGGCGGCCGAGACTCGTTTGGCCTTGTGGCCGAATTCCTCGACGATCAGCTCGGCCGTGTCGGCATCGATGCTCTGATTGATCGTTGCCATAACGCCCATTTTCATCAGCGACTTCACGACCTCGCCGCCGCGCTCCGCCATGCGGCCCGCCAGCTCCTGAACCGTAATCGCCTCGGGCAGCACGACCTCGCGGATCACCCGCTGCGGCGGCTGATGCACCTTCTTTTCCGCGATCCGCTGCCGTTCCCTTTGCCGCCTGACCGAGGCCAGGGAGCGCACCCGCTCGCGGTCATCGCCCTCGAGCGCTTGACTGATCGTGAGCTTGCCCTGGCGGCGGCGCGGTTCGCCGCGCCTCGCCGCGGTCGGCTTGGGCGCGCCCGCCTTGCGTTGCTTCGCCCGGCCGGCCGCTTCTTCCTCAGCTTCGGCGGCACGCTCGCGCGCTCTGCCCGCCGCTGCCGGCGCCCGCGCTTCGGCCGCGGGGATCGCTTCCGGCACCGGCGCCGCCGCCTCGGCCTCGGCGCCCCCGGCCACCGCGCCGTCCTGTTCGGCGCGTTCCTTGGCCTCGCGCTCCTCTTCGGCGCGCCGCTTGGCTTCCTCCTCTTCGCGCAGCTTGGCCTCGGCCTCTTCCTGCGCCCGGCGCTCGGCCTCGATGGCTTCGTCGATGCGGCGCTGTTCCTCTTCGGCCTTGGCCGTCTCCAGGGCGCGCAGCCGCACCGCCCGCTCGGCCTCGGTCAGCTCGCGCGGCGGCGCTTCGTCGAGCTCTTCGACCTCGGCCGCCACGGCGGCCGCGGTGCCGCCCGCCAGCGCGGCTTCGGCTGCCTGCCGGTTGGCGGTGACCTCGGTCATCCGGCCCCCGGCGCCCGGCGCGAAGGTCCGTTTGCGCTTGACCTCGACCGTGACCGCTTTCGAACGACCATGGCTGAAACTCTGCCGTACCTGGCCCGTCTCGACGGTCTTCTTCAGCTCCAGGCGCCCCGGCCGGTTGAGCGTGAGCGGCTTCTTTGTATCTTCCTTGCTTGTCGTCATATCTCGCATGCCCACGTCTTAAGCGACTGTTCGGTTCATCGATCGCCCGCCACCATCCGCACGAACGCCCCTCAGGCGGAAGGCCTCGAGGATCAGGCGATCGGTGATCGCCCCGGGCTCCAGCACGACGTGCACGACGCCGTCGCGGCCCAAGGCCTGACCCAGCTCGTCGGCGGAGAACAGATTGATTTCCGCAAGCTCCGGGAGCACCGCCCGCGCCAAAGCAGACAGCTTGTCCCGACCCTGCGCGCTGCCGTCGGCGGCCTGAATCAGAGCACCGGCCTTGCCGGCGCGAAGCAGCGCCTGCACCTTCTCGAAGCCGGCGGCCACGCTACCGGCGCGCCGCGCCAGACCGAAGAGATCGAGACAGCGCTGCCGCAGGCCTCGCTCGACCCGTTCGATCAGGTCGTCGGGCACCACGACGTCGCGTCGCGCCGCCCTGGCGAAGCGGCCCGGGGCGCAGGCTTTCAGCAGCGCGTTGCGCTCCGCCGCCACCCAAAGCCCGCGGCCCGGCAGATCGCCCTTGAGATCGGGCGTGATCCGGCCATCCGGTGCCACGACGAAACGAATCAGCTCCCGCTTCGGCCGCACCTCGCCGCTCGCCAGGCAACGCCGCTCGGGAACTCTTCCCTCGCGCGCCTTGCCGCGTTCGGCGGTCATCGTCTCGTCGATGGCGGCCACAGCCATGCCCGCTATTGCCCCTCGCTCACGGTCGGTTCCTCTTCGGCGCCGGGCGCTTCCTCGGCGGCCGGCTCATCGGAGCCTTCCGACTCGACCGGCTCCTCGCCTTCGAACCAATGCGCCCGCGCCGCCATGATGATGGCGTCGGCGTCGGCGGCCGAAGGCGCCTTGTCGCCGAGGATCTCGATCAGCTCGTCGCTCGCCAAGTCGCCGAGGTCGTCGAGCGTCTTGACGCCGTTCTCGCCCAGGATGACCAGGACCGACGGCGACAGGCCCGCAAGAGCGGCGACCTCGTCGACCACACCCAGCTCGCGGCGCTTCTCCTCAAAACGCCGGTCTTGCTCTTCCAGGAAGGAGCGCGCCCGCAGGCGCAGTTCCTCGGCAACCTCCTCGTCGAAACCCTCGATCTCGGCGAGCTGCTCGACCGGCACGAAGGCCACCTGCTCGAGGCTGGTGAAGCCCTCGGCCACCAGCAAGTGGGCGATGACGTCGTCGACATCCAGGGCTTCGATGAACATCTGCGAGCGCATCTGGATCTCTTCCTGGCGGCGCTGCGATTCCTCTTCCTCGGTGAGGATGTCGATCTCCCAGCCGGTCAGCTGCGAGGCCAGGCGCACGTTCTGCCCGCGCCGCCCGATCGCGAGCGACAGCTGTTCGTCGGGGACCACCACCTCGATGCGGCCCTGCTCCTCGTCGAGCACCACCTTGGTCACCTCGGCCGGCGCCAGGGCGTTCACGACGAAGGTCGCGGGGTCGGGCGACCAGGGGATGATGTCGATCTTCTCGCCCTGCAGCTCGCTGACCACGGCCTGCACGCGGCTGCCGCGCATGCCGACGCAGGCGCCGACCGGGTCGATCGAGGAGTCGTGCGACAACACGCCGATCTTGGCGCGGCTGCCCGGGTCGCGCGCCACCGCTTTGATCTCGATGATGCCGTCGTAGATCTCCGGCACCTCCTGGGCGAAGAGCTTGGCCATGAACTGCGGGTGCGAGCGCGACAGGAAGATCTGCGGCCCGCGCTGCTCGGCGCGCACGTCGTAGATGAAAGCGCGCACCCTGTCGCCGTTGCGGAAGGATTCCCGCGGCAGGGTCTCGTCGCGCCGCATCAGGCCTTCGGCCCGGCCGAGGTCGACGGTGACGTTGCCGAACTCGTTGCGCTTGACGATGCCGTTGACGATCTCGCCGACCCGGTCCTTGTACTCCTCGTGCTGGCGCTGGCGCTCGGCCTCGCGGACCTTCTGGACGATCACCTGCTTGGCGGTCTGGGCGGCGATGCGGCCAAGATCGATCGGCGGCAGCTCCTCGACGATGAAGGCGCCCACCTCGATGCCCGGCTCGCGCACCTGCGCCTCGGCCGGCAGCATCTGCGTGAACTCGTTCTCGATCTCCTCGACCACCTCGCGGAAGCGGCGCAGCTTGATCTCGCCGGTCCGCCGGTCGATCTCCGCGCGGATGTCGTGCTCGTGGCCGTACTTGGCCCGCCCAGCCTTGCTGATCGCCTGTTCCATGGCCTCGAGCACTTCCTCACGCTCGATGCTCTTCTCGCGGGCCACCGCGTCGGCGACCTGCAGAAGCTCGGTTCTAGAAAGTGCGGTTGTGTCCATCTCTGTCCCGAAACCCGTATCTAACTTTGTCTGCTTTGCCCGCCGGCCGCGATCAGCTCGTCGGTCAGGACCAACTTCGCCCGCGCCAGCTCATCGAAGAGAAGGCTGATTTCGCCGCCCTCGGTCGCGACGCGGATCTGCTCGCCCTCGGTGCCCAGGAGCCGGCCCCGGAAACGCCGCCGGCCGTCCTGCGGCACCCGCAGCTCGAGCTTCGCCTCGAAGCCGGCGAAGCGGTCGAAATCGGCGAGCCGCGTCAAAGGCCGGTCGATCCCGGGGGAGCTGACTTCCAGCACGTAGGTCCCGCGGATCGGGTCCTCGACGTCGAGCAACGCTTCGGCGGCCCGACTCACGGCGGCGCAGTCCTCGACGGTCATGCCGGCGTCATCGCTGCGCTCGACCATGACCTGGAGCCGCGGCCGGACATCGCCGCTCAGCTGCACCCGGACGATCTCGTAGCCCATGTCGGCCAACGTCGGCGCGATCAGCCGTTCGACCTCGGAGGCCCTGCCTTCGCTCGTTTTGGCAAGCGGGCGAGCACCCTCCAGCGAAGCTTGAGGCAAACACCGTCTCCGTCGCGAAAGAGCCGTAATAAAAAAGTGGGCCGCTGGCCCACCGCATCTTAGAGTCTCACTCAAGCCAAACCGACGCTCGAATCAGACCCTATGGGTCACGGCAATTTACGCCCGCGGCTCCCGGCGAGCAAGGCTTTTGTCGGCTTCTCAGGGCCTGCCGACGCCCCCTCGGTGCCGCCTCTCGAAGCTCAGGTAGGTCGGCCGGCGGCCCTGGTCAATGGCCTTCGCCTCGTAGCGCGTCGCCGGCCAATCGGGCGGGCGCTCGCGCCAGTCGCCGGGGCTCCGCGCCAACCAGGCGAAGTCCGGATGCGCGGTCAGGCGCTCCAGCATCCAGACCAGGTAGTCCCGGTGATCGGTCGCCAGGCGCAGCTGCGCCCCGTCCTTCATGATCGCGGCGAGGCGGTCCATCAGCTCGACCTGAATCAGGCGCCGCTTGTGGTGGCGCGTCTTGCGCCAGGGGTCGGGGAAGAGCGCGAAGACCCGGCCGATCGATTCCGCGGGCAGGATGTCGATCAGGTCGCGGCCGTCGCCTTGGAGCAGCCGGACGTTGGTCAGGCCGCGCTCTTCGATCAGGCGGAGCAGGCTGGCGAGGCCGTTGATGAAGTGCTCGGCGCCGAGAAAGCCGATGTCCGGATGGCGCTCGGCCTGCCAGGCCAGATGCTCGCCCGCCCCGAAGCCGATCTCGAGCCAGACGTCATCGGTCGCGCGCCCGAACAGCGCCGCGAGATCGAGCGGCGCGCCGGGAGCCGGCGGCACGATTTCCAGCCGAGGCAGGAGGTTCTCGAGCAGCGCGCGGCGGCCCGATCTGAGCTTGCGGCCCTGGCGCCGGCCGTGCAGCTTGCGCAGCGACGCCGGATCGCGACCGCGCCCGTCCATGCGCGCCTCGCCCGCCGGCGCCGGAGCGGCGGCTAGCCGTTGAAGGCGGACCTCAAGTCGTCGACCAGATCGACCCGCTCCCAGGAGAACCCGCCGTCGGATTCCGGGGGCCGGCCGAAATGGCCATAGGCCGAGGTCCGGGCGTAGATCGGCTTGTTCAGGCCGAGGTGCTCGCGGATGCCGCGCGGCGAGAGGTCCATCAGTTCGCGCAGGACCGCGGAGAGCTTTTCCTCGTTGACCTGACCGGTGCCGTGGGTGTCGACGTAGACCGACAGCGGGTGCGACACGCCGATGGCATAGGAAAGCTGAATGGTGCAGCGCTCCGCCAGCTCCGCGGCGACCACGTTCTTGGCCAGATAACGCGCGGCGTAGGCGGCGGAACGGTCGACCTTCGAGGGATCCTTGCCGGAGAAGGCGCCGCCGCCGTGGGGCGCGGCGCCGCCGTAGGTGTCGACGATGATCTTGCGGCCGGTCAGGCCGGCGTCGCCGTCGGGCCCGCCGACCACGAAGCGACCCGTGGGATTGACGTAGAACTCTGGCTCCGGGCACATCCAGCCGTCGGGCAGCACGTTCACCACATGCGGCCGCACGATCTCACGCACCTCGTCCTGGTCCAGAGTCGATGAATGCTGAGTCGAGACCACGACCGAGGTGGCGCGCATCGGCGTGCCGTTCTTGTACTCCAGGGTGACCTGGCTCTTGGCGTCCGGACCGAGGTCAGGCTCAGCGCCCGAATGGCGCGCCTCGGAGAGCGAGCGCAAAATCGCGTGGGCCAGGTAGATCGGCGCCGGCATCAAGTGCTCGGTCTCGCGGCAGGCGTAGCCAAACATGATGCCCTGGTCGCCGGCGCCTTCGTCCTTGTTGCCCGCCGAGTCGACGCCGGCGGCGATGTCCGCCGACTGGGCGTGGACGTAGACCTCGACGTGAGCCTTGGCCCAATGGAAGCCCTCTTGCTCGTAGCCGATCTGCCGCACGCATTCCCGGGCCACCTCTTCCATGGTGTCGCGGGTGATCGACTTGGGCCCGCGCACCTCGCCGGCGAGCACGATCCGATTGGTCGTCACCAGGGTCTCGCAGGCGACCCGCGCCTGGGGCTCCTTGGTCAGATAGGTGTCCAGTATCGCGTCCGAAATGCGGTCGCAGATCTTGTCGGGATGACCCTCCGAGACCGACTCGCTGGTGAATAGATAACTGCCCTTGCTCAAGCTTCCGTTTCCTTTCCGAGGCGCGCCCGAGATTGCGCCTTGTCGACCCTCCGGCGACGGGCGCCGGCGGCCGACCCGGGCATCGTCATGTATGGTCGAACCCTGTTGATCCCGCCCGGTCTTTGCCGTGGCCAAGATTGGCGCTTCGCCCACCCGGACCCTAAAATTTAAGGGGAACTCGGCCCTCGAGCCGCGACGGCCAGGTCCCGGCGGGCGCGCATGTTGTAGCGTCACGTGATTCGGCGTCAAGCCAAATCACGGGCAAGATACAAACTGGATACGCCACTCGGGGAAAGAGCATCCCCGCTACCGCCGGCCTCGGAACCCGGCGGGGACCGCCTCAGGCGCCCCTTTCGCCCGCCGCGCCGAGCGCCTTGGTCATCTCGAATAGGCGCTTCCTGACGTGAGGATCGGTGATTTTGTAATAGGCCCGGACCAGTTCCAGGGTTTCCCGCTTGGCCATGGGGTCAGGCTCGTAGGTGTCGTGCTCTTGTGCCATGCCGCGAATCTGCCCCGGCGAAGAGGCCGCGACGTCGTCGGACATGTCCTCAAAGAAGTAGCTCACCGGGACTTGAAGCACTCGCGAAAGATCGAACAGCCTGCTGGCGCCGATGCGGTTGGCGCCTCTTTCGTATTTCTGCACCTGCTGAAAGGTCAGACCGATGGCTTCGCCCAGTTTTTCTTGGCTCATACCCAAGAGCGTGCGCCGCAACCGGACTCGGCTGCCGACGTGCACATCGACTGGATTCGGTTTCCCCATCGCACCACGGGCACGAAGTTTGCGTGCTGCCGCCATTTTCCTCAGACCCACTCCCTTCGGCGTGATCTTATTTTTTCTGGAAGCGCTAACTTAGCTGGATTTTGTGACTAGTCAACAAATCAGGAATCCCAAGCTTTTAGCGAACGCGACTACGCCAGTCGTCTGATCAGGATCGAAGAAATCACCGCCAATAGGCATAGTAATAGCACAATCCAATTGCCAATTGCAGCGAAAAGCGGGCGCTCGACCGTTGGATTCGGCAGTGCGGCATCGATCGTACCGACCTCGTCGAGGCCGAGGCGCGCGACGATCCGGCCGTAGGAGTCGACGACGGCGGAGATCCCCGTGTTGGCGACCCGCACGACGGGCAAGCCTTCCTCGACGGCGCGCACGCGGGCACTGGCGAAGTGCTGATAGGGGCCCGTGCTGCGGCCGAACCAGGCGTCGTTGGTGATGGTCAAGAGCCAGGCCGGCGGTCGCTCCCGGTCGGCCACCTCGCCCGGGTAGATCACCTCGTAGCAAATCAGCGCGCTGAACGGCGGCAAACCCGGCAAGGCGAGCGTCTCGCGCCGCTCGCCGGGGGAAAAGTCGACACGGCCCTGGGTCAGCTTCGCCAAGCCGAGGATCGAGCGCAAGGGCACGAACTCGCCGAACGGCACCAGCTTGACCTTGTCGTAGGTCGCCACGCTCGTACCTTTTGCGTCCAAGGCGAAGAGCGAATTCCACAGACGCAGGCCCGAGGCGTCCTGCGCCTCGCGCGGTGCCCCGGTAATCAGCAGCCCCTCGGCCGGCACCACCCGGCCGAGGGCCTTGCGCAGCTCGGGCTCCTGGTTCAGGACGTAGGGCACAGCGGTCTCCGACCAGATCACGTGGGTCACCGCGTCGAACCCGGGTCCGATGGTCAGGCGCATCTGGTCGACCACGTGCTGCTGGCGCAGCTCCGGGTGCCATTTCTGGGTCTGCTCGATGCTGGGCTGCACGAGCCGCAGGCCGACGCCGTCGGCGGCAGCCGTGCCGGCGGCGGGCGCCAGCGCGACACGCAGCACGCCATATCCCGCGATCAGGACGAGCGCCGCCAGACCGAGCGCGGCCGGGCCCCAACGGCCCCAGGCGCCGGCATCCGGCCGCTCGCTGGCCACCGCCGGCGCGGCGGCCGCGGCCACCGTCACCCAGGTCAGGCCCCACACGCCGGTCAGCGCCGCGAGCTGCAGGGTCTCGGCGGAAAAAGCCCAGACGGTGCCGATCAGGTTCCACGGGAAACCGGTCAACACCCAGGAGCGCAGCCAATCGCCGACCAGCCAGGCCGCCGCCAGCAGCAAGACGCGCTCGGGCCCGCGCCGGCCGGCCATCTGCACGGCCAGCAAAGCCACGCCGCAGAACAGGGCCAGGTAGGCGGAGAGCCCGACCACGGCCAAGGGCGCCAGCATGCCGAAGCGCGGCGCGTCGACGAAAAAGGCGATGGCGATCCAATAGAGCCCGGCCACGAAGTAGCCGAAGCCGAAGGCCCAGCCGACCAGAAAGGCCTGGCGCCGCCGCTCGACGCCGTCCATCAGCCAGAGCAAGCCGGTGAAGGCCGGCCACAGCAACGGCACCAGATAGGTCGGCGGCAATGCGGCCGCGGCGAGCGCGCCGAGCAGCGTGGCGACGGCGGCCCGGCGCCATCCGGCGAGGCCGGCCAAGGCCTGCGCCATGCGGGTCATGAAATCGCGCCGCGTAACCGTCGCCGCCCCGCTGGTCATGGCCGCCTAGGCGCGTTCATGCGTGGCGGTGCCGGGCAGATTGCGCAGCCGCAGCCGCTTGATCCGGCGCGGATCGGCTTCGATGACCTCGAAACCGACGCCGGAGGCATCGTGGACGATCAGCTCGCCACGGGACGGGACCCGCCCGGCCAGCGAGAACACGAAGCCGCCCAGGGTATCGATGTCCTCTCCGCGCTCTTCCTCGGTCAGAAGCGGCCCGACTTCTGCCTCGAAGTCCTCGATCGGACAGCGGGCGTCGGCGATCAGGGAGCCGTCGGCCTGCGGTTTGAGCTGCGGGCCCTCGGCCACGTCGTGCTCGTCCTCGATCTCGCCGACGATCTCCTCGACCAGGTCCTCGATGGTGATCAGCCCGTCGACGCCGCCAAACTCGTCGACCACCAGGGCGAGATGGATTCGCGAGCGCCGCATCTCCAACAAGAGGTCGAGGACGCGCATCGACGGCGCCACGAACAAGACCTCGCGCGAGGCGGCTTCCAGGGAAAAGTCCGCGCGCTCGCGCGCGAACTGCAGCAGGTCCTTGATGTGGACCAAGCCGACCACGTCGTCGAGCGTCTCGCGATACAGCGGCATGCGAGAGTGCCCTTGGGCGCGCATGACCTCGATCACCTCGTCGAGACCGGTTCCGACCTCGACGCTCACGATATCGGCGCGCGGCACCATGACGTCATAGGCGGTCAGGTGACGCAGCTTCAGGATGTTGGCGAGCATGATGCGCTCGTCGTCGCCGATCGGGGCGGCGGCCTCCTCCTCGCCGCCGTTCTCGCCGATCTCTTCGATGATCTCCTCGATCGTCTCGCGCAGCGTCGGCTCGGCGGTCTTCGAGCGGAACAGGCCGCGCAGCTTTTCGCGCAAGCGCTGCAGCGGCTTGGTCGCGGCGCCGTTGGATCGAGCAAGACGATTGCCGCCCAGCGTATCGCTCATGACGCGCGCTCCACCGTGCGGTAGGGGTCCGGCACCCCGAGCGCAGCGAGGATCCTGCGTTCCAGTGCCTCCATGCGGATCGCCGCGCCGTCGTCCTGATGGTCGTAGCCGAGCAGGTGGAGCACACCATGGACCACCAGATGGATGAGATGGTGGTCGGGCCGCTTGCCTTGTTCGCCGGCTTCGCGAAGCAGCGTCTCGCGGGCCAGGACGACATCGCCCAACAACAGCGGCGCGCCCTCGGGTCCGGGCGCTACGTCCGTCCGATCGAAGTGAGCGAACGACAGCACGTTGGTCGGCCGGTCGCTGCCGCGATAATCCCGGTTGAGCGCCCGAACCCGCGCGTCGCTGGCCAGCACCACGGAGACTTCGGGCGGCGCCGGCAGCAGGGCTGCCGATTCGGCCGCTTCCAGGGTCGCCGCCGCCGCGCGGCGCGTGAGCTCCTCGGCGTCGGCCAACGAAGCGGCCCAGGCCGGGTCCTCGAGCACCACGGCTATGTCGAAATCGGGAGGGTCCGGGTCTTCGTTCATTTCCAGCGGAGCGCGCGCGACTGTTCCCTGTGGTTCATGCGGCCGGCGGTCATTTGGCGCGGAACAAGTCGGACTCGCCGACGTTGTTGCCATCTTCGCGCGCCTCGTAGGCCTGGACGATGCGGGTGACCAGGGCATGGCGCACGACGTCGTCGTTGGTGAACTGGACGCAGGCCACGCCGTCGAGCCCGGCCAAGAGATCGACCGAATCGCGCAGACCCGAGCGCTGCCCGGCCGGCAAGTCGACCTGGGACAGATCGCCCGTCACCGCCATTCTGCTGTTCTCGCCCAGGCGCGTCAGAAACATCTTCATCTGCACGGGCGTCGAGTTCTGCGCCTCGTCGAGGATGATGAAGGCGTTGCTCAAGGTGCGCCCGCGCATGAAGGCGAGCGGCGCCAGCTCGATCTCCCCGTTACTCAGGCGTTGCATCACCTGTTCGGCCGGCAGCATGTCGTAGAGCGCGTCGTACAACGGCCGCAGATAGGGGTCGATCTTCTCGCGCAGGTCGCCCGGCAGAAAGCCCAGGCGCTCGCCGGCCTCGACCGCGGGCCGCGACAGAATCAGCCGGTCGACCTCGCCGCTCATCAGCATGGCCACGGCCTTGGCCACCGCGAGATAGGTCTTGCCGGTGCCGGCCGGCCCGATCGCGAAGACGAGCTCGTTCGAACCGAGCGCTTGCAGGTAGGCGCTCTGGCCGGGCGAGCGCGGCGTGATGTGGCGCTTGCGGGTGCGGATGGTGAGCTCTTCGGCATGGATCGCGGTCACCGCCTTGGGCTTGCCGGCGTCCTGCGGGTCGCTGCGGGCCAGGCGGATCGCGGCGTCGACTTCGCCGTCGGCCACCTGCAGACCCTTCTGCAAACGCACGTAGAGGGCTTTCAGCGCCTCGTGCGCCATTTGGACCGCATCCGGCGGCCCGGAGATGGCGATGCGATTGCCGCGCGAGACCAGCGACACGCCGAGCTGCTGCTCGACCCGCGCCAGGTTCTCGTCGTGCTGGCCGTAGAGCAGCGGCAAGAGCGAGTTGTCGTCGAACTGCAGGAGCGCGGGGCCGTTCCCTTGCCGCGCGGAAGAGCCCGAATCGGGAGCCGAGGTCACGCGCAGACCCTCTCCTCCGGCCAAGCCGTCTTCGGCCCGGCCGCCGGTGGCGCCGCCCTCACGCTGTTCGGATGCGCCTCGGTCACGGCCAGCGCCACGACGCGGCCCAGCATGTCTCGGGGCGCCGCCACGTGGACCGCTTGCATGTAGGGGCTGCGACCGACGAGCTGCCCCGGCCGGCGGCCGCGGCGCTCGAGAAGCACCGCCATGGTGCGGCCGACGCTCGCCCGGTTGAAGGCCTCCTGCTGGGCGTTCAGCAGCTCTTGCAGCATCGCCAGGCGCTCGGCCTTGACCGCTTCGGGGACCTGCCCCTCGAGCGCGGCCGCCGGCGTGCCGGGCCGCGCGCTGTACTTGAAGGAGTAGGCCTGGGCGTAGCCGACGTCCGTCGCCAGACGCAAGGTGTCGGCGAAATCGGCGTCGCGTTCCCCGGGAAAGCCGACGATGAAGTCGGACGAGAGAGCGATGTCGGGGCGCGCCGCGCGCAGGCGCTCGACGATGCGCCGGTAGTCGTCGGCCCGGTGCCTACGATTCATCGCGGCCAGGATCCGGTCTGAGCCGGACTGCACCGGCAGGTGCAGATAGGGCATCAGCTTGGGCTCGCTGCGATGCACCTCGATCAGCGCCTGGTCCATGTCCAAGGGGTGCGACGTGGTGTAGCGGATCCGCTCCAGGCCCTCGATGTCGGCCAAACCGCGAATCAGCCGGGCCAGGCCCCAGCCGTCGCCGTCCGGGCCCGCGCCGTCATAGGCGTTGACGTTCTGGCCGAGCAGCGTGATCTCGCGGGCACCGGCCGCGGCGAGACGCGCGGCCTCGGCCAGGACGTCGGCCGCCGGCCGCGAGTACTCCGCCCCCCGGGTGTAGGGCACCACGCAAAAGCTGCAGAACTTGTCGCAGCCCTCCTGGACCGAAAGGAAGGCGGCCGGACCGGGGTCGGCGGTCTCCTCGGGCAGGAAGTCGAACTTGGATTCGACCGGGAAATCGGTGTCGACGATCCTCGCGCCGGTGCCGCGGCCGGTGCAACGGGCGACCAGCTCGGGCAGGCGATGATAGCTCTGCGGGCCGAACACCAGGTCGACCTGCGGCGCGCGGCGCAGAATCTCCTCGCCTTCGGCCTGGGCGACGCAGCCGGCCACGGCCAACAGCATGCCGGCGCCCTCGGCCCGTCTGGCCCGTTTCAGCCGGTCGATGCGGCCCAGTTCGGAATAGACCTTCTCCGCGGCCTTCTCGCGGATGTGGCAGGTGTTGAGGATCACCAGGTCGGCCCCCTCCGGAGCTTCGACCGGCCGATAGCCGAGCGGCGCCAGGACGTCCGCCATGCGAGCGGAATCGTAGACGTTCATCTGGCAGCCGTATGTCTTGATGAAGAGCTTCTTGGTCAAAGTAGCGTCATTACCCGCACGCGCCGCAGGCTGAACGCAGGGGACCCCCTACCTGCCCGCTGCGGGCTTCGGTGGCCGTGCGCTCGAGACCCTGTCTAGACGTTACCATCACTCGGACCTCAGCGGCAATCTCAAGCCGCCGCCTTGTGTTCCTCGCCCGGCTGCGACCGGCCGCAGAGGGCTCTCGACATGCCGCGCGCGACCTCGGCCTCGCAATGCTCGCTCAAGGCCTTGCGCGACCCGAAATCACCGAAGCGGACCGGGCGATGAAAATGCACCGTCACCGTCAGCCGGCCGAGACCCGCCCAGCGCCACATATGGGGCGCCATGTCCATATCGCCATACCAGGCGAAGAAGGGGCGCAGGTGGCGCCCGAGCGGCAGACCATCGAGCCGCGTGTAGGTGACGGAGACCGGCTGCACGGTCAACAGTTCGCCGCCCGGCCGGCCCTCGGCCACCGAGAGCAGGCTGCTCTTGAAGGGCCGCACGCGATTGCCGTCGTCACTGGTGCCTTCGGGAAACAGGATCAAGTTGTCGCCCGCCTCGAGCCGGCTCATCAGGCTGTCGCGGTGCTGCGCCGTCTTGCGCGCGTGGCGGTCGATGAAGACCGTGCGTTGAAGCCGCGCCAAAAGGCCGAAAAAGGGCCAGCGCCCCACCTCGGTCTTGGCCACGAAGGAGCCGCGGACGATCGATCCCAAGACGGTGATGTCGATGTAGGAGCTGTGATTGGCGACGTAGAGCGTCGGCTCGATGCGCGATTGCCTGCCGCGCCGCTCGACGCGGATGCCCATGATCCGACAGCACTGCTGGTGATACCATTGCGGGAATGAAATCCTAAGCGGCGCCCGACTGGCCAAAGCGACCGTCTGGATCGGTATCACGGCCATGGTGAAGCAGAAGTAAACGGCCAATCGGAAGACAGCCGTCGTCGGCGACCCGAGGTTCGACCTGGCCATGGCTCGCGACGGCGTGACCTCAGGACCTGGCGCCTTCATGCTGGATGTAGTGGCGGTGGTACTTCTCGGTCATCAAATTGGACTTCACGACGACGCAGACGTCGGTCGTGCCGAAGTCGTGATCGACCACCGCGCCTTCGCCGACGTAGCCGCCGAGCCGCAGATAGCCCCTGATCAGGGGCGGCAGGTCTCGCAGCGCCTGCTTCGGATCGATCGCCTCCGGCGGCAGCAGGTTCATCTCGACATAGCGCTGCGGCAGTGCCCGCGGCCTGAGCTCCGGGGGCGCCAAATGATGGTGGTACAGATAGGACAGCGGCAGCGCCAGCTTCTGCGGATCGGTGCCCGGCACCGAGGCGCAGCCGAACATAAGATCGATGCCGTAGTAGAAGAGATAATCGGCGATCCCGCGCCACAACAACTGCATGATCGGGCCGGTGCGATAGGCGGCGTCGACACAGGAGCGGCCGAGCTCGAGGATCTCCCCGGGATAGGCCAGGAGCGGGCCGACGTCGTATTCGTCCGCGGTATAGAACTGCCCGCGCGCCCGTGCGCCGGCGCGGCGCATCAATCGATAGCTGCCGACCACCGAATCCGACCCGCTGCCGCGCCGCTTGTCCAAGACCAGGAGGTGATCGCAGAACTCGTCGAATGAATCGAACTCGCGGCGCGCCCGGATCATTTCGGTCGTCGCCTTGGCGCTCATTTCCTCGCAAAAGACGCGATAGCGCAGTCGCTGCGAGGCGCTGACTTCGGCGGCCGTTTCGGCCAAGCGAAGCACGAGATGGCCGGCCTCGAGATCGACCGGTCTGTCGCCCTTGGCCTCAAGCAATACCATGATGCCGTCTTCCCTGCCGGCGCCCACGCGTATCAAACAGAAGACGCGCCGCGGCGGTTTACCCCGTCACCCTTCGGACCCGGTCGGCGCGCGCCCGCGTCCGTCGTCATGGACTTCTGCGTCGTGGTCGTTCTCAGTCTTGACGCCGAACAGCTCCAAGCGGTGGCCGACCAGCCTGTAGCCGTAGCGACGGGCAACCTCTTCCTGCAAAAGTTCGATCTTCTCGTTGAAGAACTCGATGACCTCGCCGGTCTTGATGTCGATCAGATGGTCGTGGTGCTCTTCGCTCGCCTCTTCGTAACGGGCACGTCCGTCGCCGAAATCGTGCCGCTCCAGGATGTTGGCTTCCTCGAATAGCTTGACGGTGCGGTAAACGGTGGCGATGGAAATCCGCGGATCGATCTTAACCGCCCGTTGGTAGAGTTGTTCGACGTCGGGATGATCCGTGGATTCCGAAAGGACCCGCGCGATCACACGGCGCTGCTCGGTCAATTTCAACCCCTTGTCGAGGCACAAGTTCTCTATCCGCAGGGGCATTTCATTCCACCGGAGGCCGCGTGCCGAACGCTTTTTTCCGACAGTATAACCGAAAAGCCGTCGCCCGGCTAACCCGGAAGACGGTCCGGACCATGGCTCGCGATCGCGCTCAGCCGCGCTTGCGCCGTGCGCGTGTGCCGAGCCCGATCTGTTTGGCGAGCTTGCTGCGCTGTTTCGCGTAGTTCGGCGCCACCATCGGGTAGTTCGGCGGCAGATTCCAGCGCTCCCGGTACTCCTCGGGCGTCATATTGTAGGCCGTCTTCAGATGACGCTTGAGCATCTTCAAGGGCTTGCCGTCCTCGAGACAGATGATGTGGTCCGGCGTCACAGACTTCTTCACCGAGACGGCAGGCGTCGGGCGCTCCGGCTCCTGCTTGACCGCGCCGCCGACATTGGAAAGCGTGTCGTGGACGTCGCGGATGAGCTGCGGCAGATCGGCCACTGCGACCGAGTTGTTCGATACATGTGCGGCCACAATATTGGTCGTGAGCGACAGCAATTCACTGGCGTTCGGTTGGTCCGTCATTGTTTACAGCACCCCGTGTTTGGACTTGGCCTTCATATAAAGGCAAATAGTTGGGCTATCAAGCTCTGGGAAAGAAATGATCGCCATTGCACTTTTGCTTTGGCGTGGATCTTTTCCACAATTATGAGCTCACGCCCACGAATCTAGCGGTTTTCCGCGGGGCCGAGGGCCGCGAGGGCGCGCGCCAGCACCACGGCGTCGCCGGCCGGTCCATTGGGCCGGCGGTAGTAGCCTTTGCGCCGGCCGATCCGGGTAAAGCCTTCCCGGCGGTAAAGCGCGCGCGCCGCGCGGTTGTCCTCAGCGACCTCGAGGAACAGGCGCGCCGCACCGGCGGCCGCGGCGCGCCGGAAAACGGCATGCAGCAGGCCGCAGCCAATTCCCGCGCGCCGGGCGGTCGCAAGCACGGCGATCGACAGCAGCTCGCAGTCCTCGGCGGCGACCCGCGCCAGAGCGAAGCCGAGGGGCTCGCCGCCTTTCAACGCCAGAACGGCGATGGCGCCCGGCATCGCCAGGAGTTCGGCCACGTCTTGCTCGCTCCAGGGCTCGACGTCGAAGCAGGCGGCGTGCATCCGGGCGATGACGGGCGCGTCGAGCAGCCCTGCCGACGGCAACGCGAGACCAGGTTTCACGCCGGACGGCGGCCTTTCGGGCCGCCCAGCCGCCCGGGCCGGGTCACGTCGGGCGGCCTCAGGTAGAGCGGCCGGGGCGGCGGCGCACCCGGCGCCGGCAAAGGACGGCCGGCGGCGAGCGCCGCGACCTCGGCGGCATCGGCGCCGGTGCAAGGCGCGGCGAGCTCGAAGGCGCGGCCGGCGGCGCTCAGGGCGGGTTGGGCCTGCGCGACCGCGTCGCCGGCGAGCAGCAGCGGACCGGGCGGCAGGCCGGCGACCAGCTCCTCGGGCAGCACGCAGGCGGCCTCGTCGAGCGCGCGCCCCGAGTCGTCGAAGGATTGGGCATAGAGCTCCGCCCGCTTGGCATCGAGCACCACCACCAGACGGTGCCCGGCGCGCTGCGCCCGAGGCACGGCGGTCGCCACCACCTCGAGGTTGCTGACGCCGATCAGCGGCAGGTCGCAGGCCAATGCGAGCCCGCGGGCCGTTGCCAGCCCGATGCGCACGCCGGTGAAGCCGCCCGGGCCGAGCGTCACCGCGATGGCATCGAGGTCTTCGTAGTCGAGCGCCGCCTGAGCCATGACCGCCTCGATCATCGGCACCAGACGTTCGGACTGGCCGCGGGCCATGTCCTCGCTGGCTTGCGCCGTCACCTTGTCGGCGCGCCAGACCGCGGCGGAGCAGGCCTTGCCCGCGGCATCCATCGCCAGCAGCGTCTTGAT
>JAAUXY010027984.1_pt1 | contig 16637 bp, 15 predicted proteins | sample 7278121 | NCBI WGS metagenome assembly JAAUXY01 (sample SAMN14350117, study PRJNA611818) | marine sediment metagenome | isolation source: surface marine sediment (1.8m) | place: French Polynesia: Moorea | collected 2018-08 | reverse complement strand
GTTTCCTCGCGTCGAATCAGTTCCACCGTGCCATTTGTGCGCAACAGTAATTCTTTGGGGCGCAGGCGGCCGTTGTAGTTAAAGCCCATGGCATGACCGTGGGCGCCGGTGTCGTGTATTAGCAACCGGTCACCGTCTTCAATCATGGGAAGCAGCCGCTGAATGGCGAATTTGTCATTATTTTCACACAGCGAACCGACCACATCCACTTTTTCAAAATGCTGCTTCGGTTGTTTGCCAATGACGGTAATGTGATGGTAGGCACCGTATATGGCCGGCCGCATTAAGGCGGACATGCACGCATCCACACCAATATATTTGCGGTAGGTGCTTTTCTGATTGATGGCCGTGGTCACCAGGACTCCGTGCGGTCCGGTCATGTATCGCCCGCTTTCGATATAAAAGCGCGGTAGAAAACCGTTTCGCTTTCTAAAATTTGAAAAAAGATCGGATATTTCATCCGCCATCGAATCGATATCCGCCGGCTCTTGATCAGGTTGATAGGGAATACCCAGTCCCCCGCCGAGGTTGATGAAATCAAAATTAATATTCAGCTCTTTTGAAACCCATTCAACGACTTCCAGAAGCATCGCTGCACTTTCAACCATGTATGCGTAACTCAGCTCGTTTGATATCAACATGGTGTGCAACCCGAATCGTCGCGCCCCCAGGGCCCGGACAGCCTTATAGGCATCAAGGATCTGTTCATGCGCCACTCCGTATTTGGCCTCGGAGGGATCTCCGATGATGCTGTTTCCGGTTCTGCGCGGACCGGGGTTGTATCGAAAACTGATGGTTTCCGGCATCTGCGGTACTTTGGGAATCAAAGACACATCATCCAGATTTAAAATACAGCCGCCGTCGGCCGCGGCTGTATGGAATTCCTCGGCAGTCGTATGATTCGAAGAAAATATGATATCTTCGCCGCGGGCGCCCAGTTGTCGACTCAGCAACAGTTCCGGAATCGAACTGCAGTCAAATCCGAATCCTAAATCCTGCATGATCTGGAGGATGCGCGGATTGGGCAGTGCTTTAACCGCAAAATATTCTCTAAAACCGTTCAAGCGGGAGAAGGCGTCAATAAAGTGCTGCCCGGTTTCCCGGATACCGGTTTCATCGTAGATGTGAAACGGTGTTCCATAATAATCAACGATCTCATCAAGCACCGGTAATAGTCTGGTTTCAAATGTTTTTGACATCGGCATCGCTCAATTTTTCCTTTCAGGTAAAATTAGGTGTCAGGTGTCAGTGTTCAGGTGTCAGCAAAAGACATATCTGAGTGTCAGCTCGGTTAATTCGGACACCCTATATCTGGTACACGTCGGCGTGGCCCATCAGCTGACCGCTGAAAAAACCTGACACCTGACACCCGAAACCTGAAACCTGAAACCTGAAACCTGAAACCTGAAACCTCAATATAATTTAGCTTAGCGCCTTTTTGATTCGGTTCATGGCTTCTTCGACGTTTTCATAATCATTAAAGGCGCTGATCCGGATGTAGCCTTCACCGCATTTTCCAAAACCGGCTCCGGGCGTGCATACCACTCCGGCCTTTTCAAGAAGCAGGTCAAAGAATTGCCAGGAGTCCGTTTTTCCATCAATCCAGATGTAGGGGGAGTTCTCCCCGCCCACACATTCATAGCCGAGGGCTTCCATCTCCGTTCGGATCCGTTTGGCGTTCTTAAGATAATAATCAATCAGGGCCCGGGCCTGGGCGCGACCTTCATCACTGTAAACAGCTTCAGCAGCCCGCTGCACCGGATAAGAAACCGCATTAAATTTGGTGGATTGGCGTCGAAACCACAGATCATGGACTGAATGGCACGCTTTATTGCTTGCGTATGCCACGCAGGATTTCGGCACCACCGTATAGGCACAGCGAGTGCCGGTGAAACCGGCGGTTTTAGAAAAACTTCTGAATTCAATAGCGACTTCCCGCGCTCCGTCAATCTCAAATATCGATTTTGGCAGATCCGGGTTCTGAATGAAAGATTCGTAAGCGGCATCATACAGAATCAGCGCCTTGTTTTCTCTGGCAAAATCCACCCAATCTTGAAGCTGGGATCGGGTGATGGTGGCGCCGGTGGGATTGTTGGGAAAACACAGGTAAATCAGATCAACATCTTCGCCCGGTAAATCCGGGATAAAGCTGTTTTTACGGGTGCTTTCCAGATAGGTGATGCCGTCATAGCGACCGTTATCAAACGAGCCGGTGCGCCCGGCCATCACATTGGTGTCCAGATACACCGGATACACCGGGTCGGGAATCGCAATCCGCGCATCACCTGAAAAAATTTCCTGGATATTGCCCGTGTCACATTTAGCGCCATCGCTGACAAATATTTCATCTGCAGCAATTTCGGCTCCTTGTTCCTGAAAGTCGACCGCGGCAATTTTTTCGCGCAGAAAATCGTAGCCCTGCTCCGGGCCATACCCGCGAAATGTCTCTTCATGCGCCATTTCATCAACCGCCCGGTGAAAGGCTTTGATGCACGCTTCTGGCAGGGGCCGGGTAACATCCCCGATGCCCAGCTTGATGATATCTTTGTCCGGATTTGCTGCTTGAAATTCATCGGTGCGTTTTCTAATTTCTGAAAACAAATACGACGCCTGCAGTTTCAGGTAGTTTTCATTAATTCGAATCATCTTTCATCCCTTCTCGAGGTATTGGATCCTGGTAAATTGTTTGTGCCAATCCGCTGTAAAGTTGTGCCGGTTTGCCCGTTGAGCCGGTTTAGCCCGTAATAGAAGGTATGCTGTCGAATTATTATTTCTTTTAACCGACAAACGGGCAACGGGCCAACGGGCTCAACCTAGCTTTCAATGGGTATCCTGGCCGTCTCCTTATAGGTTGACAATGCAATAGCGGTCCGGGTGGATTGCACCGCGGCAATCGATGCGATTTTATCCCGGGTAAGCCGACTGAGATCTTCGGTGTCGGCGGCACGAATTTTAACAAGAAATGAATCCTCGCCGGCCACGTAGTGAACCTCCTGGATCTGCTCTATCCTGGATAGCCTTTCCCCTACTTTTTTTTCATCGCCCAGCTTATTAATTTTAATCCTCACAAATGCCACCAGACTCTTGGCAAACCGCTTCGGGTTCAGCCGGACCTCATACCCGTCAATGAAGCCCTGTTTCTCCAGCTTACGAATGCGCTCCAGCACTGCTGAAGGCGCCATTCCCACCTGCCGGGCCACCTCAACATTGGGAATCCGGGCCTTTTCCTGCAATATTTTCAGTATTTTTAAACTAACCGCGTCAATCATTCTTTGTTTACCCTTTTTATCAGGTAAATATTCATATATTTTTTATTTGTCAAGAATATTTTTCGGAAAAGTGAGGATTATTGACCAGAAGTGAGATGTTGGCGTCCGAAATGCTGGAATTTGAACCCGGAACTCTGCTTGTAAGGTCGTAGCCCAAAGGGCGAAGCCCCAAACCTTTGAACCCGGCGGCCATAGGCCGCATCATGTTTCTTTTTCAAAATTACATCGAAGGACAAGCATGCCTTCTTCCAGTTTTGTTTCCACCTTGTAAGGCAGCTTGTTAAACAGCTTGATCATGCCCTTATTGGTTGAAAGCATATAAGCGACCAGGCTGGTAATGCCGGTTTCGCAGGCAGCTTCGGCAATTTTTTCCAATAGTACGCTGGCAATTCCCTTTCCCTGCCATTCTTTGGCGACCGAAAAGGCGACTTCTGCAACAGTGCCTTCTTCAAGCGCATACATTCCGAGACCAATTATTTTTTCAAACCCAACCTCGCCGGTCACCGCAACGATCGAAAGATTCTTGATGTAGTCTACCTGGAACATGTCTTCCATATCTTCTCTGTAAAAACTCCGGCGTATACTGAAAAATCGGGTCTGGACATCCTTTTCATCCAGGCCGTAAAAATGTTCTTGAATTAAACGGCCATCAACCTGTTTGGCCGGCCGAAAGGTCACCTCGATGCCATCGTAAGAACGGACTTCTTCCATTCTGGCCGGGTACACACCAAATAATGATTCATTCAGCGATCGATTGTGATCAATGAGTCCGGATTTCTGGGCCGTGTGAAAGAGCTCATCGCGAAAATCGGGATGGGCCAGGCTGATCATTGCCATGGCTCTTTCCTCAATATTCTTGCCAAAAAGATTGACCATACCATATTCACTGACAACATAAGAAACATACCCTTTGGGAACTAAAATCGAACCCACATCTGCTTTTGGAATGATCCGGCTGATCTTGTCGTCGATGCTTCTGGCGGAAATGACGATAATCGATTTGCCCAGAGGAGACATCGTTGCTCCCATAATAAAATCGAGCATACCGGTGACCCCCGAAAAATGGTTTTGAGGCAGTGCATCGCCATAAACCTGTCCGGTAAGATCCATGGTGCGCGCAAAATTAATCGCCACCATCTTGTGGTTCTGAGAAATGATGGCAGGGTGATTCACATAATCAGACGGTCGAAAATCAAGGGCCACATTGTTATGCAACGCCTGATATAATTTTTGGCTACCAATGGCTCCGCTGGCAATGAGTTTGCCCTCGTTCAAACCTTTATAGCGATTGGTAACCACACCTTGCGACACCAGCTGCATTAAGTCATCGGTTAATATTTCGGTATGAACACCCAGATCGTTCTTCTTCGCGAAGGCATCAGCGATTGGCCGGGTAAGCTCTGCCAGTCCCAGCTGAACAGTGGAACCGTCGTCTACAAGATTGGCTGTAATGCCAGCAATTTCAGCGGCAGATTCATATTCAGGCAATTCATACGCACTCAACAGATCCTCTTCGTGTTCAACAATGACGTCAACATCATTCAAATGGATAAAGCCATGCCCCGGCACCCGGGGCATCCTGGGATTCACCTGGGCGATTAAAAGATCCGCGGATTGAGCAGCTGCCAGGGTGACATCCACTGATATACCCAGACTCATCCAGCCATGATCATCCGGCGGTGATACCTGAATGAGAGCAACGTGAAGCGGAAAAAGCCTTTTTTTGAATAAATCGGGAACCGCACACAGGTTCATTGGTGTAATAAATCGTTTGTTGGCCCGCAGCCCCTTGGTTTGATCCGAGCCCTGGTAAATGGACCGCAACTGGAAACTGTGCCCCCGATATTCATCTGCCATCAGTGCGAGGAGTGATCCTTCAACACTGAGCAAACGCACTATTTCTACATCCGAATAGAAGGAAGCATTATCCATAAGCGCGTTGACCAAATGCTGCGGTTCTCCGCATGAAGAACCGATAAATACTCTTTGACCGGGCCTGATCATGCGCACTGCCTCATCGGCCGTTTGTAGCTTGGATTTGTAATTCTCGTCTAAGGCGATTGTTTTCATCCGCGGCACCCTCTTTGCTTAGGTAGTGATGATGGATTTAGCGATGTTAGGCTCAAATGATAAAAAAGGTTGACATTTATTTTTTTTCGCGTATTGTCGCCGACTTTGCAATGATTATTAAAAAACGCTGAGATGTTCAGGCGTTTTTTTTTACAACAACTTATACCGCAATTCCATAATTTATAGCATTAATAGGAAAAGCGGTTATTCTTCGTATTCAGAGCTAATTCATCATATGATAGATTTATCACTGAATTACAAAATAGCAATAAATGATCGAACAATTCAATATTCGCACTTGAGGGTGCGCTGTATGGAGGGGTGTATTCTGCATCTCAAATTATTAAAATCAGTTTTTAAAACTCGGTAGCATAAAACGGCAGAGTCTTTTCAGTCTCTGCCGAATTTTTTCCGGATAAGGAGATAAATTATGTATTTTGAAGCTGTGTTTCAACCGTCAGACGACACCGATTACAATTCTGATATCGCCGATTTCGTGGGCAGAAAAGTGGCAATCCAGGAAGGCTGGATCCTGGAAGAAGGGCCTCACAAAGGGCAGCAATGCTTTTACATGCCCAACTCAACCGTGGGCTGCATCCCGGCCAGCGATCTGCAAGGGCTGAAAAATATTCCTTACGTCCAGTGGAAAGAAATTCATAATCAGACCGGCCTCAACACACAATAAGCCATCTGTGATCATACGGGTGCGGTTGAAATAATGGAGCAGATTTAAGGTTTATCGATGACCGTTCGATCCGTCTGCAATGGTAGGATATAAAAAATCATTGCCAAACAGATGCTCAGTATGATTCTTATGAATCAAAGCCCGAATTTTGAGAGGAGGATTTGATCATGAGAAAAGATACCCAGTGCGTTCACAGCGGCACCCGTATAGATCCGGATACCAGGGGTCTCAATACCCCCATTTACACATCTTCATCTTTTGAGTACCTGGATGTACCCGCCAACGTATATCCGCGATACTTCAACACGCCCAATCAGAAAAGCCTTATCGGCAAGTTAAGCGCGCTGGAAAATGCTGAAGATGGAATCATCTTCAGCTCGGGTATGGCTGCCATTAGCACAGCCATATTGACGTTTGTCAACAGCGGAGATCACGTAGTTCTCCAGAAAGATATTTACGGCGGAACCCACCACTTCGTAACCGCTGATTTTGATCGCTTCGGCATCCAATACACTTTTGTATCCAATGATACTGAAGAGATGGAAAAGGCGGTGCAAAAAAACACCAAAATTATCTACATTGAAACCCCTTCCAACCCGCTGCTTTGGATCACGGATATCGAGGCCACGGCCCGTATTGCGAAAGCCAACAAGGCCTTGAGTATGATTGACAATACCTTTGCCAGCCCCATCAATCAGAATCCGCTGGATCTGGGTATCGATATCGTTGCTCACAGCGGTACCAAATATCTGGGGGGGCATAGCGACCTTTGCTGCGGCGCGGTGCTGGCCCGCAAAGCGCTCGTCAGCAAAATCTGGGCGGCGGCGGCCAATCTGGGCGGCAGCCTGAATGCGATTACCTGTTATCTGCTGGAACGCAGCATAAAGACGCTGAGTGTTCGCATCGAAAAGCACAATCAAAATGCCGGAATCGTCGCTGAATACCTTCAAAAGGATTCCCGTATCGGAAACGTTTACTACCCTGGCCTGGAAAGCCATCCGGGTCATGAGACGGCCAAAAAGCAAATGCAGGGCTTCGGCGGCATGCTGTCCTTCGAGCTGGGAGCGGAAGCACCTGATCCGGACCCGTTTTTAAAGAACTTAAAGATGATTACTCCCGCCCTCAGCCTTGGTGGCGTGGAAACCATCATTTGTTCACCGACGACAACATCCCACCAAAAATTAACGGACGCAGAGCGCGCCGAACTGGGTATCACCGACAATCTTTTGCGGCTATCGGTGGGAGTTGAAAATGTTGAGGATATCATTGCCGATATCGACCAGGCGTTAAACGCCTGATTGAGATCTAAAAACATACCCGTGTTAATCAAGTCTGCTTTCAGACGACCCCAAAAGATATTGTCCAATCTTGATCCTTGACGGCGGATTCAAAGAGATTATTCTTGTTGGTAGTTCGATCAGCAAATTTTTATTGGAGGCAATTAAAAATGAAAGTTGTGCATGACGATATCATTCTGGCAGAAAGCAACGACACGATTGTCATCGAGGGCAATCATTACTTTCCTCCCGAAGCCGTCAACTGGGATTATTTTCAAAAAAGCGACACCCATACCACCTGCCCCTGGAAAGGTCAGGCCAGCTACTACACCATTGTCATTGGCGATAAAACCGAACCCGATGCCGCCTGGTACTACCCTGAGCCCAAAGAGGCCGCCAGAGAGATAAAAGATTATGTGGCATTCTACAAAGGTGTTGAGAAAAGTTGATAAAGATTGAATTTTTAGAAAAAGACTGGCAATAATACGCCCATATAATCATCAACAAACAGTAGAGGGGGCTCAAAAAAATGGGAATCTTTACATGGATTATCCTGGGGTTGGTGGTCGGTGTTATTGCCAAATTCATCATGCCCGGCAAGGATCCGGGTGGTATCATTATCACCATTTTGCTGGGGATTGCCGGTGCCATCGGAGGGGGTTTTATCAGCTCGGCAATTGGTTTCGGCAAAGTCACCGGATTTGACCTTCGCAGCTTAATCATCGCCGTTGGCGGTGCGATCATTCTGCTGGCGATTTACCGTGCGGTTAAAAAGTAAATGAGAATAGCAACCGCTGTCGTCACCTCATATCTGCTGCTGGTCTTCGGGGCCTTAAATGCTCAGGCCCGGATTAAAAATCCGGATACCTTCATTTTAGCCACTTACGGCACCCTGCGCACGCTGGACCCGGCTGCCTGTTATGACGCCACCGGGTCTCAGCGCATCTGGAATATCTACGAACCGCTCGTTTTTTTTGACGGATCCCGAACCGATGTGTTCATTCCGGTTCTGACCACCCGTGTTCCCACACTGGAAAACGGCGGCATCACCAAAGGTGGAACCACCTATTCGTTTCCCATCCGCAAAGGTGTTATCTTCCAGGAAGGCGGTGAACTCACTCCGGAAGATGTCGCCTATTCCTTTAAGCGCAACATGATTGCAGATCCGGATGGCGGTCCCATGTGGATGATGTTAGAAGCTTTGACCGGAAAACGCTCCACCCGCGATAAAAACGGCAAGATCATCCCGGGCATTTTTAAAGCCATTGACAACGCCATCGAAATCAAGGGCAATCAAGTCATTTTGCATTTGCCACGGCCCTATCCGCCCCTGATGGGCGTGCTGTCGTATTCTTCATCCGTCATTCTCGATAAGGAATGGGCCACTGCGAAAGGGTGCTGGGACGGCAACATCAAAAATGCCGCTAAATACAACAATCCGGCTCCCGGACATGAACCGCTACAGAAAATTAGCAATGGCACCGGCGCATATCGCATGAAATCCTGGGAACCCTCCCGACAGTTTATTTTTGAAAGATTTGATGGGTATTGGGGCCCCAGGCCGGCGCTTAAAACTGCCATTTTTAAATACGTCGAGGAATGGAGCAACCGTAAATTGATGCTGCAAAACGGCGATGCCGACCGGGTGACGGTGGACATCCCCTATGTGCCCGAAGTGAAGGCCATAAAGGGATTAAAATTTTACAAAGTACCCCAGCTATCTGTTTCCTTTGCCTTTTTTTGTCAAAAAATAGATCCCACCGGCAATCCGAATATCGGCAGCGGCAAACTGGACGGCAAGGGCATACCGCCGGATTTCTTTGCGGACATCAATATCCGAAAAGCATTTTTACATGCCATGGACAGAAAAACGTATCGGGAAGACGTCTTTAACAATCTGGTAATCATGCCCACCAGCCCCAACATTGAAGGGCTGCCCTATCACACAGATGTGCCGATTTACGAGTTTGACCTCAAAAAATCAGCCGATTACATGCAAAAAGCCCGGGGCGGCAAGGTGTGGGAAAAAGGGTTTAAGATGGTTATCACTTACAATTCCGGCAATGCCATGCGCGAAGCCGCGGCCATTATGCTGGCTGAAAATATCATGTCCCTCAATCCCAAATTTACCATCGAGGTCCGCAATGTAGAATGGAAAGATTATTTAATACAGTATCGCAGTTATATGTATCCGATCTTTATTACCGGCTGGGTGGCCGACTATGCCGATCCGCATAATTTTCTTTCTACTTTCATGCATTCTCAGGGCAATTACGGAAAGTACATGGCATACCGGAATGCCGAAGTCGACCGGCTCTGCGATACGGGCATTGCCACAGTGGATCCAGCTGAACGCGAAAAAATATATACCCGACTGCAGCACCTCTGGTATGAAGATGCCGTTGGCATTCCTCTGTACCAGCAGATCAATCTGCGGGCCTATCGGGACTGGGTGCACGGTTATGTGCCGAACGCCATGCTGACCGATGCCTGGGAAGACCTTAAGAAGATCAGAAAAAAATAAAGGTTAAAAACGAGCCAAAAAAAATCCCGTCACAGCCAGGCCCTGACGGGATCTTATTTTTGCCTCAAAAATTGGCGGGCAGAACCTGCCCGTTAAAGTGTCGGCCGTCAGCCGACCGCTTTTAAATTGAGCACCAGATTCTGATGGGAAATCTTTTTCCCGGCCTGTGCGAACATCCCGGCCTGGTGGCCGCTTTTGCCCCACGCGCTGACCCAGTAATCTACAATTTCATTCACTGCCGCATTATAAAGCAGCTCTGTGATATCTTTTGTCATTTTCTTGCGGCACGGAATTCGATAGTCCTTGATGAGGCTGGTGATATGAGATTTTACATCGCCAACTTCCTGATAGCCATCATAGCTGACATTATCCGGGATTAAATGCTGGGGGGTTCTGTAATTATCCGGTGAGATCGTTTCTGCTATAAAACAGGCCAACACACCAAAGGCGTGGGCCGTATTGAACTCATCATATTTACCTTGTTTTAAATCTTTGACGAGGTGATTGTAGACCACCTCCGTTTTGTATGGATCAATTGTCCAACTTCGCCGCTGGTGTCTTTCGGCAAAATGATTGCCTGCTGATACAATTTCTATATTATCAAGCAAATACGCCTGTAACTCCCGGGGACAAAATTCAATCGCATCGTAAATGATCTGGTCCCGGGTAATCGATTTGAAAGCAAAGGCGCTGGCAGGTAAAATTAAAATGCCGGCAAGCATACAGAAAATAGATATTTTAAACAGTTTTTTAACCATCATAACACTCTCCTTTATCCGGTGTGGGGCCGGGTTTTATAAGAGATTGATAACATTATTTTATCTATCGGCCATCATGGTGAAAACTTTAATAAAAAGGCGGATTTTATAATGCACAATTTTATGCTTTTCATCGGTCGCAATCTATGATAAAAAGAACCGTCCGAAAGCGTATTTCATTTTGATGTTTTTCCCCTTAAGGAAGTGAGTACGGAACCCGCCAAAGCATTCGAAAAAATGCGACTTGATCAACACCCGATCTGATATCAACAGTTCAAATTGAAAGGACGCTTGTATTTCTAGACACCCGACATACCGATTCGTATTGGCCGTAGTTTTTACCGCTCTGGTGTTTTTTACTTTAAATGCCTGCACGGTGAAACATCGTGTCATCCAGCCCGGTGAAATCCCAAAAATAAATGCCCTGGTTCCCGGAGAAACGGAATACGGGCAATCATTGTTTGAAGATTTATGCGAAGACAACAAACTGGATTCGCAAAATGAGCGTCATTGGCAGCTGGTAAAGGTATTCGATCACCTCATACAGGTCGCGCAGGCCGACCATCTCCCCTGGCAAATTCATCTTTTTAAAGATCCGCAACTTGCCGATGTCCGGGCAGTTCATGGAAACTACATTTTTGTCTGGTCGGGTTTTTTGGACATCGTGGAAAATGACGATGAAATCGCCGGCGTGTTGGCCTGCGAACTAGCACATGTGCTCGCCCGTCATACCTATCCGGTGCAGTTTACCCTGTGGACTGATATTTTCTTCGACGTGGCTGAGGTGGCCACCAGCGTTGCAATCATGTCGCTCTCACAGGGCATGGTGTCCATCGGCGGAAGCGGCTGGATGAAATGGGCATATGTTGAATTGTCGGATCTGGATCCGCTTGATCGCGAATACAGCGAAGCAGATGAGCGCGATGCGACCATGATTGCAATGGAGATTTTAGAGCGCTCAAAATATGATCCCCAGGCCATGCTTAGATTCTGGCAGCGCGTAGAGAAAGATGAAGCCCTGCAGATAAAAGTGAAACGTCTCAACCGCGATCTTGCACCTCAGAAAAGGATACAGATCGTGGAAGAACTTTTGCAAGCGCTCCCGCAAAAGGCAAAACCGAACCCCCCGGATAATCTGGGCACCGGCCAATACAATCCTGTCTTACCAGCGCCTCAAATTCATTCAAAATCACCGTCAATTCACCCAGCGGAAGGCTCATAAGAAAAGGCGGCTCACGGAGGAATGAACCGCCTTTTCGGATGGAAAAGGAAAAAACTTTGGAGGTATCTTAACACATTAGAGTTTTTAGGCTCTGGCTATTTATATCTACCACATTGTGGTATGTCAAGCACTTTTTTTCATCGCGCCGCAAATTTGTGGATATTTAGCATACAACATATTAATTTTATTGTATAAATTTGTAACTGCGCTTGTAATAAAAATGCGGAAATTCTTCTTTTTCAGTCTGGTTTTTGGGATCTGCTGTCATTTAACCATCCATTGCCCGACGCTGCATGCCGGCTCACCTTTAGATAAACAACGTTCTGCAAACAAATTCATCGCCAAAAAAACAAACCGCTATCAAGCCTATATTGTTTTAAATGCAACGACCGGCCGGATCCTGGAAGCAAATAATGCCTTTTTAAAGTGGCCGCCGGCCAGCCTGACCAAACTGATGCTGGCCTATATCGTAATGCAGAAAATCTACCGCGCCGAATTGAAGCTCTCCGACCCAATAAAAGTGTCCAGAAAAGCCGCCGGAATGGGTGGCAGCCAGGTCTATCTGAAAGAGGGAGAGGTATTTACACTCGCAGATCTGATGCGGGCCACCATGATCGAATCGGCAAACGATGCCGCTTATGCCATCGGCGAATATGTGGCCGGAAGCAAAGAAGACTTTATCCGCCTGATGAATGCGGAAGCCAGATCATTGCGCATGGTTGACACCGAATATCACTCCTTGCACGGACTGCCGCCTTCCAGAGGGCAAATCGCAGATGTAACCACATGCCGCGATCTGTCCGTCCTTTCCCTCAAGCTTTTGAAATATCCCAAAATTTTAGATTGGACATCGGTTCGCCGTGATCGGTTCCGCAACGGCACCTTTTTTATGACCAGTGGCAACCGCCTGCTCTCAAAAATGCCGGAAGTCGATGGACTCAAGACCGGCTATTACAGACGCGCAGGCCACAACATTGTCGCCACGGCCAAAAAGGGAGATTTGCGGCTGGTTGTCATCGTGCTGGGAAGTCCCACCGCCAGGATGCGGGATGCCTTTGTCATGCAAAAATTTAAAGAATATTTTTCATCGCCAGCACAATAAGCAAAAAAGCCCATGGGTGCGCCCGCCAGAAATGCGATCCGCCAGATCCCCAAATTTCACATAAAAACAGAATCTTGACAGCGATATTTCCGATATTAGCTTAATGTTATCATCGGGATTTCGAAACGAATTCCGATTTAATATATAGCTTGGATGCATTTTCAAAGTCTGAACCATAGGGCTGAAGAAAATGCAATGGAGGTGATTTGAATGTCAGGTAAAAATTTTAGTTTTATGAAAACGATAGATCTGATCGCCGCCATATTCCTGTTCGTCGGAGGTATTAACTGGGGTCTTGTGGCATTATTCGATTTTAATATGGTGACGTGGTTCTTCGGCGGTACGAATATCTTTACCAGAGTGGTGTATTGTCTGGTGGCCATCAGTGCTATTTACGATGCAGTGATGTGGAAGTCCATCCAGCGGCGATGGGAATGCAGGGGCTTTTTTGCCAAGCCTGAAGGTGCAGCCGCTTAACATAGCTTACCCTCCCCAATTCATTTAAGGCGTTTTTACGGGGAGGGTTTTTTGTTTACAAACGCGATGGTAAGCTTATTTTTTTCAGGTCCTGCAAAGAGCCTAATTTTGAAACATCTCCGTCAAGGTAAGCGCGCACCTGTTTGAATGCAGTATCAGCTTCATCCAGTTGCTTATCAATGCGGGTGAAATTGATGCGCTTCAATTCGGAGGCTTCCTGCAGCTCGACGATGTGTTTGCGGCCAAGGGCTTTTTTACCGATATGATTGACAAGATTGGAAAGAATGAAAAGTGCATAGCGCAAATCAGGCGCTGGTTGCATGCTCAGAATCGTATCGCAAAGATATTGATGGCATACCGGCGGGCGCCCGACCGGCAGTGCGCATCCGGTCCCTGTCAACCAGCCGCGCGCAGAATCGTAAACGGCGTCAGGCACAAAATGCTGTCTCAGTCTGCGAAGAAAGGGACTGATGATGGACTCCTCGCAGTAGTCCGGTTTGCAACATATACCTTTACAAGTTGAACAATGGTCGAGGTAGATCGTAACAGCGTATGCGTTAACTTCAGCCTCAAATGCTGCATATTTTTCCATTATTTTGTATAATGAATTCATCGGCCAGGGGTAGAATTGTAAATCCGAATAGCGCCCATTGGCAAGGAAATTATTAAGGCAAGGCCCTCACCGTATTTCCTTATACAAATAACACCTCTATTCATAAAGCGCCTTAGGTTTTTTTCACAGCAGACGATAAATATAATATGTACGTGGCTTTTTGCCAAAAAAATAGACCTACACTTATTTACAGGAACTCAAATTGAAGATTTTTAGAATCATAGCGATTATATTAACTCAATTGCCGCTGATCCTTTTTCTCGGAGGTAAATATGATCTGATTTTCGGATTTAACCGCATGGATTCAGGATTCACCCTGCTCCTGTATCTGTTTATATTGGTTCCTCCGCTTAATCTGGTCTGGTTTGTCATTGAAATCATACGATCTGTTAAGCTGTTTAGACGCCAGGCGAATGCCGCTTCCTTCCTCATGCCATGTGTGGCCCTTTTCTTTTTAATAGAGTCCATTGCCATAGATCTCTATTTATTATCGCATGCAAGAATGTAAATTGATTCATAATTGAATCTATATTTTACCATTTCAATATATTTTCATCTCTATTAACATTCGCTTCACATAGCTGTTCAAATTTTAACAAAATTTTATAATTTACCTTATATCAATTAAAATTTGGCGCACTTGACAAGATCCGACTATGCGGCAATTTAAGATATGCCGTTAAGTAATGACGGTTCCTTGGCGGCTCAGTTTGCAAACTGATGCAGAGAAGACATGCGTAAATTCGATAAAAAGATAAACAAATATTACGGCTCCGGCGGGATCATGGAGAAGATTGAAGCCGGGCTCAATATGGCCGGTAAAGATCCCGGCTCCCTCACAGTTGATGATCTGGCACCTATTGATGCGTTTCACACGCGGGGAAGAGTGTCGACAAAAGAGCTCGCGGGATTAGCGGATATAAAAGCATCTGACCATGTCCTTGATGTGGGCTGCGGCCTGGGCGGGACCGCCCGTTACCTGGCCGCCCAGTACGGATGTAAGATTGCAGGCATTGACCTTACAGAGGAGTACATATCCATCGGGAAAAAGCTTACGCAAATGGTCGGTCTGAACGATCGCGTGAAGCTGCGTCATGGGAGTGCCCTCAAGATCCCATATGAAGATGAGCGGTTCGATATCGTATGGACCGAGCATGTGCAGATGAATATTGCCGATAAGAACCGGTTTTACGCTGAAATCGCAAGAGTATTAAAGCCAGGCGGTCGCCTGCTGTTCCATGATATCTTTCGCGGCTCCGGAGATCCCCCGTTATACCCGACACCCTGGGCTGAAGATGCGTCCATGAGCACGCTGGTAACAGAGGCGGAGGCGCGTTCGATTATTGAGCAGGCAGGACTGGAAATCGATCAGTGGAGCGAAAAAGTTCAGGAGTCGATTGAATATTTTAAAAAGCGGGGAGCGCAAATTAAAACGCATGGCCCACCCCCCATCAGCACGCACCTCTTAATGGGCGAAAACTCGAATAATAAGGTTCAAAATTACATCCGCAATATGAGAGAAGGCCGTGTGTCGGTCGCTTTAGGCATGGCCCATAAAAAATAGCGTATAGCAACGGCTCGAAGGCTGCCGGCTCCTTGATGATTTTCCCAATCATGAGTGCTAATTTAATTCCGACCATCTTAATCTAATCGAACACTTTTACCTCCACAAACCTATATCCCTTGAAAGACATGCTCAGCTTTGAAATCAGATTACGATATCTGAAATTTTGGCAAAAAACAGATATTCTCAATATATCTGTAATTTGATGACATTTGGTTTTGGCAAGATATGCCAACATCCGTATGTATTTCTCCGGCCAGAACATATTGTACTCAGATTTTTTTCTATCTCTCCGAAGTAAGTGACACAATGTAACATCCCGTAATCTATAAAGATACTTGACGACTTTTTTAATTGGTGTCATAGTTTATGAACCAATTTTGGCCATAACGTCATTGGTTAAATTTACATTGGAATTAGATTGGCGCTTCGTTTGGTCTTAATTTTCAGATCTACTCACCAGCGGTTCTTAGCTGGCGTTTTGATAGATTTCATGAACTAAAAGTAGTTAACGATTATAACATTTCTTTCTTCTAAGTATCCATTGGTTAGAAACATTCTTTGAAAACGAGGTTTATCTTAGATGAAAAAAATTATCATTTTAGCTACTATGTTTTTATATTTGTTGCCATAATTTATATTGCCGAGAGAAGTTTTTTCTCAAGTAACGTAGCCGGCTTTACCTTCGGCAAACTTAAGCCAGGAGTAGATTTAAATGATGCTATTGCATTGATAAACAAGGAATTAAATTTAAAACGCAACACATGGTACGATGCAGCTGATTTCCGAATTCAGCTTGAGAATGGTGACTTAGTAAATAATAAAAACGACCAATATCATATGTTTTGCTATAGCTTTTTTAAAGATACTTCTGATCCTTGTAAATCCGCTTATGGGAAAATCTATTTAACCTATATCAAAGAAAAAGGAATAAATTATTATAAGATAACTGAGATAAATTATATTTATTCATTCACCCCTTTGGGTGGGTATCGTATTCGAATCCAATATACAATTCCTGGAAATAGCAAAAAGTATCTTTTTGAAAAAAAGATGCGCAGATGTAGTCTTTTGCG
>JAAUXY010032386.1_pt1 | contig 16648 bp, 15 predicted proteins | sample 7278121 | NCBI WGS metagenome assembly JAAUXY01 (sample SAMN14350117, study PRJNA611818) | marine sediment metagenome | isolation source: surface marine sediment (1.8m) | place: French Polynesia: Moorea | collected 2018-08 | reverse complement strand
CCGCGGCGGTGCCTTAACACCACCAGCCCGGGCTTCCTGCCCGGGCGTTCGCATGACTGCGAATTGCCACTGGCAATTCGATTCATGCTCACCCTACTGAGCTACGCCAGCTCAATACTTCGAAGGGCGCGAATTCTAGACAAAGTCACGTGGGCATGCAATCGGCTGAGAACCCGCACCCAGCCAGGCTGCGCGGAGCGGGCTGCAATCAATCGTCAGCAGCGTCGGTGCTATCTGGCTGTGCTCCAGCCGCTCCCGCGGTCGTGGTCACGGCACGCATCGCGGCGATCTGGCCCTGACGGGCCATATCGGCGGCCTCACCCAGCACCCGGGCGGCTTCCTGCGGGGCGTGGAAGCCCATCGAATTCTCCGCGGCGATAAAGTCGAGGCGCCACTGGGCCTGGCGCTGCCACTCCAGCGCCTCCGCGAGCTGGGCGTCGGTGGCCCCTGCCTCCTTCGCCGCCATGATTGCGTCGATCAGGTCGATAACTGCGGCACCCCCGCGCTGCAGCAGGTCGTGGTTTTTCTGCTGGATGTTATCGACGCGGGCCAGGATTTCGGCCTCGGCGGCATTGTGGCAGGTCTGGCAGGCACGGCTCACATTGAGTAGCGGGCTTCTCACCCAGTGGTCCGAGACCTTGCTGGCCCCCTCGCGCTGGTAGGGCATGTGGCAGTCGGCGCAGGATACGCCGCTGCGGGCGTGAATGCCCTGGCTCCACAATTCAAATTCGGGGTGCTGGGCCTTGAGAATTTCCGCACCGGTCTCCTTGTGACGGTAGTCAAACAGGCGCTGGCCATCCGCGAATTCGGTGGCGTTCCAGAATGCCTCGGTGGCTTCCGCGCTCATACCCTGCCCCCAAGGGAATGTCAGCGACATGCCGCTGGCGCAGTAGTACTCCACGTGGCACTGGCCACAAACATAGGAACGCATTTCATTGCGCGTGGCGTCGGTATTCGGGTCGTAGGGCTGGCTGCGGCTGCCCGCGCGCCATTGCTGAACCGAGGGCAGGTGCGGCACTTCGGCCTCTCCCGCTGCCAGTGCCTGGATACCCTGGATAAAGCCCGGGCGGGTTACACGCAGCGCCATGGTATCGGGGTCGTGGCAGTCCACGCAGGACACCGGCTGGGCATGGCCCATATCGTGGAGCTGCTCATTGAGCTCCTGGTAGGAATAGGAATAGGTCTTCTCAAAGCCCGCCGCGGCATCGCCGTCGCCGAGCTCACGGTACAGCGGCATGACCGAGGCGTGGCAGTGCAGGCAGGATCCCGACTGCGGCACACTGAGGCGCTCGGTGTTCTCCTGGTCTTCGAGCATGTAGGCGTGGCCGCGCCGATCCCGGTAGTCGATGGCAAAGGCGTAGCCCTGAAACATACGAGTCAGCCAGGGGAACAAGTGCGACTTCTGGACCGGCAGCGCCTCGCTGCCGCCGTGGCCGCCAAAACGCGTACTGGTGGGTAGCACGGTGCGCTTGTAGCTGTCGTACTGGCGCGGCCAGTTCACGCCCCACTCTGCGGGGTCTGTAGTGTCTTCCGTCACCTCGACCAGGCGCGTATATGGCTGGCGCGCCTCGGATTTGCGCTCGAAGATATTGATCAGCAGCGCCGTCACGCCGGCAGTGGCTGCCGCCACGACCAGCATTGCCACTACTATCATGGCGATATTGCCTGCCTGTCGTTTTGCACGTCCCATTGCTCTATCCCCCCAGATTCAGGCTTTCAACTGCCGATCGCTCCTGCGCGGTCTCAGGACCGCCCAGGCCGAACCGCTCCCCGTGACCCACGCCGCTGTGGCAGTGAACACACTGCACCGCGTGGGAATCCGTTGCCACCGCCCCGGCGGCCAGCCCATGCACCAGGTCATCGTGACAACCTATGCAGCTTTCCTGCAGGATCGCCGCGTTCCCCGGAGTGATCTGTATGGGCTCGTGAAAATTCTGTAGCGTGAACGCCACCGAGTGGGACCAGCCATTGGCGCCCTTGGCCAGGTACTTGCCGACGAAGTCGTGTGGCAGGTGGCAGTCCACACAGGTCGCCACCGTATGGTGACTGGCCTTCAGCCAGGAATCGTACTGCGGCTGCATGATGTGGCAGTTCACGCACACCTCGGGGTCGTCGCTCATGTAAGACAGGGCGTGCGCGTAATACATCGTGTAGAGACCGACGCCAAGACCCACGCCGGCCAAGAGACCCAGTGCCCACAGTGATCGTGGCATCTGCCGGTTCCTTTGTTATGTCGCTGCAACCCCCTGCAGCGCCCCGCAATCAAGTCTAGCAGAGCCTGGCTGACCGGCTACCGGCAATGCTCTACGAAACCGGGTCATCGGGTTTCAGGCTTTCAGCTTGATCAACTTCCCTGATCGCATTCGACAGCCAGCAGGCGCAGGTCTTCATAACCCGGCAAATCACCTTCCTCCGCGGGCCAGCCCAGCGCCACACGTCCCGCACGGTCGAGGGTAATCCAGGGCAGCTCGGCGAAGCGCGGGCGCTTGTAGATCTCCACTTGCTCGTAGCCGCGGCTGCGCAGGCTATCGCGTACTGCGATGGCGCGCCGTTCGCTGCGGAACAGGCCCACAGACAGGCTGCCCGCCAGCGGGCCACTGTTGATCGGGAAATTGTCGATGCCGACCTGCCGCAATTCCTGCGACAGGCGCCTTACGTCGGCCTGCTCGCCGGAGGTGGGCAGGTGCACCCAGCTGTCGGGCGTAATCTCGGTGGCCTGTAACACCAGGTCCATGCTGACACCGGCAGCGGCAAAATCCACGGTCAGCTGCTCATTGAGCGCATCGTTGTCCACCGGGCCCGCCAGCCAGCAGCGCCATGGGGGCTCGGGCCCCGTGAACTCCGGTGCAGGACTTTCAGCCTCTTCAGGCTCGCCGCTACCGGCAACCGCGGCGGCGAGCGCCGACTCTTCATTGTCGACGGGCAATGGGCCGGTCTCCGGTTCGGGACCACCGGCAAGACTTTGCTCCGGCACTGGCTCGTTCTGCATCGGCTCCGGCGTCGGCCGCTCTGCCGGAGCCGGCACTTCGACCGGCGGAGCGGGCAGGTAAGTAGCTGCAGCCAGCTCATCTTCATCAACTTCACTGAGCAGCTTCAGTTCGCGCAAGCCGCCAGTATCTACGCGGGCCACAGAGGCAGGCCTGGTCTGCTGCCAGTAAAAAACCGCAGCGTTGGCAAGCAGCGCGACAGCGATCAACCAGTGAACCAGGGAAAACTTCATGCGCTGGCGACACCCGCCGGGGAAAGCTCCGCGGCCAATAGCTCGAGGCCATCCAGCACCAGCTCGGGCCGGTAGCTGCCACCCATGGCGAGCAGTTGTTGGAGAATCTCACCGTTGCCGCCGCAAAATACCAGCTCGGCACCTTCGCCGTATCGCTGCAGGGCGGCAGTCACCGCGCCGACCTGGGCGAGTTGCAGGCCATTGAAGACCGCAGCCTCGGTGGAGCGACCGGGCTCGATCAGGTCGCGGGGAGCATCACCAAACCTCACCCGGGCGGTTTCCCCCAGCAGGGCGCGCTCCATCATCGCCATACCGGGAACGATATAGCCGCCGCGGTGATTCCCCGACGCATCCACAAAGTCGATGGTCAGCGCACTGCCGGCATCCACCACGCACACAGCGCCCGCAGCGAGCTGGTAACCGGCAATCATTGCCAGCCAGCGGTCAACGCCCATACGCGCTGGCTCTGAATAGCTGTTGGTGACACCGCAGGCACTGGCGACACTGCGGGCAAACCAGGGCTCGGCCGCCCAGTGCTTACGGAGCTGCTGCGCAAGCACCTGCTCCTGCTGCGGTTCGGCAACGCTGGCCACCCAGACTGCTTCGGGGGGCTGTTGGAGTTCGGGCAAGGGACTGCCCGGCTCGAAACTGCCCTGCTCGATATTGCTGCCCCCCTGGCGCAGCCGCCATTTCACGGCACTGTTGCCGATATCCAGCTGCAGGATCAAGACACCGGCCTCAGGCTAAGTTCGCCGCCGTTGAAGGCCTGTACCGTGCCGCCCAGGTCGAGCAGCAGCGCACCGGTTTCATCTACTCCGCGCACCGCGCCAATGACTTCCTTGTCACCGCTGCGCAGGGACACGGTCTGACCGGCATGGGCATTGCGTGCCAGCCAGCGCTCCCGCCAGGGGCCAAAACCCACGGCTTCAAAATCTGCCAATAAAGGAAGCACGTTATTGAGCAGGGTCGCCAGCAACAGATTGCGGCTGCCCTCGATCCCGCCAGCACGCTTCACGTCGGTCCACTGCTGGTCAATGGTTGCCGCTTCGGACTCGGGCATCGCAAGGTTCACGCCGATGCCCACCACGGCACTGGTCGGGCCTGCGGCATGGCCGCTGGTTTCGACCAGGATGCCACCCAGCTTGGCACCGCCATGCAGCAGGTCATTGGGCCACTTCAGCGCCACGGCCGGAAGGCCCCGCTCGCCCAGGGCATCCGCCACCGCCACGCCAACCGCCAGGCTCAATCCGTCCATGGCCTCCACGCCCTGTCGGAATTGCCATACCACCGACAGGTAGATATTCGCGGCACGCGGGCTGACCCAACCGCGGCCGCGGCGGCCGCGGCCGGCAGTCTGCTGTTCCGCAGAAATCACCAGGCCGGAGGTGCCGTCGCGCTCGATACGGCGCATGGCCTCGGCGTTGGTGGAATCGATGGCGTCGTGCAAGTCCAGCTCCCGGAGCAGCGCCCTGGCCTGGGGGGTCAGACCGGAGTGGATATGGTCAAGGTTGAGAGTGTCGCTGACGATCATGGTCTGCATAGGGTAAATGACGCTGGATCATCGGGCATGGAGCAACCGCTTGTCAAAACAGTGGTCACGGCCTGGGCAACCCCGCAGACAGGGCCAGCGACTCCTGCTAATGTACGCGCCCTGAATGACCCACACGGGAAGAGACCTGTAGTGCTAAAGACTGAGCCCACGACCTTGTTGCTGAAATTCCTGTTGGCCTGCGGCCTGTGCCTGGCCCTGGCCGGCTGCTTCCAGACCAGCCTGACCGGCACCACCGGGGGTACCATCGTGACGGTTTCACTGCTGCGCGAGCCCGGCAATGTGATCGGCGAGCAGATCGTCACCCGCACGGAAAGCGACTGGATTACGGTGCTGGGCGAGGCGACCTGGAGCGGTTACCCACGGCTTGTGCAACTGATCTTCCTGGGCAGCAGCCCGGCATTCGACACCGCGGGCATTGACCCGGACGGCCTCTACCTGCTGACCGCCAGCGGCGGCGAGGACTACTTTTCAAACGCAACGGCCTTCGACCCTGGCGAGCCAGAGCCGGTGCAGGGCAGCTGGCATGCCATCGTTCCGGGACAACGCCTGATCGAGGGCAATGTACAGATTTCCGTGCTAACCGAGGCCACCTACCGCCAGGCCGTTGGCCGCCTGGCGCAGCTCAACGACGCGCAGGTACTCGAACAGCTCGACGCTGCGGCGCGCCTGCTGGTCACCGATATCGACAACGACGACAGCGTCGACTACAACGACGTGCTGGGCTGGAATCCCCGCGTGCACGGCCCCCGCTACCTGGGCGACATATTCGCCCAGGAAGCACTGGCTGATGGTATTCGGGCCAACCAGCCCGCCGGCAGCCTCGACACGCTGGCCAAGGCAGTACTTGGAAGCCGGCGCGTGGTGATGGAGACCAATTTCGGCACCCTCACCATGGACACGCTGAACTGGGAGGCGCCCGTCACCGTCGACAACTTCCTGCAGTACGTCGAGTCGGGTTTCTACGAAGACATCATCTTTCATCGTGTGATCAGGGACTTTGTGATCCAGGCCGGCCTGCTGACCTATGACCTGGATAGCGAGACCTTTGATGACCCCACCCCCGGTGCACCGATCCGCAATGAATCGCGCTGGAGTATCTCCAATGCCCGTGGCACGGTGGCGATGGCACGTACCAGCGATCCCGACAGCGCCACCGCCCAGTTCTACATCAACCAGGTCGACAACGACGGCCTGGACTTCCCGGCCTTCGGCGGCGGCTACGCCGTTTTCGCGGTGCTGGACAGTGGACTGGATGTGGTAGATACCATCGCCAACGTCCCGACAACGTTCTTCAGTGGCCTGGCCGACTTTCCCCGGCAACTTATCCAGATTGAATCCGCCAGCATAGAAGACTGAGCCCCTGCGTTCTGTGGAGGCTTTGTCCTCTCTGGTTGTCTCCACTCTTTGACGTTTACGTTAACGTAAACTATAGTGCTGCCTGCTCACACGGAGGCAGCCATGTCAGATCGCGTCTACAGCATTTCCGACCTCGCCAGCGAGTTCGATATTACGCCGCGCACCATCCGCTTCTATGAGGAAAAGGGCCTGCTCGCCCCCGCTCGCCAGGGCCAGAAGCGCCTTTTCAGCCACACCGACCGGGTGCGGCTGGCGCTGATACTGCGCGGCAAGCGCTGCGGCCTGAGCCTTGAGGAGAGCCGCGACATCATCGACATGTACGAGCCCGGGCAGAACAACGCCGAGCAGCTACACTCGCTGTTGGGCAAGATCGAAGAGCGCCGCGCCATCATCACCACCCAGCTCACCGACCTGAATGAAATGATGCAGGAACTGGACGCCGTCCAGGCCCGCTGTCAGGCGGCACTGCAAACCATGCAAGAGGAAGCCACGTCATGAATACGCCCTACCCCACCCTGAACTTCGGCCTCGGCGAAGAGATCGACATGCTGCGCGACGCGGTCTACTCGATGTGCCAGGCGGAACTGGCGCCGCGGGCCGAGCAGATCGACATCGACAACGACTTCCCCGCCGACATGTGGAAGAAGTTCGGTGACCTGGGCCTGCTGGGCATCACCGTGGAAGAGGAGTACGGCGGCAGCGGCATGGGCTACCTGGCCCACTGTGTGGCCCTCGAAGAGATCTCGCGGGCATCCGCATCGGTGGGCCTGTCCTACGGCGCGCACTCCAACCTGTGCGTCAACCAGATTCGCAAAAACGGCAACGAAGAGCAGAAACAGAAGTACCTGCCCAGGCTGTGCAGCGGCGAACACGTCGGCGCCCTGGCCATGTCCGAGCCCGGTGCCGGCTCCGACGTGGTGGGCATGAAACTCAAGGCCGAGAAGAAAGGCGATCGCTACATCCTCAACGGCAACAAGATGTGGATTACCAACGGCCCCGATGCCGACACCTACGTGATCTACGCCAAGACCGATCCCGATGGCGGCCCCCGGGGAATTACCGCCTTTATTGTCGAGCGTGGCTTCCCGGGCTTCTCCCAGGCCCAGAAGCTCGACAAGCTCGGTATGCGCGGCTCCAACACCTGCGAACTGGTGTTCGAGGATTGCGAAGTGCCTGAAGAGAACATCCTCGGTGCCGAGGGCAAGGGCGTGAACGTGCTGATGTCCGGCCTCGACTACGAGCGCACCGTGCTGTCCGGCGGACCGGTGGGCATCATGCAGGCGGCTCTGGACGTTGTCGTTCCCTACATCCACGACCGCAAGCAGTTCGGCCAGAGCATTGGCGAGTTCCAGCTGATGCAGGGCAAGGTCGCCGACATGTATGCCGACATGAACGCCTCGCGGGCCTACCTCTATGCCGTTGGCGCCGCACTGGACCGCGGCGAGGACAGCCGCAAGGACGCCGCCGCAGTGATCCTGTTTACCGCCGAAAAGGCCACCCAGGTCGCCCTGCAGGCCATCCAGGCCCTGGGCGGCAACGGCTATATCAACGAGTACGCGACCGGCCGCCTGCTGCGCGACGCCAAGCTCTACGAGATCGGCGCCGGCACCTCCGAGGTGCGGCGCATGCTGATCGGCCGGGAACTGTTCAAGGAAACTGCCTGACGTCATGTCTGCCGCTAATACTAAGATCCATAGCAAGATCAATGCCCGGGATACGGCTTTCGCCGACAACCGGGAACACATGCAGGCCCAGGTCGAAGACCTGCGGCAACTGGTAGCGAAGATCAAGCAGGGCGGTGGCGAGAAGTACCAGCAGCGCCACAAGGCCCGCGGCAAGCTGCTGCCGCGGGAGCGACTGGATGCGCTGCTGGACCCCGGCTCGCCGTTCCTGGAGCTGTCACAGCTGGCAGCCCACAAGGTCTACGACGACGATGTGCCGGCGGCCGGCATCATCACCGGCATCGGCCGGGTGTCCGGCCAGGAATGCATGGTGTTCGTCAACGACGCCACCGTGAAGGGCGGCACCTATTACCCGTTGACGGTAAAGAAGCAGGATCGCGCCCAGCGCATAGCCGCCGAGAACAACCTGCCCTGTATCTACCTGGTGGATTCCGGCGGCGCCTACCTGCCGCTGCAGGACGAGGTGTTTCCGGATCGGGAGCACTTCGGCCGTGCCTTCTACAACCAGGCGCGCATGTCGGCCCGGGGTATTCCACAGATTGCCGCGGTACTGGGCTCCTGTACCGCGGGCGGCGCCTACCTGCCGTCCATGGCCGATGAGTCCATCATCGTTCGCGAGCAGGGCACGATTTTCCTGGGCGGCCCGCCGCTGGTGAAAGCGGCTACCGGCGAGATCGTCACCGCCGAGGAACTGGGCGGCGCCGACGTGCACTGCCGCACCTCCGGTGTCACCGATCACTACGCCAACAACGATGCCCACGCGCTGCACCTGGTGCGGCAGTCGGTGGCGCGCCTCAATCGCGTCAAGACTATCGACCTGGATATCCGCGAGAGCCGCGAACCGCTATACCCGGTGGAAGATATCTACGGCGTTATTCCCAAAGACGCGCGCCAGCCCTACGACGTGCGCGAGGTGATTGCCCGTCTGGTGGACGCCAGCGAGTTTGACGAATTCAAGGCCCTGTACGGCACCACGCTGGTCTGCGGCTTTGCCAGACTGCACGGCTACCCGCTCGGCATCGTCGCCAACAACGGCATCCTGTTCGGTGAATCGGCGCAGAAAGGCGCGCACTTCATCGAGCTGTGCGCTCAGCGCAAGATCCCGCTGCTGTTTCTGCAGAACATTACCGGCTTTATGGTCGGCAAGCAGTACGAGTCCGGCGGCATCGCCAAGCACGGCGCCAAGATGGTCAATGCCGTGGCCTGCGCCGAGGTGCCCAAGCTCACAGTGCTGATTGGCGGGTCTTTCGGCGCGGGCAACTACGGCATGTGCGGCCGCGCATACGACCCGCGCTTCCTGTTCATGTGGCCCAACGCGCGGATATCGGTGATGGGCGGCGAGCAGGCCGCTGGCGTGCTGGCGCAGGTAAAGCGCGACCAGAAAGACGCCAACGGCGAAGACTGGCCCGAGGCCGAAGAGCAGGCCTTCAAGCAGCCCATCATCGACAACTACGAGGCCCAGGGCCACCCCTACTACGCCTCGGCGCGGCTGTGGGACGACGGTGTCATCGACCCCGCCGACACCCGCATGGTACTGGGCCTCGCCCTGTCTGCCTGCCTCAACCAGCCGGTCGGGGAAACCCGCTTCGGCGTGTTCCGGATGTAAGCATGACCAGGAGACAGTCCCGTGTTTAGCAAGATACTGGTGGCCAACCGCGGCGAAATCGCCTGCCGGGTCATTCGCACCGCCCACCGCATGGGCATCGCCACCGTGGCGGTGTATTCAGACGCCGACGCCGGCAGCCTGCACGTGGCCATGGCCGATGAGGCAGTAGCCATTGGCGCGGCACCGGCCCGCGAGTCCTACCTGCGTATTGAGAAGGTAATCGAAGCCGCCAAACAGACCGGCGCCCAGGCCATTCACCCCGGCTATGGCTTCCTGTCGGAGAACGCCGCCTTCTGCGAGGCCTGTGAGGCAGCGGGCATTGTGTTTATCGGCCCACCCACGCCGGCGATCGAGGCGATGGGCTCCAAGTCTGCTGCCAAGCGCATCATGGAAGAGGCCGGGGTACCCCTGCTGCCCGGCTATCACGGCGAGGACCAGGACCCGGCCCTGCTGCTGGAAGCCGCCGGGAAAATTGGTTTCCCAGTGCTGCTGAAGGCCGTGGCCGGCGGTGGCGGCAAGGGTATGCGCCGGGTGGATGAGCCCGCCCAGTTCAGCGAGGAACTGGACGCGGCCCGCCGCGAGGCCGAGAGCAGCTTCGGCGACAGCAAGATGCTGGTGGAGAAATTCCTGACTCGCCCGCGCCACGTCGAAATCCAGGTGTTCTGCGACAGCCACGGCAACGGTGTCTACCTGGCTGAGCGCGACTGCTCGATCCAGCGCCGCCACCAGAAGGTTATCGAAGAAGCGCCGGCGCCGGGCCTGACAGACGAGACCCGGCGCGCCATGGGTGAGGCCGCCGTGCGCGCCGCCCAGGCCATCGACTACCGCGGCGCCGGTACCGAGGAATTCCTGCTGGACGTCGATGGCGCCTTTTTCTTCATGGAAATCAACACCCGCCTGCAGGTGGAGCACCCGGTCACCGAGATGATCACCGGCCAGGATCTGGTGGAATGGCAGCTGCGGGTGGCCGCAGGTGAAGCCCTGCCGCTCACGCAGTCGCAGGTCGAGGTCAATGGCCACGCCTTCGAGGCGCGCATCTACGCCGAGGACCCGGACCGCGACTTCCTGCCCGCCACCGGCACCCTGACCTACCTGCAGGCGCCGGAAGAATCCGACCTGGTGCGGGTCGATACCGGCGTACGCCAGGGCGACGAGGTCAGCATTCACTACGACCCGATGATCGCCAAGCTGATCGTCTGGGACCGGGACCGCAGCAGCGCCCTGCGCCAGCTTGCCATGGCGCTCAGTCACTACCGGGTGGCCGGGGTGACTACCAATATCGATTTTCTCTACAACATCGCCACCAGCGCGCCTTTCCAGCAGGTACAGCTGGATACCCACTTTATCGAGGAGCACCGTGACCTGCTGTTCCAGGGTGACAGTGGCGACGAAGCCCAGGAAATCGCGCTGGCCAGCCTGTTCCTGCTGTTGAGCCGGCGCCGCGAAGCCGAGCGGGAAGCGGAGGGCCATGGCGACCCCTATTCACCCTGGCACAGCCATACCGCCTGGCGCATGAACGAACCCCACCGGCACCGGGTCACGCTCGACTACCGTGGCCGTGAGGTCGAGATCAATGCCGAACAACTGGCCGACGGCGGTTACCGTCTGCATTTCGAAAAAGAGGACATTATCGCCAGCGGCCGGCTGCTGGATGACGACCTGCGAGCCGACGTCGACGGCTTCCAGCAGAAGTTGTCCTTCGCCGAACACGACGGCACCTGGTCCGCGTACCGCGCCAGCGGAGCCTTTAACTTCCGCGAGCAGCTCGCCGACCTGGGCGACGCCGACCTGGCCGGTGCCAGCGGCAACCCGCGGGCGCCGATGAACGGCGTGGTGGTGCAGCTACTGGCCGAAGTGGGCAACACTGTGGAGGCAGACGCCCCGCTGCTGGTCATGGAGGCGATGAAGATGGAGCACACCATCCGCGCTCCCGCCCGGGGTGTGGTGACCGAGTTCTTCTTCCAGGCCGGGGAACTGGTGGACGGGGACGCCGAGCTGCTCAACTTTGCCGTGGAGGATGCCGGCTAGCGCAGGCGCAGCCTCTACCAGGGCAGCTGGCCGAGCGCGACTGGTCCAGAGCCCGCTTCCTGTGTACTCTGCCAGCAAAGGACCTGGGAGCGGTAAACCCTCATGGCGGTTTACGCCACACGCAAAATTCGCAACACCGCGGCGCTATTGATGATGCTCAGCGGCATCAGCCACGTCGCCCAACTCTGGTACCGGGAAACCAACGCCGCCACGCTGCTGACCGCGCTGGCCGGCATGTATTACCTGCTGCTGGCCCTGGGCCTGTCCGGCCAGTCCCGCTTTACCCTGTGGATCAGCACTATCTCGGTGTCGGCGGGTGGGGTTATGCGCACCGGGCAGCTGGGCACCGCCGCACCCGACCCGGCCCTCGCCTGGCACCTGGCGATGGACCTGTCGGTCGCCGCCCTATGCCTGTACATTCTTTATCGCACCCGCTTTGCAGATATGGACTGAATCCGTGGTAGCCCCACCCATGTTTGAGCCCGTCACCATTCTCTGCGCCCTGCTGTGCGGGGTTATCGCCCGCAGTGTGGGACTGCCGGCGCTGATCGGCTACCTGGCTGCCGGGTTTGTGCTTTATGAAATGGGCTCCACGCCGGGGCCCATCGTCGAGCAACTGGCAGAACTGGGCGTCACCCTGCTGCTGTTCTCCATCGGCCTCAAGCTGCAGCTCCGCAAACTGCTGGAGAAGCGGGTCTGGGCCTCGACCCTGGCACACATGGGCATATCGGTGCTGTTCTTCACGCCGCTGCTGGTGCTTATCACCCCGCTCATGCCCGGTGTGACCATGGACTTCGATGATTCCCTGCTGGTGGCTTTTGCACTGTCCTTCTCCAGCACGGTGTTCGCCATCCAGGTCATGCAATCCCGCGGTGAGATGTCCTCCCGCCATGCGTCCCTGGCCATCGGCATACTGCTGTTGCAGGATATCGCCGCAGTGGCCTACATCGCCATCGCCACGGGCAAGGTTCCGGAGCCAACCGCGCTGTTGCTGTTGTTGCTGATTCCCGCTCGGCCGCTGATATTGCGGGTGCTGAGCCTCACCGGGCACGACGAGCTGTTCACCCTGTCCGGGCTGGCGCTGGCGATTCTCGGCGCCGACCTGTTCGAACTGGTGGGCGTGAAGGGTGACCTGGGCGCCCTGATACTCGGTGTCATGCTGGCGGGCCATCCGATCGGCAAGGAGCTTGCCAAGAACCTGCTGCAATTCAAGGACCTGTTCCTGGTGGGCTTTTTTGTCAGCATCGGTCTGTCGGGCTGGCCCGTCGAGGAACTGGTTTACGTGGCGGTGCTGATCGGCGTGCTGGCGCCGCTGAAATCTCCCCTGTATTTCTGGCTGATGACGCGCTTCATGACCCGGCCGCGCACCGCCCTGCTGAGCGCCGCGGCCCTGTCCAACTACAGTGAGTTCGGGCTTATCGTGATCGCCATCGCCAGCAAGCAGGGCCTGATCGACAGCCAGTGGTCTGCCGCCCTGTCGCTGAGCATTGCCGTGAGCTTCTTGCTCTCCACGGGTATGAACCTGCAGGTGCACCCATTCTACCTGCGGCACTTCAGCACCCTGCGACGCTGGAGAAACAGGAAGCTGGACGTCGGCCTGCCCGACTGCAGCAATGTCGAAGTCATTGTGCTGGGCATGGGCCGCATCGGCAGCGGCGCCTACGACATCCTCCACCGCCGCCACGGCAATGCGGTACTGGGTGTGGATGACAACGACCAGAAGCTGGAGAACTGCCGCGAACGCAATCAGCGGGTGGTGGCCGCCGACGCCAGTGATCCGCTGTTCTGGATGAGCGTCAACCTGGGGAAGGTGGATCAGATTCTGATTGCGCTGACCAATCACCGCGAGAACATGCTGGTGGGCAAGCTGCTGCGCGATATGGGGTATATCGGCCAGATTACCGCGGCGATACGCTTCGAGGATGAGGCCAAGGACCTGGCGCGTTACGACATCGCCAGCTTCAATGTCTACGCCGAGGCGGGCGCGGGCCTGGCGACCCATGCCGAGCTGAGGCGCGTTTCCACACCCGGATACTGAGAGGACCATAGTAATGATCACACGCAGAACACTGTTGGGTGCCGCGGCAACCCTGCCCTTCCTCAGGCATGTTGCCATCACCCAGGCGGCCGCCGCACCGATTACCCGGCCGATTCCGTCCAGCGGCGAGGCCCTGCCGGTGATGGGCATGGGATCCTCGCGCACTTTTGACGTGGCAGCGGACGACGCCATGATCACCCAGCTCACCGAGGTGGTGCGGCTGTTCTTCGCTGCAGGCGGCACGCTGATCGACTCCTCGCCGATGTACGGTGAAGCGGAGTCGGCCCTCGGCCAGGTGCTGGCCAACCTGGGCATGCCCGAGCAGCTGTTTGCCGCTACCAAGGTCTGGACCTACGGTGCGGAAGCCGGCATCGAGCAGATGCAGGAATCTTCCCGCCGCATGCGAGTGCCGGCCTTCGACCTGATGCAGATTCACAACCTGCGCGACTGGAAACTGCACCTGCAAACCCTCAAACAGTGGAAAGAGCAAGGCAAGATCCGCTACCTGGGCATTACCACGTCGCACCAGCGCAACCACGCCGAGCTGGAAGAGATCATGCGTACGGAGCCGCTGGATTTCGTGCAGTTCAGCTACAACATCGAGAACCGACTGGCGGAAGAACGGCTGCTGCCGATCGCCGCAGACCGCGGCATAGCTACCATCATCAACCGTCCCTACCAGCGCGGTGCGCTGTTCGCAAAATCAAAAGGCAAGGAGCTGCCAGCGCTGGCACAGGAACTGGGTTGCGAAAGCTGGGGCCAGTTCTACCTGAAGTGGATCATCGGCCACCCGGCGGTCACCTGCCTGATCCCCGCCACCTCCAAGCCCAAGCACATGAAAGACAATATGGGCGCCAACTTCGGCCCGGTACCTGACGCAGCGCAGCGCGCGGAAATGCTGCGAATTTTCGAGAGCTTCTAGGAATGCGCTGACCGGCTATTTGCGGGTCTATTTCCTGGCAAAGGCCAGCGCCGGTAGCTGGGCGTTGGCCAGCAGCGGCAATACCAGCAGATTGAGCACTGCGTAAGCCGCCACTGAGACGGCGAGTAACAGGCCGAAGCCCGCCTGCCAGCCCAGCCAGGCAGCAGCCGCCACCAGCACCAGGCGGGCGATTTCCAGGTTCAGCACCCGCTGGCCGTCCAGCCAGTGACCGGTGCAGACCATGGTAAACAGCATCAGCGCCACTACCGTGGCATTGGTCATCCAGGACAGGCCCGGGATAAACAGCAGGGCAATCCCCACCGCCATCACCACCAGCAGCTGTCCCAGGGCGTAGGCGCTGACCGCTCCGCCGACCTGGGGGTCATACTTGTGGAAATCGTCGAGATTGGTTTTCTCCCGCGGGTAGCGGGCGGCGACGTCTTCCGGCCGCCAGCCGGTGCGCGCCACCAGCACGTGCAGCTTGTCGCGCCAGCGCCGCGCTCGCCAGGCATCCTGGACCATGCCCACGTAGATGTGCAGGTTGGCCCACAGCGGACTGAAAGTGTGCAGCGGGCCGCGAATGCCGTAGATGCAGGGCTCCTCATCCAGCTCTTCCTGGAAGGTGCCGAACCAGCGGTCCCAGAGGATGAAGACACCGCCGTAGTTGCGGTCCACGTAGATATCGTTCTGGGCGTGGTGCACGCGGTGATTCGAAGGCGTCACGAATATCCACTCGTACCAGCCCAGCTTGGGGATGTGCTCGGTGTGGACCCAGTACTGGTAGATCAGGTTGGCAGAGGCCACCGTAACGTAGACCTCGGCCGGCACGCCCACCAGGAACAGCGGAATGTAGAACAGCCAGCTCAGCAGGAAACCGGTGCTGGTCTGACGCAGCGCGGTGGTGAGGTTGTACTCCTCGCTCTGGTGGTGGGCGACGTGGGAGGCCCAGAACACCTGCCGCTCGTGGCCGATGCGGTGGTTCCAGTAATAGCACAGGTCATAGGCGACAAACGCGAACACCCAGGTTGCCCAGTGTCCGCTATCCATGCGCCACAGGGCATAGTGGTTCTCGATGGCGGCAAATACCGCGCCACCCAGGCCGATCAGCACCAGCTTGCTGGCCGTGCGCAGGGTGCCCATGAACAGGCTGCCCACCGAATCGTTGATCCGGTACGTGTTGCGACCGCGCATCACGCCGTAGGCGAATTCAATGCCCATGGCGAGAAAAAAGAACGGGATGGCGTAAGGGACGAGATCCATAAAGCAGCGCTATTGTACGCGTCAGCCCTCGCCCCGCAAACTCTCGATAAATTCGTCTGAGCTGGCAATGGCCTTGCGCATTTCCTCGATCAGCACGTCGATTTCCCGGTCGATATTGCTGAACTCGGTTTTCAGTGCCGCCACCGCCTGGGCGTTGAGGTTGTGCTTGAGGTACAGCACGTTGTCGTTGAGGGCAGCAAGCACCGGCTCCATGCGCTCCTCGGAGCGGCGCATCACCTTGACCAGGTTGTCGTAGCGACGCCGGGTATCCTTGAGCTTGCGCGCGCTGTCCCGGCGCAAACGATCATTACTGTACTGTTCCAGCTCCTCTTCCCACTCGTCGAACAGGGCATCGGCGACATCTTCGATGGCATCGATACGCTCCGAAACCTCCTCGGCGGCATCCCGGGAGGCCTCGTACTCGTCTGACAGATCCTCGTAGACCTGCTGCAGCTCGCCGCCGTCGAACGCGATCAGGCTCAGCAAGTGGGCCTGGGCCGACTCAAATTGCTGCTCTGCGTCCGCCTGGGCGTCGCGCGCATCTTCGACCCGGTCCACCAGGATCTCACGCTTGTGATAACCGACCTGTTCCGCCGCCGCATAGTAGGCCGACTGGCAGCCACTGACCGCCAGGGCACATAGCAAAACCGCCGGGACCGCAAAAATTCGCTTCATAGCTTCCTCCTTGGGCTCCGCAGCATGCTAGTGCAAACGGGCGTGATTACAAGTGCGGTATAGGGCCGATTCTGGCTAGTGGCGACAACCACTGCCGGGCTATAGTGACTCCATGAACGCACTGGACCCCACTGTATGCAGGCGTGCCAGATTGGCCCGCGACCCGCGTTTCGACGGCGTGTTCTTCCTTGGCGTGGTCACTACCGGCATCTACTGTCGGCCGGTGTGCCCGGCGCGGCCGCCGCGCGAGGAGAACGTGCGCTATTACCGCAGCGCCGCCGAAGCCGCCCAGGCCGGCTTCAGGCCCTG
>JAAUXY010080364.1_pt1 | contig 16660 bp, 14 predicted proteins | sample 7278121 | NCBI WGS metagenome assembly JAAUXY01 (sample SAMN14350117, study PRJNA611818) | marine sediment metagenome | isolation source: surface marine sediment (1.8m) | place: French Polynesia: Moorea | collected 2018-08 | reverse complement strand
GCAAATGCACGCCCGGGAAAAGCTCCGGGAAAGTGCGTAGGTGTGTTTCAGTCGCCGCTATCGAGGATCGAGAACAGTGCTCGCTCGATGCGGCCACGGAGTTCTTCTTCGGTAACCCCGGCGACACCGGGCACGGCCGCGACGTTGGCGACATCGATGCCGAGCACGCGCGGGTCCAGGTGCGTCAGCGCCGCTGCGGCGGCCGCCGACGCGCGTTCGTAGCTCTCGCCGATGATTGCCGGGCCGGTCACACCGCCCGCAGCGTAGATGCCGGGACAGGTCGTGGCACCGGCCTCGTCGACGTCGACGTAACCGGAAGCCGCAAGCTCGATGCCGAGCGCCGCCGCAAGGTCGTCGACACCCGCGGGCGGCCGTGCGTCGGAACCGAGCACGACCATGTCGAAGTACACCTCAGGCACTTCGTGGCTGACGAAGTCGACCCAGGTCGCAGCGAGGCCCTGCTCACCGCCCTCGACGTTCTGCAGCAGTCCGAACCGCACGTCGATGCCGGCGGGCAGTTGCCCGAGCAAAGCTGCTTTCTCGTCTTCCCCGGGCTTGACCGTGACCAACACTACGATCGTGTCGATACGCTGTTCGATGAGACGGCTCAACTGGCCGGTCGCGGTATATACGGCCTTCGGCGACAGCTCGTCGAGCACGAGCAGCAGGCTCGACGGATACGCCTCGTCCGACGGCCGCGCAACGAATCCGCCGGTCGGGCCCGGCGCCGTCAACAGGCACTCGAGTTCGTCGGCTGTCACGACGTCGGGGTTGTCGCCATAGCCGAACGCGCCCGACTCTTCGATCGGCGCCACCTCGTCGCCGGCGGCGATGACGATCGCACCGACCTTGCGTTCGTGGCTCTGTTGCAGCGGCACGTCGAAAAAGATCGCATTGTCGTCGCAGGCTTCGATGCAGCGATTGCACGGCAGGTAGTTAGGTGGCGTATTCAGGCACGCATCGATGTCGATCGCGAATGCCTCGGGAAGCGTCTCGATGTGTGGCGTGAATATCGCCTTGCGGTAGCTCAAACCCGCTTCGTACTCGTTTGGCAGGACCTGTGGACAAACCGGCTTGCAGTTGTTGCAACGCGTGCACGCGTCGGTAACGAAGCGCGCCTGCTCGCGAATCGACACGTCGAAGTTGCCGGGCGTTCCTTCGACCGCGGTGACTTCGGCAAGCGTCAGGATTTCGATCGACGCGTTCTCCGCGACGGCGGCGAGCTTGGGCAGCGGCACGCCGTCAATGAAATCGCCGGCCGATGATTTTTGCGTCATGGCGGCAGACAGCTTGCCGCCGACGACGGCATCGCGTTCGACGACGGTGACGCGTGCGCCGGCGTTGGCACAGTGCAGCGCTGCCGTGAGTCCGGCAAGACCGCCACCGACGACGAGAATCGAATCCGTCATACCGCATCCCTCGCGAAGGCTATTCCCGCATCGAGCGCGTTGAGGTCGAGCTCGAGGTGCGCGGCACGCACGGACGTGCGAATCGTCTCCTCCATGGCTTCGCGACTGACCACGCCGGTTGCGCCGATGACGTACCCGAGTACCACGATATTGGCCGCGAGCTTGTTACCCAGCCCGCTGGCGATCTCGATGGCCGGCAGGCGTACTGCATCGGAGTCGTCGCCGCGAGGCTTTACGAGTGCGGATTCCAGGATCAGCAGTCCACCGGGTTTCAGCTGCGGCCGGAATTTTTCGTAGGCCTCCTGGAACAATACGGCGAGGATGTCGGGCTCGAGCACGAACGGATAGCCAATGGCCGAGTCGGACACGATGATGTCGGCGCGCGACGCGCCGCCGCGCGCCTCCGGTCCGTAGGACTGCGTAAACACGGACTCCTTGCCATCGTGCAGGGCTGCCGCCTTGCCGAGCAGGTTGCCCGCGAGCGCAATGCCCTGGCCGCCGACCCCGCCCAGACGAATGCCGGTCGACTCAGGCATGGAACGCCGGCCTTTCGATGTCGACGAAGTTCCCCACGACGATCTCCTTGTCGTGGTCGACGATATCGATATCGAGTTCCTCGAGATTCTGCACGCCATGCTCGATGCGACAGAGCTGCCGGTAGAGCTCGACCTCGTCGAGGCCTTCGCCGAGCTTGTTGCGTCGACCGAAGCTCGTCGGACACGGCGACAACACCTCGGTGAAGCAGAAACCGTCCTTCTGCATCGAGCGCAGGATCGCTTCGGTGAACTGGCGTACGTGGAGCACGGTCCAGCGCGCGACGAAATTCGCACCTGCGGCTTTCGCGAGGTGCGGCAGGTTGAACGGTTGCTCGAGGCTGCCCTTCGGCGCCGTCGTGCCTTTCGCGCCAACCGGCGTCGTCGGTCCGACCTGGCCACCGGTCATGCCGTAGTTGAAGTTGTTGATACAGATGACGTTGAGATTGGCGTTGCGACGCGCCGCATGAATGAAATGATTGCCGCCGATCGCAACGAGGTCGCCGTCGCCGCTGATGACGGTGACCTTGAGTTCGGGATTGTGAATCGCGATGCCGAGCGCAAACGGCAGCGCGCGTCCATGGGTTGCATGATAGGAGTCGACGTTGACGTAGCCGGCGGCCCTGCCACTGCAACCGATCCCCGAGACACAAACGTGCCTGTCTTCGTCGACACCCGACTCGCTGATCGCGCGAACGTATGCGTGCACCACCGTGCCGATGCCGCATCCGGGGCACATGATGTGCGGGAAACGGTCCGCCCGCATCAGGTGGTCGATCGGGTGAACCGTGGCGACGCCGTGCTGCGGTTGTGCGCTCATGTTCGAATAACCTCCAGTATTGCGTCTGGCCTGGGCATCGCGCCGCCAGCGTGATTCAGTCCCTGGGTTGGCAGCTGCGTCAGGCGTTCGACCTCGCGCCGGATCTGGCCGAGATTGATCTCGGGTACGACGAAGCGCTTGACGTCACCTGCCGCTATGAGCCGGCGAATCCTTTCCTCGGGAAACGGCCAGATGGTCTTTGGCCGCAGCAGCCCGACGCTCAGGCCCTCCGACTGCGCCTGTCTCACGGCGGCCTCCGCGGATCGCGCGGTACAGCCGTACGCGACGACTATTGTCTCCGCGCCTTCCACCGCTATTTCCTCGTAGTCGACGATCTCGGCGGCATTCAGGCGTACCTTGTCGACGAGCCGCGTCACGAGCTCGTTGTGACGCTCGGGCGTCAACGCCGGGTAGCCCCGCTCGTCGTGGGTGAGGCCCGTCATGTGCACCTTGTAGCCTTCGCCGGCGTGCGCGATCGGCGGCACGAGATCGTCGTCGGGCGCATAGGACAGGAACGGTGCCACGCCCGGCTCCGTCTTCGGGCGTTTGCGTGGCACGTGCTCGATCTCGTCCTGCGCCGGAATCACGACACGCTCGGCCATGTGACCGACGACCTCGTCCATCAGGATGAAAACCGGCACGCGGTAGCGATCAGCCGTGTTGAACGCGGCGACCGTCATCTCGAAGCACTCCTGCGGCGAATACGGGCTGTAAGCGACGATGCCGTAGTCGCCGTGGGATCCCCAGCGCGCTTGCAGCACGTCCGACTGGCCGACCATCGTCGGTAATCCGGTCGACGGTGAAGCGCGCATGACGTTTACGATGACGATCGGCAGCTCCATCATCGCCGCCAGGCCGATATTCTCCATCATCAGGCTGAAGCCCGGGCCCGAGGTCGCCGTGAAACTTCGCGCGCCGGCGGCCGACGCACCGATAATGGCGGCGATGCTGCCGAGCTCGTCTTCCATCTGCACGAAGCGGCCGCCGACCGAGGGCAGGCGATGCGCGAGATGCTCGGCAACCTCGGTCGAGGGCGTGATCGGGTAGCCGCCGAAGAAATCGACGCCCGCCGCCATTGCACCCTCGGCGCAGGCATGGTCGCCCACCATGAAGTGCTTGCCGGTCAGGACGCGAGCCATGATCAGCTGCCCTCCGTTTCGGCAGGGTCGGTCGTGAAGATCGCCATCTCGGGGCAGATGGCATCGCAAAACTTGCACAGTACGCAAGCGTCGGTCTTGCCTGCTGCTACGACGGGAAAGTGGTAACCCTTGGCGTTGATCTCGGTCGAATACTCGAGCACGTCAGCCGGACAATACTCTATGCAGTAGCTGCACTCTTTGCAGCGTTCGGTGATGACGTGCACGGAGCCGCGCGGCGTACCCGCCCGCTCCAGGTCCATCGGTTGACGCGGAAGATAATCTCGAGCCTTCATTCAGCGGCCCCCCAGGCGGGTATTTCACCATCCCGGGGCACCCACAGGCATAGAGGAATGTGCCTACAAGGGTTGCTCGTAAGCGAGTCGCACGGCGTCCGCCCCGTACTCCCGTTCCAGGCGCCGAATCGCAAAGTGGCTGCGCGCGACGTCCTGGAAATGCGAAATGAAGATCGTGTTGATCAGGCCGCCGCCGACGGCGCCCACGACCGGCAGCGTCTGCGCCATCGCCTTTTGCGAAACGACGATGCCGAAGCGCTTGGCGATGGTTGCCACGAAACGCACCAGCACCGGCGCTGTCGCGTCGCCGATACCGTGCCGGGCGACGTACTGCACGGCTTCCGATACCGACTGGCTCAGCGCGAGCCGCGCACCGTAGTACGAGGTGTCGGCCGCATCGTCCTTGCTGCTCATGCCGCTGCCAAGCGCGAACACCTGCATGGCATTGATCAATGTCTCGTCATCGCGCGGTGACTCGCCTTCTGCCCTCGCGATATCAACGATCGAGCGAAACATGATGCCTGTCGTCACCGGCAACTCGATGGCAAGCGCCTTGATGCCGACGAAGCCGGCCACGGCGCCCGTGGTCGCAGCCGCCGCCGCATGCAGCCTCGGGCTTGCTTCGACGTCCTGTTCGTCTCGCAGCGTATCGGCGGCGCGCAGCATCACCGTCTCGATCGCTTTCTTCGTCGACGCACCGACGGCATCGGCAACGGCCTTCGGAGCCCGCGCGCTGATTTGCTTTGCAACGGCCTCGACGGGCATACCGATCGCAGAGCTCAGGCGTATTGCGAGCGACGGATTCTCCAGCGCCGCCCGCGCTTCCGTGAGGACGACGAGGTCGGTTCCCGTCAGTTCGCTCAACGGTCCAGCCCCGCCAGGATACGGATGTGTGTCTCGGCGCAGCGGGCCAGGCTGCGCAGCTCGTAGCCGCCCTCGAGTACGGACACGATGCGGCCTTTTGCGCTGCCGCCCGCCGCCGCCACGATCTGTTCCGAGATCCAGCGATAGTCGCTGTCGCGCAGGGCGACGTGCGACATGTCGTCGTCGATGTGCGCGTCGAAACCGGCCGACACGAAGATCATGTCGGGTGCAAACCGGTCTAGCGCCGGCAGCCAGTGGTCGCTGACCGCCGCACGAAACTCGTCACCTCCCGCCGTGGCCGCAAGCGGCACGCTGACACGATTCGGCGAGTTCTCGCGCAGCGGCGTAAACGGGTAGAACGGGTGCTGGAACGTCGAGCAGAACAGCACCCGCTCGTCACCGTCGAAGATCTCCTCCGTGCCGTTGCCGTGGTGCACGTCGAAATCGAGGATTGCGATCTTCGACAGACGATGCTCGTCGAGCGCGTGCGCGGCACCCACCGCGATATTGTTGAAGAGGCAAAATCCCATCGCACGGTAGCTCTCGGCATGGTGGCCGGGCGGCCTGACACCGCAAAATGCCGATACAGCCTCACCGCCGACTACGAGGTCGGTTGCGGCCACGACGGCGCCGGCCGCACGGTAGGCGGCGAGCAACGAGTCCGGGCTGACGACGGTGTCCGGATCGAGCCGCTCGTAGCCCTCGTAGGGAATCATCGAGGAAACCCGCTCGACGTGCTCGAGCGTGTGCACCCGCAGCAGCTGCTCTGCCGTCACCTCGGGTGCATCAAACTGGCGCAACACGTCGCGCAGGCCCGTCGCGATCAACCGATCCTCGATCGCGTGCAGGCGCGCGGCCGTCTCCGGGTGGCCCTGGCCCGTGTCGTGTTTCTGACATGAAACGTGCGTAAAATAAGCGGTCTGCATGAGTCCCCATTCGACACCACCCGGTGTCAGGCACATCTGATATGAACAGCCATTATCTCACTTCCCTGTTCACACCTGGGAGCGTTGCCCTGTTCGGCACCAGCGACCGGGTCGATTCGGTCGGCGGCGTCGTCTTCAAGAACCTGCTCGGGTCGGGCTTCAAGGGCCGGATTTACGGCATCAACCCGAAGCGCGACACTGTCCAGGGCGAGCAAGCCTACGCGTCGCTCGACGATATCAGGGAGACCCCGGAGCTCGCTGTCGTCGCAACGCCCTCGACGAGCGTACCGGCAATCGTCGAGGCTTGCGGAGAACGCGGTATTCGCATGATGCTGATCCTGTCCGCCGGCTTTCGCGAGATCGGCGAAGAAGGCAGGCGACTGGAGGATCGCGTCATCGAGCTGGTGCGGCGCTACGACATTCGCCTGATGGGCCCGAACTGCCTCGGCCTGATTCGTCCGGACATCGGGCTCAACATTACGTTCGGCAACAATAACGCGAGCCACGGCAGCCTCGCGCTCGTTTCGCAGTCGGGCGCGATTTGCACGGCCATTCTCGACTGGGCCGAGAGCAACGAGATCGGCTTCTCGGCGGTCGTATCCACGGGCATAGGCGCCGACCTCGATTTCGGCGACTACCTCGACTACCTCGCGTCGGACCCGCACACCAAGGCGATCCTGCTGTACATCGAGGGTATCAAGGACGCGCGTCGATTCATGAGCAGTGTGCGTGCCGCGGCGCGCATCAAGCCCGTCATTGCGCTTAAAGTCGGACGACACGCGGCGGGCGCGGAAGCGTCGATGTCGCATACCGGCGCACTGGTCGGAAGCGACAATACCTTCTCGGCCGCGCTGTCCCGCTCGGGCGTACTGCGCGTCGAGACTGTAAGCCAGCTGTTCGCCGCCGCGAGGGCCCTGTCGACGCCGCGTTACAAGAGCGCATCCGAACGGCTCGTCATCATCACCAACGGCGGTGGACCCGGCGTCATGGCCGCCGACCGCGCCACCGACCAGGGCATCGAACTCAGCGCGCTGAGCGATGAAACGCTGGCCGAACTCGATGCAGTGCTGCCATCGGTGTGGTCGCGTAACAACCCCGTCGACATCATCGGCGACGCGCCGCCCGAGCGTTACAAGGCGGCGATCGACATCTGCCTGCAGGACCCCGGCGTCGATGGCGCGATCGTCATTCTCACGCCGCAGGCCATGACCCGTCCGACCGAGGTCGCCGAAGCCGTCGTGGCCGCGGCAAAGGACAGCCGGAAACCGGTAATGACGAGCTGGATGGGCGGCGGCCAGGTGTTCGAGGCGCGCAAGGTTTTCAACGACGCGCGCGTGCCGGGTTTCAACACGCTCGAGAACGCCGTCGACGCGTTCTCGTACCTCGCGCGCTACAACAAGAATCAGCGCCTACTGATGCAGACACCGGCGCCATTGACGAGCGGGCAGAAGACGCCCGACCGTGAAGGCGCACGACTGATCATCGAGTCGGTGCTGACGTCGTCGCGCAAGGTCCTCACCGAGCCTGAATCGATGGCGGTACTGAACGCATTCGGCATTGGCACCGTGCAGAACTCGGTTGCCCGTTCCGCGAACGAAGCGCTCGTCATCGCGGAGTCGATCGGCTATCCGATCGCGATGAAAGTCCTGTCGACGGACATTTCGCACAAGTCTGACGCGGGCGGCGTACGGCTCAATATCGATTCCGCGCAGGAGGTTCGCGGCGTCTACAAACAACTCATTAGCGACGTGCAGCAGAAGCTGCCCGACGCCAGGATAGACGGCGTCACGATCGAACGCATGCATCGCAGCTCCAACGGCCGCGAGCTCATGGTGGGACTCATCCGCGACCCGGTGTTCGGTCCCGTCATAAGCTTCGGCGGCGGCGGAACGGCGGTCGAAATCATGGGTGATTCGGCAATCTCGCTGCCGCCGCTGAACCGTCGCCTTGCGGCCGATCTCGTCCGTCGCACCCGCGTGTCGAAATTGCTCGGGGACTTCCGGCAGATGCCGGCGATCGACATGGACCGTCTCGTCGACGTGCTGCTCGCCGTATCGAGCATGGCCTGCGAGCTGCCCTGGATCCGGGAGATGGACATCAATCCGCTGATCGCCGACGACAAGGGTGTGGTGGCCGTCGACGCCCGCATCGTGGTCGGCTACCCGAAGCCGTCGACCGACCCGTATCACCACCTTGCGATTCACCCGTACCCGACGAACCTCGTCCGCAACATCCAGCTCGACGATGGTACTGACGTCGTGATCCGGCCGATCCGGCCTGAGGACGCGGAGATCGAGGCAAAGTTCGTGCGCGAGCTGTCACCCGAGTCGCGCTATTTCCGGTTTATGAACCAGATGCAGGAGCTGAGCCAGGAAATGCTGGTGCGCTTTACCCAGATCGACTATCACCACGAAATGGCGCTGATCGCCGTTATCAACGCAGACGGCAAGGACGAGCAAATCGGCGTCGCCCGCTACACGACCAACCTCGACAAGACGAGCTGCGAGTTTGCGCTGACGGTGTCCGACAAATGGCAGCATCACGGCATCGGGCACATCTTGATGCGCGACCTGATGGACGTGGCCCGAAATCGTGACCTCGATGTGATGAACGGCCAGGTATTGTCGAACAACAGGAAGATGCTGGATCTCGTCGAGACGCTGGGCTTCAGGATCAGCAACGATCCCGAAGATCCGGCCATCAAGAAGATCGAAATCCGCCTGTAGTCAGGACCTGAATCCGGGCAGAAGTCCGCTGGCCGCGGAGCCGACGACGACGAGGCCGAACGACATCACGTCGAGACGCGGTATTGGCCCGCCGCCGTAACCGTACATCGCGAGTAAGGCGACGCCGAGACAGATCATGATCGCGCCACCGACCTGGCGTATGGACGCCGGTATCTTCGCGTCGGAAGGACGCGTGCCACGCTCGAAGCGCGACATGAGGAGCGCAACCGGCAGCAGGAGGATCAACAGGCCGATCAACCAGACCGGCCTCGTCCACCACCACTCGACGGTGCCGGGCTCGATGCCCAAGCCCGGTCCGCCGAGCAGGAACGACACGGCGATGAACACGATCATCACGGTGATGTGCCACAGGTAGACTGTCATGATCATGCTGCTGATGAGCACCGTCGACGTCCACAGCCACAGGCGGTCGAGCAGGCTGCGCATCGGTTGCTCGATGCCGAGCAGGAAACCGAACTGGAAAATGCCGAGCGCAATGAGCGTGATTTTGGGCGGCAGCGAATTGCTCAGGCCCTCGTCCGGCGAGCCCACCATCGCCATTGGGTAAGGACCCTTGAAGACCAGCAGCCAGAGCGCCAGCAATCCGAGAGCCGATATCAGCAACATCTGCACCCCGTTCCCGGTGCGACCGTCGCGCCACGCATAGCCCAGGTGATGCACGGACAGCCAGACCCAGAAGTAGCTGCTCCAGCCCAGCCAGCGCAGGTCGGCGACGAAGAACAGCACGTCGACCAATATCGCGATGGCGACGAACGCCCAGAAAGACGCGAATCCGAAGCGCTTCCAGAACCGGTAGGTCGCCGGCGCCAGGATCACGACCATGATGTAGATGGCGAGAAACCAGGTGGGAATCAGCGAAGCGCGCGAAGCCCACTGGATGACCTCGGCGCTGACGCCCATGAAGTCCATGATCAGCGCAATGACGGCCCAGCCGATGAGCAGTGCGAGCAGAGGTGCGACGAGGCGGTTCAGGCGGGCCGCCAGCCAACCCGCGTACGCCGTGCCCTTTTTCGCGGCGCTCTCGAGCGATACCGCGTTCGAGTATCCGCCGACGAAGAAGAAGATCGGCATGACCTGGAACAGCCAGGTCAGCCACTGCATTTGCGGCTGGTCCTTGACCAGATGACCGTGGATGAGATTGCCGTCGACGTACCAGGCCGTTGCGATCAGCCAGTGGCCGAGGATGACGACCATGATCGACGCGGCGCGCAGGAAGTCGACGTAGCGGTTGCGCTGCGGCGGCGTTTTTGCCGCCATTTCACTCGCTTGAGACCAGATGCCCATGTGCCCATTCCGATGGTTCGAGCACCCAGACTATGTCACATCGCCGACCGGCGCACGGCACTGCATCACGCAAGTCGATGAAAAAGGGGCCTTTTGGCCCCTTTTTTTGTGAACTCAGTGGCGCGCGCGGCGGACAGTGATCCTTGCAACCGGGTTGCGCCAGTCGTAAGCGGCGGGTTCGAGATCGCCGATACCGTGAATGCCGCTGGAGACGTGCACGTAGCCTTCGCCATCCTCTTCAGAGTTACCTTCACCCATGCAGACCGGGCCGGGTATGTTGGCGCACAGCTCGTCGTTGTATTCGGAGCCCGCATCGTACGCCGGCACGGTATGCGTCCGCGTCCAGCGGGACAGGTACGCGGAGTCCAGTGCGACAAACGTGTCGTTGGTCGGAATCAGCATGCCAGCGACGCTCACCCGGTTGAATCGGCTGTTGCCCTTGATCCGGATCGTCACGGTCTCGCCCGGGCCCAGCAGCCCGCCGTTCGTTGCCGTGTCCAGGACCTTGCTGTCCAGCGAATCCAGCACGTTCCTGAGCGGTGCGATGTCGCCGCTCTCCGCGATCGTCGCAAGTCCGTCACTGGCCGGCTCACCGAGCTCGAACAGGCCGATCGAGGCCTTGTGACTGACCACGAGCAGCGGCGTAAAGGTCTGTCCGGAGGTGATATTGGTAATGGTGACGTCGTACATGCGCTGGCCGTAGCCGTCGGCGAACGCGGGCGCTGCACCGAACAGGGCAACAACTACAACAGCGAGCATTCTTTTCATTGTTTTCTCCTTTGGGTCGTTGCACGCCGGGGGTTCCCGGCGCATTGCCTGCGAGACGTTAGCGGGCGGAATTCACGTGGGTATCACCGCGCGGGTGCGGCGCTGTGATATTTGCGTGATATCCGGGGTCTAGTCTTGTGGAGGCGTATGAAGAACAAGAACATTCTCATCGTCGAAGACGAGCGGGACATTGCAGACCTGCTCGTGCTGCATTTGCGGGACCTTGCCGACAACGTCGTCTGGGCGCCCGACGGCAACACGGGGCTGCAGCTTGCGCGACAGCGCAAGTGGGACCTCGTCATTCTCGACCTGCGGCTGCCGGGCCCGGACGGCCTCGATATCTGTCGCGCGCTGCGCCGCGAGGCGTCGTACACGCCGATTCTGATGCTGACGTCGAAGTCTTCCGAGCTCGACCGGGTACTCGGGCTGGAGCTCGGCGCCGACGACTATATGACGAAACCGTTCAGCATCCTGGAACTCATGGCGCGCGCGAAGGCGATATTCCGGCAGGTTGCGGCCATAGAGAACGAGACCCGTTTCCCGGCCGAGCGCATTCATGCCGGCCCGATCAGCATCAATACGACGGCACGGGCCGTAACGGTCAACGATCACGCGGTGGATCTCACGGCGCGCGAATTCGACCTGTTGCTGCACTTTGCGAGCCACCCCGGCCGCGTATTCCGGCGATCCGAACTGCTCGACTACGTCTGGGGGTACGGGCACGAAGGCTACGAGCACACGGTCAACTCACACATCAACCGCTTGCGTGCGAAGATCGAACCCGACCCGGCCGAACCGACCTGCATCGTCACGGTCTGGGGCGTCGGCTACAAGTTCGAGGTGGGCAAGCGAAGCGAGTTGCGGGCATGACGTCGCTGTACGCGAAACTGTCTGCGGCAATGCTCGTCATCTTCACCGTAGTGGGCGGAGGCTTCCTGCTGATCTACCAGTTCACGACTACCTTGTATTACGAGGAGCTGACCCAGCGGCTCAATGCGCCCATCGCCATGTACGTCACCGGCGAACAGTCGTTGATGCACGAAGACGGATCCGTGGACGACGCCGCAATGCAGCTGCTCGGGAGCCGCGCGATGATCATCAACCCGACCGTCGAGGTATACCTGCTCGATACGAGTGGCGAGATCCTGGCGCACGCACTGCCGCCCGGGTCCGTCCTGATGGATAGAGTAGACGTCGAGCCGATTCGCGATCTCATATCCGGCAACGTCGAGATGCCGTTTCGCGGCGATGATCCGAGGAATCCACGGGCGAGCAAGGTCTTCTCCGCCGCCGAGGTCATGACCGACGGCAGACTGGCGGGCTATCTGTACGTGGTGCTGGGCGGGCAGAAATACGATGAGCTCGTCGGCACGCTGCGCGGCGGTTATGCGCGCGAGGTCGGAGTGTGGGCGATTCTCGCACTCGTCGCACTCGGCACGGCGGCGGGCTTGCTCGCGTTCGGCTTGCTGACGCGACGTTTGCGGCGCCTGACCGCCAACGTGCAGCGCTTCAGCGACAGCGATTTCGAGATGGACGTCGCGAATCATCGATCCGGCAGCGGATCGGACGAGATAGACCAGCTCGACCGGGCGTTTCACGCCATGGCAGCACGCATCAGCGAACAGGTAGAGCGGCTCAAGGAGACCGATCGCCTGCGCAGGGAGCTCATATCCAACGTCTCGCACGACCTGCGGACGCCGCTCGCCTCGATGCAGGGCTACATCGAGACGTTGCTCATCAAGAACGGCGACCTGTCCGGCGCCGAGCGAAAGCGCTGCCTGACGATCGCGCGAAAAAACACGCAGCGACTGAGCGAGCTCGTCGACGACCTGTTCGAATTGTCGAAGCTGGATTCGGCCAACGTCACACCGATGTTCGAGACGTTTTCGGTCGCCGAACTGCTGCAGGACACCGTGCAGGAGTTCGAGCTGGACGCAGAGAAGAAGCGCATCACCGTCATGACCAACACGCCACGCGATACGGCGATTGTGTACGCCGACATTGGCCTGATTCAGCGCGTTCTCGAGAATCTGCTGAAGAATGCCATTCATTTCACACCGGCTGGCGGGCGCATCCAGGTGGATATCGAGAAGCGGCCGGAGGTGGTCGCAGTGTCGGTCAGCGACACCGGCTGCGGCATTGCCGAAGACGACCTGTCGAGGATATTCGACCGCTTCTACCGACGTGAGGACGACGATGACACGCGCACGGGTTCAGCCGGGCTGGGACTTGCGATCGTCAAGCGCATCCTGGACCTGCACGGCAGCAGGATAACCGTGACCAGCGAGGTCGATCAGGGTACGCGTTTCGAGTTCGATCTGCGGCGCATGCAGAAAGCGGCCTGAAGGGCGAGCAACCAGAGCAGCAGCGGACCGGCTGCGCCTCCGCCTTCGTCGTCGCCGCTATTGCTGGCGGGGTCGTTCACGTTGACGCTACCCGTCGCACTGTTGTTGGTCGGGTCGGCGTCGCTCTCGTTCGACGCGACGGTCACGGTATAGCTGCGCGAGCCCACGCTGATGCCGGTGATGCCGATACTGAGCGTCGAAGTCGACTGCGCCGGGAAGCTCCCTGCCGTGCAGTCGACCTGGCGCGTATTGATTACGCTGCAGCTGCCGAGGCTCCAGTCCGCGCTGTCGGCGCGCAAGCCCGACGATAGCTCGATGCTGACGGTGACGCCGGTCGCCGTAAGGTCCGACTGGTTCTCCAGCGTCGGCCGCAGCGTCGTGCTCGAGTCGACGACCAGGTTTGTCGTTCCGGTGCCGAACACGCGCAGGTCGGTTGCGCGATCGACGGTGAACTGGGTCGTCGACTGGTCGTTGTTCGCGTTGTCGTCGACGTCTGCACTCACCATTGCATTCAGGACCGCGGTCCCGAGCGAATTCGGCGTTGCCGAGATCGTGACGGTATGGCCGGCGAACCCGCTAACCGTGCCGATCGAGCAACTTGCGCTACCGGCGCCGGTCGAGCAGCTGCCCGAGCTCGACGAGACCGAGTTGACGGTAATTGCCGCCGGAATCGTGAAATCCACGGTAACGTTGGTCGCGTCGAGCGAACCGTTGTTGTCGACATCGAAGACCAGGTCGGTCCGCGTTTCCAGCAAGATCGTGGTGCCCGGGCCGCTGAACGCAACGGACATGTCGACAGCCGGCAGCGGTGTGATGCATGACGCAGCGGCGATGTCGTCCTGCATCTGCGTGACCGAGCAGGACGAGAACTGGTCGCTGCCGTTGACACTCGGCGCCATGATGAATGAAGCAGTCTCCGACTCGCACGGCGACCCGGACTCGGCGTCGTGCGGTGCACCGAAGTTGTGGCCGATCTCGTGCGCCGCAATCAGCGCGTCGGTGGTCGGACCACGGCGTCCTTCGCTCAGGCCCACCCCGAACCGCGCGCTGCAAAGCGCACCGTTGTAGGCAATGCCGACGGTCGTCGTATCGAGATTCCGGCCCGTGTACAGGTGTGTCAGGCCTCGCGAACGCTGCGCCGGCGTGCCGTTTCGGTAATTCCCGAGTTCCACCAGCAAGTCGCCCGCGACCAGCTCGTCGGTGAACGGATCGTTGACGTCGCTGTTCGTCTCGATGATCTCCACCGAGATCTGCACGCCGAGCTGCTGGCTGAAGATGCCATCGACGCTGTTCAGGCGGGTGACGATCGCCTGGTTGGCGGCGGCGTCGCCGCCCATGTCGGTCGTGAACTCGTAGTCGCCGATAGCACCGAGCGTCAGTTCCTGCACGGCGCCGGGGCCCTGCAATGTCGACGTACCGAGTTCGGCCTGGAGTTTCTGGTAGACAGCGGCGCCGTTGACGGGCCTCGAGTCCGAGCCGCAGCTCATCGTACCGGGCTGAATGACGGCGTCCGCAAGGCGATAGATAACGGCAGAGTCCGATGCCAGCAGGCTGTCTGCGGGTGATTCAATGGCAAACAGTTCCGCGCCGTCCCAGACGAGGCCGGCAGGAACGCCGTCGGACACGACGATACGCGCCCACGAGCCGGGCACGTCGCGCAACACGCCACGATATACGTCGAAATTCTCCCCGACCGCGGCCCGCGACGACGCCGGCAACAAACTGCTGTTGCTTTCCAGCTGCAGGTCGAACGCGCGACCCATTGCATCGAAGCGCAGCGACACCGGACCGCGCGCCGTGAGCTTCTGCACGCCGTCCGAGCGCTGCCGCGTGATTTCCAGTCGTTGCAGCGGTTCGATGTGAGATACGTGTACGTCGTCGTTCGCGCTGGCGTGCGACGCCGCCGCGATTCCCAGGAGCGAGATAGCTGCGATGCGCGAAAGTGCTTTCATATGGCGTCCTGCCCAGACCGTCGGGGACCTGCACTCAATTAAACAGATGGCCATCGGGGCAACAAGGAACCAGGCCTGCAGGGACGAAGTCACGCCCGGAAATGTGCGCTGGTTCTCAGTTTTCGTCGGCTTGCCCGGCTCGCAGCAACGCGCAATCCGGCAGTACGCCCCTTTGCTCGAGTGTCCGGAGTTCGACTTCGGTCAGCAAGTAAAGTTGCTCGCCCGACCGGTGAAAGTACATCGGCGGCAATTCCTCGCCGGACGTCGTCGTCATGCTCAGGACACCGGCCCTGACCTCGTAGGCCCCGTGCTTCGGGAAATCCGGGTAGCGATTGACCGGTTCGCCATCGTCGCCGATGACGACCTCGTCGCTGAGCTTCGACCACGTGAACTCACCGTTGTCGAGCTGCACGACATTGGCGACGAACGTCGGACAGGACGGTGAGTAGCCGCCGTCATAGGTCGCACAGGACGCGAGCGAGAGTACCGCGAGGCAGGCAGAAAGCGATCGAATGTTCATAGGTGGGTTTCTAGCATGCGCAAGTTACCCCTGGCGCGGCGCGACTTCACAACTTCGCCGTTTCCGTACCCTTGGGCCCCTGTGACCATTATTGCCGAAACGCGTTCGCAACGCGCCTCATATGAAACCACGGAACCGTTTGTTGCAGACGAAACTATGAAGCGCTCTTGCGCGCATGTAAACGATTGCAACCCTTGCTGCCAAACGATTTTCGATTTGCTACGGTGCGCCAACCGAATCGACATGGATCCAGTCGGAGGGTAGTACATGCAACGACCTTTGGGGGCCAGCGCCGCTCTTTTCGTTCTCATCGCCGCTGGCCTTACGGCGACCGCCCTCTTCACCGGCCAGCTCACCCAACCACCTCTGCAACGCTACATCGTCCAGGCAACGAGCCTCACCGAAGCTCGAGATCTCGTGAGAGAGGTAGGCGGCAGCATTACGCATGAATTGCGGGTGATCAACGCCGTTGGCGCGATGCTAACGGAGCGCCAGCTCGATGCGTTACGAGAAAGTGACGGCCTGCGTCGGGTCTACAAGGATCGGCAGCTCGAGACGACGTCCGAGGTCGAAGATCCGCCGACCTGCCGCCTCGCGGCCGACTCCTGGATCGAGCTCGAAGACGACGATGCCAACTGGTGGGTCACCAACGATACGAGCGCGACGGTGACGATACGGAGAATCGTCGCGTTCTGGCCGAAGAAAAACGAAGAGCTGAACCAGGTCGAACTCAACGACGTCACGGTGTTCAGCGGCGAGATCGAGGGCGTCAGCGCCGCCTTCAATGCCCCGGAGACGGGCGGAACGTCGAGCGTGTTTTCGATCTCACCGGGCCAGAGCATGCGCGTCGAGTTCCAGTTCGACGAACTGCGAAACCGGCCCGACGATTACGAATTCCGGCTCACGTTCGACAACGATTGCGTTGCCGAGTACCCGGCGCCGCCGCCAGCCCCTTTCGAAGGCGACAGCGATGCGGAAGCGAAGCGTACCTACGTGTCCACGCTGATCGGGGCCGATGCGCTGCACTGGGAAAACATCACGGGCGACGGCATTACCGTCG
>JAAUXY010073280.1_pt1 | contig 16660 bp, 14 predicted proteins | sample 7278121 | NCBI WGS metagenome assembly JAAUXY01 (sample SAMN14350117, study PRJNA611818) | marine sediment metagenome | isolation source: surface marine sediment (1.8m) | place: French Polynesia: Moorea | collected 2018-08 | reverse complement strand
GTCAACTTCTCCGGAGACTCTGACTAGGGCGCTTTCATCGACGACCAGCAATCCTGCGAACTGGCAAGGATGAATACACGTTGGTGTGCGCAGGGTTCGACGACAAGTGGCGTGTGGGCGCTCCGATGGAGCAAGGCCTCACTTCGGCGGGTCTAGTGCTTGCTGGCCGAGAGCAGCGTTCGCCGAAGATCTGCTATTCTGGCAACTTCTGATCAACAGCAGAAATCCAGCTGTTGGACCCAATGGGGCTCAAGACTGTTGGAGGTTTTATGATTGCCAAGAAGATCAAGTCAGCCGCCTGCGCATTTTCCGTACTGGCACTACTGGCCGGTTGCGCGAATCAAGGTACCACCCGGGTCGGTGACTCGGTCGCTCTGCCGCAACGCGCGGACGGCGTTGAAAATATCAGCATCTCTCGAGACCGGCGAGAAGCCGGGCTCCCGACGACGATGTACGTGACCCTGGATGGCCAGACTATTGGAACCCTCAGCCGAGGGGAATCCATCGAGTTTGGGCTCGACGAAGGCCGGTACGAGTTAGGGCTGGGCTGCTATGTGTCCGACGGCAGATTCGGACCCGAAAAGTGGCGTCACGGGGAAATTCCTTTGGTGGTCGGCGAGGAGAGCGTTCAGATAAACGCGACGAGCAACGTAAGCTGCCACAAGCGAGTATCGACCACGCAGGCCGAGAACCGAAGAGTCGAGGGTTTCTTTCGCGATGGAGACGGTGATCGCGATTACGACGACGACCGTTACTGACCCTTACGCGACATTCGCTGGGGTCGGCCAGGCAAAGTCGGCTAGGCAAAGTCGGCTAGGCAAAGTCGGCCAGGCAAACCAGTGAAAGTCCGAATAGCGCTGCTGGCAGTTCTCCTGGGGTGTAGTCTCGAAACCTCGGCCAGCGACGACTTTCCGTGTCCGGACGAGCGATCGCGTGAACTGTATGCCCGATTGCAGGAGCTGAATGCTCTGCATCCGCTCAGCCGCGCCGTGCCCGAATATTCGGAGCTAATTAAGCAGGCTAGCAAACGGCAAATGGACAACTTTATCTTTCACGCCGCATGCTACGAGCTGGCGTACAGGACTTTTCGCACGAAATGCACAGACTATGGCTACGAGTGCCTATCTCCGGCCAGTGGTTTCTTGGATTGGCCAGCGCAAATGAGCGATTGGATTCCGGAACTCAAGAAGAATGTTGCGGCACTGGAATCGTGCCCGGATGCCGCTATTCACAGAGACCCTAAACTACCTATCGTGCGATTTCACCCCGATATTCCCCGTGAAGTTATTGATGAGAAGATAACGGGATGGGTGTTTTTGACGCTGGACCTTGATGCGTCTGGCAAGGTTGCCAATGCTCAAGTTACTTCAAGCACGTCCTCAAAATTGGAGGCGCCTGCGCTTGAAGCCGCCCGCAAGTTTCGCTATCAGAACAAAAGGAAATGGCCGATAAAGGGTGTAAGCGCTACCGTGCCAATTAACTATTTGACACTTGCGGAAGCGGCCGGCTGTTCAATGAGCTACGAACTACGTGTTCTCAGATAGACTGGCGACTGCTGACCCGAAAGCGACATTCGAAGATGGAGTAGGCGCTACACATGCGAGCATTAGTTACAACAATCTTTTTGCTATCCCTAAGCGTCCCGGCACTGGCTGAGCCGAAGCAGTGCAATGTAGGACCGGTCGATAGGATCGTAGGTGGTGCCGAGTGGATTGTTCTGTCGTGCAGCGACGGACGCTCACTTGTATTCGTGACAGCAAAGGGAAACCCGGCGGCGCCGTTCTATTTTATGGTGCAGCGCGATGAGGAATCGCCCAAGATTGTCGGGGAAGGCAACGGCTCGAAAGAGTATTCAGCAGCCGCTTACGAGGAAACCAAGAAAATGACTGCGACTGAGTTTGACGATCTTGTTCAAGCGACCAAGGCAGTTTCCGAGCAAGACTGATAGGCCGATTCTGGCCGGAACCAGCCGTCCAGGCGATCCACGGTAGAATGGTGGCTTGTGACCCCTACCTGCCGGTCGATGAACACCACCGATTTCGCGCATGATTCGTCCCCAGTATTTCTTTCGACAGTCTGATCAGGGCCTGTTGGCTTGGGATATTCGTCGGCTCATCGAGCTGTCCCGCGAACTTCCTGTTGAACAGGTCTCGCTCACCGAAGTAGCGGAGTTGGATGAGACACACTGGTACGAGCACGAAGGGGATTCGCCGACTTGCCGATCGCTACTTGGACACATGAAATTGATCGATGAGGTCGATACAAGTTATCCGATCATTCTCGATCAAGACGGGCGAGTGATGGACGGCATGCATAGGGTTTGCAGGGCAGTACGGGATGGCGATGAACGAGTGCCGGCCGTTCGATTCAGAACAACCCCCGACCCCGACTACGTAGGAATCAATCCTGACGAGTTGCCCTTCAACGAATGACCGCAACTGGCCGACAGGCAGCATTCAGCGAATGAGAACCCAGAGCCCTTCCGTCCGAAAAGCGGCCGAAGAGCAGCTCGGATAGAATAGCGACCACTGACCCGAAGCGGACGCTGCAGTCTCTGAGTGGGGAGCGTTCGTCTCTGAACGAGGGAATGCAATGCTAAGAAGCTCTTTCAATTCTCCATTTCGTATGGCGTCAGCCGGTGTTTTGATGCTGACTGGCGTTTGTGCCGTCGCCGGGCTCCCGGGCGCCACCGCGCAGGCCGCAGACCTCAGGGTCTTCCAGCCGGCAGACGTCCATCGACTAAAGTCCGTTGAGAACCTATCGGTATCCCCGGACGGCGACTGGGTCGCCTACGAGGTCGGCACAACGGACGTCGAGCACGACGAGTATTCCACCGATCTCTTCATGGTCAGCTGGGACGGGTCTGAGCGTTTGCAACTGACGCATACGCCGCGAGAATCGGAGAGTCATCCGAGATTCAGCCCGGATGGTCGGTTCCTGGCCTTCCTCGCGTCTCGCGGCGGCGACGATGACGACTCCGACGACCCGCGCTTTAAGACCCAGGTCTGGATGCTGCACCTGTCGGGCGGAGAGGCCACCAGGCTGACGGAATTGCCGGGCGGTGTTTCAGGCTTCGAGTGGTCTCCCGACGGCAAGCGGCTGGTCCTGACATCCCGGGATCCGGAGGAGACTGATGAGAAGGAAGACGACGAGACGTCTCACGACACGCCGCCGCCCATTGTCGTTGACCGATACCTGTTCAAAAGCGATGGACTGGACTGGCTCGACGACCGGCGAACACGCATCTATGCGTTCGACATCGGCTCGGCCACCGCGACGCTGCTGACGCCCGGGCCTTACGACAGCGGTGAGCCGGTCTGGAGCCCGGACGGTGAACTGATCGCGTTCACCAGTAAACGCGAGGGCGATCCTGATCGCCACGAGAACTCCGATATCTTCGTCATCGCGCCGGAGCTTGATGCGAAACCGAGGCAGCTGACCACGTGGGAAGGCGCGGATTCGGATCCTGCGTTCAGCCCGGACGGCAAGTCGGTTGTCTATCTGCAGGGTGGGCCGCCGAAGTACACGTACTACGACCCGGCCGTCGTTGCGACGGTGCCGACGTCAGGTGGTGAACCCGTACTGCTGACGGAGGCGCTTGATCGCTTCGTCTACTCACCTCGCTGGTCCGAGGATGGCCAGACGATCCACTTCCTCATCGAAGACGACAGAGTTCAGACGATAGCCGCGATTCCGGCGCGGGGCGGCGATGTACTGCGCCTGTTCCCGGGCAGCGACACGCCCGGCGTGGCCGAGGCCTTCGACCTTGGCGCCCGCGGTATCGTGGCGCTCGCGAGATTTCCGCAGCGCCCGGCCGAGGTGTACCGGGCCACGGATGGCAAGGCACTAACCGATCACAACGCCGCGCTCGTCGACGAGATTGACTGGGCCACCGTTGAGGGATTCGAAGCAGCGAGTTCAGACGGCGTCAGCGTTGGGTCGATCTTGCTCAAGCCGCCGGGCTACCGGCCCGGCAAGCCGTATCCGACTATCGTTGACGTGCACGGCGGGCCGGTGAGCCAGGACGCCTTCGGCTTCGATTCGAACGCGCAGGCGCTGGCGGCGGCTGGTTACCTCGTCGTCAATCCGAACTATCGCGGGAGTACCGGACGCGGCAAGGCTTTCACAAGGGCGATCTACGCGGATTGGGGCAACCTCGAGATCCAGGACATTCATGCTGTTGTGGATAAGCTGGTCGAAGACGGCTTAAGTGATCCTGAACGTCTCGGCATCGGCGGCTGGAGCTACGGTGGCATGAACACGAATTACGCCATCGCCAGCGACAACCGGTTTGCGGCTGCCGTTTCGGGCGCCGCTATCTCCAATATGCTCGTCGGCTACGGTACCGATCAGTACGTCTGGCAGTACGAGAACGAAGTCGGGCTTCCGTGGGAGTCGCTCGAGGACTATCTGCGCATTTCCTATCCGTTCTTCAAGGCGGATCGCATCAAGACGCCGACGCTGTTCATGTGCGGGGAAAAAGACTTTAACGTGCCTTTAGTCGCCTCCGAGCAGATGTACCAGGCGCTGCGCAGCCAGAATGTGCCAACGCAGCTCGTCATCTACCCGGGTGAGAACCACGGCCTGTCAAAGCCCAGCTACATCCAGGATCGGCTCGAGCGTATGCTGGACTGGTACGGTCGCTACCTGGGCACTGACAGGCAATAGCCCGCAGCTGCCGAGCGTTGCTTAGCGCTCGAAAGGGAGGAGACGATGGGAGCCCCCACCTACACAGACGATGAGAAGCAATGGTATTGGATTGCGCTGGTTGCCGGCATCCTTGCGTTGTTCTGCTACTTCTTTTCCAGCGTCTTTCATGTCTTCCCGCGATCGATCGGCAGGATCCTGTTCTACGCGTTCGGCCCCTGCTTGGCGCTGGCGGCCGTCGCCGTCGGATTTCTGCTCCGCGAGGACGGCAGGTGGCGTCCGTTTTTCATGGTCGGTGTTCTCTGCACCTGCATCGCCGGCATAGCAGTCAACATGATGGCCGTCATTCAGGACTCGAACTTCACGATGATGGCCGAGTCGATCAGGGAAGCCGAGGCCGAGTCGACGAAGGAGGTGTTGAGAGAGATTCTCTGGGGCATCAACTGGGTTCAGCTCTCATTCGACATCGTCTTCGATATCTGGATCGCCGCGGGAACGTTCTTCTTCGCGCTTGGCGCGCTGCTCTATCTCGAGCAAAGGCTACTGGGTATCGCTGGCATGGCAATCAGTGCAGCGGCTCTTGGCGTCAACTTCGCTACGCTCCCGCGCCCGCCAGCGGAATCGGGCCTTTTCGATCCCGGCCCGTTCGTTGCCACCTGGATGGGCGTATTTCTTGGGCTGATCATCGTTCAGGGTCGGCCCGCGCGACCCACATGACCGAAAAGCAGGTCAGTCTTCAATCTTGAAGCTGATCCTCGTCGTGACTCCGGTGCAGGCGACCGCCTCGCCATCGACGAACCTCTGCGCGTAACGGAGTCCTTTCACCGCATCCAGAGCAGCTTCGTCGAAGTCGGTGGTGCTTTTCTCTTTGAACCTAGCGGATGTGAATATTGGACCGAAAGTGTGTTCATGCGAGAAGCCACCCGAGCAGCCTGGGTCTGGCGGCAACGAGCTGGATCTTTGGGTGAGGCTGCTTGTGATGAGGGCAGCGTTGCTCGCCGTGGCTTCTTCACGCAACTGGCCGATCGTGTTGGAGTGTGGTGGTACTCCGGTGGATACCCGAGCTTGTTACTTGAAGTCAGATATCGCGCAGCGCAAGTCTGAGCTGGGTGTTCGGTAGCAAGCGTTGATCGTGTAACCAACGGCTTCCGCCGACGGCTCGTTGATCGGGATGACGGCTTCGAATTTGCCGCCCGGCGGCACGAGGCCGTCCGCGTTTTTGCCGGTGGTCAGGTAGTCGCCGGGTTCCAGTATCAGGGCGCCGATGGAATCCTGGTAGCGGTCTGTCAACGATAGCGTCACGACCGGATAGGGCAGGGCGGTCTCCGACGTGTTTCGAATCTCAGAGAAAATCGTCAGCAGCTGGTCCTGTTCATCGGTCGCGCCCTGCGTCCTGGCGATGTCCCAGCCGCTGACGTCCCAGTTCGGCGTTATCGGCATGCCCATGCTGTCGTAAACGGGATTCAGGATGCTGGCGAAGGTCGCGTTCGTTGCGAGCGACTCCCGATTCTGATGGACGAACTGCCCGGCAAGGCCGATCGAGAGCAGGGCGAGCACCGCTGCGATCCCCGCCGTGCGACCTCGACCCGGCTCGGAGTCCGCTGTCGACTTCGCGGTCCCAAGACCAAAGATGCCGGTGCTTGTTTCCGTGAGTTCGATGGCCTCTCCAACCTGACCTTCCGCGGGCAACTCTCTTTCATCGGGATCACCGATGATGACCGTCTCCGTCTCCACCTTGATAGGAGCTGCGCTTTCATCGACGACAATCGTCGACGTAAATCCCTCATCGTCGACCTGCGCGATCGCCAGCAAGTCCTGGTCGATCAGCCTATTGATCGTCTCTTCTTCCTCCGTCATCGGCGGAACGTGATGTTTGGGCCGGTCGTGATCGCCTACGTCATGGAGTTCAGGCAGGTCATCATCGCTGCGATCCGGATCGGCTTCGCCTTCGTCGACCAGGCCCTCGTCATCAGGATCGAGAATCGTCGAGAGGTCCAGTTTTTCGTCAGCATCTGATTCGTCGTCTGTCGCCTCGACACTGTCCTCATCCTCGACATCCGACGGGGCCAGCTCTTCGTCCGCCTTTTCCTCTCCGTCGCCTTCAGTATCCGCTTCGGCTGCAGATTCATCGTCGAGCGCGGCCAGTTCGTCTTCTTCAACGTTCTCTGCGCCCGACTCGACGTCCAGCGCTTGACGCTCGTCTTCTTCAGCTTCCCCGGCATCGGTTTCTTCGTCCAGCGCCTCCAGTTGCTCGGCGTCACTGTCCTCTTCGGCTTGCGCCTCAAGTGCCCGTTCCTCCGCTTCTTCAGCACTGGACTCGTCGCTCAGGGCTTCCGGCGCCTCATCTTCACTGTGGCCGAGTTCGTGCGCGGCAGACGCCTCGTCAATCGCTCTCAATTCCTCGGCGATCGATTCATCGCCCGGGCTGCCGCTGCGGCGTTCCTCCCCGGGAACGTCGGTATCAACGACTGCTTCGTCGCCGTCGAGCTTGAATCGGCCGGATTCATCGTCCAGCGATTCTGCCAGTCGGCTGGCCTCGTCAAGCACGTCACCGAGCTCAGCGCTTGTCTCAGCAAAATGACTGGCAACGTCATCGGCCTGAGCTTCCGCCTCGATAAACTCCTGCTCGGCTGCCGGGTCAGCCTCATCGTCGGCGCGCGCTTCTACTTCGACTGGCTCGTGCTTCTGATCCGAAGCAACATCGTCCGATGCTGCTTCTCCCAGCTCATCGTCAGTCGTCGATTCCGCTGCAGCCTCTTCGCCGTCTGCGGCCTCCGCAATCTGTTTGTCTTCATTGGATGACTCCTTGTCTTCAGCCTCTTCGATATCGAAGGCCGCCGTCATCAGGTCCTCTTCAATCGACGCGTCCAGGTCCTTACCGAGACCCGAGTCGGGCTGGTCATTCTCGAATGCGGCCGACATCAGGTCGTCTTCGATCGACGTGCCGCCCGAATCGACCGTTGCAGCCTCAACGCTGCCGTTGACGGCAGATGCGGAATCGAGATCGGTCGCCAGCAGCTCGTCGAACTCGTCCAGCAGCTGCTCCCATTCGTCAGGTTCGCTGAGTGCGATCGGGCTCTGCCGCTCTGCGTGGGTCTCTGTGTGCACGTCTTCCGCCGCTGGCGGGGCTGTGTCTGGTGGTTGAGCTGCCGATACTTCGTCGTCGAGGAAGTCGTCAGGCAGCGGTGTGTTGTCGTCGAAGCGCATTTGCTCGGCAGGCGCCTCGACGTCGTCCGCGGTTTCGGGGATTGGCGGATCGATCTGTTGGGTCTGGAACAGGTCTGCGCTCTCTGCCGATGTCGCCGTGCCCATCGTCTGGGTCTCGAACAGCTCCGCGTTCTCCTGGGCAGGCGCAGAGCTCATCGCCTGCGTCTGGAAGAGCTCGGCATTCGTGTCCGGCGGGGTTGTGCCCATCATCTGGGTCTGGAACAGCTCGGCGTTTTCGATGTTGGTGCCGCCCGCCTCGAGCACCTCATCAACCGGCGTGGGCGTGCCCTCGAGAACTTGATCGACCTTGGTCGAGCCGGAGTCAAAGAACTCCGTCTCGTCGACGATGGTTTCGGTCGGGTCATCGAAAACGCCGGGTCCTTCAGAGCCCGCTGGCCGGCTATCGCCGACGATCCAGATGCCGGTGTTGTCGCTCTCGACCAGTTTTTCATCGACATCGTCGCTGTCGCTGAAATCGATCTCGGTGTCGGCATCCAGGTGAGAAACGTCGGTTTCTGACGGGTCGAAAGCCGTTTCCGAGTCGTCGTCGCTGTCGTCTTCATTGCCGAGTACGCGCCATTCGACCCCGGTGTCCTCGATGACAATTTCGTCACCCGCGAGTTGGTCCAGGGTTTTCAGGAGCGCGGCACTCTGTTCCGCGGAGATTGACTGCGGTGCCTCGGTTTCGCTGTCAGGTTCGACTGACTGCTGCGGTTCAGGCTTCAGCTCAGGGATCGAGGGTTCGGGTTCGGGCTGTGTTTCACCCGGTTTCTGCTCTGACAGGTATTCCAGCGAGTTGAAGGCATGACCACAGCTGCCACAGCGCACCATGCCGGCGGCCTGTTTCAAGACCTCGGCAGTCACGCGAAACGCGGATCCGCATTCGGGACACTGTGTATACACGGCTAGCTCGCTATTCGTCGGCCGCTGAGCCGCACCCAGGTCTGTCCGTCCTGGTGCATCTCCTTCTGTTCTTCAAACTCGATGCGATGCTCATAAGCTTTTCGAACACTTGCGGCCTGTTTTTCAAGGACTCCAGATAATGCCAGTCTACCGTCGCTTTTGACATATTCTGAGAGCTGGTTCGCAAGTTCTACAAGCGGCCCGGCGAGGATATTGGCCAGTAGCACGTCATATTGGCCCGAAATCGCTGCCGGATCGTCGATGATTCCGACCGTGACACTATTTCGCCGGGCATTCTGCTCGGTCGCGAGCAGGGCCTGCGGGTCGATATCGATGCCGTCCGCCGAGGCGGCCCCGAGCTTCATCGCCGCGACGGCAAGTACGCCCGAACCGCAGCCGTAGTCGAGGACGCGGGCGCCACCCAGGTCGAGCTGATCGAGCCATTCGAGGCACATCGCTGTCGTCGGGTGCGTGCCGGTGCCGAAGGCAAGTCCCGGGTCGAGCTGGACGGTGACGGCGCCTTCGACTCCTAAGTCCTGGTCGCCGGGGCAGATCCACAGTCTCCGCCCGAATCGCATCGGCGCGAGGTCGACCATCCACTCGCGTTCCCAGTCACGGTCCTCGAGGGTCTCCAATCGGTGCTCCGGCAATTCCGGCAGGCCAAGCGCTGCGCACAGGCTGTCGACGATGCGATCGACGGTAATGCTGTCGTCGAACAGCGCGGTGATGCGCGTTCGGTTCCACAGCGGTGTCTCGCCGACGCCGGGCTCGAGCACCGGGTCGTCCGCAGCATCGCTGTACGTGACTGACGCAGCGCCTAGCTCAAGCAAGGCCTCCTCGACGGAAGCCGGTTCCAGCGATTCGAGTGAGAGTATGAACTGCTGCCAGGTCACTGAGTGCTATCCACCGGCTCCGGGACTATGCGCCCGGAATCGTCTGCGCCTCAAGTCAGGCCGAGGCGTTTTTCGAGGTAGTGAATGTCCGTGCCGCCCTGCTGGAATGCCGCGTGCTGGAAGATCTCCTGGTGCAGCGGAATGTTCGTCTTGATGCCTTCGACGACCATCTCCGACAGCGCGTTCTTCATGCGCGCAAACGCCGCATCACGATCCTGCCCATGGGTGACCAGTTTGCCGATCATCGAATCGTAGAACGGTGGTACACGATAGCCGCTGTACAGGTGCGTCTCCACGCGGACACCGGGTCCGCCCGGCGCGTGATACAGGTTCACCATGCCCGGCGATGGCATGAAGGTCTTGGGATCTTCCGCGTTGATGCGACACTCGATCGAATGCCCCTGGATCTTGACGTCCTCCTGCTTGATCGAGAGCTTCTCGCCGCTCGCGATGCGCAGCTGCTCGCGTACGAGGTCGACGCCGGTGATCATCTCCGTGACCGGGTGCTCGACCTGCAGTCGGGTGTTCATCTCGATGAAGTAGAACTCGCCGTTCTCGTACAGGAACTCGAACGTACCGGCACTGCGATAACCGATCTCGAGGCAGGCGTTGACGCAGCGTTCGCCGATACGGTCACGCTGTTCCTGCGTGATGCCAGGCGCCGGCGCTTCCTCGACGACTTTCTGGTGGCGACGCTGCATCGAGCAGTCGCGCTCACCCAAGTGGATCGCATTGCCCTGGCCGTCGGCCAGCAGCTGGAACTCGACGTGGCGCGGTGCCTCCAGGAACTTCTCCATGTAGACGACGTCGTTATCAAATGCGGCGCGGGCCTCTGCCTTCGTCACGGTAATGGCGGACGTCAGGTTGGCTTCGGAGTGCACGACGCGCATACCGCGGCCGCCGCCGCCACCGGATGCCTTGATGATGATCGGGTAACCAATCTCACGCGCCAGTCGTATGTTCTCGTCGGTATCGTCCCCGAGCGGGCCGTCTGAACCGGGCACGCACGGCACGCCGGCGGCTTTCATCGCCCTGATCGCAGACACCTTGTCTCCCATCAGGCGAATGGCCGAGGCTGGCGGACCGATGAACGTGAAACCGGACTCTTCGACGCGCTCCGCGAAGTCTGCGTTCTCCGACAGGAAGCCGTAGCCCGGATGTATGCCGACGGCGTCGGTGACTTCTGCGGCCGAGATGATCGCCGGCATGTTGAGGTAGCTCTCTGTCGATGCGGGCGGGCCGATGCACACGGTCTCGTCAGCCAGCAGAACATGCTTCAGGTTGTTGTCGGCGGACGAGTGCACGGCGACCGTCTTGATGCCGAGTTCCCGACAGGCCCTTAAGACGCGGAGCGCAATTTCCCCGCGATTCGCTATGAGGATTTTCTCGAGCATCGGCTTATCAATCGCCGGCGCGCTGGTCGATCACGAACAGCGTCTGCCCGTATTCGACCGGCTCGCCGTTCTGAATGCGAATCGACTTGATCACGCCGGATACGTCCGCCTCGATCTGGTTCATCATCTTCATGGCCTCGATGATGCAGACCGTATCGCCCTCGCTGACTCGGTCGCCAACCTGTACGTAGGGAGCGGAGCCCGGTGACGATGCCGAGTAGAAGGTGCCGACCATCGGCGACTTGACCTCGTAGCCGTCGTCTTCGACTGGTGACGGAGCGGCGGCGGGGGCCGGCGCTGCAGCTTCGGCCGGGACGGGCGCAGCGGGCGCCGCCGGTGCCGGTGCTGCGACGGGTAGGGGAGCCGGCGCTGCGGCCGGTGCTCCCTGCGCGTAGCGGCTGATGCGAACGGACTCTTCGCCCTCCGTTATTTCAATTTCAGCGATGCCGGATTCGTCCAGCAGCTCGATCAGTTTTTTTACTTTTCTTATGTCCATCCGCTTTTTCCCGTTTAATTGTTGGCCTGGCGGTGTGCTGCGAGTATCGCCAGTTCGTAGGCGTATGCGCCGAGTCCGAACAGGCAGCCCGTTGCAATGTCGCTGAAGTAGCTCTTGTGTCTGAAGTCTTCCCTGGCAAAGGTGTTGCTCAGGTGAATCTCGATGAAGGGCATCTTGACCGCGAGAAAGGCGTCGCGAAGCGCGACGCTTGAGTGCGTGAAGCCGCCCGGGTTAAACAACGTGAACACGAAGCCATCGGCGGCGGCCGACTGTACCCGGTCGATCAGGTCATGTTCGGCATTGCTCTGGAAGCACTCCAGCTCGTGCCCCAGCTCCGCCGCGAGCTCGGTACAGCGGGCCTCGATGTCGGCGAGCCGCGTCGACCCGTAAACGCCGGGCTCGCGATCGCCCAGCAGGTTCAGGTTAGGCCCGTTTAGCAGAAGAAATTTGGACATTTGGCGACGTTGGCGGCCAGATTGCCGAAGATGCCCGCAATTCTAACCCCATTGCACCAGAAAGGTACAAGTTTCTCGCAGGCCCGGGGATGACGGGCTCAGGTTCACGGGCCGATGACCCGCGTCAACGTCAGCTGCCGGGGGTACCCTAAAGCAGTTCGCGAGCGTCTTCGATCGTGATCTCGCCGGCATCGAGCTTCGCCAGCGTATCGACGAGGAGTTCCAGGTCGTCCTCGAAAATCTCGCCCATGTGCGTGTCGATCAGCGTGCCGTCCTTGCCAACGATCATCGTGAAGGGCAGCCCGATGAACGGAACGCCGGAACCCTCGGCGACCTCCATCGCGTCTTCCTGTCCCACGAGGACCGGGTAGTTGAACTGTGCGGCCTCGGCGTACTTAACCACGTCTTCAACAAAGTCGACCGCGATGCCGATGACCTGGATATCGTCTTCAGCATGCGCGTCCTGGAAGTCTTTCAGCAGCGGTATCTCACGACGGCAGGGCGCGCACCAGGTGGCCCAGAAGTTGACGATGCGATGTTTGCCGTCCCAGGTCGCGAACTCTGTCGGTGTCCCGTCGATGTCGGGCAGCGTGAAACTCACCCCGGCGCCGGCGGCCGATGCCTCGGGCCGTTCACTGGAAGGCTCCGAAATTTCTGCGGCAGGCGCGGTGTCTGCCGCCGGCATCGTGGACTCAGCCTTCTGTTTGGCGATGTACAGCAATGCCCCACCCACCAGTGCCACCAGCCAGACGCCGATGATCAGTGCAATTCTCATGGAATTCCTATTCTGTTATTTGCGCGGTAATGGCCGCCGACTGTGAGAATGCCTGACGCACATGCTCCGAGAAAGACGCTGCTTTCATATACCCGACGACCTCGTAACCGTGCCGTTGCTGTCCGTCCGGGCCGAAGAAAATGATCGTAGGCGGGCCGAAGACGCCGAAGCGTGCCAGGAGCGCCTGGTCGGCTTCGTCGTTGGCGGTTACATCCGCCTTCAGCAGCACGGTGCCCGCTAGTGTGGCCTGAACTTCTTCGTCCGTAAAGGTGAAGGCCTCCATCTCCTTACACGAAACGCACCACTCGGCCCAGAAATCCAGCATTACCGTCTTGCCCTGGCTCGCCGCCAGCGCGACCTCGTGATCGAGGTCGTCAACCGTCTTGATGATCTGGAATTGAAGCTTCTCTTCCTTGACGGCTTCGCCGCCGCCCAGGTTGACGCTCGCGAGCGGCTGCAATGGATTGGTGCCACCGGTCAGTGAGCCCAGCAGCAACAGGACGCCGTAGATCATGCCGAGCGTGCCGAAGCCCTTGCCGAGTTTCTGTGCCGCCGTAGAGTCGGCGCCCAGTGACGTCAGGCCACCGAGGAAGACGCCGGCCATGAACACGAGCACCGCCCACAGCGCGAGCGTAATCTCGCCCGGCAAAAAGCGCGACAGCATCCAGATCGCAAGCGCGAGCATCATGAAGCCAAACGCTCCCTTGACGGCTTCCATCCAGGCGCCGGCTTTCGGCAGAAGCTGTCCGGCAGACGCGCCCACCAGCAGCAGCGGAGCACCCATGCCGAGGCTCATCGCGAACAACGCGAGACCGCCGCGCAGCATGTCACCGGTTTGCCCGATGACGGTCAGCGTTGCGACCAGTGGCGGAGCGACGCAGGCGGTAACGATCAGGGACGACAGGGCGCCCATGACAAACGCGCCAACCATCGTGCCGCTTTTCTGGTTGCCCGAGGCTGCCGCCAGGCGGCTCTGAATGCTGCTCGGCATCTGCAGCTCAAACATGCCGAACATGCTCATCGCGAGGACGACAAACAGTCCTGCGAAGACGATCAGTACCCACGGTGCATTAAAGGCGGCCTGCAGCTGCAAACCGGCGGCCGCTGCGACGATGCCGGCAGCCGTGTAAACCAATGCCATGCCCATGACATAGCTCAGCGACAGCGTGAAGCCTCGTATCGGGCTGACATTGTCTCCGTCGCCGGCAATGATGCCCGACAGGATCGGGATCATCGGCAGCACGCAGGGCGTGAAGGCCAGTAACAGCCCTGCGCCGAAGAAAGTTGCGATGACGATCCACAGGCTGGAGCCTGTAATGATACTGGCCAGCCGACCCTGTTCAGAGACCGGGGCGGCGCCTGCCGCGGCTGCTTGCGTTACGCCAGCCGTTGTTGCGCCCGACGACGTCGATCCGCCGGCGGTCGGGTCGCTGACTGCCGCGACGCCGAAGGCTGACAAATCATCGACCTTGTCGACGGCGGGGAGTTCGACGGCGATGACGTCCTTGATCGGCAAGTAGCACAGGCCGCCCTCGGCACAACCCTGGTAGCCAACCTCGAATTCAACCGTCGTGGGCTCTGTCGTACCGCGAGCGACCGCGACGCGTCCCACGGCTTCGAGGTAGTAGACTTCCTGTTCGCCGAAGAACTGGTCGTTCTTCATCTTGCCGTCCGGCAGCTCGAGGCTCGTGGCACGGGCCGCCCCGCTCTTCACCGCGACCGAAATCTTGTCGCGGTACACGTAGTAATCGGGCTCGATGCGGATGCCCACTTCGACAGTGTTACCGTCGACGACGAAGACGTCCGGGAAGAAGACTGCCTCAGGCGGCGGAAAATCTGACTGCGCGTTGCTCCCGAGCGAGTTGAAATCGAGCTTCTGAGTAGCGACCGCCGATTTCAGCGAGACGGTCTCAATCCACGTCGTCGGCGCGTAGCAGAAGCCGGAATCGAGGCAGCCACGGCTGTCGATCGTGAGCGGCACCTTCGCAGGCTTGGATCCGTTCACGGTGTACGGGATACGCACCAGGAAACTACCGCGGTAGATTTCCTGCTCGCCGAGGAACTCATCGCTGTGAATCTCGCCGTCCGGGTACTCCACGTCGCCGAATACGATCGCCGGGTCGCCGCTCTTGAAGTCGAAGGCCTTGCGATACATGTAGGCCCCGTCGTCGACAAACCAGTCGACTTCGAGCGCATCACCGGCGTCGAAGACGGCGTACTTGAAGACTTCGTCGGGCGGCGATGGCCGGTCCTGCGCCAGCAATGGCGCGGCCACGAGCAATAACAACCAGCTTAAGCGTTTCAAAATCATAGTCGTTCTGTAATTCCTGCGGTGCCCGGGTCGGACATGCTGACCGCTGTCGACATGTCAGGAGACCGCTAAACCGACCGCATTGTTACGTGGAAATCTACCGCTGTCATCGACACAGTTCGAGTTTTCGCTCGAAACATCGGGGCTGGCGGGTGGGCAGCAGCGGCGTCGGCGATTGGACAAAATGTCGGGCCGCATCCCTTGAATTTCAACGATCGATGACTATTATTGGCACTCCTCGCGGCCGAGTGCTAACAGCGGCTCGCGTAAAACCGCCATAAATCGGTTATAAAACAATAGTTTACAGGAGATAGACACATGAAGATTCGTCCGCTTCATGATCGGGTAATCGTCAAGCGTATGGAAGAAGAGCGCATGTCCGCTGGTGGCATCGTTATTCCTGACGCGGCGACGGAAAAGCCGATCAAGGGTGAAGTCATCGCTGCCGGCAACGGCAAGATTCTGGAGAACGGCGACGTTCGCGGTCTGGATGTCAAAGTGGGTGACACGGTTCTGTTCGGCAAGTACGCCGGCACCGAGGTCAAAGTTGAAGGCGACGAGCTGCTCGTGATGAAGGAAGACGACATCATGGCAGTGATCGAAGGCTAAGGGATAAGAGGAATATCTAATGGCTGCTAAAGAAGTACGTTTTAGCGACGACGCACGGCAGAAGATGTTCGCAGGCGTCAACGTCCTCGCGAACGCTGTGAAAGTCACGCTTGGCCCGAAGGGCCGTAATGTTGTGCTCGACAAGAGCTTCGGCGCACCGACCGTCACGAAGGACGGTGTTTCGGTTGCCAAGGAAATCGAGCTGGACGACAAGTTTGAAAACATGGGCGCACAGATGGTGAAGGAAGTTGCTTCACAGACGTCTGACGTCGCGGGTGACGGAACGACGACGGCAACGGTTCTCGCGCAGGCGATTTTGCGCGAAGGCCTGAAGTCTGTCGCTGCCGGCATGAACCCGATGGACCTGAAGCGCGGCATCGACAAAGCCGCTGCGAGCATCGTCGAGGAGCTGAAGTCTCTGTCCAAGCCTTGCGAAGATGAAAAGGCGATCGCTCAGGTTGGTAGTATCTCCGCCAACTCTGACGTAGAGATCGGTGAGATCATCTCCGAGGCCATGCAGAAGGTCGGCAAGGAAGGCGTTATCACCGTCGAAGAGGGTTCCGGTCTCGCAAACGAACTCGACGTTGTCGAGGGTATGCAGTTCGACCGCGGTTACCTGTCGCCTTACTTCATCAACAATCAGCAGAGCCAGTCCGTCGAGCTGGACAACCCGCTGATCCTGTTGTTCGACAAGAAGATCTCCAACATCCGTGACCTGCTGCCGCTGCTGGAAGGCGTTGCAAAAGCCGGTCGTCCGCTGCTGATCATCGCAGAGGATGTTGAGGGCGAAGCACTCGCTACGCTGGTCGTTAACAACATCCGCGGTATCGTCAAGGTCGCAGCTGTCAAAGCTCCGGGCTTCGGCGATCGTCGCAAGGCCATGCTGCAGGACATCGCGATCCTGACCGGCGGCCAGGTGATCTCGGAAGATCTGGGCATGAAGCTCGAGAACGTCACCATCGACATGCTC
>JAAUXY010000294.1_pt1 | contig 16663 bp, 16 predicted proteins | sample 7278121 | NCBI WGS metagenome assembly JAAUXY01 (sample SAMN14350117, study PRJNA611818) | marine sediment metagenome | isolation source: surface marine sediment (1.8m) | place: French Polynesia: Moorea | collected 2018-08 | reverse complement strand
GGACTCGCTCAAGACGCTAGATCGCAAGGATCTCCTGGGCATCGTCCTCGCCGACATCGAGGCCGCCGGCTTCACCGATCCGGCCGCCCGCGTCGGCTACAGGGACGCGGCCTGAGCCCAGGTCCCGGCAAGCGACGAGGGCCGCCTGCGAATTCGGTCCAATTGTCTTCGATTTCAGCCCGCGCGCCGCTTCGGGGCAGCGATCGCCGCGTCGACGGGTCCTAGCCCGACTTGCGGATCCTGAAGTGATAAACGCCGCCGTTTTCCCGGCTTTCCAGGAGCTCGTCGCCGGTGGTCTCGCAGAAGGCCCTGAAGTCCTGGACCGAGGTGGGATCGGTGGCCTCGACCTCGAGGATATCCCCGGCGGCCAGGGGCTTCATCGCCCGGCGCGCCCGCAGCACCGGGATCGGGCATTTGAGGCCCTTGGCGTCGAGAAAGGCGTCGCTCATGATTCCGGCTCCTCCGCGCACATACCCTGGCACCCTGCAACGCGCCGCGATCCTAGGGCATTATCCGATCAGATGGAATCGCTTCGCGATCCATCTGGCCGGATGTAATGCCCTACCTTCAGAGTGATAGCGCACGACTCCCGGCCAGACGCGAACGCGTCTGATCGGGAAGTGCGCTAGCTGATCCGCTGCGAAAAGGCACCAGGCAGGGCGGATATCACCCCTCGGCGCTCTTGATGGCTGCACAAGTCGCTGCTCTCGATCCGTTCTGGTCGCTGTCGGACCTCATCATCCCCGAGCGCTCGGGCCGTCCGGGATCCCGCGGTAGGACCGGACCATGCTGGACTTCGAGACTAGAAATGCCGGGCGGAGAAACGGGTCCACTACAACAAGCTCTGCCACTTCTACCTGGTCGAGCTGATCGTCCGGCGCGCGCGGGCGAGGGAGCGGGATCACCGGGCGCTCTGGATCTCCGTCGACGGGGCCGTCGGGCGGCTGAGCGAAGAGGCGCAGCGCTGGGCGGTGACCAGGGTCCGGGGCGGCGCGCCGCGGCCCGAAGATCCGCGAGGCGATCCGAGGTGACCCGGTCGGAGGGCGCGACGTCACGCGCGCCGGTCACGCCTCTGGATCGGGCGCCGCCTCCGGCGGCAGGGTGAAGATCTCCTGGTCGCCGCGGACGCCGCGCAGGGCGTGGCGGCCGAGGGAGAGCAGCTCGCCGGAGATGCTGTCGGCGAAGGCGGCGGAGACGATGACCGGCGCCTCGAGGGTCTTGCTCAGCTCCTCGAGGCGGGCGGCCTCGTTGACCGCCGAGCCGATGACGGTGAAGTCCAGTCGCCGCTCGCTGCCGATGTTGCCGTAGGTCAGGTCGCCGCGGTGCAGGGCGATGCCGACCGAAAGCGGCGCCTCGCCCGCCTCGGCGCGCTCGGCGTTGCAGGCGGCGATCCGCCGCTCGGCGTCGCGCACCGCGGCCAGGGCGCCGCTGCAGGCCGCCGGCGCGCGGCTGGCCGGATCGTCGATCGGGAAGATCGCGAGCACCGCGTCGCCGATGAACTTGAGGACCTCGCCGCCCTGCTCGATCACCGCCCCGGCGATGCCGTCGAAGTAGTGGTTGAGGGCCGCCAGGTAGTCCTCGCGGGAGAGCCGCTCCGCCAGCACGGTGGAACCGCGCAGGTCGCTGAACAGGATCACCGCGTGGATGTTCTCGCCGTCGCCGCGCTTGACCCGCCCCTCCAGGACCCGCTCGCCGGTGCTGCCGCCGAGGTAGGTCTGCAGCAGCGACAGGGAGGAGAGCCGCTGGGCGTGGGCCTCGAGCTGGCGGCTCAGGTTGGGCAGGATCTCGTGCAGCTGACCCAGGCTCTCGGTCGAGAAGCCGCCGGGTTCCTGCGAGACCATGGTGACGATGTTGATCTGCCCGTCGGCGAAGCGCATCGGCATGGCGACGTAGTCGGTCGCGCCCTCCTCGACCAGGTCCTTGAGGATCGGGTAGTCGAGGCGCGGGTTGGGCACGTCCAGGCGCCGGCGCACGCCGCCCTCGCCCTTGAGGATCACCGCCAGGGGGCTGTCGCGGAACTGGCTGCTCTGGATCCCGGTGTGGGTGGCCTGGAACTCGGTCACCTCGCCGGTCTCGGCCCGCCAGGTGTAGGCGTGGGCGAAGAGCTGCGGGTTCAGGGTCTGGATCATGACTCGCAGGCGCATCAGCGGCATGCCCCGGGCGACCAGGGCCTCGGCCAGGCGCCGCACCAGCTCCTCCGAGGACTTGGCCTGCCAGGCCTCCTGCACCAGCCAGGGCACCAGGGGGTTGTCGGCGGCGGGCGCGTCCTCGGGCGGCGCCAGGGTGATCTCGGCGTCCTCGGCCAACCAGGTGTCGATGCGGTCCCGGTAGAAGGCGATGTAGTTCCCGACCAGCTCGGCCTCGTCGAAGGGCGCCTCGTAGCTCCACGCCAGGTTCTCGACGGTCTCGCCGTCGAGCTCGAGGCTCCAGTAGGAGGCGTTACCCTTGAAGGGGCAGTAGGTGCGGTGCTCGGTCGGGGTCAGCAGGTCCATGCGCACGTCCGCGCGCGGGAAGTAGTAGACCGGCGGCAGGCGGGTCTCGTGCATGACCAGCGCCCGGCGGCTGTCGGCCAGGGTCACGCCGCCCGCGATCGCGCGGATGCGCCGGTCGCTCGGCTCGATCACCAGCCGGTAGCCCGTGTGCGCCTTGGCCTCGTGCCGTTCGAAGGCCTCGGCCGCCTCGATGACGTTGCTCACCGCCGTTTCTCCAGATCCTGCCGCCCGCCGCGCGGTCCGGCGCCGCGCTCGGGCAATCGACCCCCTAGATTTGGGCATCCGCGGGCCGGAAATGAAGGCCCCGCGGCCCGGCTCGCAAAGACCCCGTCGGCGCGCCCCCCGGAGGCCGCCCCTCGCCCCGGCGGCCCGGTCATGACGCCGTCTGCCAGCGGCCTCGCTTCGCCCCTGGTCCGGGCCCGCAGGGACGGGGTGATCGACCGCCTGCCGCCGGCGGCGTGACGGCGGGGATCGATCCCTTTGAGACCTTCACGGTGTGACCGCGAAGAGCTTTTGTGAGGGGTCAAGCGGTCGTCCGCCGGGCTCCGCCGTGTCGGGGAAGAGTAGCCAGATCCAGCCCTTCGATAGATCCGACGCAGTCTCCGCACCAGAAAGTTTTACGGGCAAATGTTGTCACCCCGACTTATAACCGTGTTGTCGCAGACGATGCCTCCTGAAATAGAATTGCCAAACAACGAAAGGCGTGAACCGAAAGAAGCGGTGATGCCTCCGCTCACTCCCTCGATATTCGAATCCTCGATGTCAAGGAGACAGTCATCAGCGTTTATTCCACCGGCGTTGTTGCCTGTGATACCAATACCGTTAGCAATAACACTAGAATCCCGGCGACACCTTATCCCGTCGCGAGCGTTGTCTGAAATTACTATGCCGTCGGAAAGACGGGCGCTGGATTTGTGCTCCAGACGGATACCATCCGTACCGTTGCGACGAATTTGAACATCGACGTCAGCGAAAAGGGGTCTTAACTCCAAATGCGAGCCTTCGAATACCAGAATGCCATGGCTCACACTGTCTTCGATAATCAGTGTCCCAGACTCCATGAAGGTGTGGGAGTTTTCGACTATCGAAAGCCCAAAATCATCATTGCCGCGGATCTCCAAAGTGCCAATCAGCCTTGCGTTGGACACTCGATTGACGTGCAAGCCGCCAATTCCCAGAGGATCGTTAGATCCATTGCCCTCGATGAGAATGAATCCATCGAGCGTAGCATTTGAAGAACCAAAGATCAGCAGTCCTTCGCTGCCGTTTCCGGCAATTGTCAGAGCCCCACGTAAGTTAGCTTCTGAATTCCCTGCTATCGTCAATCCGCGGCCGCCGTTGTCTCCGAGGGTCAAGGTGCTAGTGTCGGATACAAAGAGCGAGGAACTAAACACGCCAAGGCCGTCTTGGATATTTCCAGTCGCTTCAACTGAGGCACCAAAAATAAACATGCTAGATGATTCTGAGGCCTGTATGCCCACACCGCCGTTGCTTATGCTCTTCAGCGTACCGCCTAGGAATACAACGCTAGAGTTGATGGCCGCAAGAAAGCCTTCGTCTCCGTTGTTCTGTGCAGTGCAATTCGTGATTATTGCGTTCGCATTTTGGCCGACTTCTACGCCGTCGTCGGCGTTGTCCTGCACCGTCAGGTCTTCCAGCGTCGCGGAGGCCTGCCTTTGAATAACAATGCCACCGTCGCCGTTTTGCAGGATGAGGTTTCGAAGTGTCACATCGCGCGCACCGTCAATGGTCACAACATTGTCTGACGAACCTTGGCCGTCGATCACTGCATCGGCCTTGCCCACCAACGTCAGCTTGTCCGTCATGATGGTGACAGTTTCATCGCAGGCTCCCCGAACGACTATCGTGTCGCCTGGTTGTGCGCGCTCAAGCGCCCTCGTGATTGTCTGTCCGATGTCGCAGTCCACATTCAAAAGACGTCCCGCCCCTTGATCGCCATCGTCATCATCATCATCATCATCGTCCGCAAAGGCTGGTATCGTTGTAACGATGGCGAGGCTCAGAAGCAGGGAACTTGCTACCTTCATCATATTTACCTCCCCTTGTTGAACCCAAGGAGGCAGCGGGCGTACAACTGGTCTCAGTGAGATCGTTGGCTTGTCCTGTCGGAATTCTGGAGTCCGGCGGACGTCCTCCCGGAGTTCCCTTGAGCCAGAGATGACTACCTGTCGTGCTATTTCTTCAAATTAGTCCCTGCCGAAATTGAACCAGCAGCCAAAACCGCCAAGGCCACTCCGTTCAGTCTTGGGACTACTAATAGAGTATCCCTAAAGGCATGACGATCCAAACGAATTCGCACTTGTGGAGTACATCCGGCCAGTTCGTATTGAGTACCGGGACGTTGGCAACTTCGGGTCAAGAGTGAGCATCAGCGTCGGGCCTGTAGATCGTCCGCTTTCTGATCCGAACCGGCCTTCGAGATCGCCGACTCGACGGGCCGTTTTTTGGCCGAAGGCGGCCCCCGGTCGGCGCTGCAGGTGCCGTAGATCCTCGAGGCGGTGGGCGCGTGGTCAGGCCGGGGCGCAGGTCGTCCTTTGCCGCCGGCCGAGAAGAAAGCAGCCGATCGACAGCAGCTGGATGACGGCGGCGGTGGCGAAGAACACCGTGGTGTCGCCCGCAGGCAAGCCGAAGTGGCCGGGCGCGAGGGCGCCAAGGATGCCGAAGACGGCCGGCGCCAGGGCGTAGGTCGCCTGCCCTATGGCCACGATCAGCGAAACGACGCGCTGAACCTCTTCCGCCGCGAACTCGACCTGCGCGATCAGGGGCGGCAGCGACGTGGCATTGCCGATGCCGGCGCCGAAGAGAACCACCCCGAGCAGGAGCAGCGGCGTGCTTTCGCCCGCCGCGGCGATGAAGATCAGCGATCCCGTCAGCTGCACGGCGTGGCTGGCGCCGGCAAGCACGCGGCGGTCGGCGGCGGACGGCATGAGCCAAGCGACGAGGTAGCGGCCGGCGATGGCGCAGGCGGTGGCCAAGCCCATGGCGAAGCCGGCGCCTCGTTCGCCGAGGGCCGGCACGAGCAGCGAGAAGAGATGCGCGATCAGGCCGATCTGGGCGAAGAGCCCGAGCGCCATCCCGGCCGCCAGCGTCAGGAAGGCAGGGTCCTGCCACAGGGCCGCCCCCGGCAGAGCCCGCGCGCCGGCGGCCGCCACGCAGGGTGAGACGATCGCGGAGCCGTCGCCGTCCGGAGACTGACCCAGCGCCAAAGGCGTCTTCGCGAAGACCGACCGGGAAAGCGCCCAGACGACCGCCACCATGACGACGCCGACCAAGGCGGCGGAGAGGACGAAGCCGACCTCCGTGATGAGAAGGACCCAAAGCGGCGAGAGCACCACGCCGCCGATGCTCGCCCCGTTGTAGGCGGACGACAGCGCCGCCGGACGACGGCGCCGGAACCAGGGCGCGATGATCGCATTCAGCGCCGCCGCCCCCATGGCGACCCAGCCCGCGCCGCTGAAGAGCGCGGCGGCAAACAGCTGCCAGGGCTCTTCTGCCATGGCCCAGCCGAGCACACCGGCGGCCAGCGACGACGCGCCCGCGGTGGTGACCGCCGGGACGCCGAAACGTCCGTAGAGCGCCGGGAGCTTGGCGACCACGGCGGCGCCGATGAGGAAGTGGAAGGTCACGGCGCCCGAAACCAGCGCTAGCGGCCAGCCGCTGCGCTCGACGACCGCATGGAGAAACACCGGTGGCCCGTAGAAGCCCACCCCCCAGCCGAAGATCGCCAAGACGAAGGCGGCCCAGACCACGCGCCAGCCGAAAAAGGCTGTACCTTTCCTTGATGTCGCCATGGGTCCAGCTCCCTGGTTCCGGGTTGATCGCCGTCCGACGGCGCCCGCCATAGGGTGCCGTGTCGGAGCGCCAGCTTGGGCGGATCCGGCGCGGAATGCTTCGGGCCTGATCGAAGTATCGGGCTTCGAAAGGGTGTAGTCTGGAGCCCAGAGGAGGGCTTCGATGGTCAACACGAACCAGATCGCGGAGATCGCCGCCTTGGTCGGCGAGCCGGCGCGGGCATCGATCCTCGGCGCGCTCATGGACGGCCGGGCGCTCACCGCGGCCGAGCTCGCCGGCGTCGCGGGCATCACGCCGCAGACGGCGAGCAGCCACCTCGCCCGCCTGACTGCGGCGCGGCTCCTGAAGGTCGAGAAGCAGGGGCGCCACCGCTATCACCGGCTCGCGTCGCCCGCCGTGGCCCGCATGCTCGAGGGCATCATGCAGATTGCCTCAGGAAACGCCGCCGACACGCGCCGCAAGCTGGTCGTCGGGCCTCGGGACGCCGCACTGCGCAGGGCCCGGACCTGCTACGATCACTTCGCCGGTCGGCTCGGGGTGGCCATCACCGACGGACTGGTCGCGCGCGGCGTCATCGAGTTCGGCGACGATGCCGGCTTGGTCACTGAGCAGGGCCTCGATGTCCTGCGGCGGATCGGCATCGATCTGGCCGGCGGCGGGCGCCCGCGGTCTTCGCGGCCGCTCTGTCGGCCCTGCTTCGACTGGAGCGAACGCCGATCCCACGTGGCTGGAAAGCTCGGGGCCGCAATCGCCGCGCATTACCTGGAAAAGGGCTATGTCCGGCGGATTCGGGACTCCCGCGCCCTGGACGTCACGCCGAGGGGTCGAAAGGCGCTGCGCGACATGTTCGGCGTCACCGAGCCGGTCTAGTCGAATGGCCTCTCGGAGCGACCCGCGCGGAAGGCATTGACACCAAGGGGCGGGTCTGGTTCATGACCAGCCGGCAGCCCTGTGCGCCTTGGCCTTGTGGCCTTCGAATGCCTGCGCCGCCTCGATGACGTTGTTCACCGCCGTTTCTCCAGATCCTGCCGCCCGCCGCGCGGTCTGGCGCCGCGCTCGGGCAATCGACGCCTAGATTTGGGCCTTCCCGCGCCGAAATGAAGGCCCCGCTGCCTCGGGCGCGTGGAGACCCCGTCGACTCCTCCCCCGAGGCCGCCCCTCGCCCCGGCGCCCCAGCCACGTCAGCCACGGTCGTTCGCCGGTCAGTTCGAACTCGGAATCGGGGCAAGGGCAGACGCCGTCCGACAATGGCAGAAAAGACAAACCTCAAGATCAGCTCGGAGGGGCCAATGCGGTATCCGCGGCCGAGTCACGTCAGCTCCTTCAATCCGGTCGGAGTCTCGATGTCCGCCCGGTAGCGGATTTTGGGACCCTGGACGATCGAAGGCGGATGATCGATGGAGAGTCCGCGATACAGCGTCTCAATGGCAGCAGGATCCGGATGTTCGAGGGTGAGCGAACGGAGGCGCGCACCGAGATCTGGAATCGAGGCCATCGACTCGGCTTCGCGTCGTCGGTCTATGAGCGAAGGGGCCGCGCCATCGAGGGGGAGCGAGCCATCCTCGGGGATGGCAAAATCGAAAGTCGGGTTGTCGGCCGGAAGGGGAACCTTTTCGCCGAAGACCTCGCGGCGGGTTGACACAACGGAATCGATCGCATCCGTGCTGGCAACCCAGCCTCGCAGGCGCCGACCTTCGTTCCAGTCCGATCTGACTTGTTCTTGATCGTCGAGGCCGAACCAACGCGGCCGGCCAGGCGCGGTGCCGTCCGGGTCGAGCGCCACGATCTCGAGATAGACGGTGTTTCCGAGCTGAAGCCGGTGATTGTGGGTGCCCATGTAATCGTGGCGTGTCCCGAAAGGCACGTCGAGGTCGAGGCAACTTTGGACATGCGACACCCCTTCGATCAGCGTTGGGGCTATGACGGTGATGTGGTCAAGCTTCAGCACGTACGGAGAACTCCAATGCCGCCCGGAGAGTCCATATGATCCAGACTGCCGCTAAAAGCAAAGGCAGCTTCAGGCTCTTTCTGGTCATTGCGGCGCCTTTCAGCAATGACCACGCCTTGCCAATCAGGCGAGTTCCTGCCCGAAGACCGAGTCGAGCCCAAAGAAGACATTGGTTTCACCTGCCTCTTGGCCCGTGACGACTGTCGCCAAAGGCGCCACCCCCGGCAACTCAAATTGCGAGGACGACCCATGCCCTTCAACAAGCTCCATGTGCCGCAGCATCTCCCGGTCGGGACATGCCATGCTATCAACGATCTCTTGCACGACAGCCTTGTCGACACCTGCGGCGTGAATCCTGAAGACTATTTCTGTCTCGTTTCGCGATATTCAGCAGAGGATATGATCTTGCACCCGACTTTCCTGGGAAAAAGAGATCCTGCTTCAACCGTAGTCATCGAGATCGCCTTACTTGCCGGGCGCACAAATGAACAGAAGGAAGCGCTCTTCAAGGACGTTCGCCGTCGACTTCGCGGGATCGACTTCAACCCCGAGAATTCGATTATCTTCCTGATCGAGAACAGACCAATAGACTGGTCGTTCAGTGACGCCGGGTCCGTCAAGTCCGTCCTGGGTCTTTGAGGTCACCCATTACGCTGGCTCGAAAGAACGGCGGCTCCGTTCCGCTTTTTGGCCGTTCGTGTCGCCCAATCCCGTTGACGGCCTTTGGCCGGAGGCCGCCCCCGGTCGGCGTTTCCTGGACGAAGGCGGCCCCGCGTCGACCGGAGCGAAGGCCGATGCCAGTTGGCGGGAAAGCTCAGGGCCGCAATCTCCGCGCGTTACCTGGAGAAGGGCCATGTCGGGCGGAATCGGAACTCCCACGCCTCGGACATCACGCCGAAGGGCCGAAAGGCGCTGCACAACATGTTCGGCGTCGCCCAGCCGGTTTGGCCAAAAGGCCTCTCGGAGCGCCCCGCGCGGGACGCGTTAGACCGGCCGCAGGCAGGTCTGGTTCATGACCAGCCGGTAGCCCCTGTGCGCCTTGGCCTCGTGCCGTTCGAAGGCCTCTGCCGCCTCGATGACGTTGCTCACCGCCGTTTTTCCGAAACCCCTCGCCGCGCCGTGCGACCTCTAGAAAACAGGGATGGTCTCGCCGGATGGAAGGCCCCGGCGCGGATCGCCCAAAGCTTTCTCGAAACCGCGGAAAAGAGTGGGGTTTACCACAGAATTCGTATTCCAAATTGCCGAGCATGAGAGCAAGGAAGCGAAGGCAGGCTTCCGGGACGAATCCGAACGCGGGAGATCACCATGAGACTGTTGATCCTGACAGTGGCCGTGAGCCTCGGACTCGCCACGGCCGCCCTGGCTTGCCCGCAAGGCTACTACCCCTGCGGCAGCGGCGGGGCGCTCTGCTGCCCGCGCTAGACGCGGGCCGCTCCGACCCCGGCCCGGATCGAGATCCAAGCCGCCGGGCCGGGTCTCCGGACGCCCGCCCGGCGGCGCGATAGGCCCGGGCGGACGCCGCAACCCTTCGGAGGCCAACATGAGCGCGAAACGGAAATGGACCTGGCTCCTGCTCCTGTTTCCCCTGGGGCTGGGCCTCAAGATCCTCTACCTGGCCTGGGTCGATCCGCCGGATCCGCCTGCGCCGCCCTCGACCGTCTTCAAGGACGCCGGCTACCTGACCCTGCGCATGACGGTCGACTACCACGCGCCGGGCAGCCTCTACGCGGTCGACGAGATCACGGAGGACGGCTTCGTCAACCTGCGCCCGGCCTGCAACATCGACCGCGGCGAGCTGGAGCGGGTCAAGGAGATCCGGCGAACGACCGACGTGTCGGTCGCCATCGCGCAGAAGCTCTCGGCGGGCGCCGAGGTCGCCCAGGAGAACTGGAGCCGGCTGGGCTTCGAGTCCGACCTGTCGAACACGCGGGAGATCCGGTCGGTCTTCACCGACTCCAGCGTCGAACTGCTGAGCACCGAGAGCATCCTGCGGCTGCGCGACAGCTACCTGGAGCGGGCGGCGTGCTTCGCCGCCGTGAAGACCGAGCTCGAACGGGGCTACGACGTCTGCCAGACGGAGGCGGTCATCGTCTCCGACCTGGTCTACCGGGTGAAGGAGGGCACCGGCGGCAAGGTCGGGGTGACGGGGGTCCTCGACCGCATCCTGCGCTTCCTGACCTTCGGCAGCTTCGAGCGGGTGGTGGAGAAGACCGTGGAAGGCGGCAAGATGTACCACGCGGTCAAGCTGCACCGCCCGCGGCAGGGCACGTCCTGCATCCTGCTGAACCGCTCGACCGCCCAGGCCGGCGAGAACCAGGGACGCTGACGCCCCGGCACGGCCAAGCGGAGCGGTCGCCGAGGCCGGCACGGCCGATCGGGCCGCCCGCTCAGGCCGGCGGTCCCCGGAAGGCGGGGGCGACGATCATGGTGGTGTTCTCGAGCCTGGTCAGCGCCTGGCGCCTGGCGAGCAGCGGCTGATAGGCGGGGTCGGCGTACCACTGCGCCTGGGCCTCGGCGGAGGGGAACCTGAGCACCACCGTGAAGTTCTTGTCGTAGTCGCCTTCGAGGGTCGCGACCTCGGGCGTGCCGACCAGAACCTCGACCCCGTACTTCTGGTTCAGGGGCTGCAGCGGCAGGGCGTAGTCGCTGAAGAAGGCGTCCATGTCGGTGATCTCGAGCTGCGCGAGGAGGTAGACGGGGGCCTGGTCGGACATCGGCGGGTCTCCCTGTGTTGCCTGGGCCGCAGAGCGGGTGCCGCTAGAGAAAAGCGGATGCCGCCAGAGATAGGTCCTGCGCCGAGACCCTGTCATTCCGCAAAAGATCAAAGTACCTTTGCATTTCTGCAAAGCCTGGCGCTGGAGGGCCCATGAACTGGCAAGACCTTCAGATCCTGCTGGCCTTCCGCCGCCAGGGCAGCCTGCAGACCGCGGCGAAGGCCCTCGGGCTCGACATCAGCACGGTCTCGCGCCGCCTGCGGGCCCTGGAAGCGGCGCTGGACGCGCCCCTGGTGGAGAACATCCGGGGCCGTCTGAGCCTGACCGCCCAGGGCGAAGAAGCGGCCCGGGCGGCCGAGGCCATGGCGGCCGAGTCCGACAGCCTGCAGCGGGCGCTCAAGGGCCGGGACGCCGCCCTCTCCGGGACCTTGCGGGTCGCGATGCTGGACGTCTTCGCGGATTTCCACATGGACCTGCTGGAGGCCTTCAAGGCCGCCCACCCGCAGGTGGTGCTGGAGCTGCTGTGCAGCAGCTCGCGGACCCACAGCCTGACCCGGCGCGAGGCGGAGGTCGCGGTCCGGGTCGCCCGCCGGCCGGAGGAGACCCTGGTCGGGCGCAGGGTGATGCGGCTGGACTACGCCGTCTACGCCAGCGAGGCCCTGGTCGCGCGCGGCGGGCGCGACTGGCGGGCGCTGCCCTGGATCGGCTACGACCTCTCGGCGGAGGCCAGGGTCACCGAGGACTGGATGAAGCGCGAGGGCGTCCTGGGCAAGGTCCGTCTGCGGGCCGATTCCCCGGCCGCGATCTTCCGGGCGACCGAGGCCGGGGCCGGCGCGGCGGCCCTGTCGCTGCCCTATGCCGAGCGCTGCCGCGGCCTGGTCCGCCTGAGCGCGCCCCTGCCCGGCTTCGCCACCGAGGTCTGGCTGCTGACCCACCGCGACCTGCGCCGCAACGCCCGGGTGCGCGCCTTCCTCGACCATATGTACGAGGGCCTCGCCGCCTGGCAGCGCGCCGGACCCGGAGCGGCGGCGGCCGGCTGACGCGCGTGCGCGGCACGGCATCCAGGCCAGAAGGCTCGGGGTGTGAACCAGCCGCTGGTGGCATGATCTCAACCGGCAACTCTCCCTTATGTCATGCCCGGACTTGATCCGGGCATCCATGGCGCCACTTGGCGTCTGGAGCTGACCATGGATCACCGGATCAAGTCCGGTGATGACAGCGAGTGTGATGGCGACCTGGAAGCGTAGAGACTAGACAGCGTCGCCCTCCTCTCAAACGTGCCGGGTCTCGCCGCCGGCGCCACCACCTCTCCTGTCATGCCCGGACTTGATCCATGGTTGCCCGGTTTGGATCGAGGCGGGTCGAGCCTCACGCCTCCTCCCCCTTGATGGGGGAGGGCGCGTATGCGCGGCGCTTCGCGCGGAGGGGGTGGCGGCCGATAGGCCGCACAGGCAACCTCGGTATCGCCTTTTCGCTTCGCGATACCCCCCACCCCAGCCCTCCCCCACAAGGGGGGAGGGAGTTCGCATTCGGCTTCGAAGCCTGTGTGCGGAGTCGTCCTGGCGTGAGAAACACCACGCAAGCTTGGCTCGCAGACCGTCAGCCGCCCGCGGCCGGCTTCTTCCAGTCGCCGGTGGTGTTCCACCAGCGGTGGGGGTTGTCGCTGTCGTCGAGGCCCTTGGAGCGGCAGGCCAGGACCGGGCGGACCTTGATCACCGGTTCCTGGTAGCTGTGGACCTGGAAGACCGCCTCGACCACCTCTTCCAGCAGGGCCTGGTCGTCGGGCAGCTCGAAGCTGACCTCGACCACGCCGGGGCGCTTGCGGACCTCGGTCTCCGGGCCCGCCACGGCGCCGTCCAGCGGCCGGTAGCGCTCGGTCCCCGGGGCCGTCTGATGGGCGTTGCTGTCGTAGTTCTCGCCCTGGGACAGCGGCGTGATCCGGCAGACCGCCGCCATGATGCGGTCGACGTCCTCCTGCGGCGCGAAGACGCTGACCTCGAGCAGCCGCTCCATGCGCGCGGACTTGGTCTCGAAACCCTCTTCTTTCATGGCCCCCACCTCTGTTGTCGCCTCGTCGGCGCGAAGGATAGCAGGGCGCTCCTGACAGGAGGCCGTCAGCAGACCCCGACCGCGGGCGCGAAACGGGCCCCTTGACAGATCCGTAAGCTGCAGCTTACGGTAAGTAATGACTTACGGAGAAGTCTTCGCCGCCCTGGCGGACCCGACCCGCCGGCACATCTTCGAGGCCCTGCGCGCGCGGCCCAAGACCGTGGGCGAGCTGGCGGCGGGCCAGCCGGTCAGCCGGCCGGCGGTGTCGCAGCACCTGAGGGTGCTGGAGTCCGCCCGGCTGGTCAGCGTGGAGCCGCGCGGCAACCGCCGCGTCTACGCGATCAAGCGCGACGGCCTGGAGGAGCTGCGCCGCTACGTCGAGAGCTTCTGGAGCGACGTCCTGGCGGCCTACGGCGCCGAGATCGCGCGGCGCATGAGCGACGAGACCGAATCCGGCGAAACCGATTCATAGGAGAGGCGCGTGCACGACCCCATCGTCAGGACCATCGAGGTGCCCTGCAGCCAGGAGAAGGCCTTCACGGTCTTCGTGAGCGAGATGCACAGCTGGTGGCCGCTCGGCCGCTTCACGGTCTCGGCCATGGCGGGCGCGCCGGCGCAGACGGTCCGGGTCGACGCCCGGCCAGGCGGCGAGATCGTCGAGATCGGTCCCGACGGCCGCGAGCACCGCTGGGGCAGAATCAGGGCCTACGAGCCGCACGGCTTTGTCAGCATGGACTTCCACATCGCCCCGGCCGAGGAGGCGCACCTGGACGAATGGAGCCTGGTCGAGGTGCGCTTCACCGCGCTCGACGCCGGGCGCACCCGGGTCGAGTTGACCCAGAGCAACTGGGAGGCCTTCGGCGAGCGGGCCGAGATGCTGCGCGGCGGCTACACCGGCGGCTGGACGGTCATCTTCGAGCAGGCCTACAAGGCGGCCTGCGGCGGCTGAGCCGACGCGAATCGGACCGGCGCGCCGCGCGCAACCGGGCTGCGCCCTTCGGGAGACTCCGCCATGACCCCTCGCTTCCTGCCCGAGATCGAGACCGCCTTCCGGGACGAAGCCGGCGCGGCGAGTCCCTGGTCGCTCTCCCTCTCGGGCACGGGGGAGCTGCCGTCCTGCTTCGCCGTGACCGATCTCGCCGTCGCCTCGATCGGAGCCGCAGGCCTGACCCTGGCGCGCTATGCCGCGGCGGGGCGCGCGGCGTCGGCGGTGTCGGTCGACCGGCGCCTGGCCTCGCTCTGGTTCGGCTGGACGCTGCATCCCGAGGGCTGGAGCCTGCCGCCCGCCTGGGACCCGGTCGCCGGCGACTATCCGGCGAAGGACGGCTGGATCCGGCTCCACACCAACGCCCCGGCGCATCGCGCGGCGGCCCTGTCGGTCCTGGGCGTGGCGGCGGAGCGATCGGCGGTCGAGCGCGCGGTCGCGGGCTGGGACGCGGCGGCGCTGGAGGCGGCGGTCGTCGAGGCCGGCGGCTGCGCCGCGGCGATGCACAGCCTCGAGGCCTGGGCGCGGCACCCGCAGGGCCGGGCCGTGGCGCGGGAGCCGCTGGTCGCCTGGGCGGAGTCCGCCGCCGCCCCCCGAGATGCGGCGGTCGAGTGCGCCCGGCCGCTCGCCGGGGTCCGGGTGCTCGACCTGACCCGGGTGCTGGCCGGACCGGTCGCCAGCCGCTTCCTCGCCGGCTTCGGCGCCGAGGTGCTGCGCATCGACCCGCCGGGCTGGGAGGAGCCCGGCGTGGTGCCCGAGGTGACCCTCGGCAAGCGCTGCGCGGGCCTGGACCTCCGGGTCCCGACGGCGCGGGAGACCTTCGAGTCCCTGCTCGCCTCGGCCGACGTCCTGCTTCACGGCTATCGCCCCGGCGCCCTGCCCGGCCTCGGCTACGACCTGGAAGCGCGGCGGCGGATCAACCCCGTGCTGGTCGACGTCTCGCTCGACGCCTACGGCTGGACCGGGCCCTGGGCCGGCCGGCGCGGCTTCGACAGCCTGGTGCAGATGAGCAGCGGGATCGCCCAGGCCGGCATGGCGGCCGCCGGCGCCACGCGACCGGTCCCGCTGCCGGTTCAGGCGCTCGACCATGCCACCGGATACCTCCTGGCCGCCGCCGTGATCCACGCCCTGGGCGCGCGGCGGCGCGGCCGGATCCTTTCGGCGCGCCTCTCCCTGGCGCGCACGGCGCGGCTGCTGACCGCGCAGCGGCCGCCGGCGCCCGGCCCGGCGCCGCTGGAGTCGGGCGCCGACGACCTGGCGCCGGCGGTCGAGGACACGGCCTGGGGCCCGGCCCGGCGGCTCAGCTTTCCGCTCACGATCGACGGCATCGCGCCGCACTGGCCGCATCCGGCTGGCGAGCTGCGGTCCGCGCCCGCAGCCTGGTCGGCGACGTCGGGATCGGGCAGCGGAGTCGACTGAACCGCGGCCCGGCCCGCGGAACGCAATGTCGATCGGATGGCCGCCGTTGGGCAAAGGCCACGGGATGGCGGGCCGAAGGCCGGCGATCTATCATGACGCCCGACCAGAGCCTTGACGGCGGGCGGACCGCCGTCCGCTTTCACGGGAGATCCCCTTTGGCCCTCGAAGTCGCCGAGCGATGGTTCGAACTGCGGCGCTTCAGCGACGACGTCACCCTGATCCGCGAGCCGCACGTCTTCGGCGCGGCCTACGCCAACATGTGGCACGTCAGGGGCCGCGACAAGGACCTGCTGCTCGATACCGGCACGGGCGTGCTGAGCCTGCGCGCGCAGGTCGCGCAGCTCACCGAGCGGCCGCCGGTCTGCGTCGCGAGCCACACCCACTTCGATCACATCGGCGGCCATCACGAGTTCGAGGAGCGCCTCGTGCACGCCGCGGAGGCCGACATCCTCGCCGCGCCCGACGACGAACGGACTTTGCTCTCGGCCAACCGGGAAGCCTGCTTCCAGGCACTGCCCTATGCCGGCTTCGACATCGGGCGCTACGGGATCGCCGCGGCCCCAGCGACCAGGCTGGTCGCCGAGGGCGACATCGTCGACCTTGGAGACCGGCACTTCGAGGTGATGCACCTGCCGGGACATTCGCCGGGCTCGATCTGCCTGTGGGAGGCGGCGACCAGGACGCTCCTCTCCGGCGACGTGGTCACCGAAGGCGCGCCAATCGACGAGCACTATCACTCCGACATCCCGGACTACATCGCGAGCCTCGAGCGCCTGCGCGATCTCCCGGCCGAGATCGTCCATCCCGGGCACTACGAAAGCCTGGGCCGCCCGCGCATGGTCGAGATCATCGACGACTACCTGGCGGGGAAGCGAAAACCTGGTTGTCCGGCCGCGCCGTAAGGGGTCAGTGCGACCAAGGAGGAAGACATGAGCCGATTCCGCTCGATCGTCCCCGAGGCCCTCGGCCTGCTGCATTCGCAGCGGGGCCATTCGCCGGGAGTGCGCGTCGGGTCCCTGCTCCTGATCTCCGGCATGCTGGGCCGCGACGCGGACTTGGCCGTCGTCCGCGAACCCGAAGCCCAGATCACGAGGATCTTCGAGAACATGGGACTGGTGCTCGCCGAAGCCGGCTGCGGCTGGGGCGACCTGGTCGAGATGACCGCCTACTTCACGCGGCTGCAGCGCGACTTCGAGCTGTTCATGACGGTGCGCAACCGCTACGTCGAGGCGCCCTATCCCGC
>JAAUXY010097985.1_pt1 | contig 16673 bp, 11 predicted proteins | sample 7278121 | NCBI WGS metagenome assembly JAAUXY01 (sample SAMN14350117, study PRJNA611818) | marine sediment metagenome | isolation source: surface marine sediment (1.8m) | place: French Polynesia: Moorea | collected 2018-08 | reverse complement strand
TCGGTAGTTTTCCGAGAACCTCCAGAGGTAGTTTTCCAGGATCGGCAGGCGGTGCTCCTAGAATTTCCGCCATTGCATCGCGTTTCCAGCTCTGAACCGCAATCAGCCCTCGCCCCCACCACAGATAGTGGCACACCGTTTCGCAGACGTGGAGGTACTCCCGGGCGGCATCTTCGGGGTAACCACCCATCTCTTTGTAGCGAGCTCCTGCCAAACTGAGGTGGAGGGCCATCAGCAGTCGCTCATTCGGCGCCTTCGCGCTGCCAAAGCGAACCAGCCGGCGGTCGGCCTCGCGATCCTTACGCCTCCAGATCGCGACCCCGAACCAGTTGTCGAGATCCTGCCGGTGAAACCCCGGGCGCGTCCGATGCATCACGCCGGCGAGTCGGCTCGAGAACGTGCTCCTTGCCGTCCAGCTGCTATGGCCCTCGAGCCACTGATCGCAAAGCTCACCGAAACGCTCCTGAGACTTCTCGGGATCGGCCTTCTCGCCTTCCAGGAATCGCAAGCTCTCACCGCCACCTCGAACCAGGCCCAGAAATGAAGTCCGCGCCAACGTCGCTTCGGCAATGCCTTCCAGGCAATTACCGATCGCCCTCGAAAAAAGATCGGGCCATTTGCCATAGCGAATCGTCGGCCAACGTTCCTCGGGATCGACAATATTCAGCTTCGTCGCCGAACTCAGCTGTCGCTCTTCGAGGGCGTTACGCAGATCGTGAAGTCCGACCGCGTAGTGGTAATGAGCACGTAAAAGATAACCCTCGTGCTTCATGTTGAGGTTGATCTCTCGATCCGCGATATCAGCCGCGGTGATCGCCTGTCGCCCCTTGAAGAAGTAGAGATCACCCGCCCGAGCATGTAGCTGGGACATGACCAGGGCGAAGTTAGAATGTTGCATATGCGTCGGATCACGAGCCTCAGTGACCTTGGGGTCATTGACGAACGGTAGCGAGACTCGAAGCCTCCAAAGCTCCTCTTCGACCAGCGCGTGTCCAGTGTCGAGAGTTCCGGGCAACTTCTCGAAGGCCCAAGCTTCTGCGAAGGCGGGAAGGAAGAAGATATTCAGCTGTTTGATCTCGTGCAAACGATCGTTGTCCCGCTCACCGGCGTCATCCGCTCCCCTGCTGTCTCCGGTGATCAAACCGAGATGATGCTTCAGCAGCGCGGTAGCCAAGGTTCGAGCGCTAGCGTACTCGGCGAGGGCGCGCTTGAGATCACGAGTCAACTCAAAAGTCATGCCGACTTGAAGCATCAAACGTAAACGGACGATACCCCAAGTCGTCGAGTAACGCGCATAGCGCGTGCCCGCCGCCTCCTGGTCGAGAATATCCAACACTGGATGAAAGCCTGCATTGCCGGCGGTCTCCGGATTGCCCATCGCGCTCTTCAAGTCGTTGTCGACGATACGCAACGCCCGCCGGTAGTGATGTCGAGCGATCTCGTAGTCCTGATCCAGCTCATGGAGCTCACCCAGTCCCGCGACCAGTTCGTGCACCACGGCGCCTTCCTCCATCCCTTTCAGGGTCTCTGAATAGAGAGCCTTCAAGGATTGCGACTCATCGAGGGTAAAGTTGAACGCCGCCATCTCGTCGGCTGATTGGCGAGAGATATATTCGACTTCCCGAGCCAAGTCGCTGCGAAAGCGGAAGGCATACATGCCGTTGACAACCCGGTGCAGAAAGCGCTCGGAACAATGCTCAACCAGCTCTTCCACTACCAGTCGCAGATCCGGGGCCCGATGAATGTGGGCAAGGACATCGGCCCGTTCAAGATTTCTCCAGGAAAACGCACGGCGGTGAAACCTGAGTACGAAGTCCACCATGTGAAAGACCGAGATCGCGAGCTTGTCGTCGCGATTGAGCAGTTGTTCCTCGAACACCGCGGCGACATGGCGGTAAAGATCGCCCAGCAACTGGATACGGAAAACCGTGTCATCGTTGAACTGGAGGACATGTTTGCAGGGGAAGAACTGCCAACGCAGTCGATGATCCCTGATCACCCGCCCCACAGGTCTGACGAAAGTAGCGAATAGATCACGTAGCCGCTTGGGATTGCCCTTACTGCGATAGGTCAGAAAGAAAATGAAGTTTCGAAGAAATGTTTCACGTTCCTCACCTTCCAGCATCATGCCTTGGCCGTCGCAATTCCACACCGGCCAATCAGGGGGTCGCAGGCGTCCTTTCTGATTGTTGAAGGCTGAGATGTACCTCTCGTGCTGCGGGGCCCTGACCGAGAGGCTCATCGGCGGTCGCCACTGGCGCCGCGCCCATCGAGCATAGAGGTGTTTGGCACGCCGATACTGACCTCGTACATATTGATTGATCCAATAATCCAGGTATCGCAGCTTCTCCCGATAATGATCGAGCATCAGCGACGGCAGATAGATCTCGGCGTTGAAAACATTCGTTAGCAGAGGCTGGCGGGCCGTCCGGTCAGCCAGCCACTCGTCGTGGAGATTGCGACCACCTACGAAGATGAACCGCGCCGGAGCAGAAGAAATGATGTTCTTCAAGTCGGACATCAAGGCCCGCAGAGACAGAGCCCGCTGGCGTTCGGCATTGGGCATCTCATCCGGCAGGTTGGCGGTGGCCGCGCTGGCGCCAGCGCGACTACCCAATTTGTCCAGTTCATCGAAGACAAAGGTCAACTGAGGTTCCGGTATCGATAGTTGGTCGAGTGCTGCACCGGGCAGTTGAACTCTACCGACCTGATTGTCTTCGTGAATGTTCAGAAAGGCCAATTCCACCGCTCGCGGATCGACCGGATCCATCTGTGTCTGACGCACGTCGCCTTCATCCGTCGTCAGACCATAGATCCACAACGCCGGCTTCCACAGCCCCTTTCTGGATGTCCAGGTGGTACGCGCTGACAGGCTCTCGAGCAAGTCGTCGATACGCTTGATGTTCTTGACGTACGGCACAGCCGGGAAACGGCGAAATACCCAGCGGCTGATCAAGAAGATGATCAGAAGGAGAATTACATGGTAGAGACGACAGTGAAGCCCGCCGATCCTGGCCGAACCGGCGGTCGTTGGCGTGGCTATCGGCAGTAGGTCGAAGTAGAGCGTGGTGCGCAACGGGTCGGCTTGCCAGGTACAGATCAGCCGATCGGCAGGCGGCAACTGCTCATGGCCTACGTCCGGACAGTTCGCAAGATCATGAGTTTGAGCCGGATTAAACCAAACGCCTGCGGTCAGGTAAGCAGCGCCGAAGACAAACAGTAACGTCAAGAACCTTCCCAGGTTTGCCAGGCCGCTGCTCCAGGCCAGGAAGCTCCGCTGATATTGATCGCGTAAACCCGCTAGCATAGCCTGAATGATGCGACGGTGGTCAAGTCCGTCGAACCCCAAATTGACCTTGATCACGAGCACCGGCAACCAGGCCTTGAAGATCACCCACGGCAGGGTGAGCGCCGCGTAGCGGCGATGCCGGTCGGCCCCTGACGCCGTCGCTTTAGTGTCGACTTCCATCCAATTCGGCGGAGTCCCGAGGTGCAATGAGCGATCCTCCCGGGCCAACGTCGACGGCCGGACGATCCACTCATATTCAACAAAGTAGATGAGGGCGACCGTCAAGAAGAGGGCTAGCAGCCATCGGCTCTGAGGCGCACTCGGCAAGAACGAATCCCCGGTACCTGAACCCACGCTCGATCCGGCAACCGAAGACTGGGCGAGGGGCTTTTGATTCAAGCTGTCGTGCCAGAAGGACGTCAGCCATCCGGGCCTCGCCGGCTGTTGCGGATTGGCAGCCGTGGAAGCCGGATTTTGCCCTGCGGTGGTATCGGCACCCCAGGGCTCTGGAATCCGATCGAGCATTGGATGACATAGCTGCAGTGCGAATGCGGTCACGAAAAGTACTTTGAGCCCCAGAAGCTCTCGCGGCAGCGGGCGAAACGTCCGGTTGGTCGTCAGTGGATCTTCAGCCTCTCGCGGCCGGCTTCCAAACCAGATGGCGAGTGTCACCGCCGCCACCCCGAAGCCGAAAAGCCACAGTACGCCCGGGTCCAGGGCAGCGAGAATCTCCTGCTGAGTGAATAGACCGAATGCGACGAGCAAGAAATGAAAACATGCCGTGCGTCGATACCAGCGCGCGCTGCTCTTCATCACGCGCCCGGGAGTATCCTGGGTCGAACCGCTCTGCCATGCGTTGTGATATCTCGCACGCAAGAGGTGGCCGAGAGCGAGAAGCCATAGACCGCCGACCAGGTTGAACCAGTACTCACACTCTACCGGCCCCGGATCACTCGGCCAGTAGTCACTCCAGAGGTTACTGCCGTAGAGAACATACGGCACGGCCACAAATGTAAAGACCAGCCGGAGCCATCGAGAGGCCAACCACCAGACAACGGCGGAAGATAGAAGCAAGAACTCACCGAACAGCTTTTGGACTGCTGACCGTGACTGTCGGTCCAGCGAGCGATCGGAAGGTCTTGCGACCCGGACGGCTCGATCCCGCAAGTAGGCGGCCAGTCGACGCACGCGGCGTGCGACGCGCTCTCTTCGCGGGGGCCGCTTGTAAGACGTCAACTGGGCGAAAAAATAAAGAGCGGCGATGACCGCGAACAAACGACTCATTCCGAGCAGCCGCTCGCCAAAAGGTCCGAAATACCAACAGGCGACCGCCAGCAATCCGATAGCGAACGAAGCCATGAATCCAGATTCCCCGGGATCGGATGGTGGGTCCAGCTGGTTTCTGCGGCGGAGCCTAGAATCCCAAATGATCGACTGCAGCAATTCCCGCGCATAAAGGATTGGGTAGAGACAGAGCAGGCCCAGGGGTCCCAGAACCACCCATGCCAACAACGAACGCACTTCGCCCTGCGGATCATCCGGGCTGCGGTCGGCAATAGCTCCGAAACTCACCATGAGCTCGGATAGCGTCAAGATGCCCCCACATAGGATCAACAACCAGAGCACCAACAAGCCTGTACGATCGAGCAACCCGCGGCCGACATGGGAGTTGAGAAAGCGTTTATAGACGCTGGCCTCGTACTCGGCCAGGCACTGGTTGACAAAGGTCGTCTTCCCCGTGCCCCGGCGCCCAGTCACCAGGAAGGCACCGCGGCGCCCGCTATTGATCATTAGATCGATCAAGTATGCACGGCGTCCCTCTCGACCGACCAGAACCTCGTGGGCCGGTGGTTCGGCTTCCCCAGCAGAATAGATTCCAAACGGGACCGCGTAAGTCGTTTCCGAAAACCGCTGACACGGCCTCGGCCGATCGCCTGCCGACATCTCAGCCTCCCGAGCTAGATCAAGTCCTTAGCTCTATTTGAACGGATCGAGAGATATTAACGTCACCTCGAAGACATGGCAAGATGAGGGCAGCCGCGGGGTGATGGCGGAAGCCCCCGCCGCCTACTCCGCCGACTTCACCCGCACCAGGATCGACCGATGGGGCCTGAAGATCGGATCCCGGGAGTCCTTGATATTGGTCCATGCCGGAGCCCGATCTTCGGCCGAAAAAACGTTGGTATACGGCGTTTCTTCGCTGGTGTCGGTACAGACGAAGAAGAAGGTGCTCGCGGAGGGGTTCCAATGCACGCCGACGTAGGATGTACCCTCGGCCAGGGTCACGTCGCTCACGTCGACTGAGTAGAAACGGCCGGCGGCGTCGACACCCTTGGGCACCTCGTTAGCTGTCGAGCGGACCTTGGCGTAAGGCACCCGGCTGGGTCGCCCTCCCTGATCGGGGTAGAACACGACCTCGAAATCGATGTTGTCGTCAGCGCGCGTTCGCAGCCAACAGACGCAGACCTCCGACAGCTCCCGGGACGGTAGCTCGGAGGAGTCGATCTCCTGGACGTAAACCCCCATCTTGGCGCTTGGCACGTAGCCGTAACCGGTTTCGACGCTGCCGTCGTCTTTGATCGCGCCGCCGGCACAGGCCGTCCCCTCGGGCTCCGGAGCCGGCTCCTCGGGTTCCGGTTCCGGAGCCGGTGGTTCGGGAGGCGGCTCCGGCTCGGAGGCTGGCGCCGGCTGTGTCTCGGGTGGTGGCGTGACGGTCGAGCCGCAGGCTGCCGAGAGCAGCAGAACCGCGGCCAGCGGCAGAATGGATCGCAAAGCTGTCGGGTACATCTCCTCATGCTAAACCATCCGGCGCGTTCGGGAAACCGGTGTCTCTCCAACACCGATCGCCTCGGGAATCTGAGTAAGATAAGCCCGACGTTCGACGGCCATGCGCAAGCTCATCTACCTTCTCTACCTGCCCTACAAGTGGCTGATCCTGGTGCCGGTGTTCGCGGCATCGACGGCGATCTTTGCCGCCCTGGCGGTCTTCCTGGCGATCGTGGTCAATCCACGCTTCGGCAGCGTGATCTGCGGCACCGCGTGGGCGCGGCTGAACGCCTATCTGACCCCGATGCTGGTCACCGTCACCGGTCGCCGGCATGTCGATCCGAATCAGTCCTACGTGATCGTCGCCAACCACCAGAGCGGCTACGACGTCTTCGTGCTCTACGGTTGGCTCGGCGTCGACTTCAAGTGGGTGATGAAGCACGAGCTGCGCAAGGTACCGGCGCTCGGCATCGGCTGCGAGAAACTCGAGCACATCTTCGTCGACCGCTCCAATACCGAAGCGGCGATCCGCTCGATCAATGCCGCCAAGGAGCGCATTCGAGGCGGCACTTCGGTGGTTTTCTTTCCCGAGGGAACGCGCAGCCCGACCGGCCAGCTGCTGCCGTTCAAGAAGGGCGCGTTTCGCATGGCCCTAGATCTCGGGCTTCCGATCCTGCCGGTGACCCTCACCGGCACGGGCGAGGTCATGCCGCCAGGCACCCTTCGCGTCTTTCCCGGCAAAGCCGGCCTTACTTTCCACCCGCCGATCTCGATCAACGGCTACGGCCGGACCGACGTTCGGCGACTGATGGAACAGGCGAAGGCAGCGATCGAGTCCGAGCTCTAGCGCCCCAAGAAAGCCAATCCTTCGGCCTGCTCGCCTCGGAAGGCGACGGATTGGCTTCATCGGCTTATCCTTCCTTTGCAGGTTCGGGCGCGCTACGCGCACCCGAACCTGCGTCTAAGCCTTCGGCCTCCGGCTGCGAGAATCTATGCGCGACAAGCTGCTACTGTTTCGGCGGCTTTCGCCCGATCATGGCCTCGAGCAACGACACCGGCATCAGCCGAACCAACAGCTGCTTGAAGAGCAGCATCTGCCACGGGAAGACGACCTCTCCGCGACGTTTCTCGAGCGCATCGGCGATATAGCGCGCGGCGCGATCGGTCTCCCAGATGAACGGCATCGGAAATTTGGCTTTGGCCGTCAACTCGCTCTTGATGAAGCCCGGACAGATCGTGGTCACCGCGATACCGTGGGGTTTGAGCGTGGTCCGCAGGGACTGCAGATGCACCCGCATCGCCGCTTTGCTGCCGCAGTAAGAGGGATTCTGCGGAAGACCGATATACGAGGCCACTGAGGCGACGCCGACGATATGCCCGCGCCGCGCTTCGAGAAACCGCGGCAAGGCCCAGTCGATCAAGTGCAGCATGCCGAATAGGTTGACGTCATACATCTTGGCCGACACCCCGGGCTGGAATCGCTTGGGCAGCTCAGGAACTCCATAACCGGCATTGGCGATCACCATGTCGGTACCATCGAGCTCCCGATCGAGATGATCCAGAGCCCGGAACAGCTGTTCATCGTCCGCCACGTCGGCCCGCGCCCAGGCCGCCTGCCCCCCTGCCTGCTGCAGCTCCTCGCTGAGCTCTCGCATTGGGTCTTCCCGGCGTGCCAAGAGGCCGACCCGGGCGCCGCGCCGCGATAGCTCGCGGGCCAGAAAAGCGCCGATACCCGAGGACGCGCCGGTGATCAGGATCGATTGATTCTCGAGATAAGCCATGCTGAGGTCATTCTATGTTGATATTCTCCGCGGACATGCGCATCATCACCTGGAACGTCAATTCGCTCAAGGCCCGCGAGGAGTTCGTCGGCCTGTTCCTCGATCAAGTGGCTCCCGACATCCTCTGCCTTCAAGAGCTGAAGCTGGAAGCCTCGAAAGTCCCCGCTGAGCTGTTCGAAGAGCGAGGCTATCACCTCGCGATTCACGGTCAGAAAAGCTGGAACGGAGTGCTGATCGCGTCCAGAACAGAGCTCACCGACGTCGAGCGCGGCCTGCCGGAAGTCGACGAAGGGCAGGCCCGGGCGATCGCGGCGACCACCGCCGGCATCCGTCTGCTGAACCTCTACTGCCCCCAGGGCCAGTCGGCGGATTCGCCGAAATTCCCCTACAAGCTGGCCTTCTTCGACGGCGTGCGTCGTTGGCTCGATGCCCATGCGGATCCAGCCGAGCCGCTGATCGTTGCTGGCGATCTCAATGTCGCCCCGCGTCCCGAGGATGTCTGGTCGGTCGAGGCGTTCGAAGGTGTTCCGACCTACCACCCGGAAGAACACAAGCGCTGGAAGGAGCTGCTCGCCTTCGGCCTCCACGACGCCCCGGCGGAACACCTCGCTGCCGGGACTTTCACCTACTGGGATTATCGCTTCGGCGCCTTTCACCGCGGTATGGGAATTCGCATCGACCACCTGCTGGTGACCGAACCCCTGCTGCCGCGCGTCGCCACCGCCCGCGTCGAGCGCGATTGGCGCAAGAAGAAAAAGGGACTCACCGCTTCCGACCACGCGCCGGTGACCCTCGAGCTGGATTGAGCCTCAGCATTCACCCCAGCAACCGTCTGGAGGTCCTGGTCGAGCATCTGGCCAGCACTTTCTCGGCCGACCCTCTGCCGGCTTTCGAGAACGAGATCATCGTGGTTCAAAGCCGCGGTATGGCCCGCTGGCTGACGCTGCAATTGGCAAATCGATCGGGGCTGGCCGCAAACCTGAACCTGCCCTTCCCCGCGACCTTCTGCCGGCAGCTGGCCGAACAGCTGACGACCGAACCTGAAGCAGGTCCGGCAATCGACGGGACAGGAGCCTCACCCTATGATCGGGAGCCCCTGACCTGGCGGCTCTTCGCTCATTTGCGAGACGTCACAGACGATCCGGAGACTTCCGACCCACCCGAGAGCTCGATGGCCGGAGGTGCCAGCCCTGCTGATTACCTCGAAGAAGATCCCGATCAGATCAAGCGCTATCAACTGTCGAGCCGGCTCGCCGGTCTATTCGAGGGTTACCAGCTCTTCCGGCCGCGAATGCTGCTCGACTGGGAAGCCGCCGGAGAATCCGCGGCGACGGCGTCCTGGCAATCAAAGCTGTGGCGCTCGATCGTCGCGGATGCCGCGCCAGATCACCATCTGGCGCGGCGCTCGATCGAAGTGCTCGATGTGCTCACCAGATCAGGCCAGCCGCCGACCGGCTTACCCCGACGCCTGAGCGTATTCGGCGCCAGCACTCTGCCACCGATCGTCCTCGAGATCCTCGTCGCCCTGGCAAGGTTCATTCCTGTTCGCATCTATCTCCTGAGCCCGACCTACCACTTCTGGGGCGAGCTTCGCTCGGAACGGGAAGCGGCACGGCTCAGACAACGCAAGCGACGATCGGCAGACGATCCAACGGCTGAGGAAGATCATCTGGAAGCGGGCCATCCGCTGCTGGCCGCATTCGGCCGCCAGGGCCGCGACTTCTTCAACCTCCTCCAGGAAGCCGACACTGAAGGCGCCGCCTGGACCGAGCTCGAGGTGGTCGATCCAGGGGACGGCAACCTGCTGCACACCCTACAGTCTGACGTGCTACACCTCGTCGATCGGGGCGGTCCCGAGACACCGCCCAAAGCCATCGACGCCGGTGACGACTCGCTGACCGTTCACGCCTGCCACTCGCCGATGCGCGAGATGGAAGTTCTTCGCGATCGACTGCTCGCGGCCTTCGATGGCGATCCCGAGCTCCAGCCATCCGACGTGCTGGTGATGGTGCCACGGATCGGCGACTACGCCCCCTACATCGAGGCGGCCTTCAGCGCGGGCACCGAAGGAACAACCCTGCTGCCGCTGACCATTGCCGACCGCGACGCCGGCGACGAGCGACCGGCCGCCGATGCCATCCTGCGGCTACTCAGTCTGGTTGGCAGCCGGCTCACGCCGAGCGCGGTACTCGACTTACTGGACGTCGCGCCGGTCAGGCGCGCGTTCGGGATCGCTTCGGCGGAGGTGTCCGCGCTACGCCTCTGGGTACGTGATATTCGTATTCGCTGGGGAATGGATGGCGAACAACGCGCCGCCGATTTCGAGGTTCCAGACCTCGGCGCCAATACCTGGCGGGCTGGAATCGACCGTCTGCTGATGGGTTATGCCACCGGTAATGACGATCGCCTGTTCGCCGGTGTCGCTCCGAGCGCCGGTGCGACCGCCGGCAACGTCGAATTGCTCGGCCGACTCGCGGCGTTCGTCGAGACGATCTTCTCTCATCTGCGCCGACTGCGTGATCCTCGCCCGGCTGAGGCCTGGGCCGCCGATCTCAGGATCGCTCTGGCCGACGTCTACCGGGCCGCGACCGAGGAAGAGGACAGTGCTCTGGAATGGGTGCTCGGCGTGCTCGAGGAGCTCCACCAGGCGGCCGTCACCGAACCCCTGAGTCGCCAGGTCGTGCTCGCCCATCTCAAGCGCCGGCTGGCCACCGAGGGTTCAGGCAGCGGTTTTCTCGACGGTCGCATCACCTTCTGTGCGCTCAAGCCGATGCGCAACCTTCCCTTCAAGGTGATCTGCGTCGCCGGCCTCACCGAGGGCGCCTTTCCGCGTCGTGACCCGAGGCTGGGCTTCGATCTGATGTCAACGACGCCTAGCCCCGGCGACCGTTCCCTGGCCGAAGACGACCGCTACTTATTCCTCGAAACCCTGCTCGCCGCCGGCAGCCACTTGATCCTGACCTACGAAGGGCGATCGCAGAAAGACAATAGCCCGCGAGCGCCGTCGGCGGTGATCAGCGAACTGCTCGCGTATCTCGACCGCGCCTTCGTAACCCGCGACGGTCGCCCGGCGAGACAGCAGGTCCTCGTCGACCATCGCCTCCATTCCTGGAGCAGCGACTACTTCGAAACCGCCAGCGATCCACGCCTGTTCAGTTATTCGCGCGAGAGCCTGCAACTCGCGCGGTGCGATCGTCGCCGCTCCGCGGCCATGCCTTTTCTAGCTGATGGGAGCCCTGATCAGGAAGATGCCGACGACACCGAGGCTGACGAGTTGACGATCGAGCTCCCGGAGCTGATCGATCTATGGGTCAATCCGTCCAGACATTACTGTCGCAAAGTCCTGCGGCTGGCGCTGGGTGAGCGCCTGGAAAGCCATGACGCCGAACCGTTCGACGTCGATTTCCTCGACCGTTACCAGATCAGCCAATGGCTGCTCGAGCGTCGGCTGCGCGAAAAGCCAGATCAGGCGACGGCCCACGGCGAGGAGCTCGAACTTCTGCGGGCTCGGGGCGAATTGCCGCTGGCCGGTCTCGGCGACGCTCACTACCGCCGGCTCGCCCGGCGGGTAGACGAGTTCGCGATGACCCTACCCCGCCACCCCGCGCGGGAGCCGATCCTGATCGAGCTCACCGGCGACGACTGGCGTCTCTCCGGTCGCCTCGAGGAGCTCACCGACGCCGGCGCCCTGCGTTTTCGCTGCGCCAATTTAAAACCCAAGGATCTGGTGCGCGCCTGGGTGAGCCACCTTGTCTTCGCGATCTGGCAGGAGCACCACCCCTCCGATCTACCCCTTCTCACCCATCTCGCCGGCATCGACCGAGCGGTAAATTTCCGGGCCGTGGACGACGCGCACCGAATTCTCGAGTCTCTACTGAGAGGCTATCGCGCCGGCCTCAAACGCCCGCTGCCGGTTTTCGAAAACGCCTCCTACACCTTCGCGCGAAGGATCCGCCAGTCCAGCCGCCGCTCGAAAACCACCCCCGAGGAAGCCGCGAGACAGGCTTTCCGCGGCTCCTCTGGCAAGCTCAAGCAAAGCTCTCCGGGCGACCTCGCCGACCCCTATATCGCTCTCTGCTCTCGCGACCGCGATCCCCTGAGCGAGGAGGGCTTCGCGCGCTGGAGCAAAACCCTGTGGTCACCGCTCCTGGACCATGCCGAGGAGGTCAAGAAGTAGCCAGGTCGCGGGCGGCAAACTCCCGCCGGTAAACCTGGGCATCGGACTGAGAAAAGCAGACGAAGACGACCTCATCAACCCCTTGATGAGTCGCACAGTCTTCGATCACCGTCGATAGCGCCAGGCCCGCCGCCAGATCGATCGGAAACCCGTAAACGCCGCAGCTGATCGCGGGAAAAGCGACGCTCTTGGCGCCCACCTCCCGCGCTAGTCGCAGGCTCTCGCGATAGCAGGACTCGAGCAGCTCGTCCTCATCGCCGTGGCCGTCGCGCCAGACCGGGCCGACAGTGTGAATGACAAACCCCGCCGGCAGGCGGTAGCCCGGAGTCACCTTCGCCTGACCCGTCTCGCAACCTCCCAGCTTCCGGCACGCCACCAGCAGGTCGGGCCCCGCCGACCTGTGAATCGCTCCGTCGACGCCACCGCCCCCGAGCAGCGAGTTATTCGCCGCGTTGACGATCGCGTCGACGTCGAGCTCGGTGATGTCGCCGACGTGAAGGGAGAGTTGTACTGACATATCTTTACTCCGTCTCAAACGACCGGGTAACGAGTCGCTCGAAACCGTTCAACGAAGAGGCCGTGCATGACTTCGTTGGGTACCGACAGTTGTAAGGTCTGTTGCGGGGTCTGTTGCTTGCCTAGAGTCAACATACCGAAGTAGTAGAGATAAGCGCCCAAAAAGCTAGTGTCCTGGGATGAGCGCTCGAGCAGATCCCTGAGCGTGAAGCGATCCCTGAGTTGCAGGACCTCCAACGGCTCGTCCTTGCGGATCAGATCGATGACCGTATCCTGGCCTAGGGATCCCTGGCCGGCAGTTACCTCTGCAATGTAGTCCAGCTTGCTCTCGTCAGCCGCCAGGTTCGCGTCGAGCATTTGGCGCGGAGGGTTGCCCGTCCGCTGGAGGTGCTTCAGAAAGTAGAACACCAGAGTCGGGTTGTAGATCGCGCCTTCGGCACCCAGGGCGAAGCGGTAGCCGTTGTACCACTCTCGGAGCATGGCACGGGTCCCGTCGATCGCCCAGGCCGGACGGTCGGCCTCGTCGTGGAGAGCCTCGAGCAGAGTTCCCACTTCGTCATCAGTGAAGCCGCAGAGCGTATTGAGCTCCGGGTAGAGGTAGACATTCTCGGCGATGTTCATGCCACTGGTGACGTCAGACATCACCAGCGGTGAGACGCCGGTAATGAAAAGACGATCGATCCCCTTGCGACCGATCGCACCCTTGATCCATTTGAACAGATATTTGAACGGGCCGTCACTGTGGACCAACTTCTCATAGGCGACCTTGTCGATGGTCAGCACTTCGTTGGCGAAGTTGTCATATTCGTCGATCAGCAGATATAGGCGATAAGGGGTCTGACGGATGACGTCGAGCAACCGATCGAGGCTCCTGAACGCATCATCCCGAAGCTCGAGATCCGGTAGATGCTCGCCATAGTCGCTGAGGAGACTGAGGATGGAACTGTTGAGATAACTGTGGATCTCGTTGCCAATCCGCCCGATCCGCGAGCTCACGCCAGCGTTGACGCCGCGCGGCGGTGGGTCCGGATCGATCTCAGAAAAGTCCCAACGCAGCACGAAGCAGCGATGCGCGAGCGGCGTCGGATCGCTGCTGATCGAAAGATCGCCGAAGAGCAGCTGGTGCTCATCCTGATAGCGGAGATCGTAGTAACAGGCCAGAGTGGCGAGCCATAACGATTTGCCGAAGCGCCGTGGGCGCAAGAGGAGCAGAGATTTACCGAGATCTTCGACCACACCGATACGGTCGGTGCGGTCGAGATAGAGGTATCCCTCGGTACGAAGGCTGTAGAAGTCTGAGACGCCGTAGGGAAACTTCATGAGCTTTCCCTTCCTACCACAGCGCGCCTCAGATTTGCCACCGTCGGCCGGCCACCGACGGCGATGCCGAGGCTATTCTTCCCCCATATGCGGGTAGCGGTAGTCGGTCGGCGGCACGAAGTTCTCCTTGATCGAACGCTGGGAGGTCCAGCGCAGAAGGTTGAAGATCGAGCCCGCCTTGTCGTTGGTGCCCGAAGCGCGGGCGCCGCCGAAAGGCTGCTGGCCGACGACGGCGCCGGTCGGCTTGTCGTTGATGTAGAAATTACCGGCAGCGTGGCGCAAGGCCTTGGACATCTTGACGATCGCCGAGCGGTCGTCGGCGAAGATGCCGCCGGTCAGAGCGTAGGGACTGGTGGTATCGCACAGCTCGAGCGCTTGATCGAGCTCGGCATCGTCGTAGACGAAGAGGGTAAGGATCGGCCCGAACAGCTCTTCGCGCATGGTCTCGTAGCGCGGATCTTGTGCTCTGATCACCGTCGGCTCGATGAAGTAGCCCTCGGAGTCGTCGTAGCCGCCGCCACAGAAAATCTCGGCGTCGGACGAGGCCTTGGCGCGATCGATAGCCCCCTTATGATCTTTGAAAGCCCAGGGATCGATCACCGCCGCCATGAAGTTGCGAAAGTCCACCGGTGAGCCCATGGCGATCGATTCGATCTGATCCTTGAGATCCGCCGAGACCTTGGGCCACAGAGACTTCGGAATGTAGGCCCGAGACGCAGCGGAGCACTTCTGCCCCTGGTACTCGAAGCTGCCGCGAACCAGGGCGGTGGTCAACGCGTCGGCGTCGGCCGACGGATGGGCGAAGACGAAGTCCTTGCCGCCGGTCTCGCCGACGATCCGCGGATACGAGCGGTAGGAGGCGATATTGCCGGAAATCGTCTGCCACATGCGTTGGAAGGTGCCGGTCGAGCCGGTAAAGTGGAGACCGGCGAAGTGTTCGCTGGCGAGCACCGGATCGCCGACCGCCGCCCCCTTGCCGGGCACGAAGTTGATCACGCCGTCGGGCAGGCCGGCAGCCTGCAGCAGCTTCATCAGGTAGTAGCTGGAAACCACCGCCGTCGACGCCGGCTTCCACAAGGCGACGTTGCCCATGATCGCCGGTGCCGTCGGCAGATTGCCGGAGATCGAGGTAAAGTTGAACGGCGCCACCGCAAAGACAAAACCCTCGAGGGCACGGTACTCGAGCCGATCCCAGATTCCCCGAACCGAGCCGGGCTGCTCCTCCAAGATCTGGCGCATGTAGTGGCTGTTGAAGCGCCAGAAATCGATCAACTCAGCGGCCGAGTCGATCTCCGCCTGGTAGACGGTCTTCGACTGATTGAGCATGGTGGCGGCATTGACCGTGTCGCGCCACGGGCCGGCGAGCAGGTCAGCGGCTTTGAGGAATACCGCCGCGCGGTCTTCCCAAGCCATCTCCGACCATTCTTTCCAGGCCTCCTGAGAGGCCGCGATCGCCTGCTCGATCTCCGCCGTTCCGGCCTGGTGGAAGTCGGCCAGCACATGGCCGTGATCGTGCGGACAGACCGCCTGGGCGGTATTTCCGGTGCGCACTTCTCGGCCGCCGATGATCAGCGGGATCTCGATCCGTTCACCCAGCATCTCGGCCAGCCGAGCCTTGACCGAAGCCTTCTCCGCCGAGCCGGGAGCGTAGTCGCGAACCGGCTCGTTGACCGGGGTCGGGACCTGGAAGATTCCATTGGACATCGAATGCAACTCCTTGAGAAGTCAAAGTTTGAGTGCCGCGAAAGCGAATAGGACAAAACCGACGATCATCGACAGGCCGCCCAGGGGCGTGATCGCGCCCAACCACCGGGGACCGCCCAGGGCGATCGCCGCTACCGTGCCGCTGAACACCACGCTACCTGCAAGGACGCAGATCGCGGCCGCGTCGAAACCCCTGCCGCCGGAAGCGAATGCGGTCAGGCCGATCGCGACCTGCCCGAGGGCGGCGTACATAAAGTAGCGGGCCGCGGTCTCCCACAGCGCCAGCGACTCGGCGTCGAGCCGCGCTTTGAGTCCGTGGGCGCCGAAGGCACCAGCCAGAACCGCCAGGGCGCAACAGAACGCGCCCCCGGCGATCCAGTACTTGGCCATGAATTAGACGTCTCCCAGCCGCCGGATCGAGGTCACCCGGTTGCGATCGATCACCAGATGATCGTGCTTTTTCCAGGTGCCGAACTGGGCCGCCTTCTGGACGTACTCATCTTTCGACTTGCCACCGTCGCCGTCGCTGTGGACGTCGACATCGAGCAGGATGACCTTCTCGGCGTCCTCATCGTCGCAGCGACCGATGAAGATTTCAGGGCCGTCGGTATCGACCACCACGGTGATGCCGTGGAGCTCACTCTTATTCTGGTGGAAGGTGCCCATGGCCAAGGTCAGCTACAGTGCTGCTCGAAGGCCTCGGTCAGGTCGCGGGCGACGCCTTCAAGATCCTGACCTTCGATCCGGTGACGGGGCACGAAGTGCACCAGCTCACCGTCCTTGAACAGCGCCATCGAGGGGCTGGACGGCGGGACCTGTGGAATCAGACCGCGCGCTTGGGCGGTGGCTTCGGCGTCTTGGCCGGCGAAAACCGTGCCCAGCCGGTCGGGTTTGGCGTCGGCGTTTTGCAGGGCGAGACGCACCCCGGGACGCGCCATGCCGGCGGCACAGCCACAGACCGAGTTGATCACCAAAAGGGCGGTACCTTCTTTCTCGCCCATGAAACGGTCGACGTCATCAGAGCTCAACAGCTCCTGGAAGCCGGCCGCGACCAGCTCCTCGCGCATCGGTTTGACGAGTAACGGGCTATACATAAGAACCTCCTGAATTTGCTGTGTGG
>JAAUXY010006065.1_pt1 | contig 16686 bp, 14 predicted proteins | sample 7278121 | NCBI WGS metagenome assembly JAAUXY01 (sample SAMN14350117, study PRJNA611818) | marine sediment metagenome | isolation source: surface marine sediment (1.8m) | place: French Polynesia: Moorea | collected 2018-08 | reverse complement strand
GAAGTAACTTCGGCTACGAAGGCCGGATTGGAGTACTGGTTTAAAGATGGATATCATTCTGCAACACGCCAATACTCCAATACGCGAGTACCCCACTATTTTATGGCACACGGGCTGAATGCAACCTTGATTTAGCTGTTTTGGATGACCGTTATTTGACGTTATTTGAATCGTAATTATAAAAGAGTAAACTTTCTAGACCGGAGGCTGATTGTCAAGAAAAAAAAGCAATTTATCAGCAGCAAGTGTCGGGGAGGTTTCACCTCTGGCAACCGCACGGGTAATCTGATCGAGTCTTTGTTTGATCTCAGGGTTATTATAGAACCTCTGTTTCAGCTCATCTTCAACCATAGACCACAGCCAATCCAGTGCCTGTTTTTGGCGTTTTTGTTTTAGTTCACCGCTGCGGGTAAACTGGTTATGAAATTGTATGACCGTTTGCCAGATGTCATCAATACCGGTCATCTCCACTGCACTGCAGGTCAATACCGGGGGCTCCCAGTTGGGGGATGCGGGCTGCAGCATTTGAAGTGCAGTGGTATATGTTTTGGCGGCCTTCTTTGCCTTTTCGATGTTGTCGCCATCGGCTTTATTAATGGCAAGGGCATCGGCCAGCTCCAATACGCCCCTTTTTATGCCCTGTAACTCGTCTCCGGCACCAGCGAGCATCAACACCAGAAAAAAATCAACCATCGACGCCACGGTGGTCTCCGACTGACCAACCCCGACGGTTTCGACGATGATCACATCAAAACCAGCGGCTTCACAAACCAGCATAGTTTCGCGTGTTTTGCGGGCCACACCGCCCAAGGTGCCCCCGGAGGGCGACGGGCGTATGAAGGCATTTTTTACAACCGACAGTTTTTCCATGCGGGTTTTATCCGCCATCACACTGCCGCCGCTTCTGGAGCTGCTGGGATCCACCGCCAAAACCGCCACCCGATGGCCGTCTTCCACCAGCGACATCCCCAAGCTTTCGATAAAAGTGCTTTTGCCAACGCCGGGCACGCCGGTAATACCCAGACGAATCGCTTTGCCGGTGTGCGGCAAGATCTCATCAACGATATGGCGTGCCACTTGCTGATGATCAGGACGCGAACTTTCAATCAGGGTAATGGTTTTAGACAACAACCTGCGGTCCTGTTTATGTACCCCCTTGATCAATATTTTGGGATCAGTTGGATTCATATACAGTATTTACAGCTTAAATGGTTTAACCACTGAACGCCTGTTTTTGGCGTTTTAATACAACAAACTTGAATATCGAATATCCAATAGCGATTGCCGAATTTCGAATGATGATTTGATTATCGCTGTTCCAGTACCTTGAGCACCTGATTGGCCGATTCAGTCACCGGTGTACCGGGTCCGAAAATGCCGGCCACACCGGCGTCATAGAGTTCCTGATAATCCGTCGGTGGTATAATGCCGCCCACCACCACCAGAATGTCCTCGCCACCTTCTTTTTTAAGCGATGCAATCAATTCCGGTACCAGGGTTTTATGACCGGCGGCCAAACTGGAGGGGCCGACCACATGAACATCATTTTCAACTGCCATCCGGGCCGCTTCTTCAGGTGTTTGAAACATGGGGCTGATATCCACATCAAATCCCAGATCGGCAAATGCGGTGGCAATGACTTTAATGCCCCGGTCATGGCCATCCTGGCCCATTTTGGTGAGCAGGATTCTCGGGCGCCGGCCTTCTTTGTCCTTAAATTCTTCTGTGCGCTTGCGCAGGGATTCAATAATTTCACTGTCACCGTATTCGGCGGCATATACGCCCGAGATGCACTGAGTTGTGGCGACGTACCGCCCAAATGCTTTTTCAAGGGCATCTGAAATTTCACCACCGGTGGCCCGGGCCCGCACGGCCGGAATGCAGACTTCCAGCAAATTCCCGTTGGATTCGGCAGCGTTAACAACATCCTGCAGCGCCTTTTCCACTTCTTTTGCGTCCCGGTCGGCTTTAAGCTGCTTTAAACGGTTGATCTGTTCATCCCGAACGCTGGCTGGAACCTCAAGAATCTCCAGATCGATATCTTCTTCGATCGTATACTTGTTAACCCCTACAATGACATCCTTGCCCTGATCAATGCGCGCCTGCCGTCTCGCAGCCGCCTCTTCAATCCGCATTTTGGGCATCCCGGTTTCAATCGCTTTGGCCATGCCGCCCATTTTTTCGACTTCATCGATAATTTTACCCGCTTCACGAATTATACCGTCGGTTAGCGCCTCAACGTAATACGAGCCTGCCAGTGGGTCAACAACATGGCAGATCTGAGATTCTTCCTGCACAATCAGCTGGGTGTTGCGGGCAATGCGGGCTGAAAAATCAGTGGGCAGGCCGACGGCTTCGTCAAAGGAGTTGGTGTGCAGAGACTGAGTGCCACCCAAAGCGGCTGACATGCATTCCAGCGTGGTACGGATAACATTGTTATAAGGATCCTGGGCCGTAAGGCTCCAGCCTGATGTCTGGCAATGGGTCCGCAACATGGTGGATCGCGGATCTTTGGGATTAAACTGGCTAATGATTTTATGCCATAAAAACCGTGCTGCGCGCAGCATGGCGATTTCCATAAAAAAGTTCATACCGATCCCGAAGAAAAAGGACAGCCGCGGCGCAAAAGCATCGATGTCCAGACCAGCGTTGATGGCGGCCCGAACATATTCCAAGCCGTCGGCCAAGGTAAAGGCGGTCTGCAGCACGGAGTCGGCCCCGGCTTCCATCATATGATAACCGCTAATACTGATAGTGTTGTAGCGGGGCATATGGCTTGAGCAATACCCGATAATATCAGAGACAATCCGCATCGAAGGCTCCGGCGGATAGATGTAGGTGTTGCGGGTCAGGTATTCTTTTAAAATATCATTTTGGATGGTCCCGGCCAGTTTCTCCTGGCCGACGCCTTGTTCCTCGGCGGCAACAATATAGCCGGCTAAAATAGGCAGGACCGCACCATTCATGGTCATGGAAACCGTCATTTGATCCAGCGGAATCTGATCAAATAAGATTTTCATGTCCTCGACCGAGTCGACCGCCACACCGGCCTTGCCGACATCTCCGCTGACCCGGGGATGATCTGAATCGTAACCGCGGTGTGTTGCCAAATCAAATGCCACCGACAGGCCTTTTTGACCGGCTGCCAGGCAGCGGCGATAAAAGGCGTTGGACTCTTTGGCAGTGGAGAAACCGGCGTATTGCCGGATGGTCCACGGTCTTCCCGCATACATGGTTGCCCGGGGACCCCGCACATAAGGTTCCAGGCCTGGCAGCTTGTTGAGATGGTCCATGTTCTCGAGATCTTCAGCTGTGTATAAGGGCTTTACATGTATGCCTTCCGGGGTATTCCAATCCAGGGATTCCAGAGGTTTGCCCCTTAATCCTTTTTCGGCGAGCTCCTGCCATTTTTTTATATCCGGGTGTTTTGCCATGATCTCATGCTCCTTTTACGTCAACTTTTGGTTCAATGATTTCTTTAAAAAAAGAAACCTTGTTATGGGTGATATGCTACTGGCCACTGGCAGCTGGCTACTGGGTTTTCAAAAACTGACAGCAGTCAATTTTGCAAAGCCAGCCGCCGGGAGCAAGCAGCCAGAAGCTATTGACCCATCATTGAATTGCTGCAATCGGTAGAAAGTGTCAACCGAAAACTAATCTCTTTGACACAGCTCGACTAACACCCCGTTGGTGGATTTGGGGTGCAGAAAAGCAATTTTTGCACCACCGGCGCCGATCCGCGGGGTTTCGTCAATTAAGCGGATACCCTTTTCCTTTAATTCACTCAAAGCTGCCTCAATGTTCTCCACTCGAAAGGCGACATGTTGAATCCCCTCGCCTTTTTTCTCAAGGTATTTGGCAATCGGCCCATCAGGCGCAGTGGATTCCAATAATTCAACTTCACTTTCGCCGACCGGGAAAAAAGCCGTCGTGACCTTTTGTTCCGCCACGGTTTCCGATCCCTCATAGGCAAGACCTAAGACATCGGTCCAGAAGTTTTTACCGTCATCGATGCTGTTAACCGCAATGCCCAGGTGATCGATCTTAATTACTTTCATAATGGACTCCTTTTTTTAATCTCAGAAAATAAATCTTACGGACTATCGATCTGTTTTCAATTGGTTATTTGTTATTCGTTATCAGTTATTGGTAGTTGAATTTCAAGTAAAGACATCCCCTAATAACCAATAACTAATAACCAATAACGGGCTGCATCCATATAACTTTGTATGGAACAACCTGATTATTATAGAAGGCTAATGCGACTTTGCGCCCCTCTGCCAGCCTTAAGGCGCTGATTCCACTGATACAACTTCCGGGATTTCTTTTTTCAGTATTTTTTCGATGCCGTTTTTGAGGGTCATTTGCGACATGGGACACCCCGCACAGGCCCCTTGCAATCGCACGGTCACGATACCCTCTTGAACATCTACCAGCTCTACATCTCCGCCATCGGCTTGGAGCATGGGTCTGATTTTTTCAATGGCTGCCTCAACTTTTTCTTTCATAATAGGATCTCCTTTTAAGTTAAACGAATTGATATTATTTAGTTGTTACGGCTTTGATAAAAATCCTTGCGAAAAGAATCAAATTCATCTGTTAAAATTGCCTGGCGCATCTGTTTCATCAAATTTATAAAATAATACACATTGTGCAACGTATTCAACCGATACGCCAGAAGCTCTTTGGCCATGTAAAGGTGGCGCAAATAGGCCCTGGAATAATTTCGGCACGTATAGCAGGCGCAGTCGGGCGCCAGCGGTCGGCTATCATGCCGGTATTTGGCGTTTGTGATGTTCAGCGTGCCCTGCTGGTGAAATACCTGCCCGTTGCGCGCATTGCGGGTCGGCAAAACACAGTCGAACATATCAGCGCCCAGGGCCACCAGTTCGATCAGATCTTCGGGCGTGCCGGTGCCCATAATATACTTGGGTTTGTCATCGGGCAGTTTGGGTAATGTAAAATCAGCGATTTCCAGCATGGTCTCCACCGGCTCGCCGACACTTAAGCCACCGATGGCAAAACCGTCAAATCCCTGAGCAATTAGCGCTTCGCATGACAGTTCCCGTAATTCTTTAAACATACCGCCCTGTACGATACCAAATAGTGCACTGTGACCATTTGTACCCCCCTGCCAGGCAATCTTACAACGTTCAGCCCAGCGTGATGTTATATCTAGCGCCTGCCGGGTTTGGGCATGGGAGGCCGGATGTTGAATGCACTGGTCAAGACACATAGTAATATCCGATCCCAGACAAGTCTGTATGTCAACCGCTTTTTCGGGTGTCAACAGATGCCGGCTGCCATCAATATGGGATTGAAAGCTAACACCCTCTTCTGAGATGTTGGCCAGTTTGGCCAGAGAAAAAACCTGAAACCCACCGCTGTCGGTCAGTATCGGGCCCTTCCAGTTCATGAATTTGTGAAGGCCGTTAAATTGTTCGATGACATCACACCCCGGCCGAAGATATAAGTGATACGTATTGCCGAGAATAATTTGGGCGCCGGCTGACTCCAGTTCTTCTGGTGTTAGCGACTTGACCGTGCCCAATGTCCCTACCGGCATAAAGACCGGGGTCTCCACTTTGCCATGGGCGGTCTGAATGATACCGGCTCGCGCGCGGGTGTTCTTCGACTCGGCTATTATATCAAAACTAAACATATCGCTTATTTTGGTCCTTGGCTTCACGTCAACAGCTTCTGGCTGCTTGCTGTTGGCTTCTGGCCTTTTTTTGCCGATTTGACACTAAGTCCGCAATTCTCAGCACCCAGTCCTTACCCATTCTGATAGCTGTAAACCGCCTGCGCGGACGTAGCCGCTTCGGCGCGGCGAAGGCCCGAGACCTTACACCTAATATGATTGGTTTAGCCTTTATTGCTCAGGCCAGCTATTTTTTGCCAGCAGCCAGCCTGCGACGAGCTCAGCCGAGTCGTGAACAGCTGCCAGCGGCTAAATGATGAGCATCGCATCACCATAGCTATAAAACCGGTATTTTCGCTCGATGGCTTCCTGATACGCCTGCAGAACGTTTTCACGCCCGGCAAAGGCGGCAACCAGCATAATCAGGGTTGATTGGGGTAGATGAAAATTGGTGATCAGTGCATCCACCGCTATAAACCGGTATCCCGGATAGATAAACAAATCACAGTCGCCAACGCCCGCCGCTACGTCACCGCCGGCCTCCGCCGCATATTCCAAAGTGCGCACACAGGTTGTACCAACGGCGATCACCCGATGTCCGGTTGCGCGAGCGTTATTGATTAACTGGGCTGCCGAGGTCGAAATCGAGTAACGTTCTGAATGCATTTTATGCAAACGAATATCCTGCGACCGGACCGGTTGAAAAGTGCCATATCCGACGTGCAAGGTAATCGCTGCAATACCAACGCCATTGGCCTTCAGATTTGCCAGCAGTTCGGGTGTAAAGTGCAAACCCGCAGTGGGCGCGGCAACCGCACCTTTTTCAGTCGCATAAACCGTTTGGTAAGCCACCCGATCGTCACAAGGTGGTGTTAATTCCATCGAACGCCGGATGTATGGCGGCAAAGGGACTTCTCCAATCCGATCCAAGACAGCGTCAAAATCCCCAGCAGTGTGAAATTTTATCACATAGGTTCCACTGCGTCGCTCAAGGACTTCGGCGGTTAACTGCTCAGCAAAATATAACAAGCTTCCCGGCCGCGGCGGTTTGGCGGCCTTAATCAGGCATTCGAAAACCAGATTTGCTTCTGACCCCGACGTGTATCCGTTGCCGTTAAAACTGCAGATCAGAACTTCGATCCTTCCACCGCTGGCTTTTTTGCCCACTATCCGACCCGGGATAACGGCGGTGTTGTTGACCACTAAAACATCCCCTGGTTTCAGAAAATCACCCAACTCGCAAAACTGATGATGATGCAGTTGCCCATCCTGACGGTCCATTATCAAAAGATTGGAATGATCCCGCCGATCAGCGGGTCTCTGAGCAATCAATTCAGCCGGAAGTTGATAATTATATGCGCTTAAAGTGTACATTTGGCTTGCTTGTTGGGAATCCATTTCATTCAGCGGCGTCCAAAATAGACCAATGACAAGCCCAGCACCATCAGCACCAGCCCAAATCTTCTCAAAGAGCTGCTCGGCGAAATGATAATTTTGCTGACCCAGGTTTTCATTTTGTCCGGAAAAGCGAAATAAGGCAGTCCTTCAACAATCATGACCATTCCGATCACACATAAGAAGAATTCCATTGGATTTTTGCCACCGACCTTCCCGACGCGATTCAATGTGGCGCCACGTTTTTTTGCAATGAAATTAAACAGTTCATTTGAAATAAATCAATTTGTCTAAACTTTTATTTATAGACTTTTAGCATCTCTTTTGTCAAAACAAATCAGACATACCATAGATGGGGGCCGTGTTTGCCGCAACCGCCATTGAGGCCGTAAACCAGATGCCATCGGCAGCTACCCGGCAGGCTACGGCCTTGTCTGTTCCACTTTAATAATCATCAAGGTAATATCATCTTGTCGCTGGTGGTTGGCCCCCTGAAATTTCTCCACCGCGGCGATGATGGCTTCCAATATCTGGTGTGCACTTAGTTCGGAGCGCGTGCGGACAACATCCTGCAAGCGATCTTTACCGAACATTTCACCTTGCGGATTGGGGGCTTCCCAGACGCCATCGGTCCCGATGATGATGATATTTCCGGGGGATATCGGGTGGCGGGTTTCATCATAAAACGTGTTTTCATCAACACCTAACGGCAATCCCTTACCGCTCAATGCCTTAAAGGCATCTGTTTTTGGATCGAAAAGCAAGGCCGGATCATGCCCGGCACTGACCCAGCTAAACTGTTTTCGGCCCACATCGATTTCACCGTAAAACAGCGTCATGAAGAGACCGGAGTCTTGCACATCTCTACATATCTGGGCATTGACATCAGCCACGATTTGCTTGATCGTTCCAGGCAACGCGGAGCGCAGCCGTAAAAACGCACGAGCAGTTGTCATCAATAGCGCTGAAGAAATGCCATGACCGGCAACATCTCCGACCATCACATTGATTCTGTGGTCATCTATATCCAGAAAATCGTAATAATCGCCGCCGGTTTCTTCACAATAGATACTTTTAGCGGCCACATCTAACCCGGTCATCTGTGGCGGGCCGGCCGGCAGCAAATTTTGCTGAACTTCCCTGGCCAGATCCAACGATTTTCGCATTTGGTAATTTGCCTCCAACTGCGGCCCGACACTGTTGAACACCCGTCCCATGTCGCCAAACTCATCCCGCGACCGTATGTTGACCCGGGTGTCAAAATGCCCCTCTGCCAGACGTTCGGCGCCGTCGGCCAGAATCTGCATCGGTTTGGTTACCGTGCGTGAAAAAGCAAAGGCCAGGAAAACAACGAGCACCAGCACAACCCCGACGCCGTATCGGGTAATGCCCAGCAATTTGTCTATTTGAGACTGAATGTAGGCTTCGGCCTGGCGTGCCGGTTTGAGGATCTCGCTATAAGGTGTTATCAACACCAAAAAACCTTCCTGATGGGTTGGTCCATAGACCCAGAGGCAATCACAATCTTTGTAGTTGATCCGACGCATATTGCTCAGTCCCATTTCAAAATCAGCAATGATGGGCTTAAATTCTTCCCTTTCATCGGTAATCAACCATTCGCTTGCACGGGGAGCACGCCAGATTCGTTGCCGGGTGTCATCAAAATCGATTTGCGCTAAAACGCGCACACCCTTTATACCGGTAGTCGCATCAGAGGCGAAATAGACCATGAAGGCCGTTGTTTCCGCAGGGATGTTTTTTACGAACATACGGCGTTCGATTATGCGGCCAACCGGTATGATTAAAGCAGTTACGCCGGCGATGGTCCCGTCCGGCCGGTTGAACGCTTTAACCGCCGCTACTACTTTCTGCCCGGTTTCAGGATCAATAAATTGATCCGCCCAGGGTGTTTTAAGCTTGAAGGCTTCCTGATACCAGTACTGTTTGCGGGGATCATAGCCGGCCGGCAGGCCGCCGTGAGCCGGATAGGCACTGTGTAGACCATTTGTAAGACTGGTATAGTGCCAGATGACGCTGCCCGGCAAACGTTTGTGCAGATCTCGGTAAACCGATGTTAATGGGCTCAGGCGCGCTATATCGGCAGCAACCGCTTTACGCTGAACTCCCGGTGCCAGGGCAAAAACCTGGGCCGAATAGGCTACCGACATCATTACCGGACGGTCGCCTTTGTTCCAGCGAAAATGCTCGGCTGATGGAATCAGGTCGTTGGGCAAATCGCGACCGGCGGCAAGATCAGCGGCAAAATGAACTTCGCCAGTGGGCGGCGGTGTGTTTGCCAGGGCCCGTTCGACCTCTTTGGCCTGGACCAGCAGGGCCAATTCAAGTTGCTCGCGCCCTTGCCATATCATCTGAGAATAGCTGTCCACTAAAAGATGCAGTTGTTTTTGAGCATTGATCACCAGATTGTCACTGGTTTGTGTGACCAGTTCGGCGCCCAGGCGTCGCAGTCCGTGGACACCAAATGTGCGCATGACCAAAACCGGCACCAGCGCAATGGCAATCAATAGGATCAGAAGCTTCCAGCGAAACCGCATAGATAACCTCCTGAATGATGGGAATTAAATTTTCGAAGACCTCTTGGATATGATTTATGGGATTGTCGCATCAAAAAAAATCTGCTTGTCAAAGGGTTTACTTTAATAGTACACATCTGAAACCTTAACTTTCAAGATATTCCGCTGTTTACGCACTCAGACCGTCCTGAGAACGGCGCCAAAGGAGTTTAAAGATGAAAAAAGCCGATATCCCCGTCGTGAAACGATCGCTTTTTTCCTGGGTATTTCCCGGCAATGTCAAATTGCAAGTTGCGCTTTTGTTCATTATTGTCGTCATGGTTTTCGCCAGGGTCTTACCGCTGGAAATGCAAAAGCGCATTGTCAACGAGGCTATCAATTTACGAGAAATTGATTTGCTGTTTTTGTATTGCGGCATTTACCTGGTGGCCGTAATTTTTTTCAGTGGGCTCAAATACTTGACCAATGTTTTGCAAACCCTGATTACCCAGCGCGCCACTGCCAACATGCGCAAAGAGCTGTATCATCATATATTAACGCTGCCATTGGGTTTTTTTAGAAATACGCAACCGGGCTCGGTGGTCAATTCATTGGTGACCGAGCTGGCCATGCCGGGCAATTTTGTGGGCATGGCCATTGCCGCACCGGTGACCAATTTGCTGACCCTATTGGCCTTTGCAGCTTATTTGTTCTGGCTAAATCCCCTCCTGGCCGGAGTGTCTTTTAGCATTTATCCTATCGTTGTTTTTCTGGTGCCAGTGCTTCAAAGAGGCGTAAACCGGGCCAACAAAAAGCGGGTCGATGCCGCCCGAACATTATCCAGCCGCATCGCCGAATCCATATCGGGCATTCATGAGGTTCATGGCAACGGCGCTTACACCATCGAGAATTCAAAATATGACCGCCTGGTGGACCGCTTGTTGAAAATCAGAATCGTATGGAGCTTATACCGATTCGCTGTTAAAACATCCAATGGTTTTTTCATCAGCCTGGGCCCCTTTATCGTGTTCCTGCTCGGTGGGTATCTGACCATCAAGGGCCAGCTGGAACTGGGTGCTTTGGTGGCCTTTTTATCCGCCCAGGAACGTCTGTATGATCCCTGGAAAGAGCTAATTGAATTTTATCAGGTTTACCAGGATGGCCACGTGACTTATCAGCGCACTATGGAATTTTTCGATGTCTTACCGGAACATGCCATCGCACCAGAAGACCGCGAGGCATTAGATCTGGAGGCCAGCGTTGACGTCAAAGACCTGTCCTTTGTCACCGACAGCGGCATCCGCCTGCTCGACGGCATCAATCTGTCGTTAAATGCGGGTGAGCACCTGGCGCTGGTGGGTTTTTCCGGTAGTGGTAAAAGCACCCTGGCCCTGTGTATCGGCCAGCTGTATAAATATACCGGCGGCCATGTTTACATCGGAGATCAAGAAGTTTCCGATTTAACCAAAAAAGACATGGTCAAGAATATGGGATTTGTGGCCCAGAGTCCTTTCATATTTGATGGAACCATCGAGGAAAACCTGCTTTACTCTTGCAAAGCCAGAGTTGATGGTAACGGCCAAAGTGAGGCCGACCTGCCCACCTTAGACGATATCATCTCGGTGCTCCAACAGACCGGTATATTCGTGGATGTGTTGCGATTTGGCATGAATACCATCCTGGCCCATGATGAAAACCAGCAACTGGTCGAGGTCATTATCCGGGTGCGCGAAAACTTTCAGCGCGATTTTGGTGAGGAGCTGGCGGATTATGTGGAATTTTTCGATGAAGATCGGTATCTGTATTATTCCAGTGTGGCCGAAAATTTAATTTTTGGAACCCCCAATAAAAGCGCATTTGTGCATACCCGGCTGAGTACCAATCCTTACTTTCTGAAATTTATGAAACAGGCGGATTTAACTCGCCCACTGCTCAGCTTGGGGGCAGATCTGGCACGCCAGACGGTTGACATTCTCGGCAACCTGCCACCGGACGCCGTATTCTTCGAACAAAGCCCCATCGAGCCGGACGAACTGGATGATTTAAAACTGATGGCGGAAAGGTTGAGACGCAAAAAACTGCACGAGCTGTCCAACGAGCACCAGCAGCAGTTGTTGGATCTGGCACTGCGTTTTATACCGGGTGTTCATAAGATGGTGGCCTTGCCGGCATTTTTGGAAAATCTCATTTTGGAAGGACGCGCCTTATTCCGCCAACAAATTTCTGAAGAGGATCCTGAGGCAATTACCTCCTATCAGGTCTCAGAATATATCTATTCGCAGACCATCCTGAATAATATCTTTTTCGGCAAAACCAAAACAGCCAATCCCCAGGCTCAGGAGAAAATCAATCAAAGTATTATTCAGCTTCTGATTGAAGAGGATCTGCTGGAGACCATTATTGAAATCGGCATGCATTTTCAAGTCGGGGCCAAAGGCGACAAATTGTCCGGTGGCCAGCAGCAGAAACTGGCAATTGCCCGTGTATTTTTAAAGAACCCCAAAATTTTAATCATGGATGAAGCCACATCTGCACTCGACAACAAATCACAAGCACGCATTCAGAACCTGCTGGAAACGCGTTGGAAGAAAAAAAACACCGTTATTTCCGTTGTTCACCGACTGGATACCATTAAAAACTATGACCGCGTGGCCGTCATGAAAGCCGGTAAAATTCTTGAAGTCGGCACCTATGACGAACTGATGGCCCGGAAAGGAATGTTATATGAGCTCGTCGGCAAGAAATGATGCCAATCCATCCAGCGAATTAGAAGAAAATCTGGAGATCTTAAGGCATACATACTTTTTTTCAGGGCTACCGCTTGAAACCCTTAAGATTTTTGCTTATCTTTGCACCAGAGAAAAGTTTAAGAAGAACGAATATATCTTCAAGCAACACGAAGATGATGGACGGGCATTTTATCTCATCAACGGCAAAGCCAGTCTGGAACGCCAAGATAACGGTAATGTTAGAGATGTCAGAGACTGCAAAGCCGGTGAATTTATCGGCGGCCTGACCCTCATGGGGGAAATCCGTCGACTCTTTTCCCTGAGAGCCACCGAGGACACTATCTGTCTTGTATTGGAACGGGAAAAATTTAGTAAGACCATACAACAATTTCCGGACGTCATGCCCCGTATCTTCAAGGCCGTGGCTAAAAATATCGATTCCTGGGAGGAGCGATTTTTAGCCGGCCGCGGCGACATGTGCGGAGAATGCATCATGAATTTAGGTGTCAGCCTGATTTGAGGTCCGCAAAAAAATTGTTTTCAAGATCGGTTATTTTGCGCTACAATGGGCACGTTCATCATTGGGGCCTCAATGCCCTGAGGGTAAACCTACATGGCCAAAAATAAAATCACTTTTAAACTAAAAAACAAGTTGTCCGAGCTGGATACGCTGTGCCGCAAGCTAGAAGGTTTTGGTGAATCCATCGGACTGTCTCCTAAATTTATATTTGAAACCAACCTGGCGCTTGACGAACTGTTTACCAATATTATTTCATATGGTTATAGCGACAAAAAAGTACACACCATCGGCATTACGATCTCGTTTCAGGATAACGAACTGTTATTTAGTATCGAAGATGACGGCATGCCATTTAATCCCACTGAGGTCGATGAACCGGATCTGGGTTGCACCATTGAAGAATGTAAAATTGGTGGATTGGGAATCCATCTGGCTAAAAACCTGATGGATGAAGTTTGTTATCAACGCTGCAAAGAAAAAAATATTTTAACACTTAAAAAAAATATTCAGGAGGCTCAACCCGCAAAAAAACGGGTGAAGGGCTGAACTTACATTGGATGCCGGGGGTGAAAGCGCAGCATTGCGCGACAGGTAATGATGTATGGTAATTTACTTTTGGTTGTTGGGAGGACAGTAAATGGAAATTATTGAAGAAAACCACGGCGGGATTAACATTTTTAAACTCAACGGACGCCTTGATTCCAATACATCCCAAGGGTTTGAGAAAAAGATATTTCAGGCCATCGATGACGGTTCTAAAAATATGATCATTGATTGCAAAGATCTTGATTACATTTCAAGTGCCGGTTTACGCGTTATTCTCAAGGCCACCAAGGCACTTAAACGCGAAGAGGGTAAAATGCTGCTATGTGACATGCAGGACTACGTGAAGGAGGTTTTTGAAATCGCCGGATTCGATTCTTTTCTGCCAATCGTCGGCACCATGGATGATGCCCTGCAAGGATTCTAGAATTAGATGCGAAATCCCGCTCCATCGAGCGGGGAGATCGGGTTTTGAAACCGCTTCTACGCAATTTGCACTCTGATGCCACCGCCGGGCCGATTCAGCGCATACCGATTAGACCGCGCCTGCCAAGCTCCCTTAAGAATTGGGTAACCGCAACCTCCGCCTCCTTGGGCTCCAGTTGATGGGTTGTGGCAAATGTGTTGATCATCTGCCGTACCGAAGCGTTTCCATCAATCATTGCCCAAACCGATGTCCCCAACGTATCCAGTTGTAGTTTTTTGGTCTGTATTTGAACCTCGGCCCCGCCAAACCGCCTCGCCAGACCTGCAAAGAAAGGCCGTATCGTTACCGGATATTGAATAACCACGTCACCACTATCCAAAAGCTCTTCGCTTATCTGAAGATTTTTAGACGGAATTAGATTCAGCGCTTCCTCCCGGCTGATTGACGGGCGCTTTGGCTTTTTCTTGAATAATCTCATAATGGCTACAGATGTAATCCAACACCTCCGTATCGAGGGGTTTTTTCCCTTCAGCCCTGACACCCAAGATGCGATTTTTGGCTTCCAAATGCCAGAGCCCCATCCAGCAATAAGACGTCTTGTATTTAAAACGGCTCAATCGCCGCTGCCAGTCGGCGGCCGGTGAAGTGCTCCACTCCACCATGTCGTGTCCGTCAATGATTCCGGCAACCGGTTCGGTCTTGCCGAAGTCGGCAACGGTTTTGGCAAATTGCACCAGATCCTGCTTTTCCAGCAAAACGGAGGCCATTGACCAGCGATACAAAATGATACGCTGGTGGCCTTCTGTAAAATCAAGCTCATATTGTCCGGCTTCAAAACGATAGCTTTTCAACTGGTAGGTCTTGGGCACCAGCGCTCGAATATCGTAAGCCGACCACAGAATCTGACCGTCTGTGCGGTGGTCGCGAATTGAGTTTAAAACGGCAGTTGAAATGGCCTGGTTTCGGTTTGTGCCTTTTAGAAAAAATTGAATCAGGGCGGCATTGCGACATTTCGGGCAATATAAAAGCACGCCCCTGCCGCGGATTGAATGGGATTGCCAGCAAAATTGGCTGGCGTTAAAATCGGACAGGGCCTTGGCCCATTCTGAAGATAACGGCTCGGGTTTGACCGATTTTCTGAGCTGTCGTTTTTGAAGAGCAGTTAATCGTTTAAGGTGAGTTGAATGGGAAAATTTACCTTTAACCGGCGCCCATTTGATTTCCATAACCGGACCGACTTCATCTTCAATGGCAAGGTAGCGAATCCCGATCTGGCTGAGCTGCCATTCGGCGGGCATTTTGAAGCGCATGCCATACCAGGCGATCTCTTTCCATCGATTCAGCAAAGCTCCTCCACTAGCGCGGTATAAAAAGATCCCAACCGCTATTTTGCGGTTTAACGGCTTTCCACTCTCGCTGTCGCATTCTTTCGCGGTAGTCGAGTTGCTTGCGTTTATAACACAGATGGTCTTTTTCAATCAGGGTCGTATTGGTCAGTTTGACTGCATTGCCTTTTTTTTCCCGATCATCCATGATGTTGTGCTGCAGGATGAGGCTGATATTATGGTTATCACCGTTGACAAAAGACCATTTCCAGGCATCGACGACATGAAAGGGATCTCCACGGTATTCATCGGGCTCACCGAATCGCTGTTTAAACTGTTTGAGCAATTTTTTATAAAACTTCTTGCTGGAATCCATATATTTTAATTTGATCCTGACAATGTTGCCCGGTTGATCGCAGGTGCCATAAGCAATCAGCCCGCTCTTAAATCCCTGGGTAAATTTAATTTCGACCTCTTCGATATTTTCCGCATAGCGCACCGGCAGGGCCGTGTCCATGATCACTCTGTCTTCAACCTTTTTAATATCCTGATTGAGCACAAAGCCGCCAACCTGATGAGGTGCTTGTGCCAGGGTCATACCGGGGACAAATAAAAGAAGCACCGTTGCACCAATGACCACCTTTTTATTCATAGCAACCTCTCTTTTCTATGATGCGATTATTCCAGGCATAAGCCGGTTTTATCGGGGTTGTCAAAAAACGTTACCGATAGGTAGAGAAAATGCGCTTCTTTTTTATACCCAATAAAGAATTGATTGGCAAGCACAGGGATTTCATCGCTTGCCCCAATTTAAAAAGTCACAAAGTCAAGGAAGGTTGATCAAGGGTTCCCATTAAGCGATCTTTTTGTTCATCACTCTTTTAATCTCGCGTATTTTTCCCCAAAATACAGCTTTCAAATTTAAATAGATAAATTTAAATCTAGCCGCCAGGGAGTGCTTCCCGATGGCATCTTTAACAATTTTATCGCCGGTGTGCCCAAAAGCAATCAACCAGATAATATTTTGCAGCATATGTTTTTTTGTGAAAGGAAATAATTTAGGCGCAAACCCCCAGGTTCGAAACAATCGCTGCGCCAGCGTGTCAAGGTGTGCTTCTTCTTCCTGAATGTGTCCGTCGGCTAATGCCTTGTGTGTTAACGGATAATCCGGAAAATATTGCAGTGAATACAAATTAAAATGTAATGGTTTCGGTAACGCCAGCAGAAGACCAATCGTCTCTTTTAGAGTTTCTTCTGTATCATATGGAATATCCATAATTAAATCATAACGGATTTTTACATCATATTTGGCGATCTCATGGGCGAGTTTGATGATTTGACTATTTTTGCCCGGCCGCTTGAAAACCTGATTTCTGATTTGATCTGTTCCGGCTTCAATGCCGAATTTGGCGCGGTGAAGGCCGCTTTTGACTAGTCGGCCGATGGTCGACGGTTTTACCAATGTCGGGTTATACTGGACTTTAAAAGGTAGTCCGATCTCTTTGGGATACACCGTTTCAAACTCACTTAGCCAGGATTCATCTATACCAAAATTTTCATCGTGAAACTCAACAATTTTTTTTTGGTTTCCGG
>JAAUXY010082194.1_pt1 | contig 16689 bp, 15 predicted proteins | sample 7278121 | NCBI WGS metagenome assembly JAAUXY01 (sample SAMN14350117, study PRJNA611818) | marine sediment metagenome | isolation source: surface marine sediment (1.8m) | place: French Polynesia: Moorea | collected 2018-08 | reverse complement strand
CAAAACAGCTGAGCTCACCGTGTTAAACCAGGATCTTGCAGATCAAAGGAGATCAAAGGAGATCCTGATTGCCGAGAATCTCAGAGCAAAGAACAAGATGTTGGTAGAAATTAAGTCGCAGAAAGAACTGCTCATAACGATCAGACAGAACGAAAGCAAGTACGCGGCCCAGATCCGGAAGAAAACTGAAGAAACGAGGAAGATCGACAGGGAGATAGAAAACCTCATCAGATCGGCCATTGCAGCTTCAAACAGGGAAGCAGGTTCTTCTTCCAGCAGCAATTTCGTTCTGACCCCAGAGGCATCCCTGCTGGCAGAGAATTTTGCGGCTAACAAAGGCAAGTTGATCTGGCCTGTAGAGCGGGGTGTGAAAAGACAAGGTTATGGCGTTTACAGCGATGCGCTTTATCCCGGTATCAAGCACCGGAATAACGGAGTGATCATCGCTACAGATGAAGGCGCGCGAGCCCGTGCCGTATTTGAAGGAGAAGTAATTGCCGTACTGGCCGTTCCGGGAGGAAACAAGGGAGTGCAGATCAAACACGGAAATTATATAAGCACCTATTACAACCTTTCCGATCTCTATGTGAAAAAAGGAGATAAAGTTACCGTAAAAGAGGAGTTAGGCTTAATATATACCAATCGGTTTAATGGTTTAACCCAACTAAAGTTCTATCTTTACCGGGATGCCACCCGCCTCAATCCTGAGGACTGGATTTACAGACTTTAATTTGAATTCTCATGAGTACGATCAGTGATATCAAGGGTAGTTTTACCCTCCATAATGGTGTAGAAATGCCCTATTTTGGACTAGGTGTTTATTTGTCAGAAGATGGACAAGAAGTAATCAATGCCGTAAAGTGGGCTCTGGAAGCAGACTACAGGCATATTGATACGGCTTCTATTTACAAAAATGAAGAGGGGGTTGGTCAGGGAATCCGGGAGTCATCTGTTCCCAGGGAAGAGATTTTTGTTGTGAGCAAGGTATGGAACTCAGATCAGGGATATGACAGTACTTTAAAGGCTTTCGACGACAGCCTGGAACGTTTGGGGTTGGATTATCTGGACCTCTACCTGATCCACTGGCCTGTTGCCGGAAAGTATAAGGATACCTGGAGAGCACTGGAAAAACTATACAGGGAGAAACGAATTAGAGCCATAGGAGTGAGTAACTTCTTAAAACATCATCTCGAAGATTTGTTGACCACTGCTGAAATTGTACCTATGGTTAACCAGATGGAATTCCATCCTTATCTGGTACAGCAGGACCTGCTGGATTTCTGTAAGGCTAATCAGATTCAATATGAGGCCTGGTCGCCTATGATGCAGGGGAAAATATTCGGAATGGAAGCCTTTCAGAATCTTTCAAAAAAATACAACAAATCCATAGCCCAGATCGTCTTGCGATGGGATCTGCAAAAAGGTGTTATTACCATTCCTAAGTCTTCCAAGAAAGAAAGGATTATTGGAAATGCAGATATTTTTGATTTTTCGCTTAGTGAGGAAGATGTAGCCTATCTGGACAGCCTTGACAGGGGCCAAAGATTCGGTCCTGATCCGGACACCTTCGATTTCTGATCAAACGATCAGTCTTCAATAAATAGTGCGCGCAGTTCTGTGGCGTCAGCCGGCTTCATTTTACCCGCAAGGACAAGGCTCAGTTGTTTTCTTCTGAGGGCACCTTCAAACCGCTCTGTCTCCAATTCTGTTTCAGGTCTTAATTCAGGTACTTTTACGGGAATTCCTGCTTCATCTACGGCTACGAAGGTGTATATTGCTTCATTGGCCTTAATGCGTTCCCCGCTGAACCTGTCTTCCATCCAGACATCAATATACACCTCCATCGAAGTGTTAAACGCTCTGGAAATGGCAGCTTCTACCGTAACCACACTACCTAAGGGTACTGATCTGTTAAAGGCCACATGATTTACAGAAGCTGTTACCGTGATTCTTCGGCTATGCCTTCTCGCCGCTATACTCGCGGCCCTGTCCATTCTGGCCAGTAGCTCACCACCAAATAAATTATTTAAGGGGTTGCTCTCACTTGGTAAGACCATATCCGTCATTACGGTCCTGGATTCACGAGGTGTTTTAGACTTCATTTTTTGCCATTTCTGGCAAAGATATGAGCTATCTCCAAATAAGTAAGCCTAATGATTATTTTCTGGAAAGCAGCCAGGCGTCTGAAGATTCCGTTTGCCTGATCTCTTTTAAGAACTGAAGCGCCTCCTTCGGATCTTCATAACTTCCATAGGTAACCTGGTGCAAGCCGTATTGATTTACGCCAAGATATTCTGCATCATATCCTTTATTCCTCAGTTGACGAACCTTTTTATCGGCATTTGCCCGTATCCTGAAGGCTCCGGCTATAATATGGTGCCCGCCACTTTGTTTTTTGGTAACGTCTATAGAAAGCATAGGTAATTCAAATGGTGTGCTATTGAAGAAAGTAGCCTCCTGAATATTTTTTGAAACTATTTCCTGTGCTTCCTGATGCACTATTTGATTGGAACTTACCGTGTTTTCATACAGGCTAAACCCGGTTACACCAACAGATACTGCCAGCAGGATAACGGCAGCGTATTTGAGATACTCCCGGTAGGATCCTTTTTTACGCTCTTCCGGAGTAATTATAAACGGTATTTTCTCCTCCAGCTCTACAACTTCTTCTTTGAGAACCTCTCTGAGAACCGGTTGGGATACAACAGCAGACAGGCCGAAGGAAGAAGTAAGATAGTTGACCTTGCTTGTTGGTTTGAACTGCACTTTCTGTTCCCTGTTTAGCCAGAGTTCTCCAATGTTATCCAATTTAAGCCGACCCCCTTGCTGCAATTCTTTTTTCCAATTCTCTGCTATATTTAACACCTGGCCAAGCATTTCTTCATAGGAAACACCTTCTGCATTTGCCATATAGGACACCAGCAATCCATCGTTGGAAGATAGTTGCTCGTTAAAGGAAATGATCTTGGAAGGAGGATTAAAAGTATGGGTAGCCCTATGTATTTGTGCAGATTTAATTTGAGTAAGGAATGCCCCGAATTCAGGCACCACAACACAATTATAGCGGTAAAGAAGTTCCTCTATATAGCTTTCTGCTCCCATATTTACAAAGATCAAAAAAATTGACTGCCTTTCAAACCAGCCGGGATAACTTTTTATTAACATAAAATTATGAGCTATTTCCTTAATCTGAAAATCAAAGGTATAAATGTCTGAAAATGATATAATTGCGGCCTTAAGACTGCAAAAGATCCCCTTAGTCGGAGATATTACCGCGAAAAAACTGATTTCCAGCTGTGGTAGCCCAGCTGCAGTTTTTGACGATAAAGAGGAGGCTTTATTAAGGATTGAGGGTGTTGGTCAAAAGAATATCCGCCAGTTGTTTAATCCGAGATTCCTGTATGAGGCCGAAATAGAATATCAATTTATTCTGGAGAATGAAATAGGCGTTGTTCTATGGACAGAACCTGATTATCCGGAATATTTAAGACACTGTATCGATGGTCCTATACTCTTGTTATTACAGGGGAACATAAATCTGTCCAAAAAGCGAATAATTTCTGTTGTTGGGACAAGACATATGACACGTTATGGCAGGGCGTTTTGTGAAAGATTTATAGAAGAAATAGCACCGCTGGATCCCATAATTGTGAGCGGTTTTGCCTTCGGAGTAGACATTTGTGTACAATTGCAAGCTGTGAAGCACAAGCTTCAGACCATCGGCTGTCTTGCCCATGGTTTAAATCAGGTCTATCCGCGTGAACATTTTCGTTACGTGCCCACAGTCAAAAAAAATGGGGGCTTTCTAACTGAATTCTGGAGTACAAGCAAACCGGAAAGGATAAATTTTCTGCGTCGCAACCGGATCATTGCAGGTTTAAGTCAGGCCACTATTGTGGTAGAATCTGCTGAGCGAGGAGGAAGTTTAGTTACTGCCGATATCGCTTCAAGCTACGACAGAGATGTCTTTGCAGTGCCCGGCAGGGCTGAGGACCGCTATAGTGCAGGATGTAATAATCTTATCAGGCAGCACAAGGCTCAACTTATCAGTTCTGCAGCAGATCTTGTTTATTTCTTGAACTGGGATCTTGACGAAACCAAAAGTCCGGTGATTCAGAAGCAATTGTTCCCAGAACTCGAGGCTGATGAGAAAGTGATTTATGATTATCTGTCAGCGGATGGCAAACAAGGGATGGATACCATTGCAGTAACCTGCAAAATTCCTGTTTTCAAGCTTTCTTCACTTCTTCTGAAAATGGAGATGAAAGGAATTGTCAGGCCCTTGCCGGGCAAGTTTTTCGAAGTAATCTGAGCAGTTTATGGAAATGTATTAATAACCCAGTTTCTCTCTTACTCGCTGCAACACTTCTTCAGCTATCAGTTGTGCCTTGGTAGCACCTTGCATTAGTATCTCATCCACTTCATTCAGGTGTTCCATATAATAGCTGAATTTTTCTCTCATGGGGCCGAATTTCTCAATGATCAATTCATACAATGCTTGTTTTGCATGTCCATAGCCATAATTACCAGCTGTGTAATTGGAATGCATCTCCTTAACTGCCTCTTCATCGGCCAGTAATTTATACAGGGCAAAGACATGATCAGTATCAGGGTTTTTGGGCTCCTCAAGTGGTGTACTGTCTGTTACAATGCTCATGATCTGTTTCCGAAGCGCCTTTTCGGGCAGGAATATATCGATGATATTCCCTTTACTCTTGCTCATTTTTTCACCGTCTATTCCGGGGACCACTTTAGTTTCCTCCCTCACCCTGGCTTCTGGTAAGACAAAGGTTTCACCCAACTGTGCGTGAAAGCGAGAAGCCACGTCCCTGGTCATCTCAAGGTGTTGTAGCTGATCTTTACCCACTGGAACTACCTCCGCATCGTAGAGTAAGATATCTGCTGCCATTAGCATTGGGTAGGTGAATAAGCCGGCGTTCACGTCCTCGAGTCTGTCTGCCTTATCCTTGAAAGAGTGGGCCAGTGTAAGCCTTTGATAAGGAAAAAAACAACTGAGATACCATGACAATTCCGTCACCTGAGGGATATCGCTTTGGCGATAAAAAATAGTACGCTCATGATCAAGTCCAAAGGCCAGCCATGCGGCGGCAGTGGCATAGGTATTATTTCTCAGCTCCTCACCGTTTTTAATTTGCGTCAGGGAATGCATATCGGCTATAAACAGAAAGGATTCTGCAGAAGGTTCCCCGGCCATTTCAATCGCCGGAATTATCGCTCCAAGAATGTTGCCGAGATGAGGTGTTCCTGTGCTTTGTATACCCGTGAGAATTCTTGCCATCGCCTTGTTTTTCAGGAATGACAAATGTAAAAGAAATCCGATTACCCTGCTAAAATTGTTACTTTTGATTTTATGCTATCTCTTCTTCGCAAAATAGCCCAGGCCCTGTATCGAGTTTGGTTTTATATACTGGTTGCCCTGCCGATCTTTATCTTCTTCCCCGTATTGCTGGTGCTCACTGCATCGGAAAAGACCTATCCGCAATTCTTCTGGCTCGCAAGGAACATTTGGGCTACCATAATTCTATATGGAATGGGCTGCCCACCCCAAATTTCGCGTGAGGAGAGATTAATGCGCGGTAAGAGTTATATGCTTGTGGCTAATCATACCAGTATGTTAGACATCATGCTCATGCTAAGAGTCAGTAAAAACCCCTTTGTTTTTGTCGGAAAGAAAGAACTGGTAAACATCCCCATTTTCGGATTTTTCTATAAGCGAGTTTGTATTATGGTAGACAGGGACAATCCAAGGAGCAGGACTGCAGTTTACATGCGTGCTCAAAATCGGTTGAGCAAAGGGTTAAGCATATGTATTTTTCCGGAGGGAGGAGTCCCGGACATGGATGTATTATTGGATCAGTTTAAAGACGGCGCCTTTAAACTTGCCATCGCGCACAATATCCCTGTTGTGCCCATGACCTTTTACGACAATAAGAAAAGATTTCCTTTTACCTTCTATGCCGGAAGTCCGGGTGTGTTGCGAACGAAGGTTCATCAGTTCATACCCACAGCAGGATTAGCGGAGAACCAGAAAACCCAATTAAGAAAAGAAGTTCACCAATTAATACTCCGCGATCTGGAATCCGATTTACATAAACATAAATAATAGCGGAGGAAAAAAAGAACGCCCCGCAGAGATCCTGCAGGGCGTTTTAAGTAGTTACTGCAATTAAATGCTGTAACCAACCTAACCAACTTCATCAATTCTCTTCTTCATGTCCTCAAAACTTAAAACTCATACCTGTATATACACCGACAGAATAGGGTTGAAAATTCCCTTCGGTTGCTGAAAATGTATTCATTTGGTATTTGAACATGGGTTCCAGGTGCACTTTCATTTTGTCACTTAGCTCATAATTAATACCGAGACCCACGTTGGTGCTGAAATTCACATCATTGAGATTATTGGCTTCACCCATCTCTGTGGATGTTCCCTCAGATTCAAGTGTCACAGTATTATTTACAAGGAATAGTGAACTAAAGCCCCCAATAATATCAATATTCAATTTACGATCCAGTAGCGCGTAGTTAAGTTCCATTGGCACTTCAACATAACCGAACTCCTGCACCATCCGCCCATTCCTGGATGGACTCTCCGCCACAATATCATTGGCAGAAAACTCCTGGGCCACTTCAGGACGATTGCTATTTTCTACTACCAGGTTTCTCGAAGTAGTCGTATAATCTATATTAGTGATCATCGTACTGGTTGATGCAACCAGGGATGACGAGAAAGTTATGTCGTTGGTGTCATAGCCATAATCTACCTTATGTACCCCGGAACGAATTTTGAGTTTTTTCGAGATATCATATGAAACTCCCACTCCATAACTGAGATTCACATTACCGGTTTTATTATTGGAGGTAAAACTGGAATGTATAGGTGATCCTTCACCAAACGAACTAAAGTACACGGGCGCAACACTTGGTCCAACAGACCATTTGGATCCCTTGCTGTTTTCAACCAGGGCTTCTTCCTGCTGTTTTTCAATCTCTTCGAAGATCGACTTTTTGCCTTTGTTGTCCTCAATCTCATCCTTTTCCTCCGTTTGTTCAGCTACGGCTGTTTCTGCATTCTGAACAACATTGTCCTCATTCAGTTTATCTCGCAGCACCTCATTGGCTTCATTCGCCCTTTCGGGCTTTTCAGCCCGATCGGTCTGATTTGTACTGAGGACACCGGCCAGAGCTTCCTTATCTTCCTTCACTGGTCTTTGACTTATACCATTATTTCTGATTTCAGACTCTTTTACATCGGCAATTGCATTTTCCTCAATTTGCTGTTCTTTCTGTATACCATCTGATTTCTCCACTAAAGAAGTCGCAGTGGTAATTACAGTTTCATCAGGCGCTGATTCACTTTCTGTTCTGTCCGCATTATCTTCCTCCGCAACAGCCTCGTTCTTATTGATTATCTCGTCTAAATCTGCCGGCAGGTTTTCCTGCGTATCGTTCTTCTGTTCGGGAATAACAGGATTTTCTATATCTGTGACTGCATCCTCAGTATCCACAGTACTCTTAAATGGATTTATGGCTAAAATTGCGATGGCAAGTACTGCTGCTACTCCTCCAAGCTTCCACCAGAGCGGGATCACCCTCCTTTTCTTTCTGCGCTGATCCAGGGAGTGCTCAATGGATTCCCAGACCCTTTCATCTGGGATCTCCCGGAAATCCTTGAATTTCTCCTGGAATAGTTTATCTAAATCTTTCTTGCTCATGCCAATTGGTTTAGGCGATATGGATATTTGCTTTTTTGATTTTTTCTCTGAGTATCATTCTTGCCCGGGCCAAATTAGACTTTGAAGTCCCCATAGATGTCCCGAGTATTTCGCTGATTTCTTTATGAGTATATCCGTCAAGGACATACATATTGAAAGTCAGCCGATACTTGTTAGGCAGTTCCTGTATATACTTCAGGAGGGTTTGTAAACTGATATCACCGAAACCAGTATCGTACTCATATTCCTCCGTCAGATTATCCGATACTACATTGAGATGTTGTTCTTTGCGATATTTTTGTAGTACCGTATTTACTGCTATCCTCTTCATCCATCCTTCGAATGAACCCTTGGATTTGAATTGCCCTATTTTGTCGTAGATAGTCATAAAACTATCGTGTAAGTTGTCTTCCGCCTCCGTCTTATTACGGGAATATTTCAGGCAAATCCCAAACAGAATACCGGCATACTGCCTGTACAGCTGTTCCTGGGACTTTCTGTCTCCCTTCTTGCATCCTGCTATGAGTTCCTTTAGACTACTCAAATTGTTGGTTAGAATTTCCGGGTCCTGTTTCCCTTATTCAGGTATAACTGGGACCTCCAATTCAATATATTGCTGTTCTCCATTTTCGGTTTCACCGTTCCAAAGCTGAAAGCGATAAGTACCCTCATACAAGCATGTAAACTGAAACGACTCCTCTACCTGAACTGCGATAAGATTACACACCTCATCTACTTTTTCAGATCCAAAGGCCACTATAATTCTGCTTGTCGAATCAATGTCGGTAATATCAAACCCTTCAAAAGCTATACAATTGTTAGGAATGACGTAGGTAACATTAATGTCATAAGTTTCATTCAGGGTGAATGATTCAGGAAACTCTGCGCTGACAATCTGCAACGGGACAAATTGAACATTTACATTATCGTCGTCCAGACTGCAGGAAGAACTAAAAATGGTGATACAGCAGAGTATGAATAAGAACGTTTTCTTCATAAGCATCACGCAATATCATTAACAAATAGATGAAACTTAGAGGTAAAGGTTGCTTGGAAAACGTTATCCGGCAATTGAGCCGGTTAAAGTGTTATACCTGCACGGTATGGATAGCTTCTTTGATTTTTTCTTCGAGTTCTTCCAATAACTCAGGATTATCCTTTAACAGGGCTTTGACTGCGTCTCTTCCCTGCCCTAGTTTAGTATCGCCATAACTGAACCACGAACCACTCTTTTTAATTATTTCATAGGCCACTCCCAGATCCAGAATTTCCCCGATCTTAGAAATGCCTTCACCGTACATTATATCAAATTCAGCAGTTTTGAACGGAGGGGCGACTTTATTCTTTACAACTTTGACCCTTGTCTTATTGCCTTGTACCCTTCCGTCCGAATCTTTTATTTGAGTCGATCTTCTTATGTCTAACCTTACAGACGCATAGAATTTAAGGGCATTTCCACCTGTTGTGGTCTCAGGGTTCCCAAACATCACACCGATTTTCTCCCTCAGTTGGTTGATAAAGATCACCGTACATCGGGTTTTGCTTATGGAAGCCGTAAGTTTTCGCAGGGCCTGTGACATCAGACGTGCGTGTAAGCCCATCTTCGAATCGCCCATTTCACCTTCAATTTCACTCTTCGGTGTAAGAGCGGCAACAGAGTCGATGATAACCACATCGATAGCACCGGACCTGATAAGATTATCAGCAATTTCCAGGGCCTGTTCTCCGTGATCGGGCTGTGAAATAATAAGATTGTCTATGTCTACACCCAGTTTTTCCGCGTAAAAACGATCAAATGCGTGTTCAGCATCAATAAAAGCTGCAATACCACCCATTTTCTGCGCTTCTGCTATGGCGTGCAGGGTAAGTGTGGTTTTTCCCGAGGATTCAGGCCCGTATATCTCGATCACCCTCCCCCTGGGATATCCTCCTACGCCAAGGGCCAGATCCAGGCCCAGGGATCCTGAAGGAATAACCTCAACATCTTCTACTACATGGTCGCCCATTTTCATTACGGCACCTTTGCCATAGGCCTTGTCAAGCTTATCCAGCGTTAATTTTAATGCTTTTAGTTTTGCTTCTTTCTCGTTACTCATCTACGGATTTTTATTGGGAGAGCTAAATTACCATTTCTTTTTGCATATAACAATGCAGTAAGCAACCTTTTTGATCCATCCGTATCATATATAAAAGTGTTCGTACTACACAATAAATCCAAGGTCATATGTACCTCGGGCAGAGGTGACCAAAACCTTATTTAGACTTCTATGAAAAAGAAAAATGGTTTGGTCGTAAAAGAGCTTTGAGATCTCAAAGCTCTTTTTTTATGGCTTTGCCGGATATTATCTCTAATTTTACCCCACTATTCTTAACACCTAATCATCGTATAGCATGCAACTGTACAATACTTTAAGTGCTAAGGAGAGAGAAGCACTTATTGATGCAGCCGGGAAGGACCGGCTTACCATCTCTTTCTATAAGTACGCACACATAGGCAATCCCCGGATTTTTCGAAATCACTTATTTATCAATTGGGACGCGCTAGATGTTCTCGGTCGGATCTACGTTGCCCGTGAAGGAATCAATGCACAGCTTTCCGTTCCATCAGAGAATTTTAATCTTTTTAAAGAACATCTGGACAGCATTACTTTTTTGGAAGGAGTTCGTCTAAATATTGCCATTGAGCAGGACAACAAATCTTTCCTGAAGCTGAAAGTGAAGGTCAGGAAGAAGATCGTTGCTGATGGATTAAACGATGATAGTTTTGATGTTACTGACAAAGGTATTCATGTGAATGCCAATGAGTTTAATGACCTGATTGAGGATCCGGAGACTGTACTCGTCGATATGAGGAACCACTACGAAAGTGAAATAGGTCATTTTAAAAATGCCATTACTCCCGATGTGGATACCTTTCGCGACTCCCTGGATATCATAGAGGAGGATCTTTCAGTACATAAAGAAGACAAAAACCTTGTAATGTATTGCACCGGAGGTATTCGCTGTGAGAAAGCCAGTGCATATTTTAAGCATAAAGGGTTTAAAAGAGTGTATCAGCTGGAAGGAGGCATCATTGAATACACCAGGCAGGTTAGAGATCAGGAACTTGAAAACAAATTTCTGGGCAAGAACTTTGTTTTTGATCAAAGAAGGGGGGAGCGCATATCAGAAGATGTAATCTCTCATTGCCATCAATGCGGCAAGCCCTGTGATACACATGTAAACTGCGCCAACGAAGCATGTCATTTACTTTTCATTCAGTGCGAAGAATGCGCAGAAAAGATGAATAATTGCTGTTGTGATGACTGCAAGGAAGTTCATGAATTGCCATGGGAAGAACAAAAACGACTGAGAAAGGGCAAGGTTGTAAGCAATAAGATATTTAAAAAAGGAAGGTCCGAAGTTCTTAAATACAAGAAGAGCAACCAATATGTGGTAGGGTCAAAATCGTGATACCCGGATCAAAATGGAGAAGTTGACGTTTTTGTACGGACTACTCCAATAAAATGCATATTTATAGCAATTATTCCCGGTTTATCTTCAAACCTGTGAGTGTTTGAGCCAGAGTCGGTATTCATCCTGGAACGGAGATCATGTATCAGATAAATTCTTGCATTTACCAGACTTCCGTCTTGTATTGCAGGATACCATTGGCCCTCGACATTTTTTGTAGCTTCAACAAGCATTTTTGCTACCTCCAGATCATGGGTTTCTTCTACCCTGACCGCCCTGAGTTGTCCTCGCCCATCTATCATCATAGACAACAGCGTAGTCCCCTCTTTTTTCCGTGAGATTTCAACAAACTTGCCTATGTTCAGCTGTTCCAGAATACGATCCTTAAACTCTTCCAAATAGCCTAAATAAAAAGGCTCCTGATCAACAGTTTGGAGGACAAACTCACCCGATCTTAACACGGGTATTTCTATTTCTCCAACACCATTTCGCGGAGCTAATTGCAAGGTGTCAGTACTGTAATCATATGAATGAGAAAGCCCCCCTTTCTGTTGGTAAAACTTCCACAGTCCGACCCTTTCCCCCCGGGAGTACTGACCTTCGCTTAAAATATTACCGGAAACATTGTCAACAAGCTTATAACTGCCTTCTTTAATCCTGGTTTTTTTATCAATTTGGTAGACCTCTTTAAAGTATTTGTGATTTTCTTTTTTAGTCTTCAGATCCTGGGCAGAAGCAAAAAAAGTACCTATAAGAATTACGAACAGCGTAAGAAATTTCATAAGAATTGGTTGAAGCGAATATACACAAAAATCAATTCAACCATGCGAGGTGACACCATGGCGATTAAGAGATTCAAATAGCTTTTAAATTTATTCTATCTTTACATAATTAAATTTTATATGAACCTTTTTCGGCGATAAGGATACTATCCTGGCTGAATCAAGATAAAAAATATGGGTTGCAACAGTTGTTCAACCAATTCGGGGGGACAGCCACGCGGTTGCAGGAATAATGGTACTTGCGGTACCGATGGCTGTAATAAACTAACCGTGTTTGACTGGCTTTCCAATATGTCCCTCCCAGACGGGGCCAAGCCGTTTGACTGCATTGAAGTACGCTTCAAAAACAGCCGTAAAGAGATTTTCAGGAATACAGCCGGCCTTACACTTTCCATTGGAGATATCGTGGCCACGCAGGCCAAATCAGGTCACGATGTTGGTATTGTTACCCTGACAGGTGAACTGGTTAGGGTTCAGATGAAAAAGAAGAAGATCTCCGAAGAGGAGGAACTTCCAAAAATATACCGTATAGCAACTCAGAAAGACATTGATAAATGGCAAAAATGCCGGGATAAGGAAGAAGAGGTAAAAAAACGATCCCGTGAAATGGCCATTCTGTTAAGGCTGGAAATGAAGATTTCAGATGTGGAATTCCAGGGCGATGGTTCCAAGGCCACATTTTATTACACAGCTGAGGAGCGAGTAGATTTCAGACAGTTGATCAAAGATATGGCCAAGGCCTTTGGTATTCGCATTGAAATGCGACAGATCGGCTACCGGCAGGAAGCACAGCGACTGGGAGGAATAGGTTCCTGTGGCCGTGAACTCTGTTGCTCAACATGGCTGACCGACTTCAGATCTGTGAGTACATCTTCGGCCAGGTATCAACAACTTTCACTCAACCCGCAAAAACTTGCCGGCCAGTGCGGAAAACTCAAATGTTGCCTCAATTACGAGCTGGACCTTTACATGGAGGCATTGAAAGATTTCCCGGCCCAGGAGGTAAAACTGGAAACCGAAAAAGGACTTGCTTTTTGCCAGAAAGCGGACATCTTTAAGGGAATACTCTGGTATTCTTATAAGGACGACCCATCTGCATGGCATGCATTGACTAAAGACCAGGTCCACCTGATAATGAATCAGAACAAGAGCAAAAAGAAGATCAAAAGCCTCGAGGAATACTCCTCGGATAACATTAAGGAGGATTCATTGATCTTTGAAAATTCTGTGGGTCAGGACAGTCTAACTCGTTTCGACAGACCGAAGAGAAAGCGAAAAAAGAACAAGAAGAAGAATAAGAGAACAGGTAGAAAAAGTCAGGCCCGCAATGCGTAAATTATTGATACTTCTCCTCGCAGTGGGTTGTTTTATCTCCTGCGACAGCTCTCTCCAGTACTCCAGGTATAAAGCGACTTCAAATGGTAGTTGGGCAAAGGATGACATTGTCAGTTTTGAACTTACTGAAATGGATAGCCTACGCTCCCATAATATTTACATCATGATCAGGAATGACAATACATTTCCTTACAGCAATTTATTCCTGATAGCACAGCTGACCAGTCCTGACGAAACGGTCATCAGGGATACGCTGGAATATGAAATGGCTGCTCCGGATGGACGCTGGCTGGGCAAAGGTGCCGGCAGTATTCACGAAAATAAATTGTGGTATAAAGAAAACATCGTTTTTTCACCCCAGGGCGTATATACCATAGAAGTATCTCATGCAATGCGACAGAACGGAAAGGTTGAAGGGCTAGACAATTTAATTGGCATTACTGACGTTGGAATTGAGATAGAACTTACTGATGAATAATGGCTAAGAAAAAAAAGACTAAAGAGAGCACAAGTTTCTTCCCATTTATAAAAGCATTCTGGATCCTGTTTGCCTCAGGTATTGTGGCAGTACTGCTGTTATTTCTCCTCGCATCCTGGGGGGCATTTGGCGAAATGCCCACATTTGAAAGACTTGAAAATCCACAGACGAATCTGGCTACTGAGATCATATCTTCAGATGGGGAGACTCTCGGCAAGTTTTATCTGGATGACAACAGAACCCCGGTCTCTTTTGAGGAATTGCCGCAAAACCTGATCGATGCACTGGTTGCAACAGAAGATGCCCGCTATTATGAGCATTCCGGAATCGATGCAAGAGGTACTCTCCGCGCCATGATATTTCTGGGAAAGAGAGGCGGTGCCAGTACCATCTCACAACAGCTTTCCAAGTTGTTGTTTACAAGGAGGCCTTCAGGAGGCGTTGTAGGCAGAATAATCCAAAAGGCAAAAGAATGGGTCATAGCCATCAGACTGGAACGCCAGTATACCAAGGAAGAGATCATCAGTATGTATATGAATATCTATGATTTTGGATATAATGCCGATGGGATCCGGTCTGCAGCCAGGATCTATTTTGGAAAGGAACCCAAAGACTTAAAAGTAGAAGAATCTGCCGTCCTGGTGGGCATGCTCAAGAATTCTTCATTGTATAATCCCATCCGGAGGGAAGAATTGGTGTATAACAGGAGAAATACCGTTCTGGGTCAAATGGCCAAATACGAATATATCAGCGAAGCCGAAAAAGATTCCCTCCAGGCCCTTAAGATGGACATCAATTTCAGTCCGGAATCGCACCGCGAAGGACTGGCCACCTATTTCAGGATGTGGTTGCAAAGAGACCTCAAAAGATGGATTCAAGAAAATCCAAAGATTGATGAGAACGGGGAAGAAGGAAAATGGAACATTTATCTCGACGGGCTCAAGATATATACGACCATAGATTCGAGAATGCAGGCCAATGCCGAGCAAGCTGTTCAGGAGCATATGAAAAGATTGCAGGCCGAGTTCTTTGTACAGAATACACCCCAAAGGAACCCTACAACGCCTTTTATGGACCTAGAGAAATCTGAAATTGATTTCATCATGGACAGGGCAATGAGAACTTCTGAGCGCTGGCGCGCCATGAAGAGGCAAGGTTCCTCTGAAGAAGAGATCAGGGCTTCCTTTAGGCAAAAGGCCGAGATGACGGTGTTCGACTGGGAGAGTGAGACAAAGGAAAAAGATACGGTGATGACCCCGCTCGACTCAATTCGTTATTATAAGACCTTTCTCAGAGCTGCCATGATGTCTATGGAACCGCAAACAGGTCATGTAAAAGCCTGGGTTGGCGGTGTTAATTACAAGCACTTTCAGTACGATAACGTGATCCAGGGAGCCAGACAGGCGGGATCTACATTCAAACCCTTTGTATACGCAGCAGCTATAGACCAATTAAGATTATCCCCCTGTGATTCGCTGCCCGACAGCCAATACTGTATTGAAGCTCACAAACACGGGAATATGGAACCGTGGTGCCCTAAAAATTCGGATGGGAAGTATTCAGGTCAGATGTATACACTGAAAAGAGCTTTAGCCAATTCCGTCAACACGGTTACTGCCCAGCTTATAGATCGTATCGGTCCCAAACCCGTAGTTTCTATTGTCAAAAAACTAGGACTTACCGGCGAGATCCTGGAAGTGCCTTCTATTGCGTTGGGCACACCGGACTTCAATGTATATGAAATGGTCGGTGCATACGGAACATTTGCTAATCAGGGCGTATATGTGAAGCCTGTTATGGTTACCCGAATAGAGGATAAGAATGGAACAGTGCTCTATGAATACGTACCCGAAACCAGGGATGTACTGAATGAAGATGTGGCCTATGCGATGATCAACCTCATGGAAGGAGTTACAGAAGCTGGCTCCGGGATGCGACTCCGACATAATACCTTAGGAGAACAAAGAGTATATAAAGAGATCATAACCGGCTATCCCTATGAATTTACCAATCCTATTGCCGGGAAAACGGGTACTACACAAAACCAGAGCGACGGCTGGTTTATGGGCATGGTCCCCAACCTGGTAACCGGTGTATGGGTAGGCGGTGAAGAAAGATCCACCCATTTCAAAAGTATTGTCTACGGCCAGGGAGCTTCCATGGCACTCCCGATCTGGGCCCTGTATATGAAAAAGAACTACGCGAATGAGGATCTCGGTGTATCACAGGAAGAGTTTATCGAACCTGAGGAGCTTTCAATAGACATCTCCTGTACGAAGAAAGACGATGATGAAGAAGTGGAGCCCGTTGAGGAATTCGAAGATGACCTGGATGATCTCGATTTCTAAAAACTGCCTGAACTTAGCGCTGTAAATTCTCCCTAATAATGTAATTTAGTGGCAATGGCAAAGAACGATTGTTCTTCGCGATAATACTGCCATATGATTCGAAAAACAGTTTCCGACGTAAAGGAAGCGCTTCAGGGCGTTCAGGATGGAATGACATTCATGTTGGGGGGATTCGGACTTTGCGGGATCCCTGAAAATTCAATAGCAGAACTTGTAAGACTGGGCATTAAAGACCTAACCTGTATTAGCAATAATGCTGGTGTGGATGATTTTGGTCTGGGACTCCTCCTCCAGAAGAAACAAATCCGAAAAATGATCTCTTCCTATGTCGGGGAGAACGATGAGTTTGAGAGACAGATGTTAAGCGGGGAACTGGAAGTTGAATTAACACCACAGGGAACACTTGCAGAAAAATGCCGGGCTGCCCAGGCCGGATTCCCAGCAGTTTATACTCCGGCCGGCTTTGGTACCGAAGTGGCAGAAGGAAAAGAAACCAGGGAATTCAATGGCAAAATGTACGTTTTGGAACACGCCTACCAATCCGATTTCTCATTTGT